>Ga0209168_10000567_pt1 | contig 34449 bp, 27 predicted proteins | sample Coa_R1_FD_187156 | JGI IMG/M metagenome (GOLD analysis project Ga0209168, IMG submission 187156) | Surface soil microbial communities from Centralia Pennsylvania, which are recovering from an underground coalmine fire - Coalmine... | ecosystem: Environmental > Terrestrial > Soil > Unclassified ...
GCAGGTTGCCAAGGGGGTAGGTCGGCACCACACGCGTTTTTCGGACCGTCTGTGTTGATAAAAAAGTGCTTACCTACAATTGGGTAACACAATTTTCGGGAAAATCTGCGCTATTGCGAAAGTAAGGCTAATTTTGGGCTTCAGCCCTGGGTTTCTTTTCTGTTTCGTGGAAAAGGATGGAAGAATTTTTGAAACAAGCTCTAAGTGCTCTAAGTACTAACTGAATACTGAGGGCTAAGTACTTGAATGAATCAGAAATCGCCGCGAATGACGCGGGTTGTAACGCTTGTACACACGCTGGCGAATGTCTTGCTGTTGCCTTTCAATTATGGCAATCTGCCGCTGTCGCGGCTGTCCCCTATAATCTAAGGAGGGAATTCTCATGGCCACAGTTTCCGCGCCGATAACTAAGCCTGCCGTGGCTTTGCCGCCCGGCCCCAAGGGAAATTTTTTTCTGGGCAGCATGCCGGAGATGTCCCGTGGCTGGCTCAAGTTCTACAAGCGGTGCGCCAGGGACTACGGCGACGTGGTGTATTTTCGCCTGGCTCATATTCCCGTCTACTCGCTTGTCCACCCGCGAGATATTGAATATGTTCTGGTCAAGAATGCCGCGAACTTCACTAAGTCCGCCGACTATGGCGCGCTGAGGCGGATCGTCGGTAACGGGCTGCTTACCAGCGAGGGCGCCTTTTGGCGGCGGCAGCGCAGCCTCATCCAGCCTGCCTTTCATCGGGAAGGCATTCTGCATTACGCACCGGTCATGACCGGCGCGACCACCCGCATGCTGGATACGTGGCAGGACAACGAACCGCGCGACGTCCATAAAGACATGATGCGGCTTACCCTGGAAATTGTCGCGCAGTGTCTTTACAGCGCCGATGTTTCCGGATCGGCCGATCGCGTAGGTCATGCCCTCGAGGTGGTCACATCAGGTTTCGGCAAGGCGGCAGGTCGCGCCCTCCTTCTGCCCTTTTATATCCCTGATCCATTCGCTGGGCGCGAACGGCGGGCGATCCGCGAGTTGAACCAGATCATCGACGGAATCATCCAGGAGCGGCGGACTTCGGGCCGGCCCCATAGGGATCTGCTGGATACGCTCCTGCAAGCGCGTGACGCTGACGGCGAGCCCATGAGTGATGCTCAACTGCGGGACGAGGTAATGACGCTGTTCCTTGCCGGTCATGAGACCACAGCACTGGCGTTATCCTGGGCTTGTTTCCTGCTGGGCATGAATCCGCATGTTGAGTCCATGCTGGTGGAAGAACTGAGGGCCGTCCTTGGTGGTCGCACTCCTGCCTTGGAAGATCTCCCGCGACTGCGTTATACCGAGATGGTGGTCAAGGAGGTTATGCGCCTCTACCCGCCGGTATGGGGCGTGGGCCGCAGAGCCATCGCCGAGTGCGAGATTGGCGGCTACCGCGTAAAGGCCGGGGCTAATATTTTTATCCTGCAGTGGCTTACCCAGCGGGATGCGCGCTTCTTCCCGGATCCGGAACGCTTCGATCCCGAACGCTGGCGTGAAGACCCGATTCGCGCGGGCCTCGTTCCTCGCTATGCCTATTTTCCCTTCGGCGGCGGTCCCAGGGTCTGCGTGGGCGCGGCATTCGCCATGGTGGAGGCAACCTTGCTTCTGGCTACGATCTACCAGCGCTATCATCTGGAGATTTTGCCGGATCCTCCAGTGCAGGCTTTTCCGTCCGTGACGTTGCGTCCCAGGTACGGCATACACGCAACCGTTCGCCGTAGGACTTCCTCGCTGTGACGCGCTCGGCTGGACAGCACAGAAACTTTTCGCGCAGCTTCTGTGCTTCTTTGTACCCTCAGAGTCAACATCCCGCTTGCCTTGAACTCCCTCTCGGTGTGGTATTCTCCCAATCAAAATGCCACCTATCTCAGCCGACCAGGTCCGAGTTGAAGTGCAAAGGTTCTGGAGCTCTCTAAACCGCAAATCTTCGGGGGAGTTCGAGTCCATGTACTTTCCCAACGCCACGGTCTTTGCCTCCACCGTTCCCCGCAGCGAATTGGCGCGGTTGACTGTGACCCGAAGAGTGCGCCAGTTCTTTGGCCCCAGGTCGACTACCCAGACTGAGCTTGGCCCCATTGATGTGCAGATCATCGGCAATATCGCCATCGCTTCTTACAGTTACAGCTTTCGCGGAACTGAGGTCAAGAGTGACGGCGTGTCGGTTCAGCACGAAATCCCGTCCGGGCGGGCGACCCACATTTTTCAGTTGGATGACAACGGTAAGTTGCGGATCCTTCACGAGCACTTAAGCTCAGGCGAACCGCCTAAGGCAAACACCACGGTGGAGATTTGAGTATGGAAAGAGACATGGCGGAGCAGGTGCGTGCCGTAATCCGCAGTTATTGGGATTCTTTGGCGTCCAAGTCCAAGCAAAAGCTGGCCGATCTCTACGCTTCGGATGCCATCGTCTTCATGGCTGATACCAGGCGCAGTGAGCCGGCGCGGCTGATGATCGAACGCAGAAACCGCGAGTTCTTCGATACTCAAGGTTCTGCCGGCGCCCAGCTCGGCGAGATAGAGGTGCATGTTCCCGGGCCGGATGTTGCCATTGCCAGCTACAGCTATCACTTTCGCGCCATCCGCGTGCGGGGCAACAACCGCGTGCAAATCGATATGCCCCTGACCCGCGCTACCCAGGTCTTCCGTCGCGAAGCCGGTGGCGAGCTGCGGCTGGTGCATGAACACCTTAGCGCCGCCAAAAATCCCACCATCACCATGCTCGGCCCCGAAACTTGACCAATTCCAGCGCGGAAGGGCTCGGATGACAATTGCCACCCGAGCCCTTCCTGCGTCACAGGTTCACCTACCATCGGCCAGAACCGTACTATTCCTTGATCAGTGTGGCCACAGAGAAGTGCGGCCAGTGAATTCCCAGGAAGTCGAGAATCACGCGCTGCACGTATTGCAGTTGCAGATACTCTTTGCCTGAAGGATGCTTGACCGTTTCAATCCAGAAGATTGCATCCATCTGCACCGCGTTGGCGTTCTTCACCACAAACGGGATATTGAGGATTCCTCCCACGGGATCGGCTGGTGGTGGTGGAGGAGTGGTTGAAATCACCAGGACCACAGTCTCCTTGAAGTTCAGGCCTTTGTTGGCGGCCCGGAGAACCTCAGTAGGGTCCTTGATCGTGGTTGCGGGAACCAGCCCGTGCGGCAGGCATTCTCCCGGTAGCGGATCCTTCAAATACGGATCAATGTAGGGAGACCCCTTCGGATTTGCTGGACTGCCGTTGATCGGCGGTATGGGATCTGATTGTGCGAAAGGGAAGGAGTTCACCGGTTGGATGTCTGGGCCGCCTGGGATGAGCTTGGCAAAGGTGCTCTGCGCCAGCAGCGCGTCTCCGTGGGGAATCGTCGCATGGCGGACATATGTGTCGGCAGTATTTTCGGCAGTCGGCGGCACGTGCACCCAGAGTCCCGGTTCAATGTGGATGCCGTTGTTGTCTGCGCAATCCGTAACCTGCTGCAGATAGGTGACGCCGTGCAGCAGTCGGGTGGGTTCAATCGTGCCTCGATTGGGAATATCGCCGCCAATGGCGGTGAATTTCAGTGTTTCGGTGGTTCCATTCAGTTCCAGGAAGAAAGGTGGATTGGTCGCCACGCCCTGGCGCGCAGGCCGTGCGATCAAGTTGAAACCCTTGCCCTTCCATACGCCGGGAAAATCGGCGATTAAGCCGAGGTTGGCAGCCTGCGCCCCGTGTGGGGGCGCGCCACGAAAAATATAATCTTCTTTTGCCATTGACATGCTCGTACTCTCCTTGGTCAGTGAAATTATTACTGCACTTTTGTTGGCGTAGTACTTTCCCGGGGGTCGCCTGCTTACAGGACTTGCTTGAGGTTTATGGTGAAAATCAATGGACGCGTATGAGTTGTACTTATTTGAAACCACATAATAGTTACAGTAAGTTCATAATGAAACTATCCAAAGTAACTACCGTAATAGATTTCTAGTCACGCCCTGATTAGTAGTGCTGGAAACAGCGATACATTTCATCGGTTTCTTGTGGTTTTCAAATAACTCTTACGGTTGCGGAGGATGTTCGGCGAGGAAGGAGTGTTGGGGTGCCCGGCTCCTGGTTGCTGTCTCAAATCGTTGCCTTTTCACGCTGGCAATAGCGTTGATGAGAAGTTTTTAATGATCTATGTTGGTCGTATCAGCGGGAATTCGTCGGATCGCCCTCAGCAGTGGTGAGCTTCTGCATCCGGTGGTGCCTATGCCCAAACTTTGCGCGCTGTCTGCGCCACCAGCCTGAGTTTGGCCCATTGGTCCTCTTCCGTAAGCAGATTTCCTTCCGCCGTGGATGCGAAGCCACACTGGGGGCTCAACGCAAGATTCTCAAAGGGAACATGGCGCGCGGCTTGTTCGATTTTTCTGGTAAGCGCCTCCCGATCTTCCAATTGTGGCCTTTTGGAGCTGACCAGCCCCAGCACAACCGTTTTTCCCTTGGGAATAAAGCGGAGTGGCTCAAAAGTCCCGGACCGGTCGTCATCGTATTCCAGAAGGAAACGGTCAACCTGCATGGTTCCAAACAATTTCTCAGCGATAGCGTCATATCCGCCTTCCGCATACCAGTGGCTGCGATTGTTGCCCCGGCAGAGGTGGATGGCCAGCGTGACGCCCGGATGCCGAGCGGCCGCAAAGCAGGCATTGTCCGCCTGAATCGACTCCTCTAACAGTGCATCTGGATGGATTTTCATCTCATTCGCGATCCAGTCACGCCATTTAGGGTCCATGAAGTAGCTGTAACGCGGCGCGTCAATTTGGATATACTTCACTCCTTCCGCTGACAGCCGTGCAAGTTCCACTTTCATGATTTCCACAATGTCCCATAGCAGCGCGGAGTGGTCGTGGTAAACCTTGTCCGTGATGCCGTGCTTGAACGAGATCGCGGGAAATTGAGTGGCGCTGGGCAACGTCATCTTGATGGTGCGATGAGCGTGGGCCTTTAGAAATGGCAGCTCGTGGCCGGTAAGGGGCCGCAAGGCGTGAAGCTTGGCGCTGACAATGCCGGTCACGCTGCTGACCGGAGCGCCTTCTGCTGGACCGGCTTTCCATGCGCGCCTTACTGCGTCGGAGAGGTCAAACCCTTCCACGGCGTCAGTGAAGTCGCTCATGAAATTACGCCGACGCAGTTCACCATCCGTGCAGATTTCAAACCCTAGTTCCTCCTGCCGCGCAAGGACCCGCAGAATCTCCCCGTCTTCTACGGCCCGCAGCTGCTCAAGATCGTCCCCGGCGGCGCGCCGCGCTTCCAGCAGTTCAGGCGAGCGCAGAAAGCTCCCCACATGGTCAGCTCGATAGTATGCGGTCATGGATCTTATCCTCCTCTTGGCGTTCGCGTTTTTTGCTTTCCATTGACTGCCGCTAAGTCATTTGAAATCAGTAAGGCGCTCACCACATCAATACATTGGGCGTTTCTTCCGATAACCCGATGCCCCGATGTACCGATGCCCCGATTGCCTTTACAGCCCGACTCTCGAACAGCAGTCAATGGCTTCTGTGAACTGCGCTCTCAGCGCAGCGATCCGGCTGCTTCTTCTAGGAACTGGAAGCCGGAAGCTGGCAGCTTGACTCTAAAAACTGTCTGACCGCCTGATTGAACATTTCCGGTTGATCAAGGTTCGCCGCATGACCGGCGTGCGGAATGACAATTTTCGCCGCATTTGGAATCTTTGCCGCCATATAGTCCGCCGAAGCCAGGAATGGCGTGTCGTCTCCACCAACAACGATCAGCGTAGGGACCTTGATGTCAGGAAGCGATTTCATCACACGGGCATCGCGTTGCGCCAGCATGCCACGCGCTGCCCGTGCCAAGCCCGCCGCCGAACGATGGTTGCTCATCGCCATCTCTCTGTTCCTCGACTGAAGGGACCTTAGCCCTTCAGTTTCGAAGCGGCTCGCCGTCTCTGAGGCGCGCTTGTTCCAGGCCTCTCTCGCCTCATCATTCTTGAACCCGGGTCCCGTATCAAAGAGAAGAAGGGCGCGCACCCGCTCCGGATGCGCGAGGTAGAAAGCCAGAGACATATAGCCACCCAGTGACAGCCCGCCTACGATGGCGTGCTCCGCCCCAGCCGCATCCAGCAAAGCTGCCATGTCCGCAACCGTTGCTTCTTCACTATAGGCGGAAGCGTCTTCAGGAGAGTCTGTCTGGCCGTGGCCGCGCATGTCCCAAAGGATGAGTTTGTGATCACGGGAGAGAAGTGGAACCTGGCCACGCCACATTTCCAGGGTGGCTGAATATCCATGCGAAAGCAGAATGACCGGCCCGCTGCCATGGATTTCATAGTAAAGATTCACTCCGTCGCGAGTCAGCATTGCCATTTAGGTTCTTCCTTCTTCTCAGTGGCTACCGTCCCACAAACCGCCCCAGCCGCCGCTCATTCACAGCACGGACGCCCTCCCGGTGGTCCTCAGTCCGCATCAGCCAGCTCTGTTCTGAGAACTCATGGTCGGTTTGCGCCTTTACCGCTGCGGCAAGCTCGCCGCGCAATGTGGCCCGCGTGGATCGCACGGCAAGCGGCGCGCCTTCCGCTATCTCGGCAGCGAGTTGTTTTGCTGTCTCGCGCAAGCGGTCTGGAGATGTCAACACATCTGCCAGGCCCCAGGCTACGGCCTCGTCGCCAGGAATGCGTCGCCCGGTAAGGAACATCAAGCTCGCCCGTTGCATGCCGATCAGCCGTGGCAGCGTGCAGGTCAGTCCAAATCCCGGATGAATTCCGAGCCTTACAAAATTCGCCGCAAACCTGGCTTCAGCCGAAACCACTCGAAAATCCGCCACCAGCGCCAGTCCCAGACCTCCTCCAACGGCCGGGCCTTGAATGGCCGCCACCACCGGCTTCTCGCAGGCAAACAGCCGGACCGCTTCTCGATAGATGTGGCTTGCGTCCACAGACTCCGGCTCGTCACCCTCAGCTTCGGCTCGTCGCTTGAAGTCGGCCCCGGCGCAGAATGCCTTTCCTTCTGAGGCAAGGACCAAAGCGCGGCACGCTGGATCTCTATCCAGTGCTTCGAATGCGTCAGCCAGGTCTTTGACAAGCTGGCGGTCAAAAAAGTTATGCGGTGGCCTGTGGATTTCCACCAGCGCCACATGCCCTTCCACCGTGACCGACACATCACCGAATTCTGGCATCGTATCTCCCCAGATACTCTCTTACATTCGCGTCCAAATTGGTACTCATCTGCGGCGCACAGGGTTGCGGACCACGCGTCAACGCAGCCGCAGCAGTTTTCGCGCGACCACCCAGCGATGCACCTCGGAGGGCCCGTCATAGATACGCATATTGCGCACATGGCTCGCCATCAGTTGCAGTGGAGTCTCCTTGGTCACTCCCATCGCGCCAAAAGTCTGCATTGCCTTGTCTACAACGTCCCACGCCATCTCGGTGGCAAATACCTTGATCATAGAGACCTCGCTGCGCACATCCCGTTTTTGGTCAAGCTTCCACGCGGCGTCATACGCCATCAGGCGGCAGGCATGGATCTGGGTTGCGGCATCCGCCACCCACCACTGGATGGCTTGCCGCTCCGCCAGGGGCACGCCGAAGACAACCCGCTGCGGAGCGTATTCGCAAATCATGTCCAGCGCGCGCTGTGCCATGCCGATGCACCACGCGGCCATCTCCAGCCGTCGTGTCGAGAGCCGCACCTGCATCGGAGCGAATCCTTGTCCTTCTTTTCCCAGCAGCTTCGAAGCCGGCAGCCGGCAGTCCTCGAAGGCTACTTCATACGTGAAGGCTCCGCCAATCATGGGAATCTTGCGCAGGACGTTAAATCCTGGAGTGCCTTTGTCCACCAGGAAGGCAGAGATGCCACCTCGTGCGCCTTTGGTCTTGTCCGTCACCGCCATCACAATGGTAAAGTCGGCGTCGGCGGCCCTGCTGATCCAGATCTTGCGTCCGTTCAGCACCCACTGCCCGCCTTCCTGGACCGCCGTGGTAGTCATTGCCGCCGGATCAGATCCCGCACCAGGCTCTGAGATCCCGATGGCCGAAATGGTCTCTCCTCGCACGTAAGGCGCAAGGTATTGTTCCCGCTGTTCCTCGTTGACGGTCACCATCAGCATGCGCAGATTGGGCGAATCAGGAGGGAACACATAGGGCGTGATTGTCTTCCCCAACTCTTCGTTTACGCCGATCATGGCCACTGCGGGCAGGTCTGCACCACCCACGTCCTCGGGAGCATCCAGACCCCAAAGGCCAAGCTCACGGGAGAGCTTGTCGAGAGGGGCCGACTCGTCGTCGCTTAATGCCCGGCCCTTTCCACACGCCTCGCGTTCCAGTACTACCGGCTCCAGCGGCATGAGTTGCTCACGCACAAAACGCGCCACCAGATCCTTGAGCATCTGGTGCTCTTCACTGAGAGCAAAATCCATCCGTCCTCACCCCCAACGCGCAAGGAAAATAACAGGCTTGTCCCCTGCACGGCAACCTTCATAACGGATAAAACGGGTGGATGACGGATGGATTGACGATGAAGGAGAGCTGTAGCGAATGCAGGCTTACCGCGGAACTGTTCACTGATACTGTTCACTGATGAGGATGAAGAAGAAACCGCTCGTCGTCCCGAAGGCTTACACGCGCAGGCGCGAGTAAATCGTAGGGACCTTGCGTTTCTAGCCGTTAACCAGAAGGGCTGAAAACGCATTGAGTGAACAAGTGTTGACGCAAGTCGAATTGCCGGAAGATCTCCCTCTTCTGACTGGTTTTAATCAGTGGAGATCAGTCCACATCATTGTCATCAGTGGTAAGGTTTTTTGCCTGGATGCCTCTGTACTTCACTTCGGCGGCGGCGCGGTCTTATCTTCCACTTTGTCTGCGCCTTTGCGCGTTTCCTGCGCTCCCTTGTGTACCACTTTCTTGGTTCCATGCTTAATCTTGTGGCCGGTCTTTTTCGCGGCTCTGCCGGTTGCATGAGCGGCGTCCTTCGTATCCTGCTTGATCCCGCCATTATCTTGCTGCGCCATTGCGCCGAATGAGAACAGAAGAGTCAACACCAATGCCCCGAAATATCGAAACGTCATGAATTCACCTCAGTATTGTTGATGAGATTCGCTGCCGCAAATGCGGGTTGCCACAAGACGTGTTGTGACCTGGCAAAAGAGGCGCATGGTCACTAGTCTTTGGCGACAGACGGAAATGCGCAATTGCAGTGCGGTGAGGTACCCGGCCTCACTGCCTCTAGGTCACACGACACTCATAAGTCTCATGCATTTTTCCATCGATTGTCCAGGCTTCTACCACATAGTCGCCCGGCTGGAATAGAGATCCAATAAGCCATAACGACAAAGCCTGAGATGCCCTAGCCCTATTACTTGTGGTCCCGGTCGGCGCCGGTTTGAGGCCAGATCGGAGGCCGTAGTTCAAGTCCGACACCACTGGTTGAGAGCTTGTCCACACCTTATCTCGGGTCCCGTCTGGCTTCAGCTTAAAGATCCGCACTGTTCTTTGTACCGGCGATGATTCGCCCGGTAATTCCAGGATCAGTTTGATTGTGTCCAGGATAGCCGGCTGGGGGAATTGTGCACGCACGGAGTTGGTACCTTTGGTGATACCGGGACTAAGAAAAACCGCGAGCTCGCGTCCCGGCGAGTGAGCTTCCGTGGAGGAGTTCTGATGGACCGGCGTCTGGACAAGGGCAGATGATTTGGCTCGTCCATCCAGCCGGGAGTAGTAGAGCCAGATTCCGAGTCCCAAACTGAGCATCAATGCGGCCGCGAACGCCAGACGAGGACTTTTCCACAGGGAAGGCTGTAAAGACGGCTGTGCGATAGAGCGGCGAGCATCATGCTGCTTGCGGACCTCCTCGACCTTGCTTCGCAGATCTGGAGTGCTGAGATAACGCCCTTCGAATCTCTGTTTTTCCTCGGCTCGGAGCCGGCCCTCGATGTAGTCCTCAATCAACGCCGTTTCTTCTGACTGGACCTGTAAAAAGAAGGCGCGATTGACGAAATACTCCTCTTCCAACATCGCGGCCTCATCGTCGGAGAGCAGTCCCAGCAAATAGGCTCTCATAGCTTCATGGGATTTATGATCCATTTGCACCCGTCATTACACGGCTTTATTCCAGACCCGTCAATTTTGCGAGTTTTCTCCGTGCCCGGTGCAGGCGGACGCGCACATTGTTGGCATCGCCCATCTTGAACTCCTCTGCCATCGTGGCGCGGTCTGAAGTGGCGCCTTGCTGAATGATTTGCCAATCGTTGTCACGAAGCTGCGAACGCCCGATCTCGCAAACCTCCGCGAGAAACATTCGTGATTCCATGGCCCTTTGGCTGCTCCATTCGTGCGGCGCAGCATGCAGTGAAGGATCGAGGGGATCGCCTGCATGCCGCTCGGTTTCACGATAGCCTTGCTGGGAGATGTGGCGGGCAAAGCCGTAGCATACCTTAAGAAAATCCTCTTCCTTTTCAAACTCGTAATCTTCCCGGTTCCAAAGAGCCATCAGGGTTTCCTGGGCGAGGTCCTCTGCATCCGAGCGCGCATGGCGGCGGGAGAAATAGAAAACCAGGCATTCTCGGGCGTGGGCCCAAGTCTCCGGCGGCATGGATCTGCAATTGGCCATTTTTTATCGCCTGTGATACCTGGTGCCCAAAACGGTTTTTTCAGCGTTGGCAAGCTCCGACGGACGCCCGATCACGATGAATGAGGCCCAATAGTACGGGTCAGAATACTGCTGAGACTGCGCCATAGTCTGTCTCGTGAGAGTCATAGCGTGCTCCATACTGGTTGAGCCCGTCAGAAAACGCTGATACACGCCGCTGAAGAAATCAGAGGACCCTTCGGCATCAACCTCTGTAAGCGTCAGGACCAACTGCGATCCGCCGGCAAAAAAGAGACTGCTCGTGAGACCTGCCAGTCCCTCGCCCAGGACCTGTTTTCCCAATGCCGTATTGCAGGCGGAGACAGCCACGATGGCGCCGTTCAGGTGAAGCCGAGACAACTCATACGGGAGAAGGAGTCCGTTCACGGGGCGCCCCGCGCGGTCAACCCTGGACAGCACGATGCGTGAAAGCTCCGGGATTCCATCATCAATCAGGGCATGCGTGGAGAAGTGCAGTACGGCAAAATCACCTACCGGTAGCCGGTCCAGCATTTCACGGCTGGCATCAAAGCCGCGAAGCACCTTGCGGCGGGACGGGGAGACGAGCGTCTTAATGACAGCAATCTCGCCGCTAAAAGGCAAGCGAATCAGCCCCGGATCCGAAGGCAGTGATGTTCGGTGCCCTCGCGGGACGCGTGGATCATCCCCGGAGAAAACTGGATCAACCATCGCTAGGATCGTCTGCGGAAATTGCGAAATCGGCTGCGGGGTCCTGCCCACGGTCAAGTAGGCGGCCGATGGAACCCGAATCAGGTCATGTGTCAGACCCATTGGCGCAGAATTATCGGAAAGTCGCAAAGCGGCAAATGGAATTCGATGCAGAACGCCATCCGGTACCAGAATGAGCCGCTGCGGCAGTGTGATACCTGAAAGGCCGCCGAACAGGGTCGCCGATACCCTGAGGATCGCCTGTTCGAACGAAGCCTGCGTCGAGCGTGAGCGCCGCCGTTCAAGAATTTGTCCAAACCACTTGATTATCGGGGAGGCTTCCGCTTCAATGATCGCGGATCGAGGAAGCTCAAACGAGCGGACTTTTTTGGCATCTACCAGCCATAAATAGCTCTTGCGAGCGCCCAGGTGGAACTCCAGCAGTGCGCTGTCTGCCGGCAGGCAATTGCGCTGAATTTCTTCAATGGAGGTGAGCGGCTGGCCAAGTTTCTTGTCGGCAATTGTCTGGCGGATTTGCGCTTCTACCGCGTCACCCTCCGCCGCGAGCCGCTCGACTTGCCCACGCAGATCCGTCTGCTGTTCAGGAGGAACCCTCGACAGGTGATCTGCCAAATAGTCAATACGCCGCTGGATGAGGGAACGGCGCTTTTCGAGTTCCGGAGGCAGTTGCAGCAGCGAGCCGCCGGACAGCAAATCCATTAGCGCTCTCGCCCTGCCCCGCTCGGCTGCCAACAGGCCGTCCACGCTTGAGCCTGGGGTGGCAGGCGCCATCGCCATGTCCACCAGGAGGTCAAAGAACTGCCGCTTACGTGAGTAAAAAGATGCCCGCAGGGCCGGGCTGGGGACCTGGCTACGCACGGATTCGAGCAGCTTGAGTGCCTGTTCGGCGCAATCGCGGGCTGCATCCATTCTCCCCTCGCCATATTCAAGGTCTGCCAGCGCGGAGAGCGACTCCGCGGCGTCATCGCGAAGGCCGCCTTCCCGCCTGATTTGCGTTGCCTGCGTGAAGAACTGGCGCGCCCCGGCAACATCTCCATTGCGCCCCGTCACTAGCCCGAGGTAATGGAGTGCGCTGCTTTGTCCGCGCCGGTTGCCATTGGATTGGTCAATTGCCAGAGCTTCCTCAAACCGTGTTCGGGCTTCTTCTACGTTTCCTTGCCTCCAAAGCGTCTGGCCCAGATTTCTCAGGGTGTCGGCTACCGTTGGCGGGTCGCAAAGCTCTCTGGCTTTCGATAGCGATTGATCGAGAAGTGACTGGGCACGTTTAAGGTGTCCTTCCAGCATGTAGGTTCGTCCAAGATTCACCCGTGCACGCACCCATCGCACTGGGCTGTTGCCACGAGCAAACCCTGCAATCGCGGTCTCAAAATACCCTTGCGCTTTTTCATACTCGGCCAGCGATTGGTAATAGAGCCCAATGACGTTTAGAACATTGGCGAGCTTCACCGTGTCGCTGCTGTGCAGGGTGTTCTTAGCCGCTTCCAGCTCACGAATCGCATGTTCAAAATCTCCGGATCGCCAAAGCAGGTTTCCAAGATTGGAACGGGTCACGGCCTCATTGGTGAGATCATGCAGTGTTCCCCAATCCTGCGCTGCCTCCTCCAGACGCTGCCTTGCGTTCTCAGCATCGCCGATCTCAAGGGAGGATAGGCCGCTATTGTTCGCTGCCTCCGCAGTGCAGCGGGTGTCGGAAATCTTGCGGCACAATTCGAGCGCTTCTTCCGCGTCAGAGCGGGCAGCCAACCAGTTATTGTTGCGCAGTGCAGATTCACGCTTGAGGTAGGTGCGCGCTATGGAATCTGTATCGCCAAGTTGCTTCCACAAAGTCAAAGACTCATTGATGGCGTCCATTTTCTTCGACCGCTTGGACATGGTGGCCCATCTTTCAGCCTCCTCCCAGGCGGCCGCCTGAGACAGGGACAGAGGCCGCGTGAATGCCGAGATGGTTATGACGCCGCGCGGTGACTCAACCCCACCCACCTCAACCCGATAGAAGCCTGCAGTTTGCAGCGTGACCGTCTCGTTTCCCATATCGAACTCATCCACAAGTCTCTCGAATGCTTTGCCTCTCACGTGAACTTCCAGATCCTGCGGCTGGTTCACTATTAGTTGTAGCGCTTCATGAGGCGCTACCTGAAGCGAGAAACAGCCTGCGTGAGCCGATGAAACTAGAAGTTTTATAGTTTGCCCTGGTTTCAATACAGGGCAAACAGGACCAGATCGAGATGCTTCGATCCGGTGAGACCTGCTTGCGTGAGCTAGTGAATTGTAAGCAGGCTGGGCCTGCATAGTTCCAGAAAAAATCATGCTGATGAGTGCAGCCGCCAACATCATGATGGACTTCTTCCGTGGAATTTCGGGAAAGTGCAACGATTGTAGCAAAGAACCGGGAGAAGGTAGTTGCTTCTCCCGGTACTCAGGTAACCGTGAACTGGATTAAGTTCCAACTGGGGTACCTTGGGCAACGTCAAACAGCTCAATCAGAAACTGAAAAATCGCGTCCATTGCATTCTCCTCTCTTTTCGGGCCGGGCGCGCGCGGGGCTCGTCTCGCCGGTCTGTCCGGCTGCCGAGTAGAGCGAGAGAAAAAAGAAGAAATGGTCAGGAGCGGGTGAAATGCTCTTGAAAACCGTTTGAATTCTGGTGAACAGTTTTTCGCGCCTTCCGCTGGTGCAGGCGGCAGTAGCAATACTTAAGTCGGAAGGTGATAACGATGAAAGCTGCTAATCAAGAGAGAAGCCAGGGAGCAGGCTGCGCCTGGCAATCAATACGTGGCCGGCTGGTTTTGCCAGCATATAGCCTGACTTCACGCCTGTTCTCCCTTGCCGGATTAGAGAATTCTTAATTTAGGCCGATTTGGGACTGGTCCAAAGGCAGAAATATTTTCACTCGAATGTAATGGCGGGCTTCCTGATGTCATACCCAATCCAGAGTGAAAGATCGGGAAAGCCGTCGCTGGATATAAGGCGGTACAAGATGCTTGAACAGGTTGAAATTACGGGACTTTTACATGGGATTCGCAACGGTGATCCCGATGCGGAAAACCAGTTGATCAAGGTGGTTTATAAGGACCTGCGCAAGATGGCTCGCCGATACATGGCGGGAGAGAGGCGCAACCATACGCTGCAGCCCACTGCTCTTGTCCACGAAGCCTACATGCGCATCTTTCGCGGCGGGATGGTGGACTGGCAGGACCGGGCCCACTTCCTCGCTGTAGCTGCCGCGCAAATGAAGCGCGTCCTGATTGATCACGGCCGGGCGTTTCGTGGACCCAATCGTGGCGGTGACTTCAAGGTCGCCCTGGACGAAACCATTGTCGCCAATCCCGAGGCTCCCTGCGATATGGAGGTGCTTAAGGACTTGCTGGAGCGGCTGAGCAAAACGGATGCGACGGCGGCCCAGGTGATTGAACTCAAATTTTTTGGCGGCCTCACGGACAAGGAGGTCGCCCACGAGTTGGCTACATCGCATAGCTCGGTCCGCCGGCATTGGGTTTTTGCCCGTGCGTGGATGGGTAAGCATCTGGCCGCCAACCGCAACTCTACGCACACAAGCACAGACGATTTAGCCGCAAATCCACAGCGCGCCGGGACAGGTGCGCGCGACTGAACGCGAATCTGAGACGAGAAGAGAAGAGAAGACAAGACAAGATCAAGAGAAAGAGAACAACAGCAAGCAGAAAGAAGGGGTACTAATTTATGAAGACGTTCATTATTCCTATGGTCCTCGTGGCTGCGATGTTAGGGCAGACGCCTCCGGCACATAAACAGCCCGGATCGGCCAAGCCCAGCGTTGATACCGTCATTGAACTAGTGCAGGGAGGCATGTCCGAGTCTCTGGTCATCAAAACGCTTCGGAGCCAGGGAACAGCCTACAGCCTTTCACCAGCCGACCTGTTGAAACTGCAGAAGTCGGGGGTGTCAGAAAGCATTATCAACGTAATGACGGATCCCAAAGCTCCTATCCTGACGCCCGCAGTTCAAACTCCTGTTGCGCCGCCGACAGGCCTCTCGACCGGGTCTCGGGAGATGGCAGCGACCAAGGACCCGTCGCCTAGAGGTGTTGGATCTGCACCGCCCTCTTCGCCCGCCACGGATACTCCGAGTGCAGCACTGGCTACTCCTTACCCGCCGGATTTGCCAAATACACCAGCCGCACGCAAGAGACGTGTTGTGGTTGCGGATTTTGATTTTGGTGCCCTAAAAGGCCAGAGTCAGCTCCCCTATCCCTGGAACCTCTGGTACGGCCCTGGCGCCTCAACCCAAAATGCAACGAATGATATCGGGAAGGGAATTCGAGCCATGCTCGCAAGCCGTCTGCAGCAGAGCAATGCAGTGACAGTACTTGAACGAAATGCCGCGATCGACGTCGAACTGACTCATGGGCTGGCATCTGGCACTGACCAAGGCAAGCGGCCAACAATCGGCCATATTCTGGGAGCGGATTGTATTGTGACCGGCGATATCACCGTCTTCGGGCGTGACGACAAGACGAAAAAGAAAGGTTTTGGCGCCGGCTCCCTGCTATGGGGGAAAGGGGCCGGGTTAGGTGGATTTGGCCAAACAGACAAAGAAGAAAAGGCAGTGGTCGGCCTTGAGTTTCGAATTGTGGATGCCGAAACCTCCGAGATGCTTCTGACAGCAAGCGCTCGCGGGGAGTCCACGAGGAAAAGCAAAAGCCTGGGCATTGAGGGCTTGGGCATTGGCAGAGGAGGGGCGGGTGGTGGAGGGTTTGGCAGCGCCATGACCAGCAGTGGCTTCGCGGAGACTATCCTGGGAGAAGCGACCATAGATGCGGTAAACCAGATCGTGAAAAACCTGGAAACAAAAATCCCCCAGCTTCCCTCGAAGCCACGGAAGATCGAAGGCCGCCTCGCAAGCATCACTCCAAGTGCAGCCTATCTGGCCATCGGCAACAACGACGGTGTCCAACCCGGAGACCGATTCGAGGTTCGGCGCATTGACAACGAGGTGATTGATCCACAAACCAAAGACCCAATTGCACTGGAAGCGGTGAAGGTCGGCGAGTTGGTGGTACGTGAGGTGGTAGCTGATCACGCCGCAGTCGGAGATTACGGTGGGCAGCCGTTGTCACCCGAACAACTCAAAGGCAAGGGCTATCAAGCCCGGCTGATGTCGAAATGAACTCCTGCTTAGCCATCCTGCTTTGCGTGGCGCTCCTACTGGCTTCCTCGGAAAAGGAGCGCCGTCTCCGTGTTGAATACGATGACGTTGCCGCGCAAGCGCAAGCCCTCATAGATACGGTGGACGAAATGAAGACCAACCTCCAACAGCAGGGGCTGGTTCTGCATCCGGAGATTGCTTCTGCCCGCAACCATCTGGTTGCTGCCATGGACCGCGCTTCCGAAGCTCTGGAACAGCAGGACTGGACCCAACTGAGGAAACATCTCGACCGCGCGCGAGGCTGGCTGGAACGGCTTCGACGCAGACTGTGAGGTCGTTCATGGAAACCAACCGGTTTATTCAATTGCGAAAAATCTTTGATGGCGCGGTTTCGCTCCCGGCCTCCGAGTGGGAGGGATTTCTGCAACGGGCCTGCGGCGGAGATGCTGCCCTGCAGGCCGAAGTCCGGGAGTTGCTGCTGGCGCATTTAAGCCAGGGATCAACGGAGGAAACAGGCGGCATGCAATCGACAGGCCTTGTCCGAAACATTGGGCCTTACAGAATCCTGCATGAACTCGGCGCCGGGGGCATGGGCGTGGTATATCTCGCGGTGCGTGATGATGGAGCGTTTCGCAAGCACGTCGCGCTCAAACTGCTCAAGCGCACCCGTGCTGAAGCGGACTTGATTCAGCGCTTTCACCAGGAACGCCAGGTGCTGGCAAACCTCGATCATCCCAACATCGCCCGCCTTCTGGATGGCGGCCAGACTGAGGATGGCCTTCCTTATTACGTAATGGAGTACGTGGAGGGGCTGGCCTTAGATAAATTTTGCGATACACAAAGGCTTGACCTGGCAGACCGTATACGGCTGTTCCAGCAGGTGGTCTCGGCGGTGCAATACCTGCACGAAAATCTGGTGGTCCACCGCGACTTGAAACACTCCAACATTCTTGTGACCGCCGGCGGCATAGTAAAGCTCCTGGACTTCGGCATCGCCAAAACACAGACTCCCATTGCTGAATCCCCGGACCTCACCGGGCCAGCCAACCGTTTGTTGACGCCCAACTACGCCAGCCCGGAGCAAATTGCTGGCGCGCCGGTATCCAGGGCTTCCGACATTTACTCGCTGGGCATCATTCTTTACGAGTTACTCACCGGGAGGCTGCCCTATGCGGATGCAGCGTCAAAGGTATCTGGAGAGCCACCGCTGCCCAGCGCCAACATCCGTGAAGACCTTCAGCGAACGCCGGAGACAACAGCGCAACTGCGGCGGAGGATCGTCGGCGATCTTGACCAGATCGTCCTGCTCTGCCTGCGTCGCGATCCCCGCCACCGCTATCCCAGCGCGGCGGCGCTGGGCGAAGACCTTCGCCGGTTCCTGGATGGACGATCGGTGATTGCCCGAAAAGAGCCTGTGATTGAGCGGACACTGCGCTTCCTGAAGCGAAACCGCATTGCCGTGGCGGTAGCGGCTTTGATTCTGCTCTCCGGCGGGGTAGGCGCGTGGAAGACGGTGGAGGCGGCAATTTTAACGCGGCAGGCGGACGCCAAGGAAGCCGCGTTCAAGCGTCTGCTCGATTCTCTCTATCAATCCATCAGTGCCAAGCCTCCCACAGGCGGCGGACAGACCGCTACTGGCCCTGCAACATCTCCGCTCGTATCGCCTGCAAGGCATGTGGATGACATACGCAAGCTGCGTAGCGCCCTGGAGCACGACCTGATTCCAGCGTGGTCCATACGTCCGGGAGATACTCCCGAGCGCCGGGCGTTGCTGGAACAGGCGGTGCGCTACCTGGACAGCGTGCGTCCCTTTGCAGCGCACGACCTCGCACTAGCGGCTGAGCTTGCCGCCACTTATAAGGCATTGGGTGTGATCTATGAACCGAACTCGCGGGATCACGCCCTTGCGGCCTACAGGAACGCTGCCCTGATGATCGAAGGTGCGTCCGGGGGCGCCGCGAACATTGACCAGGGCGACGGGCAATGGGCTTTCATTGTGGCCCGGATCACGAGCCTCGGCGGCATGGTTCCTGAATATGGTCCGACGAGCTCTCCTGGGGAGACATCCTACACAGTGACCATCAAGAGGGAAAAGAAGGTTCCCGTTGATCAATCCACGCCGAGTGATCCGAGAGCGGAATTGCCGCCAACCGATCCCGGTCCGCCGCAGCCTGTGAACCCTGACGAATACGAGGCGGTCAAACGCAGCCTCGACGCAGCCATTGAAAAGGGCAAGATTGCCGACGGCACCATGAAGACAATCCAGGACAGCACGGAAGCCTTGGGCCAGGCGGTCCATCCCGATATCAGATCAAACTATGAGCACATGAAGCGTGCGCTTGAGTCAGCCCAGCAAGCGATGAGTCGCGGAGACCTTGCGTCTGCCCATGACAATATCGGTATTGCCAATGAATGCGCGAAACGGGTGATGAAGGCAGGCGGGCGTTAGACTCCGCTACGGTAAGCAACTGGTTCGAGTTAGGTGATCACTCGGGATTCAAACCGCTATTTTCTAATTGCCAATTCCTAATTTCCGCCTGGCTTCCGCTTGATCACCGGACGGTCATCAGTATCCTGAGTACCCTGCTGGTCCGTGGTCCTATCGTCAACTGTGCGCCGCAACTCAGGATTCTCTTCTTCCTTCTTATCGTTCAGTTGGCGATGCTTCATGATCAGCGCCAGCCGCTTCTTGACCTGCTGGAATTCGGAAGTATCCACGATGTACTGGTCCCGCGCCGGCAGGATGCTGGCAATCTCATGCTGTGATTTTTCTATGCGGTCGGGAGTCTGCGGATGGTCTATGTAAGCTTTGGCAATCAGGCCTGGTCTTTTCTTCTCCAGAGCCTCGAGCTTCTCAAAGAAGTTAATCATGCCCACGGGATCGTAGCCCGTTTTGTAGGCATACTGAATGCCCAGATAATCGGCCTGGGCTTCAAAGCCCCGGCTGAACTTGGAAAAAGCAGCCGGCACGGCAAGATTTGCAACCTCGTTGACCCCGAGCCCGGCCAGCCCGCCCGTCATCACCATGATAGGAATCATCGCGATCTGCGCCAGCGCGCCGCGCGTGGCTCCGCGGGCCGCATGGCAAGCCGCCACGTGTCCAATTTCGTGCGCCATCACGCCCGCCAGCTCGGATTCATCATCCGCCAGCAGAAGGGTGCCTGCGTGCACGAACATATATCCACCAGGCAGCGCAAAAGCGTTCGGCTCCTCGATATCAATAATTTTGATGGTAAAGGGCAGGTGAGAATCGGAATTGCGGGCCAGGTTCTGGCCGATGCGGTTTACATATTCATTCACGATCGGATCTTTGATCAAATGCGCGGATTGCTCCACCTGCTGGGCAAACTGCCTGCCCATATTCACCTGCGAGTCCAGGCTGTACCAGTTTCCCAGGCCCCGGTTGCATCCCACGTTGCGCGCGCCAATTGCGTTGAGGTCATTGATGCCTGCGCCGTGGTAAAAAGCGTCATCGTCCTTGGCATCCTTGGCTTGGCCCTTGCTTTGATCGTCACCTTGACCCTTGTTTTGATCCCCAGAAGATTGGGCCAGCGCAAGGGCGCCGGAGAACATCACTGCCAGAGACAGGACAAATAATTTACGGAGCACGGTTTCACCTCCAAATTCGCTCCGGTTTCACCGTTCCTGTTGCAGGACCCAATGATTCCCGGCGCGACCACACGTGTACCTATTTGATCATTATAACTCCATAAAAGTCGCTAAAAACCAGCTTTCAGCCCCTGTCTTTGAGCCGGAACACAAATTTCAGCCCTGACCAGACGTCATCCACCGCGCACACCTTCACGTCCACCAGCCCGTTCTTCAAGCCAATCTCCCGCACCATGTTTTCATTCAGGTCAGTCTTGATCCCCGATGCGCCTTTAGGCCAGGAAATCCATAGCGCGCCGTTCACAGCCAGGTTCTTCTTCAGCCGGGAAAATATGGATTCAAGCTCGGACTTATCTTTGCTGAAAAACTGGATAAAGTCGCATGCGCCTTGCAACGCCTTTGCCCGGACCACCTTCTCCGGCAGCGTGCCCAGGGTCTCATCGTAGTTGCGCGGCGCGTTGCCAATGTAGATCTTCTGGCCGCTCTTGATTCCCAGCTTCTCTACCAGTGACCTCTTTGAATAGCCAGCCATCATGCCCTTCAGTAATTTCCGCGCCTTAATGTTAGATGTTTCTTAATTGTTCTGGTCCTTGTCCTCTTGTTTCCGCGTGATTAAGTTATGTTTTCCGCGCGGTAAGTTTTGTTGTGCCGCTCTCATCCCCCCCTGTAACCCGTGCCTTGTCGTGCTAACATTGACCCATTCAGGTTCCAGTCAATAAGGATCAATCAGTATGGAAAATGCCGCGCGCAAACCATCTGCCTTTGGCTTTTTATTCCTTCTTCTTTCCGCGTCTTGTTACTCGCAACAGTCCCCGACTTCTCCACCTGCTGCTCAATCGCCTGCCGGTGTCCAGAGTAGTCCCGCGGAGAATCCCAACACCGTCTACAAATCAACCACAGTGCTCAAGTACACAACCCGGATGGTCGTGGTGGATGTCATCGCAACTGACCACAAGGGTAACGCAGTCACTGACCTGAAAAAGGAAGATTTCGTTCTGGAAGAAGACGGCAAGCCCCAGCAGCTCGACGCCTTCAGCTTTCAAATGCCGGAAGTACGAACCGGCACTGACGCACGGCCTGTGCCGAAAGTGCCCCCGAACATAATCACCAACGTTCCCCAGTACAACGTCAACAGCGCCTTGACCGTGCTCCTGCTGGATGGCCTGAATACGGAGACCAAGAACCAGATATTCGCCCGCGAACAGATGATCAAGTTCCTGGAGAAGCTTCCCACCGACCGGCCGATTGCAGTTTACGCTTTGGGAACCAAGCTGCGGCTGCTCCAGGACTTCACCAGCGATCCAGCGCTCCTGAAGAAGGCGGTGATGTCCTTGCAGGGGCACAATTCGCCCGTCTTGGATAACCCCACCGGAGCAGGGAATAACAACCCGTTACCGGCAGCCACGGTCGAACAATTGGCCAATCTGCTCCCGGCTATGCTGCAACAAATCCAGCAATTCGAGCAGGATACTGCCACCATGCAGACCGACCTTCGTGTTACCTTGACCTTGTCCGCTTTAAATGCGCTGGCGCGGAGCCTCGCGGGCTATCCGGGAAGAAAAAATCTGATCTGGCTTTCGCAGAGCTTTCCTCTTTCCAGCCTCGACAATAGCATCGGCTCCCCAAATGGCGCGGTCAACCCCTCTCTGCGCGGGCAGGAGAACTATCGCAGCTACGCGCTGGAAACCGCTCGTACCGCCAGCATTCTTACGGATGCTCAAGTTGCCGTTTACCCCGTAGACGTGGGAGCCCTGGTGGGTAACCAGGTCTATGCGTCGTTGAGCAACACAGACCAGAATGGGAATTACCTGGGACGCACGGCCACTGCGCAGTCAGCCGGTGGCGCCCGGGCCTGGAACGACGAATTGGACCGCACCGGCGTCCAGCAAACCGATGCGCACAGCTCCATGAACGACCTCGCGGATCGCACCGGCGGCAAGGCCTTTTACAACCGCAACGATGTTGATAACTCCATTCGCAGGACCATGGAGGATGGCTCAACCTACTACACCCTCGGCTATCATCCGCAAAACAAGGAGTGGAACGGCAAGTTCCGCAAGATCAGCCTGAAGGCGCACCGCTCTGGAATCAAGCTGCGCTACCGCCTCGGATACTACGCCACCGACCCGGAAGCCTATGCCAAAATGGAACCCCGCCGGCGCGATGAGGAGTTCGGGCAGGCGCTCAGCCTGGATTTTCCCCTGTCCACCGCAATTACTTTCCAGGCCCGCCTCTTTCCGCCTTCGGAACAAACCAAAAACAAAGTTGTGGTCAACTACGGAATTAATCCCCGCGCGATCCTCTTTGAACCCGGTGAGGATGGCCAGCATGCCGAGGTAGATTACGCCTTGGCCGCCTACTCAAAGTCAGGGAAGCCGGTTAAGGTTGAAGTCCAAACCTTCAAAACAGCGCTCAAGCCGGATGTGTTCGACAAGATCATGAAGTCGTATCTTCCGTGCCAGTTGCAGGTGGAACTGCCGCCCGGAGAGTATGTTTTACGCTTGGGCATTCGTGATGCCCGCACCGGACTCATTGGCACTGCTAGCACTTCCGTCACTGTACCCGCGGCGCCACCGCAGAAATAAGCAAACAAATGAACAAAGTTGGACCGCCGCCGGGGGCCCCGACACGCGCCGCTGTTGCGCGTAGTGGGGTAGAGGTGCCTTCGGGCTGCGTCTTTTGATAATTGCTTTGTCCGCGAATCCTCGCGCAGGCAAGACCCTTCAGGCACAGTAACCCCACGGATACATAGGGGCAACACGCAAAAAACCGCGCCAATTCCGCCCTCCGCGTGTAGGATATTATCGTGCTGAAATGAATGCGACTATCACAGTCTCAAAGGAAGATTACCTCAAGGCCATTGCGGAAGCTGAGGCGGAGGGCGAGACGGTGATTTCTGCCACTCTTGCCCATTGGCTTTCTGTGACTCGTCCTGCTGTCACCACCGCGCTGAAGCGCCTGGCCAAGGATGGCCTGGTGCGTGTAAGCAAAGATGGCCGCGTGCAACTGACCGGCGACGGCCGTGGCATCGCAGAGCGCACCATCGTCCGCCATCACCTGATCGAACGCATGCTCACGGAAATCTTTGGCATGTCCTGGTATGAGGTTCACGATGAGGCGGAACGTCTGGAGCACGCAGTATCCCCGGCATTCGAAAAAAAGCTGATAGATAGGCTCGGGCGTAAGGACCTATGTCCCCACGGCAATGGTCTCGCCCTGCGTAGCCCTGCCGAACGTCGCAAACGAGGGCTGCGGCTTCTCACGGAAGCGGAGGCCGGTTCCAGCTATAAGATCGCCAGCGTCTATGAGCGCGACCGCAAGCTCCTGGAGTTCTTCGAGAAAGAGGGCATTCGTCCGGGGGTTCGCGTGAGCATTGAGGCCCGGAACTACGACGGCACAGTCTCCCTGTCTGTAGCCCGGCGCCAGATTCGCCTCGGCGCATCCGCTGCGGACAAGCTCTGGGTAACCAAAGCATAATAGCAATCCCGCTGTTTACCATACATAGGCCGCTCCAAGTCTCAGCGCCGTGATCCCATCTCTCAACTGGAGCCGGCAGCAATTGCCACATAACAGGCTTCCACCAATCGCAACCCATGGTGATGCTAGAGGTCATGCGCTGTATGGCTATGCGCCAAAGGCATAAGCTGCATTCGTTAGATATAATACATTATCTTTCGATTATAGATTCCAGTTGCCATGGATATCAAATGACTGCATGTTGAATAGAATTAAATCTAGTGTTCTAAAATGGACCTATATATTGTATATCTATAGAACTTCATTGCAATATTATGTCTGCCGACACGAGCTAGGCTGGTCTCTGATCCTCCTGTATCCTGGCAATTGATCATTTGAGGCCAGCTTAAATCTTGCATAGCTTGTTCCGCGCTCGATAAATAAGCCACATAAGCCACATGACCGCAAATTAACTATTAAACTTTGCACACGCTCGGTGAATCAGTTGGCAGCCAAATCTGACGCCGTGAGAGTCACCGCCGGCTGCGCTGCGCCAGATGGCAGAGGCAACCTCAAGGAAGGCGAAGCTTTTCTCGCGTCCAATAAGGCCAGGGAGGGCGTGGTCACGCTGCCCAGTGGGCTGCAATACAAAATCCTCACCCAGGGCGGCGGACCCAAACCCACGCTGGCAGATACTGTGGTTTGCAATTACAAAGGCACGTTTATCAATGGCAAGGAATTTGATAGCTCTTATAAACGCGGCGAGCCGGCGACCTTTCCAGTCGTTGGGGTCATTCGCGGCTGGACCGAACCGCTCCAGCATATGCCCGCGGGATCAAAGTGGCAGCTTTTTATACCCGCCGGCCTGGCCTATGGCGAAAGCGGTCACGGGAGGGACATCCAACCCAACACCGCGCTTATCTTTGAGGTCGAAATTGCTTTCGATCAAGGAGAAGGACAGTCATTAGCAGGATTCCGAATCACGCACGGAACAGAAAGATTCTTCGCTGCGCCAGGAATAACATAGGTATTAACCATAATTTACAAATCGTCCATGCTATGATTAACTTCGCCTCTAATGCACCATGAGCGTCACGACCAGCACCGGTGGGGTAAGCATCACGCACGAGGACGTCGACCGGGCTGAAGATCGCGATCGCGTCTTCCAGGCCCGGAAGCGCCGCGGATTTTCATCCCGATTGCGGTTGCTGTGGCTGCTCGTCGGACCAGGCATCCTTGTCATGCTGGGAGAGAATGACGGCCCCAGTATGCTCGCTTACGCCGCCACCGGCGCGCGCTTTGGCATCAGCTTCTTCATCCCTTTCATCGCGCTTACCTTTCTCATGGCCATTGTGGTGCAGGAAATGACTGTGCGCCTGGCCGCCGCCACCCATCGCGGTCACGCCGAGCTCATCTTTGAGCGCTTTGGGCCGTTCTGGGGATGGTTCTCCATGATCGATCTCACCATCGGGAACTTTCTCACCCTGATTGCTGAGTTCATTGCCATACGCGTCGGCCTGGGATATTTTGGCGTGCCGCCCTGGGCGGCAATGCTCAGCGCCCTGGCCGTCTTGTACATGGCGCTCGTAACGCATCGCTATTGGACCTGGGAACGCGTCACTCTGGCTGCTGCTGTTTTCAATCTTGTCTTTGTTCCCGTCGCCTTGTTGACTCATCCGCACTGGAATTCCGTGGGCCACGCTGTGCTCACCTGGGGGCCCCTCCCCGGCGGTCTCACCCAGGACACTTTGGTGATCCTTCTATCCAACATTGGGGCCACCGTCACCCCCTGGATGCTGTTTTTTCAGCAAAGCGCCACCGCCGATAAAGGACTCACCCGCCGCGACGTCCACTTTGGCCGCATAGACACCATCCTCGGCGCGGTCCTGGCCGGCGCGGCCGCCATCGCCATGGTTCTTGCCACTGCTCCTCTCTTCGCCCACCAGATGAGCGCGGAGAATTTTCAGGCGGCCGAGTTCGCCCAGGCCCTGCGGCCTTTGATTGGCCGTTTTGGCTCCGCCCTCTTCGCTCTCGGATTCGTAGAGGCCGGAATGGTCGCCGCCATCACCATCTCTGTCTCCTCGGCTTATGCCTTTGGAGAGGTGGCGCGTAAACCACACAGCCTGAACCTTCCCATGAGTGAGGGCAGGGCTTTCTATTCCGTATTGTTTCTCTGTGCCGCCGGAGCCGCCGCCATTGTCTTGATTCCTGGCCTCCCGCTGGTCTACGTGATTATGCTGGTGAATGTGATTGCCGTGCTGGCCATGCCTCCGGCGCTCTTATTCTTGTTCATGCTGGCCAACGACCGGGACGTCGTGGGAGACCTGGTGAGTCCCCGCTGGATCAACCTGCTGGCCGGCGGCGTTGTGATTCTGCTGGTTAGCGCCGGATTGCTCTTTGGGATCAGTGTGGTCGCGCCCAGGACCTTTGCCCATCTTGTGGGGCACTAGGCGGGACCCGGAAATTATGGCAATTTTGAAAATACCGGATACCAATTTGGCGCCGCCGCGGGACCGGGTACTGGCTTCGCTTGAACCCGATCAACTGGCTTCAACCAAACATCATTTTCCCCGCTGCTCGCTCAACCGGCCCCAGGTCTTCCTCCTCTGGTCCCTGCGCATCTACCTCCTGCTCATGATTTTTGTGGTGATCTACCAGATGTGGCTGGGGGCCAGATAAAGCCAGATAAACAAGGCGAAAGTAAGACGAATTTAGCTTATTAATGCATTTTATCGACAAATTAAATATGTTTTACTTCATTTTTACAAAAATTAGTATGTTTTAAAGCTGTAATCGTATTATTCCCAAAATGGAACTAGATAAAACCCTTTGGTCAGCCCCATAAACTCGAATGGTACCCGAGCAAAACTAGCACAATTCACGCATATAACGCCATTTCTTCCCTTAGAAACCATCAAAACACCCCCTAATTTAGGCCTTAGTAGAGGATGGTCATGAGGCAGGTGAACGTCCGCTCATGATCGTTAAGAATTATTGATCTTGACATAACATTAAAAACTGCTAATATTCGCCCTCGGTTTCAGACACTCCGCCGCAAGCGGAGTGTAAGGAACCCGTCAGCAGCACCTCTTCCGCAGCCGGAATCTGCGTGAAGAGGTGGGGCTGATCTGTAAATGCACGCAGGACGAAGTGCCTTCAATGAAAACGCGTGGGACAAAATGCTTTCTTCAGGTTCATGGCCTCCCTTCAATCAACAGAAGTGTCCGTTGGAGGATTGGCCGCCATAAACCTTGTCGTAACCGCGCCGCGCAGAGACATAGTCCGTGTTGGCTGCGCAATTGGAGGTGTTTCTGTGGTTAGGTACGCTGACTTCGTCATAGTAAGCCAGGGAAATAACAAAAGGTAAAACTCAAGGAGGATCTTGATGAAGTTTCTGAAGTTCGTTTCGGTTTCCATCCTCGTGGCGGCGCTGCTGGTTGCAGGAGCGTTTGCCCAATCAGACCCCGGAGTTCAAGGCGGTAACCGCGGCACCGGCGCACCACTCGCTTCGGTAGCTTCGGACCCCGGACTCGCTTCCTTTTTCACTGACGGCCAGAAGCGCTTCGCGGACGTCGAGTCCGTCTCTAACAGCCCGACCGGCAACAACGGCCTGGGTCCGCGGTTTAACTCCAATAGCTGCGTCTCCTGTCACGCGCAACCAGCCAGCGGTGGTTCAGGTCCAGCTGTAAACCCCCAATTCAAGTTCGTCAGCACCGGCGTCGCTCCCAGTGACACTACGCCGTTCTTTATCACCGCCAACGGCCCCACGCGGGAAGTTCGTTTCCCCTTCTTCTTTAACGCCGATGGCACAGCCAATACCAACGCGCCCAATGGCGGAGTGGAAACCATCTTCACCGTCACCGGCCGTCCCGATGCCGGCACCTGCAGCCTGCGGCAGCCCAGCTTCAATACCGCCGCAGCCGACAACGACATCATCTTCCGAATCCCCACGCCGGTCTTTGGCGCGGGCCAGATCGAAAACCTCGACGACTCCACCCTGCTGAACAATCAGGCAGCCAATAACAACAACAATTTTGGCATCGCCGGCGGGTTCAACCATAACGGTAACGATGGCACTATTTCCCGCTTCGGCTGGAAGGCCCAGAACAAGTCACTGCATATCTTTGCCGGTGAGGCCTACAACGTCGAGATGGGCATCAGTAACCTGCTCTTCGGGCAAGATCGTCCGCTGCCTGGGGAAGACCAGATGGGAAGAGGACTTCCGGCCAACTGCTTGAACCTCAGTGGGAACGGCTATCCGGAAGACACTTCCAATCCCGATTCGTCACCCAACGCCGCCGTTCTGGACGACGTCTCGGCCTTTGCTAACTTCATGCGCCTGCTGGCGCCGCCGCCAGCTTCCGCTACCACCCCCGGTGGATCCGCTTCCATCAGCCGCGGGCGCGCCCTGTTCAGCGCCGTCGGCTGCGCGGTCTGCCACAACCCGTCGCCAGGCGTCACCCAACCATCCAACATCACTGCTGATTTGGGCGGTGCGCAGGTGAATGCCTTCTCCGATATCGAGATCCATCACATGGGCACCGGCCTGGCGGATAACGTCGGGCAGGGCGGCGCAGGCGGAGACCAGTTCCGCACCGCTCCTCTCTGGGGTCTTGGACAGCGCATCTTCCTGTTGCACGATGGCCGCACCACCAACCTGATCGCGGCAATCAACGCCCACGATAGCAACGGGTCGGAAGCGGACGCTGTCGTAGACAACTTCCAATTCAACCTCTCAGCCAGCCAGAAGCAGGACGTTCTAAACTTCCTGCGCTCGCTGTAACTTCTGTTTGCATTGACCATACTTCCTGGCGGGACATCAAGGTGTCCCGCCAGCTTTTCAAGAGAAGCGGTACTTAGCATTTAATACTTAGGATTGAGCAAGCCCCGAAGAAGTGGCGACGTTGTGAACACGAGCCACCTGTCAGGGAACGATCTTGCGATTGCTGTTGACCGGTTTTTCGCTAGAAGCTAGGAGCTAAAAAGCTAGCAGCTTGGCCGGTTTTGAAGTTTTTCGAAGTTTTTCTAAATACTAAATTCTAAGTACTAAATGCTCGCTCTGGCTTTTCGGTAGCAGCTAGCAGCTTTGGCGGTTTTGAGGTTTTCTAAGTACTAAGTACTAAATACTAAGTACTAAGCGCGGAGGCACCATGCAGTCCCGATTTTCCCATTTTCTGCTCGTCATTTGTCTATTGTCATCATTCCTGGCCTGGGGCCAAATCGCTCCTCCGAACGGTGGCGACTTTTCCAACAACACCAGCCCTGCGGCCAAGGTTCCAACCGGGGTCATCCTGGTCAAGGGCGCCTGGGCGGGCGCCAGCGATACCGTCACTCCCCTGCCGGAAGGCGGCAGCGTCGCCAGCAACATTTACACCAATAAATATTTCGGTTTGTCCTATCCGTTTCCTGCGGATTGGTTCCAGAAGTTTCAGGGGCCGCCTCCGTCGGAAAGCGGCCGCTACGTGCTGGCTCAGGTCATCCCTTCGCCTGCGTACAAAGGACAGAGTCCCGGTACCATCCTGGTTACCGCCCAGGATATGTTCTTCACTCCGCTGCCGGCCGCCAACGCGCTGCAACTCGTCAACTACTCCAAGAACCACCTGCAGGCCGACTACAAGCTCGAGCTAAAGCCCACGCAGACCACCATTGCTGGCCGCCCCTTTACCTTCTTTGCCTATTGGTCTCCCGTGGCAGAAATCCATTGGTACGTCCTGGCCACCCAGATCCGCTGCCACACCGTGCAAGTGGTGTTAAGCAGCCGTGACACCAAACTGCTGGAGGGCCTGATCCAGGACATGAACAAGATGAAATTGCCGGAGGAGGCCAGTTCCACCGGCGGGGCCGGCGGCGGCGCCGTTCCTGTATGCGTCAAGGATTACGCGCGCGACGAAAACGTCATCGAGCGCGTTGATCCTGTTTTTACCGAGCACAGGTATAACCCTGTTCCCGTCCGCATCATCATCGATAAGGAAGGCAAGGTAAGCCACATCCACTTTCTCAGCGCCTTCCCCGATCAGGCAAAAGCCGTCAGCGATGCCCTGAAACAGTGGAAGTTCAGGCCGTACCAGCAGGATGGAAAGCCCGTGGAAGTGGAAACCGGCATCATGTTTGGCCGTGCCCCACGTTCCTTGCCGCCGGATACAGCGGCAACCGAATAATCCATGCTCAAAGAGGAACCTGAATATTTTTGATTGCGGCCTAGTTGGTGTAAGCGACCATCATTGTTGTGTCCATGTCGCTTTTGCGGGTTGGCTCTTCCAATCACCCGATTACCCGATTACGCAATTACCCAGATTCTCCCAGAGTCTCAGTCTATTTCGATCACAGCAATTAACTATAGTTAACCGCAAGAATTAGGGTACATTAACTCTTGACATCAACTTGTGAAGTGGCTAGAATTTGCCGGGTTTCCGGTGCTCTCTTCGGAGTTGCTCCTGAGTTCGGAGTCGTTCCTGAATAAAGTTTCGGAAATTGCCTATCCGTCCAGGTCGTATCCTTTCAGCAACTGGGAATTGCCGGCAGGGTGCGGCAAAAAAGTTTCAAAAATTCGAAGGGTATTGCTTTTTGTGGGTGTCTCCCTTTATAGCGAGGGATGGTTCCTCCAGGGGTGAAGGGTCGGACGCGTCATTGCAATCCTGAACCGTGCACAAGCACCCAACTCGGCGTAGTCCGGTTTCGCTAATCGGGCTGCGGGACGTTGAAGTGTGGATGGCACGCCCATGCAATGTGCAATTCAAAAACACCATTGGGTCACACCCCAAGGAGGATCGTTAATGAAGTTTCTGAAGTTCGTTTCGGTTTCTACAATTCTGGCGGCGCTGCTGCTTGCAGGGGCAGCGTTTGCTCAAACAGACCCCGGAGTTCAGGCTGCCAATCGTGGCACAGGCGCCCCGCTCGCTTCCGTAGCTTCGGACGCCGGGCTTGCTGCCTTTTTCGCTGACGGTCAAAAGCGATTCCAGGACGTAGAGTCGGTTTCCAACAGTGCGACCGGCAACAATGGCCTGGGACCACGGTTCAACTCCAATAGTTGTGTCTCCTGCCATGCGCAGCCTGCTGTCGGCGGGACTGGTCCTGCCGTGAATCCCCAATTCAAGTTCGTCAGCACCGGCGTCGCTCCCAGAGATACCACGCCGTTCTTTATCACGGCGAATGGTCCGACGCGGGAAGCCCGCTTTCCCTTCTTCTTCAACGCCGATGGCACGGCCAATACCAACGCGCCTAACGGCGGAGTCGAAGACCTGTTCACCGTAACTGGACGTGCTGATGCCGGCGCTTGCAGCCTGCAGCAGCCCAGCTTTAATGCGGCGCAGGCGGCCAACAACCTCATTTTCCGCATCCCCACCCCGGTCTTTGGCGCGGGCCAGATCGAGAACCTGGACGACTCAACCCTGTTGAACAACCAGGCAGCCAACCTCAACAACAATTTTGGCATTGCCGGCGGGTTCAACCGCAACGGCAACGATGGCACTATTACCCGCTTCGGCTGGAAGGCGCAGAACAAATCGCTGCACATCTTTGCTGGTGAGGCTTACAACGTCGAGATGGGCATCTCCAACCTGCTCTTCGGGCAAGACCGTCCGCTGCCAGGCGAAGACCAGCAGGGAAGAGGGCTGCCGGCAAACTGCCTGAACCTCACCGGGACCGGCTATCCGGAAGACACCTCCAATCCCGATTCATCACCCAACGCCGCCGTGCTGGATGACGTCTCGGCCTTTGCCAACTTCATGCGCCTGCTGGCCCCGCCGCCAACCGGTGGCGTTGTTCTGAACGGTACAGCCGTCAGCGCAGCTTCCATCTCCAATGGCAAGGCCTTGTTCAGCGCCGTTGGCTGCGCAACCTGCCACAACCCCACTCCGGGCAATTCACAACCTTCAAACATCACCGCTGGTTTGGGCAGTACCCCCGTGAATGCCTTCTCGGATATCGAGATCCATCACATGGGTACCGGCTTGGCGGACAACGTCTCCCAGGGCGGCGCGGGTGGAGACCAGTTCCGCACCGCTCCCTTGTGGGGTCTGGGACAACGCATCTTCCTGCTGCACGATGGCCGCACCACGAGCCTGCTTGCGGCAATCCAGGCCCATGAGAGCAGCGGCAGCGAAGCCAACACGGTAGAGGAGAATTTTGACAACCTCTCCGCCAGCCAGCAACAGGACGTGCTCAACTTCCTGCGCTCGCTGTAAACCAATCGACCAATACAACTTCCGGCGAGACACCAACCGTGTCTCGCCATTTTTTTGCTTTGTTTTTGGCTTTCGCTTTTGCCTTTATGGTTGTTAGAGCATTTTTAGAGACGCTGCAAACCACCGCGACAGATAATTTGTATCAGCCCCAAGCGCCGCAGAGCGGCGCCTGCCTAAAACCAGAAACTCCACTCCTCGGCGATAACCTCTCCCGTTGTCATCCTGAACGCAGTCCGCCCCGACGTTAGGAGCCCGGCAAAGTTGAAGGATCCCCAGAACCTGTCCCTTGCCATGCTGCACCAAGGCGTTCTCACAAGACTGTTAAACCCTTGCACTGGAGCCTGGAGAATCATTGGGTAACCGCTATTGTGTTCTGCGTCTCGCCCATTAACTAACAGGATTCAACTTCTCATTAAGGGAACAGTGTTGCTGCCAATTGCTATTTGCTAATTGCCGATCTTTTCCAACTCAAAACTCAACACTCAACACTCATAAATTCCCCACTTGTCCCATCTTCGTGCCCTTGATTTCCTTCGTGATCTTCGTGGTAACGGTTTTGACTTTGCCAGCTGCCAATTGCTATTTGCTAGCTGCCGATCTTTTCCAACTCAAAACTCAACACTCATAAGTTCTTCCATACTCTCCATCTATTCCAATCAAAGAAATTAACTATAGTTAACCACCATTCATTAGAGAAAGTTAACTCTTGACATTCATTTATGAACTGGCTAATATTTGCCCCCTGTTTCAGATGCTGTACCCTGAGCCATTTCGGGATAGAGCGTTCGGAAATCGTACTTCCTCCCCTCTCTAGCCGTACCTTATCCAGTGGCCGGAATCCGCTGGAGCAGGAGCGGTCGGAGTGCTTTCAGGAATCGTAGTGATGCTTTCCCTATGTGCGTGACGGTCTCCCTTCAGCCAGGAGTATTGCTGCTGGTTAAAGAGTAGGACAAGTCATCCTCAAAACTGAACCGTGCTTTTGGCACGCAGCCCATGGTTTCCTCTGCGCCTGGAGGCCACCTTGGGTGCCATGGCACGCTTAACTCAATGTGTAGGCACAACAGAAAAATTGCCAGAAAGAATTGGGTCATAACCCAAGGAGGATCTTTTGATAAAGTCTTTGAGGTTCGTGTCGGTTTCAATTTGCATCGCAGCGCTGCTGGTATCAGGAGCGGCGTTCGCCCAACTAACAGACCCTGGAAACCAGGCTGCAAGCCGCGGCACTGGTGCGGCCCTGTCTTCCGTATTGGCCAATGACAATCCCGGAATCCTGGCTTTCTTCCAGGATGGTCAAAGCCGTTTCCAGGATGTAGAGTCGGTTTCCAACAGCCCGACCGGCAATAATGGCCTTGGTCCACGCTTTAACTCCAATAGCTGCGTTTCCTGTCATGCGCAACCTGCGGTCGGCGGGACCGGTCCTGCAGTGAATCCGCAATTTAAGTTCACCAGCACCGGCGTCGCTCCCCGGGACACCACACCGTTCTTTATCACCGCCAACGGCCCAACTCGGGAAGCCCGCTTCCCCTTCTTCTTTAACGCCAACGGCACAGCCAATCTCAATGCGCCCAACGGTGGAGTGGAAACCCTGTTCACCGTGACTGGCCGCGCGGACGCCGGCGCCTGCACCCTGCAGCAGCCCAGCTTTAATACTGCGGCAGCCGCCAATAACCTCATCTTCCGCATCCCCACGCCGGTCTTTGGCGCGGGCCTCATCGAAAACCTGGATGAATCCACCCTGCTGAAGAACCGGTTGAACAACCTGAACAACAACGTCGGCGTTGCCGGATCGTTCAACCACAACGGCAATGACGGCACCATCACCCGCTTCGGCTGGAAGGCGCAGAATAAATCGCTCCACATCTTTGCCGGTGAAGCCTACAACGTGGAGATGGGCATCTCTAACCTGCTCTTCCCCCAGGATCGTCCGCTTCCGGGCGAAGATAGCGATGCTCAGGGCGGCGTCGGACTTCCCGCCAACTGCTTGAACCTGAGCGGCGGCGGCTATCCCGAGGATACGAACAATCCCGGCTCGACTGGTCCAGCCATCCTGGATGACGTCTCAGCCTTTGCCGACTTCATGCGCACCCTGGCCCCGCCGCCAACCGGTGGAGTGGTAAATAACGTAACCGGACAGACGGCGAGCGCAACCTCCATCGCCAACGGCAAAGCCGATTTTATCGCCGTGGGCTGCGCCGTCTGCCATAACACCTCGCCCGGAACCACCCAGAAGTCGAATATCACAGGTTCACTGAGCAACGCCGCGGTGAACTCCTTCAGTGACATCGAGATCCACCACATGGGCACGGGCTTGGCCGATAACGTCTCCCAGGGCGGAGCCGGTGGAGACCAGTTCCGCTCGGCGCCGTTGTGGGGCCTTGGGCAGCGCATCTTCCTGCTGCACGATGGCCGCACCACCAACCTGATCACCGCTATCAATGACCACGGCAGCAATGGATCGGAAGCCAACACCGCTCTCAACAATGCCGCCGCCCTGAACATCGGCCAGCAGCAGGACCTGTTGAATTTCCTGCGCTCGCTGTAAACCTGTTCATGACCACTTTCCTGGCGAGACACAAAGCGTGTCTCGCCAGCTTTTTCACAAAAGTCGGTACTTAGGCGGTGTGCATAAATAAGTACTTCAACTGAAAATTACAGTGTGATAGCGTTTGCGAATGGTGATGTCTGCGGCAGGCATTCGGCGGCGTTACGCGGAATTATCGCCTGTTTTGGATGAACGCGGACGGCGTCGGTTTGCAGCCACAGAGGCCCGGGCCTACGGGTA
>Ga0209168_10000568_pt1 | contig 34419 bp, 31 predicted proteins | sample Coa_R1_FD_187156 | JGI IMG/M metagenome (GOLD analysis project Ga0209168, IMG submission 187156) | Surface soil microbial communities from Centralia Pennsylvania, which are recovering from an underground coalmine fire - Coalmine... | ecosystem: Environmental > Terrestrial > Soil > Unclassified ...
GGCCTTTCGCGCGACCCAGGATCCGCGGCTGTTCTACATTCACTCGCGCTGGGCGGATGACGCCGCGTTCGAGCGCCACGCCGTCCTGCCGCACACCGTACAGTTCATCCAGCGGGTCGCGGTGCTGATCGACCACACGCTAGTGGTGACGCGCGCGACCCCGATCGACTGACGCCGTCGTCCCGGTATGGGCTACGCCGACGCTCCCGGGGCCGCGGTCGTGTTCGCGCGGCTGAGGAGCGCGTTTCGGATCGACGCCGCCGCGTCTTCCAGCCCGTAGCTCAGGAAGATCGCCTTGGACCCCGCCAAGTCGTGTCGGGGAGCCTCCAAGACGTACGGCGGCGCGTGCTTGGGGAGCGGCGGCGGCGGCTCGAACGCTTCCACGAGCAGGGTGTCCGCGAGCTTGGCCAACCCCGCGAGCCGGTGGTCCAGCGCGTCTGGCATCTCTTCCGGCAGGAGCCCGGCGGGGTGCGTGCCCGGTGGAAGCGCCTCCGCGAGCAACCGCCGGACCTCGGCAACACCTTCACGCACACGTTCCAGGGTCTCGCGCAACTCGTCGGCGTAGGACCGCCTCGGCGCTGGCGGGCGCGGATAGTCGGGGCGTGCTTGGAGAAGCGGCTCTTCCTGAGAGAGTCGTCTCAGCGTCCGCGCGGCCCCTTCCAGCCGCTCCAGCTGCCGCCACAGCGACTCCCACGCGGCGGCGTTGGGTTGATCGGTCATGCGTGCGTCCTCCATCGCGGCCGGCCCGCTCGGCCTGCCTCTACCCTATTTTTCTTCTCCCCCGTTCGCTCCCGATCCTGGAAGGCCGCCGACGCGGCGTTGTGCTACCATCGGAGCGTGGCGTATCCACCGGACCGAACGCGAGGGGCGAGACCGTCGTGACAGCGCCCGGCTGGAAAGCCGCCGTCCCCCTCCCGACTCATCTGCAGCTCGCCTGGCACGAGTCTGAGCCGTTCCCTCGGACGATCCCGATCGCCGAATTCTACGCGCATCCTGGGTTCCCGGTCCCGCGGGACGGGCTCCCGTATCTGGTGGCGAACATGGTCATGACCCAGAACGGCGAGGCGGCGGTGGACGGGAAAGCCGCGGTGATCGGCACCCGCGTCGACGGGCTTGCATTGACGCGGCTCCGGGTCGCAACCGACGCGGTGCTGACCGGGGTGGGGACCGTCACGGCCGAGGACGTGACGGCGGTGTTGCCCGAACCGGAGGCCGACCGGCGGGCCGCCTCCGGCCGGCCGCCACGCCTGCTCGTCGTCGTGCTCGCGTCCCGCCTATCGTGGACGCCCGAGGTGCTGTCGCGCAGGCTCTTCACCGATCCCCGGTTCGACCGGCTCATTGTGACCGGTGATCGCGGCCCGGACGTGCCCGAGGTACTCCGTCGGGTCGAGGCTCAGGGCATCGAGCTCGTTCGCGTGCAGACCGCGACGGACGGACGGCCCGCCCCGACCGCCGTGCTGCAGGCACTCGGGGCGCGAGGGGTCCGGACCGTCGTGACCGAGGGCGGACCGCGGGTGCTGGCGAGTCTGTTTCGGGCGCGCCTGGTCCACGAGTACTTTCTCACCACTGCCCCCTTTGTGGTCGGCGGGTCGGACGCGCCCCGCCCGCTCGCCGCCGATGTGCACGGGCCGGTGCTGCTGAGCCGGATCAGCCGGATCGAGCACACCTTCACCGATCCCACCACCGGGGCTGTGCTCGTGGAAGCGTTCGACCGGTTCCGCGTGGTCTATCCGGAGGCGTCGTTCTCCACCGGGGCGAATCCCTAGGTCTTAGAGTCCGTGGTCCGGCGCAGCGCCGGGCGCGGCGATTCCGTGGTGTCTGCGCACGCACCACGTACAGGGGGGTACAGTTGTGTCGGATATGGCCACGTATCTCGAGCGTACTTTGTGCGATCTCGTCAGCATCCGCAGCGTGACCGGTGAGGAGGCGGGGGTTGCCGAGTACATCCATGACGCACTTTCTCGCACCGGCGTCGCGACCGAGCGCGACGAGGAAGGTAACGTGACCGCCGAGGTTGGCCAAGGCGAGCGGCTCCTCGTCGTGAACGGGCACATGGACACGGTGCCGCCCGTCGACGGGTGGACGTCGGATCCGTTCAAGCCACGGGTCGAGAACGGGCGCGTCATCGGGCTCGGCGCCTCCGACATGAAGGCCGGGCTGGCGTGCATGATGTGGCTGGCCCAGCACGCGTCGCCCAAGGTCCGGACGTGGTTTGCGTTTACCAACCACGAGGAGGGCGGCTCGCAGACCCCGCGCAACGGCGTGCGCCGGTTGATTGGTCGGGCGAAGCCGGACTACGCCATCACGACAGAGCCTTCGTACGACGCCGCCGCGGGGCGGCTGCACATTGGGATCGGGTGCCAGGGGCGCGCGATCGGATACCTCACCGTGCTCGGGCGCAGCGGGCATTCGTCGGACTGGCGCCGCGCGGACAACGCCATCTACCGCGGCCTGGAGGTGATCCGCCGAATCGCAACCACCGCCGAGCGCCTCAAGGCGATCGAAGTCGCGCCCGGCGTGAACAGCGTGCCCTCGCTGTCGGTGGTGGCGGCCCACGCCGGCCTCGCGGAAAACGTCATTCCCGACCGGTTCAAGCTGACCGTGGATCGGCGGCTGTCGGTGGGCGAGGATTTCGGCACGTTCGCATCTGAGCTCCGGACGGCGGTCGACGGCGTGGCGCACGAACTCGAGATCAGCAAGCTGTGTCTGCCGACGCTCGCCGACCGCGGGGGGCACACGCTCAAGGTGGCTACGGAGACGCTGGGCAAGGTCCAGGGGACCGCGACCCTGCAGTTCTCGCAGGGGCGGCAGGACCTGTCGATCTTTGCCGAGCGCACTCACGACTTCTGCAACCTCGGGCCCGGCTCGATCGGCCAGGCGCACAACGCGGGCGAGTACGCGACGGTCGCGGGCATGACCGCCGCGACCACCGCGCTCAAGGCGATTATCGAGGCCATCTAAGGGCCCGTGTTCGCGTCCCTCCAGGCGCCCTGGCAGGTGCTCGTGGCCGTTACTGGGACCGCCGTTTTGGGTACATGGGACACAGTGGACGGCGCCCTGTGCCAGGTGTCGGTACCCGAGAACGTCACTCCCGGAGGTGGGCGGTGGCGCCCGCAGCGGAGCTCGTGCGGTATGGGAACTGGCGGTACCTGTTCGTTGCGGACGAGACCGAAGAGCACAGCGGCAGATGGAACTGGTTGGTGATCCGGCTGCCGATCGGCGAGTCGGACCCGCAGGTGGTCGGCAAGGGACAAGCGGATTCGATGGACGAGGCCGAGCGGCTGGCGGGCCTCACGCTGTCCACGGAATGGGAGTACGCGCGAGTGACGAGTCACTAGCCGCGGCGGCCCCGAGCCGCCGGAGCGAATCATCGTGAGCCACTCAGACGGAGGCGGGGGTGATCGGATGATGTGTGCGAAACGGTCGGGAGGGATGATGCTCGTTGTCCTACTGGTGCTGGCGGGCGGCATGGGAGCGATTGCACCCCAGGTCCGTGCCGCAGGGATGATGACCGTGAACGTGCAAAACGCCACCGTGATGGGGCAGCCGCAACCGATCCTGGTGGATGCGAAGGGGTTGAGCCTGTACTATCTCACGTCCGACACAATGACCTCGAGCGCATGCACCGGCGGATGCGCCGGTGTGTGGCCCCCCCTACTCAGCGACGGCGCGCCGACGGCGCCCTCTTCCCTGCCAGGCAAGCTCGCGGTGGTCAAGACCGCGAACGGGTCGCAGGTCAGCTACAACGGTCACTTGCTCTATCGCTACGCGCCTGACACCAAACCGGGGGATGCCGGCGGCGACGGAAAACACGGGCCGCAAAACGGCGTGTGGCACGTCGCCACGCCCACCCTGAAGGCGGCGATGTAGCGGGCTCACCGAACGACTGCGGTTCCAAGACGCGCGGGACGCTCGAGCGAGGGCGTCCCGTTTCGTCTGTACAGGCTTTCGCTCCGCATGGTGTCAAACGGCCGTCCCGCGGGTAAGCCTCTAATAGGGCGCGGCGTGCTCCACGGCGCACACGAACACGAGAGGTGGCACGATGATGCGGCATATGTTCGGGATCGGTCTGGCCGTATGGATCAGCGCGTGCATGGTCGCCATCGCGTGGGCTCAGACGTCTCCCGCTCCGGGCGCCGGCGCGGGGATCCTGCCCGGCCGGGCGATCGGCTCCTTTCAGCTCGGCGAGGACCTCGCGCAGGCGGTGAACACGCTCGGGCCCGTGCACTCCCAAGACTCGGTCGGGAGCACGCTCAGCGTCTACTACTGGCCGCTCAGGCGGATCGGGACGGTCGCCGACGCGTCGAGCAAGAAGATCGTGGCCCTGGTGGTCTCCATGGACGACGGATACCGGACGGACAAGGGGATCGGCGCGGGCGCGGCCGTCGACGACGTGCGGCGCGCCTACGGGACCGAGGATACCACGGACAACGGTCAGGACCACAACGTGCTCGTGTACGATACGCTTGGCGTCGCGTTTGCCGTGGACACGACCGGCCCGCTGAGCGATCGCGTGTCCGAGGTCTACGTGTTCAGTCCGGGTCAGTACGAGAAGATCTTCCGGCAGCCGAGCCAGCCGAGCGGGAGCGGCGGGTAGCGCGCTACGCCTCGGCCGGCGGCTTGAACCGCTCGAAGGGGTTCCGGCAGCTGCGGCACAGATACGTGGCGCGGCACAGCGTTGGGCCGAACAGGCTCTCCGCCACGACATCGTGGGAGCCGCAGTACGGGCAGACCGGGGGTTCCGCGAACCGGCACCGGGGCACCGACAGCCCGTGCGAGGCGAGTTGCGCCCGGCCCCGGGCCGTGACCCGCTCGAGCGTCCACGGCTCGTCGTACGTATAGTCCACCGCCGCGTCACGAACGCCCGCGAGCGACACTAGGGCGTCGCGGACCCGACGGCGGATCACGCCGAGCGCCGGGCACGCGATCCACGTCGGCACGAGGCGCACCGACACGCGCCCGTCCTCGATGCGGACGTCCCGGACCAACCCGAGGTCGACGATGGAGATCGGGAGCTCGGGGTCCTCCACCGTGGCCAGGATGTCCCATACCGCGCGTTCGAGCGTGTCCGCCGCGATCGTCACCACCGCGCCTCCGGGTCAGATCTCCACACCTCGGTCATCTGTGCAAGCAGCCGGTCGAACGCGGGGGTGTGCTCGCCCCGGCGTCCGCCCTCGCGGGCCGCCGCCGTCGGGAGCGCGAGCCCGCACCGGTCCAGCACGGGGCGCACGGCGTCGATCCACGCCTCGCGCTGGGCGGCCGGCGAAGACGTGAGCACGCCGGCCCGCAGGAGCATGTCGTCCGCGGACGTCGCCTCGAACAAACCGAGCGCGTCGGGCCACGCGGCATCGAGGGCCGCCTGCACCCGGCCGGGCCCTTCCGGAGGACCGCCGGCCAGCCGCGTGAGCCACGTCTCCGCGAACAACCCGTGGTACCGCTCTTCCCGGGTCAGGATCCGCGCCAACCCAGCGACCGGTTCCTGACCGCTTGCGGCAACGAGCCGGAGCCGCGCAACCTCGAACGCCTCGTACAGCACCAAGCGCACGATCGAGTATTCCCACCCGTCGTTCTCCTGCTCGAGGAGCGCCGCGTGCCGATACTCGTGTGGCGCGCGCCCGAACGCGAGCCGATCGATGTCGCTCCCTTCGTCCTGCGCGATCTGTTCATAGAACGCGCGCCCGTGCCCCAACTCTTCCTGGGCGATGCTGCTCATCGCCACATCGCTTTCGATGTCCGGCCCGAACCCCGTCCACTCGGAGTGGCGGTGGCCGATCACGAGCTCGTCGTCGGCGATCCGCACCAGCCACTCGCGGAACGCCGCGCGGACCGACGGATCGGCGATCGCGGTGAGGACACCCGGCACCTACTGATCCTCCTCGCGATACGACGCCTTGTACGAACTCTGGAGCACTCGGCGCTGCTGGCGGTACGACCCGCCGAACCGGTAGCTCTTGTCGATCGCCGGGACGAACATGTCCGCCGCGGTCTGCGCGGTCGCGTGGATCTGGTCGGCGCGGACGACCCAGAGGTTGACGCACGGGTCGCGCCGCGTGTAGCTCTCCTTGGCGAGCACGAGCGCCATCTCGGCGTCCGGCGCGTGCACGTCCCCCGCGTACACGTGCATGTCGCGGTGACGGCCCTGGACGAACACCGCCCAGACATCCGGTGCCGTCCCGAGCGGACGCTCCCACCGGGCGTCGTCGCGATCCGGCCGATCGAGCGGCCCCGACGTCACGCGACGGCCCCGTGCGGCTGGCTGGTGAGCCACCGGCTCATCGCCTCGCGCACCCACGCGTGCTGCTGGTGAAAGCGCTGTCGGAGGGCCAACCGGTCCGCGCTCTTCGGGCCGCCGTTCCGGCCGACGCGCTTGAGCTCTTCCCAGTCGGGTTCCGTGTAGACGTACCGCTGTTCTTCCTCGACCCAGTGCAGGTTCGGGTCGGGTACCTCCAGCCCGTACTCGAGGATGATCGGCACGAACTTCCGGAGGAACTGCTGGCGGAGTTCCTCGTTCGACTTGACCTTGATCCGCCACGCGAGCATCTTCTCGGTGTGGGGCGACACGCGGTCCGGCATGCCGAAGAAATGAATGATCGGCGTCCACCACCGGCGCAGCGCATCCTGCAACATCGCGCGCTGCCGCGGCGTGCCCTCCGCGAGCGACCGCCAGACGTCGAGCCCGAGCTGGATGTGAAAGTCCTCTTCGTAGCAGATGCGCTTGAGCACGCGGGAGTACGGCGCATACGAACACGACCGGAGCGCACCCTGCGTCTGCATCGCGGCGCCGTCGACGAACACCTGGATGATCGCGACGTCGGCCCACGTCTCCGCGGGATAGTGGAACACGTTATGGAAGCGCGCGCGTCCGGCGACGAGCTCAGAGACCATCTCGTCCCGCGTGCGACCGAGTGTTTCGGCCACGCGGTAAAGCAGCATCCCGTGTCCGACTTCGTCCTGCACCTTCGCGGTGAGCGCCATCTTGCGCGCCAGGCTCGGGGCCCGCGGGATCCACTCGCGCTCCGGAAGCGCGCCCATGATCTCGGAGTTCGCATGCATGTTGATGAGGCGAAGCGCTTCGAAGCGGTATTCCTCGGGCAACCATTCCCCGGCCTCGATTTGGTCTCCGGCCCGGATCCGCTCGGTGAACTGTGCCAGCATGGTCGGGTCTTCAGGAGTGACGGACGGCACCGTAGACATCGGGCGCCTCCAACGTGTGACGTTTTCATGCCGTACGGCAAATATCCGTTACATCCATCCTACCCCCACCCTGCTACCATGTCAACGCGTCCGGGAGCGGATGACACGCCTCCCCGGTAACGACACCTAGGTGGCACGTGGGATCGAGGGGTTCCGCCGCCCCGCCGTCGGGCCGGGAGAGCAGTCTCGCCGCGGGGAATCCGGGCGAGGGCACGGCCAGTCGGCAGCGGAGGACTACGCGATGTTCACACAGTTGCCGCCGATGTACTTCGCCTCGTACATGGCCCGGTCGGCGGCTTCGACGAGCGCGCTTGCGGTTCTGCCGTCCTCAGGCATGCTGGCGAGCCCAATGCTCACGGTGAGCCGCACGCCGGTCGGTCCGGGGATCTCCTGCACGTGATGCCTGATTCGTTCCGCGATCTGCACCGCGGCGGCCTTGGGGGCGGTCGGCAGCAGCAACATGAACTCGTCCCCCCCGAACCGTGCCGCGAGGTCCCCCGCGCGGGTGTGCGTCTTCAGCACGTCGGCGACCGCGCGCAGAATTGCATCGCCCTGCAGGTGTCCGAAGTGGTCGTTCGTGAGTTTGAACCGGTCGATCTCCACCATCACCACCGAGATCGGATGGTTGTGCCGCTCGGCCTGCGCGGTCTCACGTTCCAGCGCGTCCCACAGCGCGCGATGATTGGCGAGACCCGTCAGCCCGTCCGTCAGGGCCAACCGGTGCAGGTCGTCGTCTCGTTTCGCGCGCAGGATTGCCAAGGCCGCCAGCGTCGCGAACGTCTCGAGTGGTTCTCGAACGTCCTGCGGGAAGGCGTCGCCGGCCGGGCTGGCCACGCTGAGGACGCCGATCACCCGGCCGTCGCCGGTTAGCGGGTAGCCGACCTCGGACGCCGCCTCCCCGGCGCCTGGCACGTACAGCGGATCCCGCGTGACATCCGCCGCGTAATATGAGCGCCCGTGGCGGGCGACCCAACCGGCGATCCCCTGTGTGCCCATCAGGAGCAGCGTGGCCTCGGTAGGCGCAGGGGCGTACCCGCGGTGCGCCGCGACGCGAAGCTCGTGCGTGTGTTCGTCGAGGAGCAAGATACTGCACATGGAATAGGCGAACACTTCCTGAATCTGGCTCAAGATCTCGTCGAGCACCGCCGAGAGATCCAGAGGCCGCAGCAACCGTTTGGCGACGTCTGCCATCGCGGGCATCGCGCGCCCGGCCTGCCGCGCCTGGGTCAGGGATCGGGCGATCGCCTGCACCGCCGGGCGCACCGCGGTGTCCGAGGAGCGCACCGACGCGGGACGCGGCGTGTCTCCAAAGGGAATGTCCTGTTGGACGACGCGGCAAAACACCTCGACGACCTGCGGATCGAACTGGGTGCCGGCGCCGCGGCGCAAGTCGTCGAGCGCGCCCTCCCTGGTGCGGCCCTTGCGATAGGCGCGGTCGTCCATCATCGCGCTGTAGGCGTCGCCGACCGCCACGATCCGAGCGCCGAGCGGGATGGCGTCGCCCCGCAGCCCGTCGGGATAGCCGGAGCCGTCCCACCGTTCCTGGTGATGGCGCACCAGCGCCGCGACCGGGCTCATGCGATCCACCGGACGGAGAATCTCCTCGCCGATCGCAGGGTGCTTCCGCATCACGTTCCACTCGTCCTCCGTGAGCGGTCCGGGTTTGCGCAGGATCTCGTCCGGCACGCCGATCTTCCCGATGTCGTGGAGCAGGGCGCCCCATCGAATTGCCCGGATCTCGTCCTCCCCGCAGCCGAGTTCGCGCGCGACCAGTTCCGTCCAGACGGCCAGATGCTCGCTGTGGGTGCCCGTGTACGAGTCCCGAGCGTCGACCGTCCGTGCAAGGGCAAGCACCATCTGAATGTAGGCCTGTTCGAGGTTGTCGTGCAGCTGCGCGCGCCGAATCGCGGTGCCGCCGATCTCCGCGACCGCTTCGAGCAGCCGCAGCTCGGCATCGGTGAACGGCCCTCCCGCGTCTTTCGCGCGCCCCACGCAGAGCGTGCCGACGACCGCGCGTTCCGATCGCATCGGCACGATCGCCACCGGTCCGAGGATGTCGTAGTACGCGCGCCGCAGCCACGGCAGCTGGGGCTCGTTCCCCACGGCGTCCGTCACGTACGGCGTTCCCGTGGCGATCACACTGCCGGAGTGGCTGCCCGCGACCGGGAACGTCGTGCCCACGACCTCCTGCATCACGCCCGTGGTGTACACGCACGTCAGCAGCTGTCGGTCGGTATCCATCAGGTTCAGCGTGCCGTGCTCCGCGCGGAGCAGATGCATCGCCCGTTCGACGACGATCGGGTACATTTGCTCGACGTGATCGGCCTCGCGGAGCCGTTTCCCGACGTCCGCGAAGATCTCGAGCTGCCCGGCTCGCCGCGCCGTCTCTTCCTCCGCGCGCTTGCGATTGGTGATGTCGATGAGCACCTTCTCATACCGCACGATCTGATCCACGGGGTCCAGCACCGCACGTGCGCTCGCGCGCACCCAGACCAGGGCACCGTCACCGCGCCGCAGCTGCAACTCGAAGTCCGTGATCAGGCCGTCTCGTTCAAGCAGGGTTCTCCAGCGCTCGCGGTCCGCCGGATCGGCGTAGAGGGACGCCGCGGTGATCGACCGAAGCGCGTCCAGGCTGGGGTACCCGACGATGTGCAAGAACGCGGGGTTCGCGTCCACGAACTCGCCGGCCGACGTCGTTCGGCAGAGGCCGACCGGCACGCTGTCCACCAGGTTTCTGTACTGAGCCTCGGTCTGTCGCAGGGCCGCCTCGGCCTGTCGCTCGCGCGCGCGCAGCCGGCGCTCGTCGAGGGCGCGCCGGACCGCGGGGCCGAGACGCGTGAGCCGATCTTTCGAGACGTAGTCGGCGGCACCGCGCCGCATGAGACCGACGATGACCTCTTCCCCCACGGTGCCCGACACGACGATGAACGGGATGTCGCGCACGCGCTCCCGCAGCAGGTCCAGGGCGCGCGCGGCGCCGAACCGCGGCAACGACAGTTCCGAGAGCACGACGTCCGGAGACGCCGCCAGGCCCTCCACGTACGCCGGTTCGTGGTCGACGCGCTGCCACTCCGGGGCGAATCCGGCTCGGGAGAGCGCGCGGATGACCAGGTCGGTCTGGGGTGCCTGGTCCTCGACGATCAGCACCCGCAGTGGCTCGCGAGCCGGCGAGGCGACCTCGGGGGCGGATCGGCTCGCGGTCATGGCACGGGGACGCGAGGCCCGCCGACGCCGCGCGGGCCGGTTGAAGAGGCGGCTCGATTTGACTTCGTTTGCATGGCACGCACCCGACCCGACGGCGGCTGGGGCGAGACCGTCAATCGTTACAGTCTAGGTGCCCGAAATGGGGCAAGACTAGACGTTGTGTGACGCTAGAGTTCCCCTGAAACGTCGGTATACGTTCGTAGAGGGGCCTCGGTCAGTCGAGGCCGGCGATGTGCATAATGACGGCTGCGGCGGGCACGGCGTCGCCGGGCCCGTGCCGTTATGGTCGCGTGGGTATCAGCCCAAGCCCGCCGACGGTGGAGTCATCCTCAGGCCGGGCGTCGCGGATCGTACTCGACACGCCCGCAAGACCGGTGGGAGGGCGCCCTGCTCGATGATCGTTGCCTCGATCCCGAGTCGCCGCGCCCCCCGCCCCGCTCGCCTTCTGGCTGGCGTGAGCCTCGCCCGATCGCTAGTCCGCGTACTTCTCCCTGAGTCGCTTCGACAGCCGCAGCATCAGCTGCGTGCGCTCAAACTGACCGACCCACTCGGCGGTCACCGCCGACAGCAGTTCCGCGCCCGGCGGCACGATCCCGGTCGGGCACGCAGGCCCCAACCGGTCGGCCGCCATCTGGCGGTACGTCGCCAGGGTCCGGTCGCCGTACCTGGCGCACTCCTGGTCGTCCTCACTGAGGAAGATCACCGCGGGGACGCGGTGCCCCGCGTTCATCGCCAGCGCCTGCTGGGCTTCGGGATGGGCGTCGCGGTCCACAAACCGCACCTTGATGCGCGGGTTCTGCTCGCCGATGCGGCCCATGATCGGACACTGGTTCACGCAGTCGCCGCACCAGGCGCCGGCCACGCACAGCACGTGCATCTCTCGCACGAACCCGCCGAGGAGCTCCCGCTGCGCCGGCGTGAGCGCGACCTTATCGTACACGGCCTGCCACCGCGCCTGCTGTTCCGGCGTTGCATGATGCTGCAGGAAGTCCTTGTAGCCGAACGCCTCTGCGAATCCCCGTCCCCAGTCCATCCCTCGCCTCCTCGATGTCGCGCGGCCAGTGTGCGCCGAGAACACGCCGTCTTGAGGTTGAACGCGCCCGCGCACCGACGCGATTCCCGTGGCGACCGCAGACGGGCCGCCGACGCGGCCGCCGAGGATCGCATGCGCCGTGGCGCGAATACGACGGCATGAAGATCGCGACGATCACGTGCACGCCGCTCGCCGCCCGGACGCCGCGACCGGTCCAGTTCTCGATCGGCACGTTTCCCACGTTCTATGCGGTCCTCGTCCGCGTGACCACGGACGATGGGCACGTCGGCGTCGGCGAGTGTATCGCGCGGCGCGCGCCGGAGGTCGTGACGGCGGTCGTCGACCGGCTGCTCGCCCCGCTCGTGGTCGGGCGGGACCCGTGGGACGTGGAGGGGCTCTGGGACGAGATGCTGGCGCTCCTGCGCCGGTGGGGCCACTCCCGCGGGTTCGTCGTCGAGGGGATGAGCGGCATCGACATCGCGCTGTGGGACCTGCTTGCCCGCGCGGTCGGGAAACCGCTGTACAAGTTCCTCGCCGGCGCGGGCCGCGAGCGCGTGGCGTGCTACGTCTCCAAGGTCTACTTCGACGAGATCGCCCGGATGGCCGAGGAAGCCCGGGCGCAGGTGGCCGCCGGGTTTCGCGCGATCAAGGTCCAGATCGGCTGGTCGGCGGCGCGCGGTGGGGATCGGGCGGACGTACGCACCGTGCGCGCGATCCGTGAGGCGGTCGGTCCCGACGTCGATCTGATGTTGGACGCGAACGGCGCCTACGACATCGGCACCGCGGTGCGGGTCGGGCGGCAGCTCGAGGAGCTCGACGTGACGTTTCTCGAGGAACCGGTTCCCCCGGACGATCTCGAGGGGTACGCGCATCTGCGCCGGTCGATTCGGGTGCCGCTTGCCGCCGGCGAGACGGAGTTCGGGGTGTTTGGGTTTCGGGACCTGATCGCGCGCGGATGCGTCGACGTCCTGCAGCCCGAGGTCGCGCGCATCGGCGGGATCACCGCCGCTCGGCGCCTCGCCGCGCTCGCCCACGCCCACAACCTCCAATACGCGCCGCACACGGGGTTCAGCGGTGGCATTGCGCACCTGGCGTCGCTGCACCTGGCGGCGGCCGCGCCGAACTTCTCGACCTATGAGTACATGGGGACCCGGTACATCGACAATCCGCTGCGCGAGATCTTCACGACGCCGTTCCCGGTACCGGTCGACGGCCAGATCGCACTCCCCGACGGACCAGGGCTGGGACTGGAGGTCGATCCCGAGGCGATCCAACGATTCGCCACCCCGCAGTCCGGGGGCGGGTAGCGGATGTCCCCGAGGCGGAAGCTGGGGGCGGGGCCACCGGTTGCCGCGGCGCCGATCAGGACGGGGGCGCAGACGGTGCGCGGCCGCGTGCGCACTCGTCGCACGCGCACAGCCCGCGCAGCATCGTGAAGGTGTAGATCCCCGTGGCGTGTCCGTCCGACCAGGTGAACCGGAGCGCGTACGCGCCGACTTGCGCGATTTCCTTCGGGTAGACGTCCGCGGAGACGCGCGCGGGGTCCAGCAAGCGTGCACCCGTCCACTCGTGCACGCACATCGCGCACGGACAGTGTTGGCGGAGCAGTCGGTACGCGTACCGGCTCACGTGGCCGTCGGTCCACGTCACGACGAGCTCGCGAGTTGCGGCATCCTGCGTTACCGCCGCCGGGGTGGGCATCGACCTGCGAGGCATGACGTATTTCAGTGTAGGACCCGGCGCAGGGCGTGTCAAAAGCGCGGCGCCGCACCCGCGCGGAGGACCGTCCGCGTGGCGGGCCGAATCTCGCACTAGGGACCGCCAGGTCCGTGCGTTCGGTTCGCGAGTCCATCCGATCTCATTCACGTGGAGGCGCCGATGAGTCCAGAGTCCCAACCGGAGACCGCGTTCGCCGTCCGGCTGACGGTGAACGAGCATCCCGAGGAGGTGCGGGTGTCGCCGCGGCGCACGCTGCTCGCGGCGCTGCGCGAAGACCTGCACCTGACGGGTACGAAAGAGGGATGCGGGGTCGGGACCTGCGGCGCCTGCACCGTGCTCGTGGACGGGAAACCGGTGTTGTCGTGCATGATGCTGGCCGTGCAGGCCGACGGCCGCACGGTCGAGACCGTGGAGGGTCTTGCCCGGGACGGTACCCTGGACCCGCTGCAGCAGGCGTTCATCGCGCAGGACGCGTTCCAATGCGGGTTCTGCACGCCGGGACAGATCATGGCCCTGCGCGGGTTGCTCCGGCGAAGACCGCAGGCGTCCTCCGAGGAGATCCGGCACGCGCTCGACGGCAACGTCTGCCGGTGCGGCGCGTATCTCCGGATCCAGGCCGCCGCGCTCGAGGTCGCGAGGTCCGCGGAAGCCCGCCGGCGCCGCTGACCGCGTCCGCCCCGGCGCCGCCCCGAGCCGGGAGGCGAGTTCCGTCGCACGGCGCCACCACGCAACGGTAGCCCACTTAGGAGGAGCCCATGCCGCGGATCATCAAGCAGAAGATCGAGTTCGAAGGACGCATCGAGGAGCGCGACGTCGTGATCGAGGGCGACGACCTGCCCGTGTGGCAGGCGAGCGAGTCGTTCACGGTCATCGGCACGTCCGTGCCCCGCGTGGACGGCGCGGAGCGGGTGGGCGGCCGGGCCCGCTACACCGCGGACCTGTATCCGCCGGGGTTGCTCCACGGCGCAGTGTTGCGGAGCCCCCACGCGCACGCCCGGATCGCCCGGTTCGACGCGTCGGCCGCGGAGCGGGCGCCCGGGGTACGACTCGTACTGTCGGCCGCCAACGCGCCGAAGATCCCCTGGTACAACGGCAAGAGTTGGTTGTTCGACACGGAGCTGCGCTACGCCGGCGACGAGGTCGCGGTGGTCGTGGCCGACACGCCGGCGCAGGCCCGTGACGCGCTCGACCTGATCGAGGTCGAGTACGGGGTGCTGCCGCACGTGATCGACATCGACTCGGCGCTCCGCCCGGACGCCGTGCAGGTGCACGCCGACGGCAACGTGCTCGATGGCCCCGAACGCTACGAGCGCGGTGACGTCGAGTTGGGGTTCAGCCAGGCGGACGTGACGGTGGAGTTGCGGGCTGATACCCCGGACGTCCTGCACCACAGCATGGAGACCCACGGATCGGTCGCGCACTGGAACGGCGAGTCGCTCACGATCTGGGACTCGACGCAACACATCTTCGGCGTGCGGCGTCAGGTCGCGGGCGCGCTCAAGATCCCGCTCGATCGCGTCCGCGTCGTGAGCCCGTTCATGGGCGGCGGGTTCGGCAGCAAAAACGGCGCCGGGAAGTACACGATCGTCGCGGCGATTGCGTCGCGGCAGCTCGGTCGGCCGGTCAGGCTCATGTTCACGCGCGCAGAAGAGAGCCAGGCGGCCGGGAAGCGCCCGCAGAGCTTGCAGCGCATCCGGCTCGGCGCGAAGCGGGACGGCACCCTCACCGCGATCGACTACTGGGGCGCGTCGAACCTCGGCGCCTACCGGTCGATCGGGTCGCCGCTCGCCGGGCCGATCAAAGAGCTGTACGCCTGCCCGAACGTGCGCACCGAAGTGTTGAACGTGTTCACTCACATCGCCCCGTGCGCGGCGTTTCGGGCCCCCGGGTTCGTGGAGGCCACGGTCGCGCTCGACAGCGCGATGGAGTTGCTGGCGGACACGCTCGGGGTGGACCCCCTCGCGCTGCGCCGCCGCAACTACGCGGACACGGACCAGGTGATCGGACGTGGCTATTCCAGCAAGTTCCTGCGGGACGCGTACGACCTCGCCGCCAAGGCCGCGGGCTGGGACCGCCGCTCCCCCACCCCGCCGGCTCCGGTCACGGGACACGGGAAGCGTCGCGGGTTCGGGATGGCTAGCCAGATCTGGGGCGGCGCCGGTTCTCCGCCGGCATACGCCGAGATGCGGCTGAACGCCGACGGCACGGCGGAGGTGCGCATCGGTACCCAGGAGATCGGCACGGGCGCGAAGACGGCGCTCGTGCAGATCGCCGCCGAAGTGTTGACCCTGCCGGTGGACCGTGTGACCGTCTCGCTGGGCGACACCGATTTCCCGTACAGCCCGCTCTCCGCCGGCAGCCAGACGATCACGTCCTGCGGCCCCGCGGTGCGGATGGCCGCGGATGAGGTGCGACGCCACCTGGTCGACGCGGCGGCCTCGCTGCTCGAGGCCGCGCCGAACGACATCCGGCTCGAGGCCGGGCGTTTATTCGTCGCGGGCGTGCCCGAACGCGGGATGACGGTGGCCGAGGTCACCGGCCGCATGGGCAACTTCACGCTGCATGGACGGGGGTTCCGCGGGCCGAACCCCGACGGCGTCACGATCCGTACCTTCGGTGTGCAGATCGCCGAGGTCGAAGTGGACCTCGATACCGGCGAGGTGACCGTCCTGCGCATCGTGGCCTGCCACGACGTGGGCCGGGTCATCAACCCGCAGTTGTACGCGAGCCAGATCGAAGGCGGCGTGATCCAAGGGCTCGGCATGGCGCTCCGCGAGGAACACGTGACCGACATCGACAGCGGGACGGTGATGGACCTCGGGTTCGACAGTTACGCGGTGCCGCGCTCGTCGGTGATCCCGGAGATCGTCTCGCTCGCGGTGGACAAGCCCGACCTGATCGCCAACAACCTGGGCGCGAAGGGGGTCGGCGAGCCGCCGATCATCCCGACCCCGGCGGCGATCGCGAACGCGGTCGCGAACGCCATCGGCGCCCGCGTGACCTCGTTGCCGATTACGCCGGCGAAGGTGATCAAGGCGCTCGGACGTCTCCCATGAGCGGGGGTGGCGCGTGAGCGGGCGCTATCGGTACGAGATCTGCGACGTGTTCACGGACACCCCGCTCGCCGGGAACCCGCTCGCCGTATTCGTGGACGCACGCGAGATTCCGGAGGCGCGCCTGCGGCCGCTCGCCCGGGAGGTCAACTATTCCGAGACCGTGTTCGCCTACCCGCCCGGCGCGGGAGGCCATGCGCGGATCCGGATCTTCACGCCCACGCACGAGCTGCCGTTCGCCGGCCATCCGGTGCTCGGATCGGCGTGCGTGTTGGCCGCGCACCTCGGCGCGGCGGCGATCGGTGGCGACACGATCCGGCTCGAGACCGGACGTGGCGTCGTCCCCGTGCGGCTCCGCCGGGACGGGGATCGCGTCACGTTCGGATGGATGAGCCAACCCCTCCCGACCATCGCTCCGTTTGGAGACGCGGCGTCCGTGCTCGCCGCCGTCGGGGTGACCCGCTCGGCGTTGCCGGTCGAGGCCTATGACAACGGGATCAAGCACCTCTACGTTGCGCTGGACTCCGAGGATGCGGTCGCTTGTGTGGTGCCGGATCTGTCCGCGCTGGCGAGAGTCGTGCCGGAGCACGGCGTGAGCTGTTTCGCCGGTGCGGGACGGCACTGGAAGACGCGGATGTTCGCTCCGGGCCACGGCGTGGCCGAAGACCCCGCCACCGGGTCGGCGGCGGGCCCGCTCGCCGTACACCTGTGCCGGCACGGGCGCGTGGCGTTCGGCGAGGAGATCGAGATCACGCAGGGTGTCGAGATCACACGGCCGTCCAAACTGCACGCGCGCATCTCCGGGACCGCCGCCGCGCTCACGTCGGTTGAGGTGGGCGGCGCCGCCGTGATCGTGGGATCGGGGGAGTTCCGGGTGTAGCACGCACTTTCGGCGGGACGAGCGAACCCACGATCGCGCCGCCTGGTGCATGGCGGCGCACTCTAGTGTCCGGTGCTGATCAGTGTGAGGAGGCGCTCCGCTTCTGCCAGCTGCGCCGCGGATGCGTCGTACCTGGCACCACGTCCGTCGTGGTGTTCGATCGTGAGCAACTCGACGTCGTACAGGCGTACCGCCTCCCCCAGTTGCGCAGTCGCGCGGTCGCGGTCCCCGGCGGCCAGATCTGCTTCGGCGAGCCACAGCCGGTAGCGGGCCGTGTACGGGTCGAGGCGGACCGCGTCCTCGAGCGCCGCCGCCGCGGCCGCCTCGTGCTTCTCCGCGTGCTCGAGCCTTCCCAGTTCCGCGCGCGGATAGGCGTCCCAGGGACTGAGCCGGCTCGCGTACAGGTAGAGCTCGGTCGCCCGGTCCCGCATCGTCCCCCACGGGCCCATCGGGTTGTCGAGCCGGCGGACGTACAGATCGGCCAGCAGGTCGCCGAAGTACGCCGGCGTGACGCCGTCGAGCGGATCCGCGGCCATGGCCGTCTCGAACGTGCGCACCGCCTCGATGAACTCTCCGGTTTTGACTTGCTGCACCGCCTCGTCGTGCAGCGAGGTTGCCTCGACCGGCGGCGCGAGGAGCGGCGGCAGGCAGAGCACCACGGCGATGAGCGGGAGCACGAACAGCCGCTGCCAGAGGCGCACGGCCGGACGGTCGACGAGGGACGTATGCGCGGCGACCACCGCCGCAAGCAGGAGCAGCAGCGCGAGGTTCGTGACGACGAAGAGGCTCTCGTCCACGATGCTGACGGTGGCGAGGCCCGCCATTCCCGCGGCCCACCCGGCCAGCCACGCGCGCTCCTGGACTCCGCCGCGCACATAGCGGCGGGTGCCGCGCCAGATCCCCCACAACACCACGAGCGCAAGCAGCCCGCTCCCCACCTTCCCGGTCGTGACGAGGACCTGCAGGTAGTCGTCGTGCGCCGAGCCCGGCACGTTGATCATCGCGTACGTCTCCAGCACGTCCGGGACGCGGTACGCCGAGTACACGGCGTTGAACGTGCCCAGCCCCGTACCCCACGTCGGGTGCGCCCGCCACATCGCGAGGGCGGTGTGCCAGATGTAGAGCCGGCTGGTCCCCGTGTCCTCCTGGTCCGGGGCGATGCTCTGGGCCCGGGCCCCGACGCTCGGGAGCCTGACGACCGCGAGCCCGGCGACAAGCACGATCAACAGCAGCACGGGCCACGCGCGCCGCCGGACCGGCCAGAAGAGCACGGCGGCGACCACGATGAACACGCCGAGGCCCACGTAACCTCCGCGGGAATAGGTGACGATCAGGCCGAGCACCTCGGCCGCGAGCGCGGCGGCCGGCAGCGGGCGCCATGCCCACGGGAGGGACACCGTCAGCACGGCGGTGCCGGCGATGCCCAGCACGAGGAACGCCGCGAGCAGGTTCGGGCTCGCGAGCGTCCCGTACGCGCGCGTCCGGATGAGTTCGGCGAACGAGCGGCTGAGCCAGTACGCGGGGGTGGGCACCCCGCTCACGTACTGACCCAGCCCGATCACCGCCTCGCCGAGGGCGATCGCCACGAGACCGCCGAGGAATACGTGGGTCTTGACCCGGTCGTTCAGGGCCATGAGGGCCGCCAGCACGAGCACGAGCAGCGAGGTATGGAAGAAGATCTCCTCGCGGGACCCGTACAGGAACGTAGTGTGCGCGAGCGACAGGATCCCCAACGTCGCCGCGGCCGCGAGGCCCCACAGCGGGGCGCCGGGCAGCGCCCGGCCCCCCAGCAGCCGGCGGAACACGGACACGCCGCCGATCGCCAGCGCCGCTCGTTCGAACGCCAGCAGCGGCACCCGGTGTTCGAGGAACCCGGCCGACGGCATGAACGTAAGCCCGCCGAACACCGCCCATCCGAGCAGCGCCACGGTGGCGGCGAGGATCGCCCAGTCGAGCACCTCGCCGAGCGCCGCGTGCAGCCGCGGCGGCGCGCCGCCGGGGCCGCCCCTGCTCACGCGCTCAGCCACGCCTCGTGAAACCGCATCATCCCGTCCGGCTGGTCCACGAACCCTTGCAGCTTGGGCGACACCAGCTTGTACTCTCGCGGGAAGTACAGCGGCACATACGGCGCGTCCTGGGCCAGGAGCTTCGTGATCTCCGCGTACACGGCGCGCCGTTTGGCGATATCGTACTCTGCGCGGGCGCTGTCGAGCAGGTCCTGGACCTTGGGGCTCGCGTACCCGGAGTAGTTGAGCGATCCGATGCCCGACTGCGTGATGAACGGGTAAATGTCAAAGTCGGGATCGGGCCGCCCACTCCACGTGACAATCGTGGCCTGGGGCTGCAGCTTCACGACCTGCGTCACGTACTCCGTGCCTTCGATCACATCGATCTTCATCTGGATGCCGGCGTCGGCGACCATCGACTGGACCGCCTGGAGCACGGACGACAGCTGCCCCGCGGCCGGCGAGACGATCGTAAACGCGAGCCCGCCGGATGAACCTCCCTCCTGCAGCTTGGCCTTCGCCGCAGCCACGTTGCGCGCCGGGAGCGTCCAGCTCGCGTCGTACGCCGGCGTGCCGTTCGGGAAGAATGAGTACGCCGGATACGCCGCGCCCTGCAGCACGGCCCCGGCGATCGCGCGCTGGTCCACCGCAGCCAGCATCGCCTGCCGCAGCGAGGCGTTGTTGAACGGCGGCTTGGTCACGTTCAGCGCCAAGGCCGTCCACGCGATCGGACCGCGCTCGATCAGTCGAAACGTGCTCCCCGGCTGCGCCGCCTGCTGGCCGAGCGTCTTCACCTGCGGCAGCGGGACCAGGCTGACGATGTCGACGTCACCGGACTTCATGTTGCTGACCCGGGCGTTGTCGTCGATGAACACCCGGTACGTGATCGCGTCGAGGTACGGCCGGCCCTGCTGCCAGTAGTGCGGGTTCCGGCGCAGCGTGATGTGATCTTGCAGCACCCGCTCCACGTACAGGAACGGCCCCGTGCCGACCGGGTGCAGGCCGTAGTCGAGCCCGGCCTGCTCGGCCGCGGTCGGGGACACCATCATTCCGGCGCGATCGGTCAGTGCGTACAGCAGCGGGCTGTAGGGCTGGCTCAGCACGAGCTGGATGGTGTACGCGTCCACGATGTTGACCTTCGTGACCGGGCGCAGTTCGCTTTTGCGAAACGACGGATACTTCGGATCGAACAGCATGCGGCGGAAGTTGTACTCGGCCGCCTCGGCGTTGAACGGCGTGCCGTCGTGGAACCGAACCCCCTGGCGGAGCTTGAACGTGGCCAACTTCCCGTCCGCGCTGATCGTCCACGACGTCGCCAGCTTCGGGACGATGCGCAGGCGTTCGTCCGTGTCCACGAGCTTGTCGTACAGGCTTTGGTAGATCTGCCGGTCAACGTACGCCTGCGACCGGTGGGGATCCATCGTCGGCGGATCCCCGTCGATCGCCACTCGAAGTGTGCCGCCCGTGCGAATCCCCTGCGCGGACGCACGACCGCCGCCCGCGAGCGCCCAGGCCGCCGCGCCGACCCCCGCCGCCAGGAAACGCCGCCGGGTCGTACCGCGCCCCGTCCCACCCCCTGCTCGGTCCACGCGCATCCCCCCCTCTCCGTAGTCGTACCCGTCCGGCACTCGACAACCGCTTCGTCTTCGTCGACCGGGGCCCGTTGGTCCTCTCGACCTGTCGCTCGTTACGCGACTGCTACCGGGCCAGCCACCCGCCGTCCACGGCCAGGAGGTGGCCGTCGACGTAGTCGGACGCCCGGGAGGCCAGAAATACCACGGCGCCTCCGAGATCGTCGGGGCGGCCCCATCGGCCGGCCGGGATCCGCGCCAGGATCGCGGGGTTCCGCTCGGGGTCCACCTGGAGCGGCCGAGTCAGGTCGGTCGCAATGTAGCCTGGCGCGATCGCATTGACGTTGATCCCGTGGGGCGCCCATTCGTTCGCCAGCAGCTTGGTCAGTTGGCCCACGGCACCTTTGCTCGCCGTGTACGCCGCGATCAGGATGCCGCCCTCGAAGCTCATCATCGACGCGAGGTTGACGATCTTCCCGCGCCGACGCGGCAGCATCTGGCGGGCCGCGTCCTGGCACAGGCGGAACACCGCGTGCAAATTGACCTGGAGCACCTGGTGCCACTCGCCGGGCGTCACGTCCACCGCGGGCTTCCGTCCGCCGATCCCGGCGTTGTTCACGAGAATGTCCACGCGCCCGAAGGCGCGCGTCGCCTCTGGGATCACGTGATCCACTTGCGCGGGGTCGCCCAAGTCGGCGGCGATCGTGACGCACCGGCGCCCCATCTGCTCGACCTCCGCCGCCAGTTCGGTCGCCGCGTTGCGGCTCACGGCCACGATGTCCGCGCCGGCCCGCGCGAGCGCCGTGGCGAGCCCCCGGCCGATGCCGCGCCGCGCGCCGGTCACAACCGCGACGTCGCCGCTCAGATCGAACAGGCTGGTATCGCCGGGCATGTGCGTCGCCTCCCTCGCCGATCGCTGTCGCCCGGGATCGCGCACGCACGTGCCCGGCCGTTTCTCCGCGTCGGTTTCCGAGGACTTTTCGCACCTTCGCGCCGGTCCTCCCCCTCGTTGCGGCGCGCGCCGGCGGCGCGACACAGGCCCGAGTCCCGCCGGACACGCCGCAGCCGCGGCGAAGCTGTTGTCACGAGCGCCCGGGGAGCATAAGCTGATGAGGTGGTTCTGGCCGCGGTCATCAAACGCACAAGGGGAGCAGCATGCACCCCCTGATCTTCGTCTGGCTCATCGATGCGTTCTGGCTCGTTCTCGTCATCTACTTGACAGTGTCCGCGATAGGCGTCAAGCCGGAAACTCAAGGCCACCTGGTCCAGAGCGTTGGTCTCCTGTTCGCCATTGTTGCCGCGTTCGTGCTTCCGCGTTTTGCGATATTCCACTTCCTCAACTTCGCCCCTGTCGCCCCGGCGCTCGGTTGGATCGGCGTCGTGTTGTGCGCCGCAGGTATGATCGTTCTCGTCCGGGCGCGGCAGCATCTTGGGCGAAACTGGAGCCAGACGGTCTCCGTCAAGCGAGGACATGAACTCGTCACATCGGGTCCATACCGCTACGTACGGCATCCGATGTATGGTGGAGGCTTGGTCGCGTGCATCGGTTCGGCGATCGTCGGCGGCGGCGCGTGGGTCTTTCTCCTCGTCATCCTCGGGACGCTCTTTCTCTGGCGCATCACCGCAGAAGACAAGCTCATGACACAACAGTTTCCGAACGACTACCCCGACTATAGGCGGCGGACAAAGGCGCTGATTCCGTTCGTCTGGTAGTCAATCCACCGTCGATGTCGCGATGAGGTAAACGGACGGAAACCGCAAACTCCGACCCCATGAGGAAACCAAGAGGCGGCGACCGCAGGTGAACCTATCGACACCACGAAACTAGACCTGGTGCCACCATGAGACGCAGCCTCGCCGCCGTAGCGCTTGCGCTCCTCCTGAGCGTCGGGACCGCCGCCGGGAATCCCCGCGCCCAGCTTGAGTTCTGGACGATCTCCCTCCAGCCGTTCTTCACGGGCTACGTTCAAGGGGTGATCGCGCGCTATCAGGCGGCGCACCCGGACGTCGCCGTCCGCTGGATCGACGTCCAGCCCCAAGCCGTCGACCAGAAACTGCTCGCGTCGATCGCCGGCGGCGTGAGCCCCGACGTCGTGAACCTCAACACCGAGGGGACCCTGCGCTTGGCGGAGGCGCGCGCGCTCGTGGACATGGACGCGGCCGTGCCCGCCGACGTCCGGGCGCGCTACTTCCCCAACATCTGGGCATCGCTTCGGTACAGCGGGCGGACGTACGGGATTCCCTGGTACGTCGTGCCGAACGTCCTCGCGTACAATCGCACGCTGTTCGAACGCGCGGGCCTGGATCCGCAGCACCCGCCCGCGACCACGGACGCGTTCATCCGCGACGCCACGGTCATCAAGCAGAAGACCGGCGTGTACGGGTTCATGCCGAACGTGGACGGGGTCCGCATGCTCGCCGTTTTTCAGGAGGAAGGCCTGCCGATTTTGAGTCCCGACCGCCGGCACGCCGTGTTCGGCGGCCCCGCGTACGTCGCGCTCCTGGCGGCGTACGTGGACCTCTACAAGCACGACATGTTTCCCGACGATACGCTCCAGCACGGGTACCTCGGCGCGACCGAGCGGTACGCCGGGGCGCGCCTCGGGATGCTGACCACCGGTCCCCAGTTTCTGCTGCGCGTGAAGAACGACAGCCCGGACGTCTACAAGGACACGCTCGTGGCTCCGGCCCCCCACGGGCGGGGCAACGTCCTCGACCTGCCGACGATGGCGCTCGTCGTGCCGCTCGCAAGTCGCCACCGCACCGAGGCGGCCCAGTTCGCGCTGTTCGTCACGGACGACGACAACCAGCTCGCGTTCGACCACCAGGTGGTCATCTTCCCATCCACGCGGAAGGCCGCGGCGGACCCGTTCTTCGCGCGCGGCGGGGCGACGCCCGAGGACCGGGCTCGGGTGATCGCGGCGCGGGAATTGGGAGTCGCGCGGGATCTCACCGTGGTGGTTCCGCACAGCGATGAACTGTTCCGCGTTTTCAAGGACGCCATCGAGAACGCGTTCTACGGTCGGATGACGCCGCAGCAGGCGCTCGCGTGGGCGGCCCACGAGTGGGACGGCCGGCTGTAGGCGCCGCCCACCGCGGGATGGCCGTCCGTCGCACGCTGATCGCTTATCTGTTTCTCTTTCCCGCGCTATTGCTGCTCGGCGTGTTCACGTTCTACCCCGTGGTGTTCGGGACCGCGCTCAGCCTGTTCGAATACGACGTGATCTCGCCGCCTCGCTACGTCGGCGTCTCGCAGTTCCGGGCGCTGTGGACCGACCGCTACTTCTGGATCGCGCTCGAGAACAGCCTGAAGTACCTCCTCGTCGTGCCGGTGCTGCAGTTCTGCTCGATCGTGCTCGCGCTGTGGGTGCGCCGGCCGCTCCGCGGCATCGGGTGGTTTCGCGCCGCATACTACGTGCCCGTCGTCACGTCGATCGTGGTCGTCGGGCTGTTGTGGCGATGGCTGCTTGACGAGTCGGGCCTCGTGAACTACGCGCTGCTCAAGCTCGGGGTGATCCACGCGCCGGTGCACTGGCTGACGAACCCCGCGTTCGCCTTGTACGCGGTAATGTTCGTCACGCTGTGGAAGGGCCTCGGGTACTACATGGTGATCTACCTCGCCGGGCTCGAGGCGATCCCGGCGACCTACGAGGAGGCCGCCGCGATCGACGGGGCGGGTCCGACCACTCGACTGCTGCGGGTGACGATCCCGCTGCTCCGTCCCAGCATTCTGCTCGCCGGCACGCTGTCGGCGATCTCGGCGCTCCGGGTGTTCGAGGAGATGTACGTCATGACGGGCGGTGGCCCGGTGTACTCGACCTACACGATGTTCTACTACATGTTCGACCAGGCGTTCGGCTCGCTCCACCTGGGGTACGCCGCGGCGCTCGGCGTCGTGCTGGCCGCGGTCACGGTCGTTCTCGCCGTCGCGAACTTCCGGCTGCTGCGGCAGGGAGGGCTCACCTATTACTGACACCCGCACGGGGACCGCGGCGTCCCCAAGCCGCCGCCGGCGATCCGGCGGCGTGGTCCTATCGTACCTCGGGCTCACCGCGCTGGCGGCGGTGACGGTGTTCCCGCTCCTGTGGCTGCTGGCCACGTCGCTCCGCGCCACCGGCACGATTTTCGCGTTCCCGCCGGTCTTGATCCCGCGACCGGCGACCCTGGAGAACTTCGCGGGCGTGCTGAGCACGATGCCGTTCGCGCGCTTCTTCGCCAACACCGTGTACATCACGGGCGTCGGCATCGCGCTCACCCTGCTCGTGAGCGCGCTCGCAGGGTACCCGCTTGCGCGGATGCGGTTCCCCGGGCGCGACGCGATCTTCTATGCGATCGTCGGCAGCCTGATGCTCCCGCAGCACATGGGGCTGATCTTGAACTTCGTGACGCTGATGCGCCTCCACCTGATCGACACCTACGCGGCGGTGTACCTGCCGAGCGCCGCGAGCATCTTCGGGATCTTTCTGCTGCGCCAGGCCTACCTCGTCGTTCCGCAGGAGATCGAGGACGCGGCGCGGATCGATGGCGCCGGCGAGCTCCGCTTGTGGGCCCAGGTCATGCTGCCGCTCGTCACGCCGGCGCTCGCGACCCTCGCGATCGTCGAGTTCACCGGGTATTGGAACGCGTTTCTGTGGCCGTTGATCGTGCTCAAGTCGCCCGACCACTACCCGCTGGCCGTGGGCCTCTTGTATCTGTCGGGGTTGTTTGCGACCAATACCCGGTACATCGCCGCGGGCGCCGTGCTCATGACCGTGCCCGTGATCGTGCTGTTCCTCTTCCTCCAGCGGTACTTCCTCCGCGGCATCATGCTCGGCGCCGTCAAGTGAGGGTCGCGTTTCTCCCCCTGGACAACCGCCCGGTGACGCGTGACGCGTTCCTCGCGCTCGCGGCCGCCGCGGGGCTCGACGTCATCACGCCGCCGCGCGAGCGGCTCGGGGACCTCAAGCGGCCCGCCGATGTCGACGCCCTGTGGGAGTGGGTCCAGGGCGACGGCAGCGACGCGGACCTGCTCGTCGCCTCGGCCGAGCTCCTCGTGTATGGCGGGCTGGTGCCGTCCCGCATCGGCCGCGAGCCGCTCGACCGGTGCGTGGCGCTCGCCCGCCGGTGGCGCGAGGCCCGGCGGTTGGCCCCCCACCGGCGGCTGTTCCTGACCGCCAGCAACATGCGGCTGCCGTCCACCGCCGACAGCTCCGAGGAGCCGGACTATTGGGCGACGTACGGTCCCGACATCTTCGCCCACAGCTACCACGCCGATCGGTACGGCCGCACGCACGACCCCGAGTCCCAGGCCCGCGCGGCGGCCGCTCGGGCGGCCGTCCCCCCGGCCGTGCTCGCGGACGTCCGCTGGCGGCGCGCGAGGAACCTTGCCGTGCTGCTCGTGCTCGTGGACCTCGCCGCGGACGGCGTGCTGGACGCGCTCCTCGTGGGGCAGGACGACGCGGCGGAGTACGGCTGGACCCGGCGCGATCTCGGCGCCGTGGAGACCGCGGTGCGGGAGCGCGGCGCCTCCTCCCGCGCATGGGTGACGTACGGGACCGATGAACTCGCGGTCCGGCTGCTCGCCCGCGCCGTCGTCCAGGCCCGCGATGCGCGCCCGCGCGTGCGCGTCGTCTACTCGCACCCCGACAACCTCGGCGCGATCCCCCGCTACGAGGGCCAGGGGGTGGACGCCACCGTCACGTCGCACGTCGAGACCGCAGGATGCCGCCGGACCGCCGGCGAGGCGGACCTGGCCCTGTTCGTCCACAACTTCCCCGGCGCGCAGCAGGAGGCGCCGCACCAGCGGCCCTACGACGCGCGCGCCCTCGACGCGTTCCTGGACGCCCTCGCCGAGGCCGCGTCGCGGGGGCCGTGCGCGCTCGCCGACGTCCGATACAGCAACGGGGCCGACCGCACGCTCGTTGCGCGGGTGCTCGGATCGCCGTGGCCACGCGGCCTGCGCGCGTACGGCGGATGGAACACGCTCAGCAACACGCTTGGCATGGCGCTCGCGCAGGCGCTGGTCGCGCGGGGCGACGCGGGGCGCGAGTTCACGGTCCTTCGGCTGCTCGACGACTGGGCCTATCAGGCCGATATCCGGCAGCGCTTGGCGGTCGAGGTCCTGCCCGGCCATCCGGAGGCCTCGCCCCAAGATCTCGGCGACGCGTATCCGGCGTGCCGGGACGCGGCGCGCGCGTGGCTCGTGCGCGAATTCATCCCGCCGATCGAGCGCTGCCTCGGGTGCGCGATCGAGCTCCACCGTGTCGAGTTCCCCTGGCGGCGCCTGTTCAACATCGAGCTGGGGCTCCGGGTGCGGTGACGCGTTCAGTCCGCGGCGTCGTCCGGGTGTCTCCCTTTACACCGTCGACGGTGCCGGACCTCGTCGAGGTCTGGAACGCCGCGGCGGGCGATACGTTTCCGCTGCGTGAAGCGCTCTTCCGGCAGAACACCGTGGACGACCCGCATTTCGACCCCGTGGGCTGTCTCGTGGGGCGCGCCGTGCAGTCCGATCTGGTCATCGGTTTTTGCCTCGCCAAAGTCGCCCGCGTGCCGCTCGGGGCGGACGGGCTCCGCGCCGACCGCGGCTGGATCAGCATGCTGGCCGTCCGTCCGCACAGCCAGCGGCGCGGCGTCGGGACGGCGCTGCTCAGGGCCGGCGAGGCGTTTCTGCGGGCCCGCGGCCGGCGCCGATCGGTGCTCGGTGGCGACCCGGCGCATTTCTTCCCCGGCGTGCCCGACGACACCGGCGCGGCGCCGTTCTTCGCAGCCCGAAGCTACACGCTGCGGGGCGACGCCTACGATCTCCGGCGCCGGCTGCGCGACTACAAGACCCCGGCCGCCGTGGCGGCGGTCCGCTGCGCCAATCCGGACCTGGAGATCCGGCCTCTCGAGCCGCGCGACCGCACCGGCCTCCTCGCGTTCCTCGACGCGACGTTCCCGGGCCGATGGCGCTACACGGTGGCGCGGTTCCTCGACGGCGGCGGGCCGATTGGAGACGTGATGGGTATCGTGCGCGGGAGCGTGGTGCTCGGCTTCGCCCACCTCTTCCCGCCCGACGCCCGGTGGCTCGGTCCGAGTATTGCCTGGTCGCCGGTGGACCCCGGCGGCGGGGCCGCGACCCGCGTCGCGGGACTCGGGCCGATGGGCGTGTCGCCGGCGATTCGGGGCCGCGGTCTCGGCCTCGCGCTCCTCGATCGCTCGGTGGCGCACCTCGCGGCACTCGGCGCCGACGAGATGGTGATCGACTGGACGAACCTCCTGGGCTTCTACGGAAAACTGGGGTTCGCGCCGTACCGGCGGTATCGGGCCGGCGCACGGCGCCTCCGCCCGGCCGGTCGACGCCCTGCCCGGCCTGGGCTTAGTCGGTGAGCACCGACTCGGTCGTGCCCGCGTCGACCCGGACCAACCGATCCACCTTGAGCACGAAGGCGATGCCGCCGTCGGTGGGCCCGGCTGGCTCCCGCGAGGGACGCGTTCGCGTGATCACCTGGAGCGCGTCATCGACCTGGGCGTCCTCCGTCCCGATCAGCAGGGTCACGTTCCCCTTCTTCAAGAAGCCGCCCATGCTGGCGAGCTTGGTGACCTGCAGTTTTGCCGCCACCAGCGCCTCCATTACGACCGGTGCGTCCCGCTGCGTCACGACGGCAAGAATCAGCTTCATCTCAGTCGCATCATACGCGCGTTCCGGCTTCGGCTGCAAGGCGAAACCGCGTTCGACCGTCCGCGCCGACCTCCCCTCGCCTGACCGTCACGCCCACGTAGAGGACGTCAATGAGCCTGCGTGCGCCCGAAAGATGGACAGGCGCAGATGCCTCGCCGTCGGCGCGACCGACGGGCAGGGCCTTCTGGACTCCTTCAGGAAGTTGGGGGCACGGGAGGGCAACGTCCATGAATCTGCATCAGCGTCTGCTCGAGCGCGAGGCGGCGGGCACGCCGCTTCGCGTCGCCCTGATCGGCGCCGGGAAGTTCGGGTCGATGTTTCTCTCGCAGATCCGGCGCACCCCCGGGCTGCATCTCATCGGCGTCGCGGATCTGGCGCCCGAGCGTGCGCGGGCGAACCTGCAGCGCGTCGGCTGGCCCGCGGAACGCCTCGCCGCGCGTTCCCCCGGCGACGCCGTAGATCAGGGCACGACGTGGGTCGGGGATGACGCGACGGTGTTGATCCAACATCCGGCGGTTGATGTGGCGATCGACGCGACCGGTCATCCCCCGGCCGGCATCGCGCACGCGCTCGCGGCGATCGCCAACGGGAAGCACATCGTGATGGTGAACGTCGAGGCCGACGCGCTCGCCGGCCCGTGGCTCGCCCGCAAGGCCAAAGCGGGTGGGGTCGTGTACAGTCTCGCGTACGGCGACCAACCGGCGCTCATCGTCGAGCAGGTCGACTGGGCCCGCACGTGCGGATTCGAGGTGGTCGCCGCGGGGAAAGGCACCAAGTACCTACCGGCTTACCACCAGTCGACGCCGGAGACCGTGTGGACCCACTACGGTCTCAGCGCGGAGCAGGCGCGGCTCGGCGGCATGAACCCGCAAATGTTCAACTCATTCATCGATGGGACGAAGTCGGGCATCGAGATGGCGGCCGTGGCGAACGCGACGGGCCTCACACCGGCGCCCGACGGGCTGCGCTTCCCGCCGTGCGCCATCGATGACCTCCCGCGGGTGCTGCGTCCCGAGACCGACGGCGGTGCGCTTCGCCACAAGGGGCAGGTCGAGGTCGTCTCGAGCGTCGCGCGGGACGGCACGCCGGTGCCGCGCAATCTGCGGTGGGGCGTGTACGTAGTATTTGAGGCGGCGTCCGATTATGTCAGGCGGTGTTTCGCCGAGTACGGAATCGCGACCGACCCCGAGGGTCGCTACGCCGCGCTGTACCGGCCCTCCCACCTCGTCGGACTCGAGCTCGGCGTCTCCGTCGCCAGCGTCGGCCTCCGCGGCGAGCCCACGGGCGCGCCCACGGGATTCCGGGGCGACGTCGTCGCGACCGCGAAGCGCGACCTCGCCGCCGGCACGCTGCTCGACGGTGAAGGCGGGTTTACCGTGTGGGGCAAACTCCTGCCGGCCGCCGAGAGCCTCCGAGTGGGCGGCCTGCCGATCGGGCTCGCGGACGGCGTCACGCTGCGCCGCGCGGTCACGAGCGGGGCCGTCGTGCGATGGAGCGATGTCGTGGTGGACGAGAGCAGCGAGCCGGTGCGGGTGCGCCGCGAGATGGAAGCGATGTTCGCCGCCGACCTCGGAGGACCGGCGTCGACGACCTAGACGCTCAACGCGCCGGCGCGTCTGACGCGGGAACGATGACGGCCGCCCCGGCGAGCGCGGGGAACCGATGGGGCGTTGCGCCGTGCTGGGATGGGATCCCCGGGTTGGATGATGTGGACCGCCCCGCTAGCCAGCGCCGAATCGCTCGGGTTCGAGACGCCGCAAATCCTCGATGAATCCGGTCGTGTCCGGCGGATTGATGATGAACGAGCGTACCCACCCGCTGCGGCGGCGCAGCACGACGAAGCGGGACGGCCAGAAGTTGCACCAGTGTTCGTTCCACAGCGGCACGCGAAGACCACGCGCCTGCTCGACCCGCTCGATGTCGCTCACGAGGATTCGCCGCACGACCCATGAGCCGATGCGCACCTGGACCTCCGTCGGCGTCACGAGGAAGTTGAACGGTCCCACGGTGTCGCTCCGCATGTTGCATGGATCGGCGAGCGTTCCGACCAAAAAATCGGGAGGCGCTCGTCCAACCGGCTTCTCACCGTCTTCGGCCCTCGCCGCCGGTGCCTACTGCCCGTCAGCCGTTCTCCGGGGTTACCCCCGAAGTACACTTGACCAGCTTTCGGCGTCCACGTGCGCGAGCGTTTGAGTCGGCTCACTCGCCGGAGGGCTTGCGCCTCCACCATTACTTATAGCATGCCCCCGCGCACCGGGCAATCCGGAAACTCCGTTCGCGCGATTTCGGGACAATGTGGCTAGTATCGTGTGGATAACCGACACGAGGTACCCGGTGACCCCGCGCGCGCCCGGTTCGGCGGACCATTCCCGCGCGAGTGGGATCAGCTGCCCCGCTCCGCTCGTAGGAACGCGTCCAGGGCGGCCCAACCGTAGGCGACTTCCTCGGTCCGCTGTCCCGATGATCACACGCGTCGGGTACCCCACAAATAAGGGACCTACGGTCCGACCATCGTGCGCCACAGCCGAGCATACACCGGCCGCCCGGCCGCATCGATCGGCGTCCGCGCATCCGCCGCCACGCTGCCGTGGTATGCGTTCGCGATCGCCGGCAACACGGGCGCGGCGGGGTTGAGACGCGGCGGCAGCGTGACGACAAACTGGTGGGTGCCGCGCGGCGGGATCGGCCCGTCGGCAACCACGGGCGTTCCGGGGATCCCGAGCGTCGTGTAGGCGGCGAGCAGCGCCGCCGCACCGGCCTCATCGCGATGCACAACACCGTACCACCGGTCGGACGGAGTGGCGCTCGGCGCCGAGAGCCACGGCGCCATGCTGTGCGTCGCCACGACGTAGTCGGCGGGCCCGGACCACAGCACGACCCTGGCCACGGTGTGGGTCTTGGCCAGGAACGCCGCCATGCCTGCTCCCTGCGAGTGGCCGCCGATCGCGACGAGGTCCCATGCGACACGGCCGTTGAGCAGGAACCGGTCCCACCCGTCTGCAGGGTGCTCCTGCGCAAGATACGCGAGCAACTTCTCGAGCCGGTTCTGAAGGCCGTCGGCCGGAGCGACGATCACGCCGTCCGCCGCGCCCCCCAGGATCCGAACGGTGCGGACGCGGGCGCTGCAGCCGGGGTTGGGATTCCGCAGGCAGATCTGCCCGACCGCGCTGGCCTTCGGGTCCAAGGTGTCGTCAGCATACTCGAGCCCGATCGCCTTGTACCCCGCGCGCGCGGCCTCGTCCAAGATCCGTTGATACGCGACCGGGCGGCCCCAGGTGCCTGGAAGAAACACGAACAGCTTCCCGTTCTGCGGGACCGTGCGATCGTAAACCACGTCGTGATCCCGGAGGAAGCGGACGATCTGGGGATCCGTCTCGCGCGGCCGCACGCGGTACACGACGCGTCCAGGATCGGCCGCTAGTGGGCTGCGGGCACGCTCTGCCCCCGTGGATGGGCGGTCGTTGGCCGCGGCGGCGCGCCGCAACACGTCCCACGGGGCGACGAGCGGTTGGGGCCACACCGTCGTGGCCGCGAGGCTGCAGGCGAAGACGGCGCACAGCGTTGCGCAGGCGACACACCCGACCGCGCGGCGGCGCGCCCTCACCCCACAAGACAGACGAGTCGTCGATTCTCCTTCCGCGGCGGCGCCCTGTCGCCGCTTCGGGCACGACGATCTTAGCGCCTGCGGCCAGCCCGATAGTTCCTCGGGGGCCGCGACCTCACCGGCCGCCTGACGCGCCGGTTCCCCAGAGGTCCCAGACCGCCATGCTCGTCAACACGGCGGTCGGTGCCGCGAGCGCCCACAGACCCCAGCGGAACTCCGCAAACCCGCCGGTGAGCGCCCCGGCCAGGTACGATCCCCACACACCCGCCAGGAGCGCCGTGCCCCCTTGACGCGCGCGGCCCTCGACGCCTTGACCGCGGCGTCTTGCGCCGGTCAGCAAATCCGCCGCCACGTCGGTGGCCAAGCTGGTCAGCGTTCCGGTCACGTACGTGGTGGAGATCCGGTGTTCGCCCACCCGGCGCACCGCCGCGCTCTGGATGCCCATCGCGATGCTGAACAGCGCGATCAGCGCGAGCGCCCCGGGGGCCTCGACCGTCCCGCGCGCTCGTCCGAGGGCCGCGTCCCAGTACGCGAGGCCCGCGAGGAGCGCCGCGGCCTCTGCGGCTAGCAGACCCGCCAGCCGAATCTGACGCCGTGCCGCCACCCCGGCCAGCGTCGCGCCGACAAAGAACAGCGCGAGCGCAAGCAGAGCGCGTCCGGCAGCGCTCCACCGCCCTTCGCCGGCGAAGATGCCGAGCAGGACGGTGTTCCCGGTCATGTTCGCGGTGAACAGCCCAAGCGTGAGGTAGCCGACCGCGTCCAGGTACCCTGCGGAACCACCGAGCAGCAGAGCCACCCGGCGTCTCGGTGTCATGCGCTGCGCGGGGGGCATCGCCACGATGGGTCCCTCCGTCTCGCTACGGATTCGCCGGCGGGCCCGACACGCGCACCGGCGTATGGGATTCCCAGCACCGGGCGAACGATTCCTGCTCACGGGGCACGTTGACGCGTGTCGTGGTTCGAGAGTATCATGCAACCCGATGGACGCGCACGCCTCGATCGGTCAACTGTTCATGGTGGACTTCACGGGCTACGTCCCGAACGCCGACGTCGTCCGGTTGATCGAGCGCGAGGGCGTCGGCGGTGTGATCCTGTTCGTCAAGAACGTCGATTCGGCACACCAGGTAGCCGCGCTCACGAACGCGCTGCAGGAGATCGCGACGGGGGCCGGACACGCGCCGCTGCTCGTCAGCGCCGACCAGGAGGGCGGACCCGTGACCCGCCTCCCCCGGGAAGCCACCCACTTCCCGAGCGCGATGGCGTTCGGCGCGGCCGCGAGCGAGGCGCTCGCGGCGTCGGCCGCCGGCGTTACGGCCCGCGAACTGCGCGCGGTCGGGATTCGCATGAACATGGCCCCGGACGTGGACGTCAACAACAACCCCGCGAACCCCGTCATCGGCGTCCGGTCGTTCGGCGAGGACCCGCGGCTCGTCGCGCGGCTCGGCAGCGCGGTGGTCCGCGCCACGCAAGCCGCCGGCGTCCTCGCGACGGCGAAGCACTTTCCCGGGCACGGCGACACCGCGACGGACTCGCACCTCGATCTCCCGGTGGTGGCCCACCCGTCGGCGCATCTGGACGCGATCGAGCTCCCACCGTTTGTGGCAGCGATGCGAGCGGGCGTCGGCGCGGTGATGTCCGCGCACGTCGTCTATCCGGCGCTGGACCCGGACCGGCCCGCGACGTTGTCCCCGCGCGTGCTCGGCGTGCTTCGCGAACGGTTCGGGTTCTCCGGCCTCATCGTGACTGACTCGATGGCGATGCGCGCGATCACGGACCGGCTGTCCCCCGGCGACGCGGCCGTGCAGGCGATCCTGGCCGGCGTGGACATCGTGCTCGCATGCGGGCCCGTCGCGGCGCAGCAGGAGGCGATCGACGCGGTCCGACGCGCGGTCGCCGACGGGCACATTCCCGCGTCGCGCATCGCGGAGGCCGCCGCACGGATCGAGGCGGCGAAACGGCGGCTCGGCCTCATGGAGCGGGCGACCGTCAACCCGGACGAGGCCGCCTCAGAGGTCGGGGCGTCAGCCCATCGCGACGTTGCCGACCACGCCGCGGAAGCGGCGGTCACGCTCGTGCGCGGCGGCCGGTCGGCGGTCCCTCTCCCCCCCGGCCCGATCGCAGTGGCGGTGCTCGCGGACGCGGCGTCGGGTGTGCCCGAGCGGCTCGCGGCCGCGTTACGGGCCGTCGGGCGGGAGGCGGTCCCCGTCCCGCTCGGCGCCGACGCGATCCCGAGGGGCAGCGCGCTGGTGTTGGTGGTCGGACGGGACGTCGGAAACGGCGGGACCGCGGCGGACACGCTCGGCACGATCGTGCGTCGTGCGGTCGCCGGAGGGCCGGTCGCGGCGGTGGCGGTGGGCGTCCCCTACGGGCTCGCGCGTCTCCCCCGCGACATCGGGTGCCTGGCCGTGTACGGGTCCGACCCCGCGTCGCTCCGCGCCGCGGCACGAGTGCTGGCCGGGACTCTCCAACCCCGCGGGCGCCTACCCGTCACGCTCGCGGGGTTGGAGAGTCCCGGC
>Ga0209168_10000569_pt1 | contig 34381 bp, 21 predicted proteins | sample Coa_R1_FD_187156 | JGI IMG/M metagenome (GOLD analysis project Ga0209168, IMG submission 187156) | Surface soil microbial communities from Centralia Pennsylvania, which are recovering from an underground coalmine fire - Coalmine... | ecosystem: Environmental > Terrestrial > Soil > Unclassified ...
GTGAGCTCAGTATCCTGCTTCACGCCCCGCCTTTTCTTTTGCGCGTTAAAGATGTGGTCAAATTCCTCCTTGGAGATTTCCTGCACCACGTTGCCAAACATCTGGATGAAGCGACGATAGCTGTCGTAAGCAAAGCGCGGATTCCCTGTTTTGCGGGCGATGGCTTCTGCCACCGTATCATTCATACCGAGATTCAGGATGGTATCCATCATTCCGGGCATCGAGAACTTGGCTCCCGAACGCACCGAAACCAGAAGTGGCGACTCTGCATCCCCTAACCTCTGCCCCAGCAGTTGTTCCAGCCGGGCCAGAGCCTGATCCACTTCCTGCCGGATGGCGTCCGGAAGCTGATTGCCATTTTCGAAATAAACCCGGCATGCGGATGTCGCAATTGTAAATCCGGGTGGGACGGGCAGCCCCGCATTGGTCATCTCGGCAAGGCCCGCACCTTTGCCGCCCAGAACGTCTTTCATGTTGCCTTGTCCTTCTGCCTGACCACCCCCAAATGAATAAACGTATTTCTCCATGATTCCTCCGATTCAAAGATAGCGATATCCAAGGAAACCGCGTTGTTACAGAAAATGCCCCCACGGGTTGCTGAGAAACGCTCCAAAACATGCTATGCCGGGCGAAGCGAGGAATGTCATAAGCACTCCCCTTTCAGAGCTTGATTCCTCGCCTTGCTAGGAACGACAGGCCAGAAGAATTTTCGGTAGCCTGCGCGAGCATAATAGTCATCTCCCCTGACATAACAAGTCCGATCAATGGTCTCTTGCTTTTAAAACAACACGCTGCTTTTTGCTTTCCGCTCCGACTTTCCACCTTCCATGCTTTTGTCGGCGCGCCGACAAAATCTCATGCAGCACTTGAAGTTTCAATGCCCGATACCCATCGATTCTGATGGCTCCCCTGCCGACTTTGATCGCGACTCAACCGCAATTTCGGCCAGGTCAGCGAGGCTGGTAAAAACATCTTCATTAAGTCGGAGCAGCAGCATCAGGCGGTTTCTTCTCACTGCTACATCGTCTGTCATCACCAGCACCTTATCGAAAAACTGGTCCACTTGTGGACGGATGGTGGCCATAACTCGAAAAGTCTCCCTATAGTCTCCATCCCGGCTCAGATTTTTGATCCTCTCGCGCAGGCTTTCATAAGCGGCATACAACTCCCTTTCTGGCCCTTCAGCTAAAAGAGTGGGATCGATGCCTCCGGAGCCGCCCGCGAGGTCATCCGCACTCGCGGATTTGTTCAGAATATTTCGCGTCCGCTTGGCAGCAGCGGCCAGCGCCAGAAAGTCTTCACTATCCCGCACGCGCTCAAGCGTCTTGGCTCGGAAAAGCACATCGGAAGGCACGAAGGTATTGTATCCGAGCAAAACCAGGGGAGAGAGAATCGCCCGCGCAGTGTCGTAGCGGATCCTCGCCACTTCGCGCAAATAGAACTCCATGCGGTCGCGCAGAAACGTATCCACTTTTCGGCTCAGCGTATCATGGTTGAGACCTTGAATCGTCTGCGCCGCATCACGGATGGCATCGCCGGTGATGGTGAGGCGGATTCCAGGCAGCGCTTCCACCGCCAGCTTGATGATCCCGTTCCCTGCCCGTCGCAAGCCAAACGGATCGCTTGAACCGGTAGGTTCAAGTCCGGCTGCAAATCCGGCAACCACGCTATCGAGTTTGTCCGCCAGAGACACCACGGCACCAACGATCGAGCGCGGGCAGGCATCGTCCATGCTGACTGGGCGATAGTGATCATAGACGGCATCCGCTACGGCTTCCGGTTCTCCCTGGGCCTTGGCGTAAAGCCCGCCGATCACTCCTTGAAGCTCGGTGAACTCCTGCACCATCTGCGTGGTTAAATCGCATTTGCATAGCTCAACAGCGCGCAGGGCGTATGGGCGATCCTGCGCGACCATGAGTTCCAATGGCTCAAGTTGCTCACAAATTCTCTCTGCCAGCGCTCTCATCCGCCGGACCTTGTCGCCGTAAGTCCCAAGCTTTTCCTGATAAGTCACACGTTCCAGCATGGGAATACGGTCCGCCAGCCTGATCTTTTGATCCGCATTCCAGAAGAACTCCGCGTCGGCAAAGCGCGCTGCCAGCACGCGCTCGTGACCCTGACGGATCAGGCCCTTGGGATCGCCAGGCACGTTGAGTACGGTGATAAATTGCGATTGTAAGTTCCCAGCCTGGTCTTCCACCGCAAAATACTTTTGATGATCGCGCATTACCGTCACGAGCACTTCGCGCGGCAGGGAAAGATATCGTGAATCAAAGCCGCCCAAGAGCGGCACGGGCCACTCGGTGGAATTCACGACCCAATTTTCCAGCCATTCGTCGGCAACAGCCCTGGTATTTCCATCTTCAAGTAATACCTTAATTCCCTGTCGCACTCGCTCGCGTCGTTCCGCAGGGTGAACGACGACCAGATGCTTCTTCAGGAACTGATCGAGATCTAAATGGGTGACCGCGATAGGTTCACTCCCTTGCAGGCGATGCCCATAAGTGAAGCTGCCCGACTTGACATCTGCAAACTCAAAAGGAACCACCTGAACATCGTTTCTGTCCCCCAACACGGCTAATATCCAACGAATCGGGCGGACGAAGACCGGGCCGGATTTCGCTGTCCAATACATGCTCTTGGGGAAAGATAGATTGCCGATGACCCTCGGTAAAACTTCAACTAACACTTCAAGTGCGCTGCGGCCGGGCTCGGTAATCTCAAGCGCCAGATACTCACCCTTCGGGGTTGAGACACGCTTCAAGTCTGAAACCCTGAGGTTGTTTTTTGCCGCGAAGCTTTCGGCAGCTCGGGTGGGCTTCCCTTCCCGATCGAAAGCTACTTTGACCGGAGGGCCAACGATTTGTTCCACGCGGCCCGACTGCTCGCGAAAAAGGGCGGGAGCATAGGCGATGAGACGGCGGGGGGTGGAAGCTGTCCTCACTGCGGGTGCGTCCGGGGGAAGCAGGCGCGCGTCGCGCAGGGCCAAGCCGAGGAGTTCGCCGAGATCACGCTCAGCACCCTCAAGGAACCGGGCCGGGATCTCCTCGCAACCTATCTCGAGCACCAAGGCGGTGGTGTCAGGCGCGCTCACGCGTTCACCACCTCCGGGGTTCGGGCCTTCTTGCGTTCGACATCGATTTCCGCCACGCGGCAGGCGAGTTTGCGCACACGGGCAATCAGAGCCACACGTTCCGTAACACTGATCGCGCCACGAGCGTCGAGGATGTTGAACAGGTGGGAGCACTTCAGACAAAGCTCATAAACCTTGCGCAGTGGGAAACGTTGGCGGGCACGATCATCCTTTAATTCAGCGTAGGAATCCAGCAATCGTGCAGCTTCCGATTCATTCAGATCAAACATCTGGCGGCAGATTTCTGGCGAGGCCCGCTCGAAATCGTAAACCGAAAGTTCGAGCTCTTCTTCAAGTCTCAGATCGCGATAGGTCCGCTGTCGGTCCCACATGACGTCATAAACGTTATTGACATTCTGCAAAAATGCGGCAATCCGTTCGAGGCCATAAGTGAGCTCCACGCTGATCGGCTCAAGATCAATGCCACCGCACTGCTGAAAATAGGTGAATTGCGTGATTTCCAGTCCATCCAGCATCACTTGCCAGCCAATGCCCCATGCGCCAAGTGTCGGCGACTCCCAGTTATCTTCCTCAAAACGAATGTCGTGATCCCGAAGATCGATGCCAAGGCTGGCGAGGCTTTCGAGATAAATCTGTTGAACATCAGCCGGAGGCGGTTTCAGGATCACCTGCATCTGCGTGTGCTTCAGCAACCGGTTCGGATTCTCACCGTAGCGCCCATCCGCCGGTCGGCGTGAAGGCTGGACATAGGCCACCCGCCAGGGATCAGGCCCCAGCACACGGAAAAAGGTTTCCGGGCACATCGTTCCTGCGCCTACCTCCAGGTCGTAGGGCAGTGCCAGGACACAATCCCGGGTGGCCCAATAGTCACTCAGCCGGGTGATCATTTCCTGAAAAGTCAGGCCGGAGCTTAAAGTATTACTTGAAATATGGCTTCCTCCGTGAAAAATTTGGGTACAACAGGCTGCACGGCTTTCCCAGCAGACTGCTAACTCTCCGCTGCCAGCAAATCCAAAGTCACCAGCTTTCGCTCCGCGCAGGCTTCCATCCACGTCTCAAAGAGGTGCCGTGCTTCTCGTACGGCGGGTGTGAGCGTTTCGGAGGCCATCCAGGCATCCAGCGGTGAGCGCCGTATCTTTTCCATCAAGCTGAATGCCTCACCTGAAATCTTGCGCGACCGGCTTGTCCGGCACCGGCTGCAAACAAAGCCTTGCGTTTCGTCTCCGCAAAAAATCTCTTCGCCGGCAAGTTCCCGCCCGCAGGCACGGCATAGTTCGAGTTGAGGCAGAAAGCCCGCAAGGCGCAGCAGCCAATAGTTGTAATAAAGCAAAGGGCGGTCGATTTCGCGGCGGGCCTTGAGCGCCCGCAAGACCGCAAGCAGGAGCCTAAAGGCTCTCTCATTCACTTCGCGCTCCGGCAAAAAACGCTCGGCAGCTTCGGCGATATATTGTGCCGCCAACTGCACCCGATAATCGCCCTGCATGGCAAAGAACGATTCCAGAAGCTCGGTCGAATTGATGCGCAGCAGGTCGCGATTTTCGCGCTCGAAAAGCCAGAGGCGGATGTAAGTGAGCGGCTCCAGCATCCCCCCGTAGCGGCTCTTGGGACGCTGCGCGCCGGTGGCCGCCGCCCTGAGTCGTCCGAGTTGTCGCGTAAAAAGAGAGACAATCTTATCGGCTTCCCCCAGGCGATACGTCCGGAGGACGATAGCTTCAGTTTCACGCAGGGGCATGAGAGCCTATGGCAGTCCGCGTCGGCACGCCGACTATCTCATAAACTTAACAAACTTAGCATAGCTCCCGCCGCCCGAAAAGTAAAAACCCGCCCACTGCTCGCACTGAAGAGCCCCCTGAGCGTCGGGCCACCACAACAAGGCAAGTCTTTCATGCTGACTCTCAGACCAGCCGCAGCGCCACACCCGGTCGAAAATTACCTCAGCAGACCACATTCACTCTCAGCCCAACATCACCCATTTCACGACTAGGCAGGCTTAAAAAATCGCGCCAACTGTGCAAAATCCTCACACAGATGTGGAAATAGATTATGTTAACCAAATGCCTTCCACTACAAAAATTATCAGACGTAGATGTGGAAAAGTCTTGAGCCCCCTCCGAGCTCTTTAATTTCATTTGCAACTTTGCGAAGAGCGGGATAGAGTACCCCACCAACGTTTTGTTTTAGGGAGAGATCACTTTCTTGGCTGCGAATCGAATAGACGTTGTTGGACTGGGCTTGAATGCCACGGATACCGTCATGCTGGTGCGGGACTTCCCCGCCCTGGGCGGAAAGGAGCGCGTAGTGTCACTCTCGCGACAGGCAGGCGGCCAGATCGCCACCGCCTTGGTCACCTGTCAGCGTCTGGGGCTTAAGACGCGATACATCGGCAAGGTCGGAGGCGACGAAGCCGGTAAGTTTCAGCTTGAGAGCTTGCGGAACGAAGGCGTGGACATTGAACACGTGCGGGTAGTTCCCGGCGCCCCAAACCAGTTTGGACACATCATTGTGGACCAGGCGACGGGGGAAAGGACGGTGTTCTGGGATCGCGATCCACGCCTGGCGGTGATGCCCGAGGAAGTGACCCCCCAGGCCATCCAGGAGGCGCGGGCCCTGCATCTGGATGGTTGCGACGTGGAAGCGTGCCTTTGCGCAGCGCAATACGCCAGGCAGGCCGGCATCCCTGTGATCGCCGATCTCGATACCGTTTATAAGCAGGTCGAGAGGCTTTTCCCTTACATCGACTATCTTCTGGCTTCCGCCAATTTCCTTCCCTCCGCCACGGGCGAGGACGATCCATTCCGCGTGCTTGAATACATGGCTCGCGAGTATCGGATGAAAGCACCCGGAATGACTCTGGGCCGCGACGGAGCTTTGCTATACTCAGAGGGCCGGTTCATCTACTCACCGGGATTTGTCGTGGAAACCGTTGATACCACGGGTGCCGGCGATGTTTTTCATGGCGCGTTCATTTATGGGCTGCTCTCGGGGTGGGACCTTGAGCGAACGCTCGATTTCTCGAATGCGATGGCGGCGCTCAATTGCATGGCGCTGGGGGCGCGCGGTGGCATCCGAAGCGAAAGCGAGGCCTTGGAGTTAATCGCGCGGGGCAGTCGTCACATCAATCGGGCTTATCAGGCTGGAGCGAGCCCGCGGTGCTGAAGCGTGGAGTGATTGCGTCCATGGCCCGAAGCAGGCAAAAGGGGGAGGCGGAAAACAACAATTGCTATCTGAAATTTTGAATTTGAAATTTGGCTTTGAGTCCGACCGTCAGACCGCGCCCTCTGAGCAAGCCCGAAGCATGTGGTCTGAAACACGCTCGCTTCCATCGGGCGGCACTTCTGCTGGAGGGATCGGTTCCCTCTATTCTGCTCGTGAACTACCGCGACACGACGGTGGAAATCGCGCGACCATGACGACGCCCATCATAAACGGACGACAGACATCATGAACTCCAAATCATGTGCCCTCATTACGGGAGCCTCAAGCGGCATTGGCGAGTGCTTTGCCCGCGCGCTCGCAAAGCGGCAGGTGAATCTGGCGCTGGTCGCAAGGTCTCAAGAAAAACTTGAGGCTTTATCTCAACAGCTTGAGAGCGCGCATGGGATTCAAACCGAAGTCATTGTGATGGATTTGGCGCGACCCGGGGCAGCTCAGAATCTCATGCAAATCTTGAAGGAGCGGCAGATTGAGGTCGATCTCCTGATTAACAACGCCGGCGCTGGGGCTCAGGGGAGATTTTGGGAAATTTCTCTGGAACGCCAGGAGCAGATATTACAGCTCAATATTCAGACTTTACTTGAACTCTGCCACCTGCTGATTCCTGCCATGATTCAGAATCGCCGTGGAGCAATCATCAATGTCTCTTCCACCGCCAGTTTTCAACCTCTTCCTTACACTTCCGTTTATGCTGCAACCAAGTCCTTCGTCACCCACTTTTCGATGGGGCTTGCCGAAGAGTTGAGACCCTATGGAATCAAGGTGGTCACGCTCTGCCCCGGTCCGACAGAGACCAACTTCTTTGCAGCAGGAGAATATCGCTCGATGCGGTTTCGGGGCGGATTGCAGCGGCCCGAGGCGGTCGTAGCGGCAGGTTTACGTGCGCTCGATCATGGCGGCGGGCTGACGCTTTGCAGTGTGCGCGACAACTTCCTGCTTTTCATGGAAAGATTTATCCCGCGAAGCTGGGTGGCCCACATCGTAGCCGGGATGTTCAAACCATGAATGACGGAGTGGACAGGGCGTTCCACTCCATGGCGCATGTCACATGCGCCTCTACAATGACTCCTTTCTGAAAAACGGCTGCCACTGCTCACGGGCCGGAGGGCTGGTGGCATAACTGATTCCAATGAGGGCAGCCAATGAAGCCGCCAGTGCCGGAAAGATCATGGGAAAGTGGAAGCCCATCACCTTCCAGAAGACGGCCACGATCGTCCCGGCAAAGATCGAGCCTAGTCCGCCGGCGGGCGTGGCGCGTTTCCAGAAGAAGGCGGCAATGATAGCGGGGGTGATGCCCGCTCCGTAAACGTCGTAGGCGTAAACTGAAGTCTGGAGGATGGAAGGCTGGAATGCTTGCGCCAGGGCAATCAGTCCCAGGATGATGACCACTGCGCGCGAGAGCAGCATCAGCGAGCGATCTCGGGCTCGTTTCCACAGGAAGCGCTGAAAAACATCGTGCACCACGCTCGTGGCCGGGGAGAAAAGAAAATTGTTTCCGGTCGAGATGACTTTGGCAAAAATCGCGCCTAGAAAAATGGCGCCCGCCCAGGGAATCAGCCCGTGCCGTGCCGTGTACGGAATAATGCCCCAGGCCGGAAGCTTGCCGGACTGGACGACGGGCCGAAACAGGATACCACCCACAATCGCCAGGAGCACGATAATCGTTTCCAGCACCATCGTGCCGCATACCCAACCCAGAACTGAAAGGCGGGCGTCGCGCGCGCTGCGCGCGGAAAAAAACTTCTGGTAGGTGCTCTGATTGCCCATCATCAGAGTCAGCGTTGGAAAGAAATAGCCCATGATTTCAGGCCAGGTCATGGTGCCTTTCAATTGAAAATGGCTGGCGGGCAGCGCCGAGCGCACCACGTTCCAGCCGCCCACATGGGCCAGCATTGCCGGTAAGGCCAGGAGGCATCCCACGGTGACGATGAGGCCGATCACAAGGTCCGTATAGGCCACCGATGACATCCCGGCCATCGCAGTAAAGACAATGACAAAGATTGCCAGAACAACGGTGCCTGAAGTCTGGCTGACCCCAAAGGCAAGCTTCAGGATGCGTCCCCCGCCCTGAAACTGATAGCTCACAATCGCGGTGTAGGAAACAATGATGCAGATGGTTCCCAGAATGCGGGCCAGGGGACTGTATCGTGTCTCAAGCAGATCGGGCACGGTATACTGCGCAAATGCCCGCGCGCGCGGAGCCACGAGATAGATCAGGATCAATCCCACCCACCCCCCCGCAGGCATCCACAGCGCCGCCAATCCCTGGTGATAAGCGAATTCCGCTCCGCCGAAGAGGCTACCCGCGCCGATCCACGAACACAGAAGCGTAAAGACCAGGACCACGGCGGAAAGCCCGCGATCAGCCACCATGAAGTCTTCGTGTGATTTAAGCTTCAGCGCGCGGACGAGGCTGGTGGCAAGAAGCGCGGCAACCACCGCGATGAGAACAGCGGCATAAATCATAAGAAATTAACCATTTTCACGCCCATCGGAGTGCCTTACCTCGGCCCGAAGATTGCCGTCCCGACACGAATCATGGTAGCGCCCTCTTCAATGGCCACCTCAAAGTCATGGCTCATACCCATGGAAAGCTCCGGAAGCGCAAGCTGCGGCAGGCCGGCGCGAATCCTCTCTCGAAGCTCACGTAAGCGGCGGAAAAATGGGCGCGCGTTCTCCGCATCTTCAAAAAAGGGCGGAATCAACATCAGCCCGCGCAAATCCAGACTTCCAAGTCGGCTCACTTCTTCCGCCACTCGGAGGGCTTCGTTTTCGCCCACGCCGGACTTTGTCTCTTCACCACCCAGATTCACTTGCAGCAGAACCGGAAGCCGCTCACCTTCCCTTGCCGCCTGGTGCAATTTTTCGGCGAGCCGCACGGAATCCAGCGAGTGAATCCAGCGGAAAAGCTCGCGCGCCCGCTTTGCCTTGTTGGTCTGCAAATGCCCCACCAGATGCCAGGTGATCGGAAGATCTTTGAGATCATCGATTTTCGTCGCTGCTTCCTGCACGCGATTTTCACCGAACTCGCGCAAGCCCGCCTGATAAGCTTCACGAATGCGTGCGGCGGGAAAAGTTTTGGAAATGGCGATCAGCCGAACTTCCTCCGGCCGCCGTCCAGATCGGCTGCAGGCTTTCCGGATGCGTTCCTCGACGCGCTGGATGTTTTCCTGAATGCTCATTCCGTGAGTTTGATAGCGTATTGTACCATCCACGTTTCTCGTTCACCTGAAGTCTCTTTATTCCTTGTCGCTGCGCCTCGCTCTCCGCTAAACTGAAACGCGCTGGAGCGATCGAGCAACGAGAAGGGGCACTCCTTTTGAAGAAGCGTGGAATTTTCATCACCCTGGAGGGAATTGACGGCGCTGGCAAGAGCACTCAACTGCGGTTGCTTGTAAGCTGGCTGCGCCGGCGCGGTTACAGACCCCGCATCACGCGTGAACCCGGGGGTACCCGCATCGGCGAACAGATCCGCAATCTTTTGCTCGCTTCTGCCAATCGGAAACTGACACCCATGGCGGAATTGCTGCTCATGTATGCCGCCCGGCACCAGCACCTGGAGGAAGTGTTGCGCCCGGCACTTGCGCGGGGCGAACTGGTGATCAGTGATCGCTTTAATGACGCGAGCCTCGCCTACCAGGGGTTTGGCCGCGGCCTGGGCGAGCATCCCGTGCGCCTTCTGGATGAACTTGTCTGTGGCAGTCTTCAACCTGATCTCACCCTGATTCTGGATGTTTCTCCCAAAGTGGCGCTTCACCGGGCGAACCGGCGCCCCGGGGGCACAGACCGTCGCCGGTTCGAAAATATCGGTTTGCGATTCCAGGAGAGAGTGCGGAAGGGCTATCATGAGATTGCACGGCGCGAACCGTGGCGCGTGAAGGTCATCCCCACAGATCGTCCGGCGCGCGAGGTGCAAACAGAAATCCGTGAAATTTTGAACTCGTTTCTGCTGGAACGGAGTGCGCTGAAGGATTCATCGCGCAGGCCACAGAGGTCGAAATCAGAAGGTGGAAGGAAACGGCTTGCCGGAAATACTTCACGATGAGCTTTCAAGACTTCCTCGGAAATCCTCAGGCTGTGGCGGCGTTGCGCGAGATGCTCGCGCGCGATGGCGTGCCCGGATCGTTGCTTTTCACAGGGCCCGAAGGCATCGGCAAAAAAACGCTGGCCATGATGCTGGCCAGGGCTTTGAACTGCGAGCGGCTCAAGGACGACTTCTGCGGCGAATGCGCTCGCTGCCGCAAGGCCGAGGAGATGCTGGCGTTAACCCGCGAAGACCTTGCCCGTCGCCGCGAAATCAAAGATGCGTCGCGCCGCGTCGAGGGCCTGACTTACTTTGACATCCAGCTGATCGAACCAATCACCCGCTATATCCTGATCGAGCAGATCCGCCAGCTTCGTTCCACGGCCTACACGCGCCCGTTTGAATTACCCCGCCGCGTCTTTATTCTCGACCAAGCGCAGGCCATCCACTGGCAGGCTGTCGACCTGTTGCTCAAAGTTATGGAGGAGCCGCCGGAAACCACCCACTTCATTCTGGTCTGCCCCAATCCCCACGAATTGCGCGCCACTCTCCGCTCGCGCTGCCTGAAAGTGCCATTACATCCTGTGGAAGAGGCGGTGATTCAATCTGTGCTCAAAACCGAAAGGAAGATTCCGGAGCGTTCGCTCACCCTGGCCACGCGCGCTGTTTCAGGGAGCGTTGCCCGTGCCAGAAGATTTGAGCTGGCGGATTTCGAGCGCTCCCGGCAGCCCTGGGTTGCCTTTCTGGATGGCATCGCCGGCAAAGGTCTTTCAGCGTTGACGGCCGCCGACTGGAAATCGCTTTTTGATGCGACAAAGACTCTTGCCGAGAATCGCAGCGAATTGGAACAAACCCTCCAGATGGGCTATGCCCTTCTCCGCGATATTCTTTTGACGCTGAAGAATGGCGAGGAGCGAAGCCTGATGAACATTGATCTCATCCCTCGGCTGAAAACCTGGGGCGCAAAACTCGGGCTTGAGGGACTGGAGAAACTGAAGCGCGGTCTGGACGAAGCTTACCGTCTTCAGACCCGCAATGTGAATCAACAGTTGGGCTGGGAGGCGCTCGCCATCGAGATTATCTCAAGCCGCGAAGCGGCAGTTTAAGCGATATTGAGGACTGCCGACGGCGCGTCTATCAGTCAAGTTTCTCAACTGACCCACCACTTCGCAAACTGCGGTTACCCCATCGGTCAATGTGCTCCGAGCTTCCTGGTGTATTCAGCCTGTTGTTGTTCCTGAATCTTTGCTGAAAGTGCCTGTTCACGGTCCGCCTCAGCCCATCGACCCAGCTTGCGCAGCGCAGCGCCCAGCAAAAAATGGGCTTGCGCGTAATTGGGGTCCAGTTCGGTGGCTTTACGCAAGGGACCAACTGCCGCCTGCGGCTGATGCTCCATGAGGCTGGCCTGACCCAGCCCAAGAAGCGCTTCCTTATACTCGGGATTACCAGCCAGAGCCAGGCGAAAATGCTCCACGGCAGCCGCAGGCCGATTTTCCCGGATCAGGACTTGCCCCAGCAGGCAGTTGGCGACGACATCGCGAGGGAAATGTTTGAGTTCAGCGTCAAACTCCGCCTGAGCTTTCGCAAGCTCATCCCGCTTCAAGTACAACAGCCCCAGGCCCGAGTGCACACCCGGAAAAGCAGGGTCCACCTTTTCCGCAGCCAGGTATTCGCGCAGGGCATCCGGCTCTCGAAAAGCCCGGTCATAGGCCATGCCCATCAGGACGTGCGCCGCCGCGGAGTCCGGAGCAATCTGATTAATCCGGGCGAAGGTCTGAGTCAATGCTGCATAATTTTTGGCCCGCAGGTCCGCCTGACCAAGCATGTAAAGGGTGGACAAATCCGAAGGTTTGATTCGGCTGGCGCGCTCGAGGTACAAGGCGGCCTCGGGATAGCGATCCAGCGCGAAAAGGCTCAAACCGGTGAGCTCCGCAAGCTGAAAATCATCTGGCGCACGCCGACTGAGCGGCTTCAGGATCGACAGCGCCTCCTGATAACGTTGAGCATGGAAATAGGCGATGGCCAGATTGCGGGCCGTCTGCAGGTTATTCGGCTCCAGGCGCAAGGCTTGCTGATAGTAAGAGATGGCCTGAGAGAGTTTGCCTTGCTTGACGAGAGAGATCGCCAGGTCGTTCAGAACGCCGACAGAGTGAGGATCAAGGCGCAACGCTTGGCGGAAGGCTTTTTCGGCCGCCGCTGCATCGCCTCGACCAAGGCTCTGCGAGCCTTCCGCCCGCCAAGCTTCCTCCTCCTGAGTGACATGGCGCGGCCTCCCCTGGTCTTTGCTGAACAACCCCGGCCTGGCACTGCCTGCCCCAGCCGCACCCACACTGACCACAATGAAGCACGGTACCAGCAGCCTGTAAAACCTCCGCCCTGAAATTCCCACGGGCCGGGGTCTGTTTACCATGCGCCTTCCTTTACCAATAAAGCTTGGCCCCCAGTTGAATATTGCGCGGCAGGTGATCTCCGGTTAGCTGTCCAAATGTCGAATCATCGGTAAAATCGTCAACCGCGTCGAAAGAGACATGGTTAAAGGCATTAAAGAATTCGCCGCGAATTTGGGCGCTGAATCGTTCGCTGATTTTGAAGTTTTTGATCAAGGCGATGTCCCAGTTGTTCAGCCCCGGCCCAATCAGAACCCCTCGTCCGGACGTCCCAAAGTGCCCGATGGCATCCGCAAAGGCCCCGGTATTGAACCATTCCGCTACGGTTCCCGGACCCTTGAGGGGAACTCCTGCCAGACGATCGGGGCGCGGTGTGACGGCGCTGGGATCAATGCCTATCCCGCCCGGGTAGACGCCAGGCATGCAAGGCACTTCCGAGGGGCAATAATCGACGGCGCGGAAGGGGTCGTTGAACTGGAAAATGGTGACGGGAGTTCCTGATTCAAACGAGGTGATACCGGAAACCTCCCAGCCCCCCAATGTCTTGCCCACAAATCCGTGCTGGTCTTTGAAGAACGGCAGGTCATACACGTAATTGGCAACGAAGATTTGTGGGGAGCTATAGCTGGCCAGTCCGTAATCATTCGCGGCATTATAAGTGTCGTAAGAGGCTGAACTTCGGTCAGTATTATTGTTGGTCAGCGCTTTGGACCAGGTATAGGCGATGCCGATCGTCAGCCCCTGCGAGATACGGCGGTTGAGGGAGACCTGTAAAGAGTTATAGTTGCTGTTAAACATCGGCGCGATGTCGGTAATCGAATTGTAGCCGACATAGGGCCGGACGGCATTCACCGGAGCCAATGGATTAGCCACCCGCACGCTGAGCGGCACCTGGTTGAAATCCATCTCACCCAGAAGATCCGTTCCCTTGCTTCCCACATAAGCCACTTGTAACAGGGTGTTGGGCAGAATTTCCCGTTCCACGGAAAAACTCCAGTCCTGGATGTAGGGAGTTTTAAATGCGGGGCTTCCGGTCGCGTGCAGCGTTCGAGGGCCTAAAGGCACGCTGGCTGTCCCACTGGTCGGACTATCGAAGCTGGTGTTAAAGACCAGAACGCTCTGGAGCAGTGGCGGATCAGTGAAGGCGTTCTGCTCCCAGATGCCGTTGAGCGTTCGATCGTAAAAGATTCCGTAACCGCCGCGGATGGAAGTCTTGCCGGTCTTGAAGGGATCCCAGGCGAATCCAAAGCGCGGCCCGAAGTTGAGGTTGTGGTTGGGATTCACGTCGTTGCCGTAGGGCGAGCATGCCACAGGAGCAATCGTCCGCGCTGTCGCGCAGGCATTCGACGGGAAAATAATTCCGTTCACATAGTTACTTGCGTTCACCGTTCCGCCCGCCACAAAGTTTCCTCCCGACGGTCCCGACGAGAGCACGGGAGCCGCGCTGGGGGTGAACAAGACCGGATCGAAATTGTTCAGCACATGATTGTTGTCGTGTGGCGAGGGCAGGTAGCTGTAGCGCAGGCCCACGTCAAGGGTAAAATTCGATTTCACTCTCCAATCATCCTGAACATAGGCGCCGATGTTGGCAAAATGCAGGTCAGGAATGATGTCTCGGCTGGCCTGCGAAAACTGTGAGGCATCCCCCAGCAGGAAGTTGGCAAAAGCAGGATTGCCGTTCTGATTGCGGAAGCTGAAGGATCCATTGGTGGGATTCACCGCGTTTTCGCTCTTCCGCATCAGCTGAACACTGAAGCCGGTACGGATGGAATGGCCCCCATGGGCAATGGAGAGGTTGTCGTACACCTCCTTGTCAATGTTGCGCTCGAAATAGGGAGAAACAGGAATGCCCACGCCTGTCACCCCGCTGATGCTCACCCCCGGCACGCGGTGGTAAGGATCGCTGTATGGAAAGCCGCTGGTATCCAGCGCGCTCAGGAATGTTGGGCTGTCAATGATCCCAGTGATGCGGCTGTTAATCGCTCCCCAGGAATAATTAAATGCCGCCTCATTCACTATGGAAGGGGTAAGGTCCATCGTGATGTGAGCCACCAGGTTTTTGCCAGGAGCGTTGGTAGCAGTTGAGGAAATCCCCGGCAGGCCCGCACCCGCGAAAAGCCCGCCCGGTTCGGTGGTGGGAACAAAATCCTGCATATAGCGCGCGAAAACCTGCACGCGGTTGGTTACGTTCTGGTCGATCCGAACCAGGTCCTGACGATAATTATTGAGCGCATTGACGGTTGTGATGAGCCGGTTGTTGGATGCGTTTGGCGAAAACTTCGAATAAACGTTCTGGATGTAGACGTTGGCGTTGTGACTGAAGCAGGAAGGATTGATCTGGGCCGAGTCGGCAGCCGGGTTATTCGTAATGCAGCCGGGCGGCGCCGAGGCGGGGTTCAATTGCGTGCCCGTGAAGGTTCCGTTTAGTTCCGCCGGAGGCGGCAGAAGGAAAATGTCCGTAGCCGGCTGGCTCGTCCGCCGCCATTCTTCAGACCAGAAGAAGAAAGTTTTTGATTTATTGGTGTTGTAATGGCGAGGGATGTAAAACGGCCCGCCAAACGTAAACCCAAAATCGTTGTAACGAAACGGAGGCTTTGGGCTCCCCGCTGAGTTGGCGAAGAACTCGTTGGCATCAAGCACATCATTGCGCACAAACTCATAGGCGTCCCCGTGAAACTGGCTGGTCCCCGACCGTGTGACCACCAACACCTGTCCCGAGCCGCTCCGCCCGTATTGGGCATCGTAGGTGCCGCGTTCCACCGTGAACTCCTCGATGGCGTCGACGCTCGGCACGTTGAGCAGCGTGAGGTTGGAGCCGCTGTCATTGACGTCCGCCCCATCCACCGTCCAGTTGTTCGCGCTGCCTCGGTTGCCATTAATGGAAATCGAATCCGTATTGGAAATGCCGAAATTCACAATGTCCGGTAATCCAGAAGTGACACCGGGTTGAAGCGTAACCAGTTGCTCGAAGTTACGGTTGTTCAACTCCAGCTCGCGGATTTGCGTCCCAGTGATGGTCGTGGACTGCGCCGGAGTGGTGATCTGCACTGGAGTTGTGGTAGAGGTTACCGTCACGCTTTGCGTAACCGCGCCAGTCTGGAGCTGGACGTTCAGCGTCCGATGATCCCCCACGTGCAAAATGACGTCCCGGGTTACCGAGGTTTTGAAGCCGCCCTTCTTGACGGTCACGGTATAGGTACCGTAAGGCAGAAGTGTGGCATCGTAAGCCCCTGCGTTGTTGGTGATGAGCGTGCGGACGTCCACGTTGGTGGCATTATTGTGGATAATCACGGTGGCGCCCGGCACCACCGCTCCAGAAGGATCCGTGACAGTCCCCCGCAGGCTGGCAGTAATGTTTTGACACCATCCGACAGTCGGCAGGGCGGCCAACAGCATCCAAGCGGATAGCCAGACCTGAAAACTTTTTGCGTCAAATCTTTTTTTCATTTTTCCTCCCCGAGATGGCTCCTTTCGCGGAACCAGCATCTATTGGATTCCCATCGATTTGCGTATACTCTACACCTTCCCCCGAATGCAAATGTCTATACAATAGCATGCCTAATTAGAACGCTCGAACCAGGCCTTGTCAAGCTGTTGTAATTCTGGGAAGTAAGTCAGAAGGCAGCAGTCACGTCGAAAGCTCAGATTTGCAAATAACAGGAAGGGCGGCTTACTTCGGCAGCAATTGGTTAAGACCGCGCAAGACGTTCTGTTGCTCGGGAGTGAAACGTTGGTTGAATTGCGGGCTATTCAGGAATCGCTGGCGCTGTCCTGGCGGCATATTGCGCAGTCGGCGGAATGCTCGCATCACCTGCTGCTGTTGCTGGGCGGGAAGGCGGCGGTATTGAGGGAAAATGTTGCGCAGATCCCGGCGCTGCTCGGGCGAAAGGCTCTTCACAATCTCTTCGCGCTGCCGCAGCACCTGTTTCTGCTGAGGAGTTAGGGAATTCCAGCGCTGCAAATTCTGGCGAATCTGCTGCTGCCTCCAGAGCGGAAGGCTGTGGAACCGGGCATCGTTCTGAAGAATCCGATCCTGTTGATCGGGCGGCAGGTCGCGCAGGCGACGAAAGAAATTGGCCGCATGTTGGTGCTGATCCTGCTGGATGCGCCTTTGGCGCCACGCGGGGCTCTTTTGCGCGGTTGCCGGGCGAATGCGCTCCATTCCACGCCGGCGCTGCGCGCGGGCGGCCGCCGGAGTTAGTAAAAGGATAAAAAAGATGAAGCTGAACGCCAATCCAGAAAGCAGGAGGATAGGGCCTTCAATCTCAGTCGCTGGATTTGTCTTCTGCCTGAGGCAGTTCGGAAAGCACATCGAAGTTCGCCAGCATGTCGTAGTTTTCCAAGACGGGCAGATTTTTGTAGAGATCCATCTCCTGCTTCACCGCTTGCTGTTGCCCAACTGTCGCGCCTTCGCTGCCAGGCGCCGCCTGAGAACGGGCAGGCTGCGCGGGAGAGCTGGCGGCAGCCGTTGCAGTCCTGGCCGGGGATTCAGTGCGGGTGGCGCGCCCACGAAGCAGCCAGATGCTGCTCACCGCCACCAGCGCCACTACCGCCATCACCGTCGCCCATCGCGCCCAGGCGAGGCTCCACAAGGAAACCGCTGGGCGGGCCGAGGCTTGGGAGCGGACCCGGGCACGAGCCCGCGCATCAAACCAGGGGGAAGGCGTTACAGGCTTCCATTCATCGAGCACCTCATGAAGCCTTTGATAGTCAGACACTGCGTCCCGGCAGGCGGCGCAACTCGCCAAATGAGCGCTCACCCGGCTTTCTTCCTGAGGGTCGAGCATCCGGTGGGCAAAGGCGAAGAGTTGTTCCCGCTCCACGCACATCTCGGGCGATATCATAATTGGCCTCCCTGTAATAAAGGCTGCAGGCGAGTCCTTAAATTCTCATAAGCTCGAAAAAGCAAGGATTTGACGGCGCTCTCGCTCACCTCCAGGACCTTGGCAATTTGCCGATAATCCACCCCTTGGTATTTATGCAAAATAACCGCAGCGCGTTGCTTTTCCGGCAAACTTTCAATCGCTTCGCGGATTAAACGCTCGCGGTCGGAAAGCATCAGTTGTTCCTCGGCCGTCGGCCTGGAATCTGCGATGCGGGCGACGCGCGGAACTCCCTCTTCATCCTCCTCCAGCGCAGGGGCATCATCCGACTTTCGATCCCGAAGGGCATTCAGCGCCAGATTGGTGGCGATCCGATAAAGCCAGGTGGTAAAACGAGCCTCGGGTTGGTAGCGCTGGCGGGCCTGATAAACACGGAGAAAGACTTCCTGAGCCAGGTCCTCCGCCAAAGCGCGGTCTCGCACCATGCGAACAAAATAACTGACCAGCGGAAGGCGATAGCGATTCAGGAGAAGCTCGAATGACTCCGCATCCCCATTCTGGACCCGCAGCATCAACTCCAGGTCGGAATCAATGGCCATCGTCGCCACACCTTGTTAAACACCTGAATCTGCAAAAAGTTGCGTGCCATTTTCTCATTCCGTCACTATCTAATGCAACCCGCCAACAGGCTGCCTGACGTTAGGTCACGTCGCCACTCCACTCACTGCCCCATGCCCCTCCTGAATCAAGGCGGGAAATTCCCCTCTGGGCGTGAAGGAAGGATACGTGGGAAAAGTGTCTCAAAGGTCTCATCCGTCTCCATTCGCGCTTTCCCCTCTGTTATGCTGAAGCCGCTATGGACACTGCCAAGAGTCATCGACCCCTTAAACCCCGTTTATGCCGCTCTCCCCAGCTCACTCCGGCGCGGCTGGCCGCCTGCCGAGCCAACGCCCGCAAATCCACCGGCCCCCGCACCGCCCGCGGCAAAGCCCGTTCCTCCCTGAACGCCCTCAAGCACGGGCGCTATGCCCACCGCCTGACTCACACCCTGGAGCAGGCCGGCGAGCGCCAGCAACTACATCTCTATTGGGAGATTCTCAGCCGCATCAGCCGCCACTTCCAGGTGGACTGGCCGCGCGAGCAACAGACGGCGGAGCGGCTGGCACGCCAGGTGTGGTGCTACGCCTGGAAGGCCCTGGAGCAAGTGAAGCGAACCGAGGATGTTATTGAAAACACAGGGAGTTGGAAAAATAACATGCGAGTCCGGATTCGGATTGAAGGCAATGCGCGCGGCCGCGCGCTGCGGTTTGTCTTTGGGCCCCGGCGGCGACGCCGACTGACGGCAAGAGTGATTCCGCTCGGCAACCTGGCCGAGCTTTCTGCGCTGTGGCGGCGGGTGTTCTGTCTTGTTTCAGGGCTTACCGGGGAGGCCGCATCATGGGACACGCCACTCCCCACCCCTTCAACCCGCCTCCGCGAGGAGGGGATGAGTCTTGGGTCTTTCGTTGACCCGGACTTTGCTTTACGCCTCCTCAAAGAGGAGGAGAATTTCCTTCCTGCGCCGAACCATAGCGGTTCGCTGTGTCCCCAACTCGAGGAGATGGGCCCTATTCGGCGCCTACCACTCGACGATAAACGTAGCGAATCTCCTGCTGGACTTCGCGCATGCGATGGGCCAGGGTCTGCTTCCTGTTTTCAAGTAGGCCCCAGCGGCGGGCCAATTCCTCGACGAGCGCGGCGTGACCGACATGTTCTGGAAGCCCGGGTGCCGACTTGCCGGTGACGATTCGGATGGCGTGATCGACTGAACGCAAAAAACAGGCTCCGGCATGGAGTATTGCGGCATCCTCAGGCCGCAGGATGCCGAGCGACGCCAGCACCCTGATCTGCTCTGGAGTATTTGAGGCTGGCGGAAGATTCACGCGGCGCCGCAGTCGAAGATAAGAGAGGGAGTAATCAATATCGTAGTAGCCGCCCGGAGCAGACTTCGGATCGGTGGGAGAAGAAGCAAGTTCTCTTTCCAGCCGGCGGCGCATCTGCTGAAGGTCGCTCTCAAGATCAGGAAAGGAGCTGAAACGGCTCAGAATCCGCTGCAAGGCATGTTCGGCCACGACCTGGCCGAACGCCATATTGCCTGCCACGGGTGAGACCTTTAAATAAGTCAGGCCTTCCCAAACCTTGGCGGTTTCGCCCAGATAGTCGAGGAGACTGCCTTCAGTCACCACTAACTCCCCCTCCTGGCCGAGCGGCCGCAACCGCGTATCGACCGCAAAGAGGGTGCCGTCACTGGTGTAGCTGGAAAGCACTTCGATAATCTTTTCGGCGCGGCGAGCCCAGAACTCAATCTCACGCTCGCTCGTTCCGGAAGGCACCACAAAAATAAGATCAGCGTCTGACGCTAGGTCAAACTCCAGTAACCCCAGCCGCCCGAGGCCCAGAATGGCAAATGGCATCGAGGCAAGCGTATGATTCGCATCGGAGGGGGCAGAAAGCGGCCCACAAACCATGTGGCAGGCCGTTGAAATCAGCCGCATGCCGAGCGCAGACCAATGTTTCAGGGCACTAAAGATGGAATCCATCGCTGCCAAGTCACGGCCGCTGAGGGCCAATTTCTGCGAGCGGTAATGGCGCCTCAGAAGTGCCATGATCTCACGGATGTCCCACCCGGAATCGAGCATCCAGAGAAAAGGAGATGTCCCTGCACGCCAGGCTGAGGCGGAATCGCTGGTCGACACCCCTTCCAATTGAATCTGCAACTGGTTCGGGTGGGAATAGCTGAAAGGTGCTGCCGCGGAATCCAGCACGAGCATGTCCTCCGGATGATGAATAAGTAACTCGGCAAGATAATCGCTGGCGCTGATGAGTTCCAGCGCCTGGCGCAACCGGTCGGGATGCTGTTCGGCCAACTCGAACCGCTGCGAAGAACTAAAGAGATTGCTCAGGAAACGCGTCGCGTTCTTCTGCGCCCGTTCTGGGACAGAAGTCTGCTGAAGGCATTCCGCAAGGCGGGGGGACAGTGTGGAAAGCAAGCTTACTGCCTCCTGATAGGAAATGGCTATGCGGTCCTCGAGAAGCGGCATGGGCGCTTTCAGCGTGTAAATTTCACCCGAAGGCGATCGGGCTGTGCGAGGATGGATAACCTTCTGATAGATTTCATCAACGCGCCTGAAGGTCTCTTCCAATTGTGCCGTAAGAACCGCTCCGGGGCGCAGAGACTCCGCCGCATCCTTCGACCGCGTTGCCCATCCCCGACCTTCCAGGCCCAGGCGGCGGGCCAGCCTGTCGAGCGCTTCGGGGTCGGCCGGGAGGCGATGTGTCTGCTGGCCGCGGTCCAGTTGGATGAGATGTTCCACCTTACGCAAAAACTCATAGGCTGCGGTCAGCGAAGCATAATCCCGATCGGAAAGCCACCCTTTATCATTCAATTTGCGCAGCGCCAGCAGCGTGCCGCCCGAACGCACCCAGGGATCGTGGCCTCCGTGCAGGCGCTGAAGGCACTGGGTCAGAAACTCGATATCCCGAATTCCCCCGCGGTGGCGCTTCACGTCAATGCCCACCGCCCGCGCTTCCTTAAGCTTGCGGGAGATGCGTTCGCGAGTGAAGAGCACGGTTTCAATCGCTTCGAAATCCATGGGCGAGCTGTAAATGTAGGGTTCAACGCCGCGCAGGAATTCGCGCGTCAGTCTCTCATCGCCTGCTGAATGCCGGGCTTTGATCAGCATCTGCAACTCCCAATCGCGCGCACGATGCTCGTAATACTCCAAGGCCGAGCGCAGCGAAATCGTCATATCGCCCTGATCACCCTCCGGCCTTAAACGCAAGTCCACGCGGAACACCTGACCATAAGGTGTGCTCTGCGTGATCGTCCGCGTAATGGCGTTGGCCAGGCGGACAAAATATTCCTTATTCGAAATGATCGAATCCGGCTCGTTGCCGCCGGAGGTTTCACCATCATGGGAATAGAGGAAGAGCAGATCGATATCCGAGCTGTAATTCAGCTCATTTCCCCCCATTTTCCCGAGAGAGATCACGCTGAACTCGCTTCGCGCGATGCGGCCTTGCGCGTCGCGGTATTGCGGTTCCCCGTAGCGCTTGCGCAGTTCCTGATCGCAATAGATCAGTGCATTGGCGACAATCACATCTGCCAATTCGGAAAGCTCCAATGTGGTTTCAGCCAGGGTGCTGATGCCCAGCACGTCTTTCAGGACAATGCGCAGGTAGGTCCGGCGCTTGAATTGTCCCAATTGCGCGGAAAGCCAGGGATTCGGTGCGGCAGTGGCGAACCGCGCATAATCCTGCATGACATCCTCTTTGGAGCGAAGCTTGGTAAAATTCTTATCGCGGGCGAATTGAACGGGCAGGTGAGGCTCGGCAAGAAACGTTTCGGCGAGGAAGCCGCTGTATCCGAAAATGGCAATCAGATATGTGAGCGCTGAAGGATACCGCGCAAGGTCAGCCAGAATATCGGGCGGGGCTTTGCTGGCGTAACGCTCCAGCAGGTTCAATGCACCATCCGGGTCCGGCGACTGCGCGAGCAGGGATGCGAGCGGAAAACGCAACGAAGACGGCAAGAGCTTTTCGAGCTGCGCAAGGTTTGCTTCGGCTCTGGCGACATCCTGAAAGGCAATGGTTGTGAACTCAGGCGGCATCGTAGAGGATTATACCTTGGATGGAAACCGCCCCAAGGGACGAAACTTTTCAGGCGCATTTTTACGCTGCTGTGATAACCTTGGCTTAATCTGATGCATCTATTCGGAATGACAAATGAGGGTAGTGGCGTTTTCAGTAATTTGGCGTTCCCAGCGGCGACGTTCAGCCCGGAAACCGGGCCGTTACAGCCTGCGTCGTCCTCGTGATTTACAAGCTCAATAGGTGAGGGTACCTTGAGGAGGAGTCTTAAGGATTCCTCATGCGATTTTTTTCACGCGGAGGGTTATCAATGAAGACCAAGCCTCGCATTCTTCTGATTCAGCCCACGACGGTTCATCTTGACCGGACACCTCACAAAACGCGGCGGCGGCTGATTATCGGACTGATGTTGCCCCTGATGGCGGGTCTCACGCCGCCCGAGTATGATGTGACGCTCTGTGACGAGCGCCTGGAAGATGTGGACTTCGATGCCGGCTGGGATCTGGTGGGGATGACGACGACGATAGGCGCGTCCCTCCGCGCCTATCAGCTTGGCGATGAGTTCCGCAAGCGTGGAATACCTGTTGTGATGGGGGGATTCCATGCCACGCTCCAGACGGATGAAGCGTTGAAGCACGCAGATGCCGTAGTGCAAGGCGAGTCGGATTACGTCTGGCCCCAGCTTCTTCAGGACTGGCGCGATGGGAAACTCAAGCGCATCTATAAGGCTGACAAACTGCACGATCTGAAGGGTCTGCCCCGACCGCGCCATGAATTGTTGAAGTTGAAGCGCTATCTATTCAAAGCTCTGCCGATTCAGGCAACGCGTGGTTGTCCTTATCGCTGCTCGTTCTGCGAAATCCCAGTTTTCTATGGAGGCACGTTCCGCACTCGTCCGGTGGGTGAGATTGTTGAAGAAATCAAGCAGAACATCAAAATCACGGGCTTCCGGCGCTTTCAATTTATTGACGATCAGATCGCCGGCAAACATCGCTTTGCGCGAGAATTGTTCAAAGCACTCATCCCGCTGAACATCCGTTTTTCCTGCCTGTGGACCATCAACTCGAATCACGACGAAGAATTGCTGGACCTTGCGGCGAAGGCGGGCGTTTTCCACGTGAACATTGGCGTGGAGTCGATCAACCAGGATAGTCTGCTTTCCATCAGCAAGGTTCAGAATCACGTCAAAGACTACAAACGACTTCTCCAGCGGCTCAGAGACTATGGCATCTATTATTCCCTGAACTTTCTCTTCGGCCTGGATGAAGATACGCCGGATGTTTTTGACAAAACGCTGCAATTTTTGCACGAAGTCAAGGCTCCGGAAGCATTTTTCAATACCGTTACCCCTCGCAAAGGTACACCGATGCGCGCGCAGCTTGAGGCGGAAGGCCGAGTGATTGTACCCGATGCCGACATGTACACCAACAACTTTGTCTGCATGTTCATCCCCAAGAACATGACTCCTCGTCAGGTGGAAGAAGGCGTATGGCGATGTACCAAGACGTTTTATTCCGCCAAATCCATGTTCAAGCGCCTGCTGATGCCGCCCAACAAATATACGATTCAAGGGCTCACCGAAAATGCGCTTTTCTGGTATGGGGCAAAACGCCATATTGACCCTGTAGACTATTATTGAAGCCTTCGATACTGTTTTGGCTTTCAATAAACAGCCCTCAGCCGGGAAATTCCGGAACTGACAAGTTGAATTGCTGAAGGCTGATTGCTATTCGCTCACTCGAACTAACAGACTTGTCGATTTTTTCAACGCCGGCCAGGAGATGATGGCTGATGCACACGAGGATGGGTTGGGTTGGAATTCGAGTTCCAGCAAAGGGCATGAAGAAGCGGCGCGGGCTGTGGGTGGCAATAGCCCTTGGCATGATAATGGCGTGGACGACTGCGTGCCGGGCTCAACTCGCTATGGTGAAAGTTCAGACACAACCGCTTGGCTTGCGCATACCTCAGGACTTTCTGGGCTACAGCATGGAGGTTTCAACCAGCGGACAGGGGTTGCAACCGTATCGTGGGCTACAAGCCGGGCCACAGACCGGGAACGAGCAACCTCAGTATGCCTTGGGGCGGCCTGAAGCGCCCAATCAGGGCTTTTTCCAGTTCATGCGCGATCTGGGTCACGGCGTTCTGAGGCTGGGTGGGAACAGTCAGGATAACACTTGCTGGGAGCCCGAGCACGCCCCTCATCCGGCTGCATGTCACGGCACACTCACTGCCCAGGACCTCGCGCTCTTTTCCAAAGCTGCAATGGCAACCGGCTGGCAGCTGATTTTGGGGTTGAATCTGAAGCAGAACTCGCCTTCCTGGGCACTCAACGAGGTGACGGCAGGCATTGCCCGAGAAATGAAGCCGAGCGAGATTTTTGCGCTCGAAATCGGCAATGAACCGGACTTATTCCGGCGAGGCGCGCGGCCAGCCAGCTACTCTCCTTCCGATCATGTGCGGGAGTTCTTGGGTTATCTGGATGCGTTCCGTCAAGACTCCGTAGCCCGGCGCTATGGAATTGCTGGCCCGGCCACTTGCTGTGGATGGCTCAATGCCCGCGATCTTGCAGCCTTTGTCGATGGCGTCGGCTCCCGCAACCTCAAGCTTGTGACCGTGCATCATTACTCAGCCACCGTGTGCGGGGACCGTACGGTGACGATTGCACAGCTTCTGAACCCTGCGCTCATGAACCGCTTCGATCAGCAAGCCAGAACCTGGGTGGCCGCGGTTCACAGCCGGGGTTTGCCCATCGCCATGGCCGAAACCAATTCCGCCTCCTGCGGTGGCATGCCGGGAGTGAGCAATGCCTTTGCCTCAGCTGTCTGGGGACTGGATTACATGTTCCATCTGGCGCAGGATGGTTTCCGCTACGCTTATTTTCATTTCAGCTATCGCCCCAGAGGCGGGAGCTCCTATAATCCCATCGATACTTACGGCAGCCAGCGGCGAGGCGGGCGCTGGCAATATCGCAACGTGGCTGAGCCTCTCTACGATGCGATGTATCTCTTTGCGAAGCATGCGGCGGGTGCTCATCTGCTTCCTCTTTCCATTTCCTCCAGAGCGAATATACGCGCCTATGCGGTCAGTGAATGCGTGGGGTGCAGCATCAACATTTTCCTGGTCAACAAGGATATTTCTGCAGGCGGTGAGGTGCGTGTCCATGTGGCCGGGGCTGGGGGCCACGCAAGTCTACTGATGCTGCGTGCTCCCAGCCTGTCCTCGCTGGCACCGAATGTGCGATATGGAGGTGTCCAGTTCGATTCGGAGGGTCACCTTCCTCACCCTCACGATTCCACCCTTCAGCCGGACAGCAGCGGCGACTGGGTGTTCGCGCTTCCCAATGCCAGCGTCGCTTTGCTGACCGTGCCCGCAGCCCGTGCGGGGCTCGACAGCGTGAAGAATGCCGGGCTTTAGCCCGTCCTTCACTGCATCAGAAAGTGGTTTGGGCGTGAAGTCATTGACGCTGCGTCAGACCGGACTCGTCACAGGAACTTTTCGCCGGCTTAACGTCGAGGAGTTATTGCCCCTGCCCCCTGTCGTTGCAAGAGATTTCAGTAGATAACGGCTTGCCTGATGCGGCGCTTCCACATCAAACCAGGAAGTCTGCTGGCACAAGCCGGGTGCTTTTAGTGTTCCCGCACCACACCATTACGTCAAGGTGATCGTGTAAAAGCGTTCAGGCGCTTCGGGAGGAGCGGCAACGGATTCAGGCCTTCCACTTACCACACATTCAGCCTGGACGTAATAGTCCATCAAACTCTCCGCAGACTCAGGATATTGGATTTCGCCAATAAATGTTCGCCGGCCGAGATGTTTCATTCCATAACGATTCCATCGGGCAGATTCTCTCACGCGGGTGAAGAGCGCCACGTCTCTAATCTCTCCCCGTCCGGGCACTACGGCGTGGATTCTTACAAGATCATTTGGACGCAAGAGCGTGGGGCGCGTGGGCACGAAAATTCGGAGCCCGGCATTGGAATCCGGCTGGCGAACTTTCACAAACAATTCTTCCACTTCCGGAGGAAGCTCTTCCAAAAATTCCTTCATTGAAGCTCGCAGGCGAAAGAGGGCCAATCGTTCGTACTTGTTGTGCATTGAAGCCAGTTGGCCCTGGTCGTTACGAGTGCTGATGATCGGCTGGTATTCAAGGAAAACTTGTCGGACAAGCGGCGCGAGCTTCAGCCAGAGAGGCACTCCCTCGCTTTGAATCAATGTTTTTGCCTCACTCAGCTTGCCCTGCCTTTTGAGCGCGAGCGCTTCTTTGAGCTTCTGGTCCAGGTGGAACGCCAGCGACCATGACTCGGCGTATGCGGGCATGAACCCCACAAATCCCGCCAGATAACCGATGCGCTCGCGCTCCGCCGGACTCGTTGCCGAATCGGCAAGATGGCGCAATTGATTGGCCACTTCTACCTGCGAGTGCATCACCATCTCCGAAGGCTCGTAGCCGTTCCAGAACTGAAAAGCTTCATCATAATCGCCCGTGTATTCATGGATTTCATGATGACCGTCTTTGATCCGGCCATCCCAGGAGCAGAGAATCAACCGGTCGCGATCCGTATCATCCAGCAATTTGGCGAGCGCTGCGGCACGCGGTTCACGTGCCTGAACGGCGGCAAACGATTGGAAGAACCGGGTCGGAGTCAGGCCTTTCTGCCAGGAATATCTGGATTGGAAACCCGCGTTGGCATCCATGATGCGATGCCGCCAGTGAATGCCCATCAGACCCTGGCAGCCATATTTTTCTGCCAGGTCCATATCCCGAACGAACCGGTAGACGTGAAACTGCGGCAGCCACATGGCGGGGTCGTCTTCAAGCCAGGGAATGGGCCAGCTCTCTCGACCCTCCAGCTTTCCAAATTCCTCACCGACAGGATCCCAGCCCAGGCTATCGTTGAGCGCGGAAAAGATTACGTCCTCGGGCAGGTGCTGATGAAAGTAGGCGAAATGCCGCACGACGCCGCCCCATCCTGAAATCACCATGCGTTTTTGCGGAGCGTGACGGCGCAGGAAATCATAGGCTTGCCGGAAGGGTGTAATAGAGAGAGGCACGCGCTCATTGCGGCTGGCCCAATTGCTGGCCTCATCCTCCCAGAGCCAGACATAATCGACGGTCGGATAGGCTTCGAGCAGCCGCCCCAGGCGCGCTTCCAGAATATCTTTTGCGGCTACCGACTCGGGGTCGATTCGCGGGCCGGGGACCTTGGGATCCTTCGGCACATAATATGCCTCCGGCGGAGTTGCTCGGAAGATTTCGTCAGGAATCTGATAAGGTTCAAATCCCACACCCGTGCGAATGCCCAACTGCTGCGCGTATCGGAAAGCCTCTCCCCAAAGCCGCTGGGCGAATTCCTCGTCTTCCCAGCAACTCCTGGCCTGCGTCGTCGCTTCAGAGCCGAAAACTTCACCAGCAAAGAACTCCGGCGCTCCCATTCCGTATCGCGAAGTTCTTTCAGGCAAATAACCCCACCGGTTTGTGGCCGTGGTATCGGTATAGGCGAGATGTCCCGCTCCCGCATACTCAAAAGAGAGGAATGATTCGGTCCATTGATTGGCGCTGGAATAAACGTGCACACCGAGCGTGTTAAAGCGCATTCGCACCATCGCTTCAAGGTAAGCGCGCCAATCCTCGCGGTTGTACACAGTGACGCAATTCAAAAAATCGGGCCAGGGAACCAGCCCGCGCACTTTGAAGCGTGGTTGCGCTTGCCAGGACTGGCCGAGAGGTGGAAAAATCAGCCTTTTTGGATGCTCCAGGGGATAGACTTCACCATCCAGACCAAAGAAGGCGCCCTGACGCTCGAGAAAATCAAAAACGGCATAGAGCACGGCTTGTGATCCGGCCCCTCGCAGCGTGACTTGAGAATCAGCCTGGTGAGCAACTTCGTAAGCTTCAGGATGCGTGAAGCGGCTAGGGTCAACTTCAAGAGAAAAAATCAGTCCACCGGAGGGTGGGGTTGCTGACCCGCGAATAGCCTCAACCGGCTCGCGGACAAGGCCGAGATTACGGAGGCCGCGCGCCAATTCACGAGAAGCAAACATCTGCTGAAAGCCAGAGTTCGGCTGGCGGATGATCCAGACGGTTTCGGTTGGGCTGAAGCTAGCCCTCATCTGTAAATCGCCCGGTGAGCTGTCCGCTTGTAAGGCGATCCGTGCAGGGGCAGCCGTTGGGGATGCCAAGGGGTGACTGGCAACCCAGGAACCAGCGCCAAAATAAAGAGCTGTCTCCTGCAGAAACTTGCGACGATCCATCGGTTTATTTGCCATTCACTCTCCCTGAAGCTTGAAATCAATCTGACATCATGAGGATTAACAATTATCACGACAAAGTTTATTGCAATAGCGGCACTCTCATCGGCGGGTCCCTCCAACTCCTATCTTACAGAGAAAAGAAGCCGGATCTCTCCTGGTTTGGAAACTTCGCATGCTCGGTTGACCTCAATCCGCTCTTGACAGGAGGAAGGAAAATTGGCGGGAAGCTGTTGGTATCAAACGACGCGATGATCGGTAACGCTCATCCATTCTCAACGTGAATCTTCACTGGAACGAACAGATATTTTGTTCACTACTTTGCGCACGCAGGGCTTTGGCCACCACAAACCTTGTGGTTGGAAACGCCTGAGCGCTGCGCTGACATGCAATCAGTACGCAGAAATAATACCCCTAGAGGAAAACCCCAAGAGTAGAAAGAAAGACCCTGACTCCTACACGGAGATGTCTTAGTGAGGCTCAAAGCCGGATATTATCCTGCTAAAAAGTGAGCTTTAACGCCATTTGCATTATCCGCGGATCGTACGTGCTGGTGACTTGACCGAAACCTCCGCTCCCCAGGGTGGTATCCACGGAATTGAAATTGACCGTATTCCAGATGTTGAACATTTCTGCCCTGAACTGCAAATTCACTCGTTCGTGAACGCGGAAGTTCTTGAAGAAGCCCAAGTCCCAACTGTTCATCGGCGGACCCCAGATGGTGCCCACCCCGGCGTTTCCGTAGAAGCCAAAGGGCGGGGCAACGTAGGCGTCGGTATTAAACCATTGCGCCACGGTTCCAGGCCCTGAGGTATGTTGCCCCTGAACAGCGTTAGGCCGGGTCGCGAGGCCTTGAGTGGGTGAAGAATAACCCACTGTCAGCGGAAATCCTGTTTCAAGGGTGACCAGTCCTGTAGCTTCCCATCCTCCAAGCAAAGAGCCCGCCGCTCCCTTCAGGTTGTGGAAGAATGGCAAGTTATAGACGTAATTGAAGACCAGAACATGCGCCCGGTCGAACGCCGCCGGTCCATATTCCGCTCTCAGGTCATAGGGGTTCTGCGGACCGGAGCCTAAGCCTTCTGCGCCCGATAGCGCCATGGTTTTTGAATAGGTGTAAGCTACGCCGTAAGTCAACCCATCCGAAAATCGCCGCTGCACGTTAATCTGGAGCGAATGATAAATTGACTTTCCAACTGGAGTAATGTTGCTGATTCCGGACCAGCCCTGAAAGGGGCGAACATAATCTGTCGAAACCCGCTGCTGGCAAGGGAAAGGAGTCGTCGCTGTGCAGGCGATGCGAGGATCAAACTGGTATCCCATCGCCGGCAAGGGCTGGTTAATATTTGCAACATAATCCAGATGAGTGCCCCGGCTGCCCACGTAAGCGATAGAAGCCGTCGTATTCTGGGAAAGCTGTCGCTGAAGATTGAGACTCCAGTTCTGTACCGTAGGAATGTCGTAGACAGGGTCCAAGCCATTCAGGGCCAATGGAGTCAGTGGGGCTGCCACGCCTGCGGCGGGATTATCAAACGGCGGATCGAAGAAGGTGGAGATGCTGGAAAATGGAGGATTGCCGACCAGGCGATACACATCATTCCCTTCGATCCGGTAGTAACCGATGCCGTAGCCGCCGCGAATAGCCGTTTTGCCGCTGCCCGTCGGATCCCAGGCAAATCCAAAACGTGGCGCGGGTGTGTTCCAGTGGTCTTTCACCAGGCCAAGCGGCGTCCCATTTTTCCCCGAAATGATAATGCCATTCAGTAAGTTGCCTGAATTTGGAACGATCTGACCATTCGGCAGGACGGTAGGAGCCTGACTCGGATTGTACTGAGTGGGAAGAAACATGCTGAGGTTTTGCCCATAAACATGCGGGATGAAGAAATAGCGCAACCCCAGGTTCAACGTCAGACGGCGCGTCGCTTTCCAATCGTCTTGAAAATAGGCTTCCGTCTGATGAAAGTTGTAGTACGGCTCGCGGAACCCCTGAAGTTCTCCATAACTCACCGGCAGCCCCAGCAATGCGTCGGCAATGGCATTGCCGGTAAAGTGTCCGTCAAAACTGTAGGCCCCCTGACGCGAGGGCGAGGTCTGGGATTGTACTGGAGTGATGGAAAACATCGTCGTAGCGCCCATTTGTAAGCTGTGCGGGCCCGCTTCCTTCGTCAGATCATCCGAAAATTGGCTGATGTTGTGATGCGCCCACCACGGACCCCACAGTGCGCTGATGCCTCCGTAACCCTGGGAAAACGACATGTCGGGAACCACATTGAAGCCGGGATTGAAGGGATTCAACGCGGTGTAGCCTGAGGGCAACTGATATGCACCCTGAATGGTCATCGCCGGAGTTGACGATGCCGGATAGTTGCTCGCATAGTTATAAGAAATTTCGTTCAGCAGGCTGGGACTGATGATGGTTGAAACTTTGGCGATGAAGTTGCGCGAAGGAATGTTGAATTGCGAATGAAGCGTGGGAAATGCGTCCCCGCTCCACTGCACGGTCGGGTCATTTTCCAACCAGCTATCATGGATAAACCTCACGAACGCCTTGATCTTTTCGGAAACATTCTGGTCCACGCGAATCATCTGCTCGCCCCAGTTCTGGCCTGAGCGCGCACCGGTGATGAAATTAAAGAAGCCGGGACTATTGGGGGTTGGAAAATCCTGGTTGAAGAGCAACCTGACGTTGTTATTGATACAAGCTGGATTGATCTGGCTGCCGGTGACGCAAGGGCCGCCGCCCGGTGCGGTCAACGGCTGACCTGTCAGCGGGTCTGTCGGGTTTGTTAAAGGTCCAACGCCTGTGAAGTCGCCATTGCGCATGGCAACAGTCGGCGTGGCGGCAACCAACGGCGATTCGGTGCTTTCCCGGATCCATTCCTGATCCCAGAAGAAGAAAGTCTTACTCTTATCGGTGTTGTAGTGGCCCGGGATGTAAAAAGGTCCGCCAATGGTGTAGCCAAAATCGTTGTAATGGAAGGGAGGACGGGCGACGTTCGCCTTGTTCAGGAAGAATGAGTTTGCGTCCAAGGCATCGTTTCGCACGAAATCATAGGCGTCTCCGTGAAACTCCTTCGTTCCGGACTTGGTTACCGCCAGAAGCTCCGCGCCGCCCGCAGTTCCGTATTTCGCGCTGTAGTTGCTGGTCAAAACTTTGAACTCCGCCAGGGTGTCAGGCCCGGGGTTGGTCATGGTCGAAGCCTGATTTCCCATATCGGTATTCTGAACGCCATCAAGCTGATAGCCCGTGTAGTGCTGGTCAAATCCATTCACAGCGTAGCCTCTTTCGCCATAAAAACCCTTGCCAATCTCATCGCCCACACCGGAATCCTTGGTCGCTCCTGGAACCACCTGCTGTAGTTCCATAAAATTCCGGTCCAGAATGGGAAGCTGGGTAATCTGCTCGGTTGAAACAGTATGGCTGAGTTCGCCCGTTTGTGTTTCGACCTGCTGAATGGCAGCCGTGACTTCAACTGTCTGAGTGCTGGAGGCCACTTTCAGCTTGAAGTTCACGCTCACCCGATCAGCGACGTTCAGAACAATTCTGGAACTGACCGCACGTTGAAAGCCGGCAGCGCTCGCGGTGATCTGATATGTCCCTACTGGCAAGGCTTCAGCCACATAAATTCCGTCTGTGCCGGTCTTCAGTGTTCGGGCGACCACACCGGTCCCGAGGTTCGTGATTGAAATGACCGCGTTCGGAATGGAAGCTCCGCTTTGATCGGTAACGATACCAGTAATCGTTCCACTCGTTTGTCCGAATATTCCAAGGGGGAAGACTAGAAGCGCTATAAGGATTAAGAGATTCAGCAAGAAATTCCTTCGCCTGGATTCCATAATTCTCACCTCCCAGAGCATGTCGTTAGACCGTTATACGGAGAATAACGAGAATTTTGTTCTCGTAACAAAATTTCTCAGGCGGCCTTCAGCCCGACCGCATCCATGAGTTTGCTCAGATCATCGCTGACTCGCTGATATAGCTTGTCGAGCCGGGTACGCTTCTGCGATGGCAGGTTCGTGTCGCCGGAAAAGGGCTGCAGCAGTCCAGCGGTAAGAGGAGCGTAGATCCTCTCGAAAAGTTTAAGGAAGAGGAGGCAAACCGAATAGCCCTCCCGCGCAATACGATAACGACGAGAATGGGGAAGCTTCTCGACCAAGCCTTTGGCCCGGAGTTTCCAGAGGTCATAACGAAGGGATCCCAGGCCGTATTCGTCAGGGGAAGTCTCCAGGGCGGCCAGGGTGTCCCTATAAATCTCCGAGGTGGTGAAGGTGTTCTGTGCGGCGATATGGCAGAAGCGAACCAAGGCATGCATCAAGGCCAGTTGGCGAGGGTGATCTAACTTCAGTCCGGGGATGCGCCTGCCATTCGGCAGACCCGTAGGTGCCGCCAGCTTGCGCAGTTGTCCGCGGTCGATAAAGGTCTCCAGGATATCCTGCTGCACGTTGTGGTAGTTGTCGATCACACCGGACATGTTCTCCCGAAGTTGGGGAAGGTTCTCGACCGCCTTCTTGCACCCATAATCGTTGACATTGTTGGAGGCGGGCTCGGTGCGGAGCATCACGTGATCGCGAACATACTGTTTCACAAAGCCATTCCCATAATGGCTGCGAATCACAGGGTTGGGCAGGTCCATGTCTTCGATCACCGTCTGGAGTTTTCCGCGGTACTGTTGGGTAATCTTCCGGCCAAAGATCACGGTGATTTTGTTGGGCTGACCGAGGGTCCGATTGGCGTCCAGCAGCCGTTCTCCCATTTCATCCAGAGCGGCGCGGCGGCGGAAGATCAGGTTATCGCAGAGTTCGACCTGGGCAAAGAACAAGCGATGCTGGCAACCGGCCTGCTTGCGTTCCTTTTCCGTAAAAAAGGGAGTGAGCGCAGCCAGCCATTTTTGACCACAGTTCAGGATGTCGCGGGCGGTTAGGGAATCAGCCAACTCTTGCAGGCGGGCCGACTTGGCACACTTCAGAAAGGCATTGGTACGCTGCTGAAAGTCGATCCCCTCTTCGCGCATGCGTGCCGCGAGCCAGTAATGCTGGTTCAGACACACACGAGCGGAGAACGGCAGGTACGGGCACATGCGGACGAACATCCGTCCCCAGCGGGGATCGTTGATGTAAAAGTTGTACTGCACGATCCAGCGCGGTGCGATCTGCAGGTGCCAGCGGTTATCTTTTTTGTTTCCGATGGCAATCATGATGCGTGCCGGTTCGCGCCCCTTGATGATGGCCACCACCTGATTCGCTTTGGCCCTCTGGAAGTACGGGTCCATAAACTTATCGCGCCGGTCTGGGGGCGACTCTAGAATCGGAGCACCCCATCTTTGCGACCGATTGATCACCCAGTTGTGGAATTGTCCGGCGATGTCCCGCAGCATATCCCGGCTCACTGGATATAGTTGGCGGTACGTGTTGAAGAAGCCGATCACTCGCTTGGGCTGCTGAAATGGCTGGATCAGTCCATTCAGCAGCAGCCGGTCGAAGCATCGGTAATGGAATGTAATGTTATGCTGATGGTGCTCGTAAAAGGCGTTCATGGTTTCCTCCGAGGTTGTGGGATACCTGGAAGGATACACCGTGAACGCCTCTGCGGGCATCGGGCTCATGGGGAGAGAGCAGCAGCTCGATTTCATGGTAGATTCAGGATTGCTGGCTCGGAGGATAAGGCAACGCTGAGGAGCGACCTGAGCGCCGCAGCCAGTGACCATACGGATGGGCAGGGTCTCCGGGCTCTGCCCTTTCTTGTTTCTGCCCATCCGGTGGTCCCAAAAGCGATAAACCTAACCTAGCCAACTTCGAAATCTCACCATACAGGGATATCAAGGGCGAAGCCCTTGGCTAGTTAGAGGACGGCTGCAAACGCTGAGTGGCGGATTTCGTTTCTGATTTCGGTTAGCGCCGCAAGCCTCGAAGGGAGTCAGCGGCCACTTTGAAGATGTGCTAGGATGAATTTTTCACGAATGGTTTG
>Ga0209168_10000570_pt1 | contig 34357 bp, 29 predicted proteins | sample Coa_R1_FD_187156 | JGI IMG/M metagenome (GOLD analysis project Ga0209168, IMG submission 187156) | Surface soil microbial communities from Centralia Pennsylvania, which are recovering from an underground coalmine fire - Coalmine... | ecosystem: Environmental > Terrestrial > Soil > Unclassified ...
ACGGACTGCACATGATCGCGGTCGACTCCAAGGGCGACATCTACACGGGCGAAGTTTTTGGCGGCGAGCGCGTGCAGAGATTCGTACCGACAAAGTAAACGCGGCTTCGCGTGACGCCGGCGTTCCTCTCTTTTTTGCCGTCACACGGCAGAAAAAGCGAAGGGAACGTCGGCGCTGCGTTTCTCTTCGTAATTTAATCCGTCCGCGGGTTTCTGCTAAACTGTCAATCTGACGGTGCTCACCTATGACCAATTCATTCCCCGCATTTCAACAAAAACTCACTGATCTCGCGCAATTGAAATCCGCGATCGCTGCGCTGAACTGGGACAAAGATGTTTTCATGCCGCCCAAGGGCAGCGGCCCGCGCGCCGAGATGCTGAGCTACCTGGCCGGAGAGCTACACGACAAGGTGTTGTCCAGGGAATTCCGCGACCTGCTCCGCGAATCGAAAGCGGCGGCGGATGCCAACCAGCTATCCGCCAGCGAGCGGGCCATTGTTCGCGAGGTGTGGCGCGATGTGAGCCGCGAGGAAAAGCTGCCCCTGGAGTTCGTGAAGGAACTGACGCAAGTCACCTCGGAAGCGTACCTGGTGTGGGTGGACGCGCGGCGCAAGAACGATTTCCGGATTTTCGCGCCCTATCTGACGAAAATCGTGGCCCTGAAGCGCCGCGAGGCCGATCTCGTGGGATTCAAGAAGTCTCCGTACGACGCGCTGCTCGATACGTTCGAGCCTTATGCGACCACCGAAGAAATCGCCGTCGCTCTCGGCGACCTGAAGAATTTTCTCGCGCCCTTTCTTGCACGAATCAAGAACTCCAAAGCCAGGGTGTCGCGCGAAGCGATTGCCGGCGAATTCGACATCGAAAAGCAGAAAGCATTTTGCGCGCGGGTCGCCCAACAGATCGGCTACGATTTCGACGCCGGCCGCCTGGACGTCAGCGCCCACCCGTTCAGCACCAGCTTTCATCCACTCGATTCGCGCATCACTACCCGCTACAACCGCTCCGAACTGATGGAGTCAATCAGCGGCGTGGTGCACGAAACCGGCCACGCGCTGTACGAGCAGGGCCTACCGGCGGCGCTCTTTGGCACACCGCTTTCGGAAGCCGTCTCGCTGGGCATTCACGAATCGCAATCGCGGCTGTGGGAAAACATGGTGGGCAAGAGCCGCCCATTCTGGATTTATTTCTATCCGCTGCTGCAAAAGGAATTCCCGTCGCCGCTGCAAAACGTTCCGCTGGAAACTTTTTACCGGTCGCTGAATTCCGTTGAGCCGTCCTTCATCCGCGTGGAGGCCGACGAGGTCACCTACAATCTTCACGTGATTCTGCGATTTGAGATTGAGCGGGCCTTGATCGAAGGCGATATCGCGGTCGGGGACCTCCCGAATATCTGGAACTCCAAGATGAAGGAGTTGCTGATGCTCGACGTGCCCAGCGATTCGCTGGGCGTTCTGCAGGACGTCCACTGGTCGGGCGGAATGATCGGCTACTTCCCCACCTATTCGCTGGGAAATCTGTATTCCGCGCAGTTTTTTGCCGCGGCGCGGCGTGACCTTCCCAAGCTGGACGACGAGATGGCGCGCGGCGAGTTTGGCAGCCTGCTCAAATGGCTCCGCGAGAAAATTCACGTCCACGGAAAATTCTATTCCGCACAGGAACTGGCGAAGAACGCCACCGGAGAGCCTCTCAACAGCAAGTATTTCGCGGAATACATCACCCGCAAATTCGGCGAGATCTACGAACTATGAGAGCCCCGTGGCTCGGCCAATCCCAACCCTGAGATGTGAGCGGAGCGGGTGTCGATGGAACGCTCCGCCAAAAAAGCCGCCTAATTTTCCTTCGCTTTTTCCGCCTGCCGCTTGAGCGCCTCGGCGGTCGGCAATTCATGAACGCTGTGGGCCACGAACCACCATTTGCCGTCGCGCTTCACCCAGACGTCCAGCGAATGGTGCTCGCTGTTGGTACGGTGGCCGTAAACTTCGATGTCATCGAACGTCGAGTAGGTGGTCACCGCCGTCGTTCCTTCGCCGCCGTCTCCGTACACGTGAATGTGTTGCGGGCCGTAGTGCAAGGAATGCAGTACGCGATTCCCTTTTTCCAAATCCTTCACCAGTCCGGCTTTGGTGTCATCGGTGCCGTCGGCGTTGATGTGGACGATGCCCTCGGCGTCATTGGCTTTCACCCAATCCGGGCAAATGTTCTTGCTGGTTCCGGTGCTCTGAAACGCCTTGAGCTTTTCTTCCTCGACTTTCAGAATCTCTTTCTTTACGGCTTCGGCCTTGGGCCCGGTCGTCTCCTGCGCTCCCGCCAGCCCGGCAAAACCCAGCCCCAGAACGGCCATCAAAAAAATCCGCTTCATCATCATGAATCCTCCTGTCGAGTCCGGAACCGAGAAATGCGCGCCTGATCCGCGCCCTGTATATCTCTAGGGAACATCGGAAGCAATCAAAAATCGCGCGCGAGGCGATCCATCGGAAAATTAAGGTTGCGGGAGTCATCCACCTGGTAAGCGCGCTGGCAGCGGCGCGCCGCGACTTTCTTGAGGCAGGAGGCCGTGCATCACCGTGCCCCCCAAAGACCGACGAACCAACCAGAGATTTAAAGGCAAGACGGACAATCGCATCCGCTACGGCGATCGAGTCGCGCCCATTCGCGATTTAAGCCTGGAAGGCGTGTTCGTGCTCGATCCGGACCCGCTTCCCGTCGGTTCGGAACTGGCCTTCACCCTGCGCGCCGGGCTGCAGGACATCACGCTCGATGGAATCGTCCGGCATTCGATCGTTGACGTCGGGATGGGAATTCAATTCGTGAATCTTTCCGGAGTTTCCAAACGGCGTTTGACCATTCACATTGCCACGCTGGTTCCGGCCCCCAGCCATCTTGTGAAAGCCTAGAAACAAGGGAATCTTTGCGTCGCGGGCGCGGCATTAGACAATCCTTCCAGGCCGCCTGAATTCCCCGCCTCCCGCCGGACTCTTTACAAAACCGCATCGTAACCGTAAAGTTTGTATCGTCGGCAGCCCACAAAATAATGGCGTTTCTTTCCCAAAAAACCACGGCGATCTCGATCCTGGTGGCCACCGCTTTCTTCATGGAAAACCTGGACGGCACGGTGATCGCCACGGCGCTGCCGGACATGGGCAAATCGTTCCATGCCAACCCGGTCGATCTGAATATCGGCATGACGGCGTACTTGTTGATGCTGGCCGTTTTCATTCCGATCAGCGGGTGGGTGGCGGACCGGGTGGGCGCGCGCCTGGTGTTCGTCTCGGCGATCGGAATATTTACGGCGTCTTCCGTCCTGTGCGGCCTGAGCTCCGGGATCGTGACGTTCACCGGAGCGCGCGTGATCCAGGGCATCGGCGGTGCGATGATGGTGCCGGTCGGCAGGCTGGTGGTCCTGCGCACCACGGAAAAACACAACTTGATTGATGCGATCACGTTCATCACCTGGCCGGGGCTGATCGCGCCGGTGGTGGGGCCGCCGGTCGGCGGCTTCATCACCACATATTTTTCGTGGCACTGGATCTTTTTTCTGAACGTGCCGCTCGGAATTATCGGCATGGCGCTTTCCTCGCGCATCATTCCCAATTTGCGGGAAGACCACGTCAAGCCGTTCGATTGGATCGGATTTGTGCTGAGCGCTTCGGCGTGCGTCAGCTTCGTTTACGGAATGGAGTTAGTGGGCCGCGAGAGCGCGCACTGGAAACCGACGGTCGCCTACCTGATTGCCGGATGCGTTCTGGGCTTTTTTTCCGTGCTGCATTTCCGGCGCTTCCCGGCCGCTCTTTTGAACCTTGATCTTTTGAAAATCAAAACATTCGCGGTGTCTATGCAGGGAGGCTCGCTGTTCCGGATCGCGATCAGCGTTTCGCCGTTCCTCCTGCCGCTGATGTTTCAGGTGGGATTTGGCCTGAACGCGTTTCAGTCCGGCCTGCTGATGCTGGGCCTGTTTTCCGGAAATCTGCTGATGAAGACGGTGGTGACGCCGATCCTGCGGCGCTTCGGGTTTCGCACCGTCTTGACGTCGAACGGCATCCTGCACGCGATCCTGATGGCCTGCTGCGCGCTGCTCTTCCCGCGCACGCCGACCATCCTGATACTTTTCATTTTGTTTTTGAACGGTCTGTCCCGCTCCATGCAATTTACAGCCACCGGCACGCTGGCCTTCGCGGATATCGCCAAGCCGGACATGAGTTCCGCCACCAGTTTTTTCAGCATGGTCACGCAAATGTCGATGGGAATGGGCGTAGCGGTCGGCGCGATCGCGCTGCGCATCGCCGGATTCATGACCGGACACTCCGCGGCCATGCCGGCCACCAGGGAGTTTCACATCGCGTTCTTGCTCGTCGCGGTGTTGTGTATTCTCGCCACGCTCGACTGTTTCATCCTGGAGCCGGACGCCGGCGCGGCGGTCAGCGGGCATGGAATCGCACCGGTGCCGCAGAAGAGTTCCGCGACGACTTGACTCTTCCGCATCCCCTTGCAATGGCCGTATACCGCTTACGACGGAAGTGTCGCTCGAATCATTTCGACGATTTCTTCGATGCTCTTATACGCAGTGTCAATTGTAATGTGCTCTCGGTTCCAAGGGCGGTAGTCGCGAGAAATAACTTCTTGCCAGGTGGGTATCCGGTGTCCGGGGATATCGGCTGGTCGCCTCTCCACGCGGCGCCGATGTTCGTCGACATCCGAACATGTGAATTCGATTTCCACGGCGCGTACCTGTGAGCGGTTCGCAACCTCGATCCAGGAATCGCGGGTTATGGGGAGCGGATTGACAGAATCTGCAACTACCGTCAGCCCGGCTACGAGGTTATCCTCGGCGACAGCATACGCGACGAGGTATCCAGCGTCATCGGTAGCATCGAGTTTCCGGCTAGCTAACCTGGAACGCAGAATTGCTTGCTCAATCGAGTCGATTCGTAGATGCACAGCACCGATTCGACGTGCCAACTCCCGGGCAATCGTCGTTTTTCCAGTGCCGGGCAAACCGCCGAGGATGATGAGTATGTTCAGCAACATGTGAAGCGTACCGTATCCACAGCGGCGGGGAAAGCTTGCCTGTCGAGGCGGATGGTGCAACCTTTTAGGCGATTTTGAATTTCAAGGTGGCCGACCCTCCAGTGCTCAGAGGCTCGACTGGCAAAAAGATGAGCCAACCGCCAGACTATGGGTTATGAATTCTGAAAAGCCTCCACACAAATCGGTTTCTACAGCTGCCGGCCTCGCACTCTTTATATCGGCTGCTGTGCTCCTTTTCGCTGCTGTCCGACCCAGTCCAGCTTTGAGCTTGGACCGTCACTGGTACGTGTTCGGAAAGTTTGCAGCTCCAGCTGCGTTGCTTTTGGTGGGAGCCTCGTTGCTGGTGGATAGGCGATATCAGATTGCAGTATATGTCGGCTCAGCGCTAATGCTTTCGATAGCAGCTTTGAAACATCCGGTTTGTGTCCTTATTCCAGAGGCCGAGCGCCCGGCCTTTGAAACAGTTATTCCGCTGAGGGAACGGGCTGCGCGAGGAGAACCGTTCTGTAGCATCGGAGGAGAGTGGTACCAATGTAAGTCCTTTCTCTCCCGCGAATTATTCTTCTAAGGCCAATTCCAGGATGAACAAGCCATTTCAGAGTGGCCGACTGTCTCCTGCGTCACCCCACGTCATCCAATCAGCCCATCTTCGGATTTCATGCTCGAGCGTTCTCCACCAGCGTGGCAATCTGCACGAACTCTACGGCAGGGCGCACACCGTAGAGACCAGTGATTCGCTCAAGAAGCTCATCGCTGAAGAACGCTTTCGCTGCGTCCTCGGAATCCCAAACGTAAAAGTTCACCGCTTCACGTTTTCCGGAATTGACCGTGAACGCCTTGGAGCGCAATCCTGGCATTCCCTCAAACCTCGGACGTGCGGTCTCCGCGATCTTCCGCACGGCTCGCTCATCGAAATTGTCTCCGTAGCGAAATGTTACGAATACACCGATCATAGCGCACTCCTTTCGAGGTGGTGTCAACGCGCTTCGAAGGAACCTTCTGCGCGGAGACGATGACTCAGGGCGAAGATTCGCCGTGCCATTAGACGACTCCTAGCCGTGGCTGCCGCCGCCGGAAAGTTCGCGGACGATGGATCCCACGAAGCCCTTGGCATCGCCAAAGAGCATCAGCGTCTTATCGAGGTAGTAGAGCGGGTTGTCGATCCCCGCGAAACCGGCGGACATGCCGCGCTTGATGACCATGACCGTGCGCGCCTTGTCCACGTCCAGGATCGGCATGCCGTAGATCGGGCTGGATGCGTCGGTGCGCGCGGCTGGGTTGGTGACGTCGTTCGCGCCGATGATCAGGGCCACATCGGTTTGCGGAAACTCGCCGTTGATGTCTTCCATGTCGATGAGCTTGTCGTACGGAATGTCGGCTTCCGCCAGCAGCACGTTCATGTGTCCGGGCATGCGGCCGGCGACCGGATGAATCGCGAACTTCACTTCGATACCGCTCTTGGTCAGAATGTCGTACAGTTCGCGGACCTTGTGCTGCGCCTGCGCCACGGCCATGCCGTAGCCGGGAACGATCACCACCTTGCTGGCCGCCGAAAGAATGGCAGCCGCTTCTTCGGGAGTGGCGCTCCTCACGGCGCGTTCTTCCTTGGCGCCCGCGGCCGCAGCATGAATCTGCCCGAAACCTCCGAAGAGCACGTTGGTGAAGGAGCGGTTCATGGCCTTGCACATGATCACGGAGAGGATCAGTCCCGAAGCGCCGTCCAGCGCGCCGGCCACCACCAGAACTTTGCTGTTGAGCACGAAACCCAGGAGCGCGGCGGAAAAGCCGGCGTAAGAATTCAAGAGGGACATCACCGTGGGCATGTCCGCGCCGCCGATGGGCGTCACCAGCATCACCCCGAAAATCAGCGCGACCCCGATCATCACCGGAAACAAGTGCGTGTATTCCGGATGAACCACCAGCGTCACCATCAGCAGGATCGCCGCGGTCAAGACGGAAATGCTCAGGAAATTTTGCCCCTTGTACGTGATCGGCCGCTGCGGCAGCACTTCTTGCAGCTTACCAGCCGCAATCAGGCTGCCCGTGAAGGTCAGAGAGCCGATGATCACTTCTAGGCTGATCTCCGCCATCTCAAACTTCGGAACGTTAGGAGCGGCAACGTAATATTCCGCGACGCCGATCAGCGCGGCAGACAATGCGCCGAACGCATGGCTCAGCGCGGTCCGCTGCGGCACGGCGGTCATTTTCACCATGCCGAGCGGTACACCGATGCCCGCGCCGACGATCAGCGCAATCAGAATCCAGCGGTACTGGCTGACCTGGGGGTCGAACAGCGTCGCCACCACGGCAACGCCCGAGGCGATCTCGCCGATCAGCACTCCGCGCATCGCGGAGACCGGCGAACTCAGCCACTTCAGCGCGAGGATGAACCCGACGGCCGCCAGCATGTATGTGAAATCGATTAATTCCTGGGGCGAAATCGCGGTCATGATTTCTTCGCCTTGCCGGTCTTGAACATATGCAGCATGCGATCGGTGATCACGAATCCGCCGACCATGTTGCTGAACGAAGCCACCACGGCCACCAGGCCCAGAATCGTGGACAAACGGCTCTCATGCCGGCCGGCGATGATGATGGCCGCGACCACCACGATGGCATCCAGCGCATTGGTCAGCGACATCAGCGGCGTGTGCAACAGCGGCGAAACGCGCTTGATGACCTCATATCCCAGAAAGGCCGCCAGGATGAATACAAACAAGCTTGAAATGAAATCCGTGGGCATGCGCTCCTCCTTAAGACTTGGCCGGCAATGCGGGCAACGCGAAAAATTCCCGAACGCGCGGATTTACAACTTCTCCGCCCATCGTCAGCAGCGTGCTCTTGATGATGTCATCGTCCAGATTGAGCTGCAGTTTTCCGTCCTTGACCAGCAAATTCAGGAACGCCGCGATGTTGCGCGCATACATCTGGCTGGCATGATGCGGCACCGTGGAAGCAAAATTGAAATAGCCGATGATGGTGACTCCGTGCGCGACGATTTTCTCCCCGGCCTTGGACAACTCGCAGTTCCCGCCGCGCTCAGCCGCCAGATCGACAATCACCGAACCCGGCGCCATTCCCTTAACCATCTCCGCGGTGACCAGCACTGGGGATTTCTTTCCGGGAACGACCGCCGCAGTGATCACCACATCGCTTTCGGCAATGACCTTGGCCAGCAGCTCGCGCTGCTTCTTGTAAAATTCCTCGTCCTGCGCCTTCGCATATCCGCTGGCGTCCTGGGCATCCTTGGCTTCAATCGGCAACTCCACAAATCGCCCGCCGAGGCTTTGCACCTGCTCCTTGGCCGCTGGCCGCAAATCGTACGCGGAAACCACTGCGCCGAGCCGCCGTGCCGTGGCAATGGCCTGCAGCCCGGCGACGCCCGCGCCGATCACCAGCACACGCGCCGGGGTAATGGTGCCGGCCGCGGTGGTGAGCATCGGGAAAATTTTCGGCAGCGTGTCTGATGCGATCAGCACCGCCTTGTAACCGCAGATAGTGCCCATCGACGAGAGCGCATCCATGCTCTGCGCGCGTGTGGTTCGCGGCATCAGCTCCACGGAGAAGGAAGTCACGCCCGCCGCGGCGATCTCCTGAATCGTTTCCAGCGAGCCCATGGGCCGCAGAAAACCGATCAAAACCTGGTTGCGATGAAACAGCGGCAGGTCAGCGCGCCCGGTCTGGTCGTTCGACCCGTAGGACAGCATCTGCGTGATGATGTCCGCGGAGGCAAACACTTCCGCGCGATCGGCGATAATCTTCGCGCCCCGGGCGGCGTACTCGGCATCCGGAAAACCTGCGGCGACTCCCGCGCCGGATTCGACGATGACCTCGATTCCGGACTTGGCCAGATTGGGAAGGACGATCGGAACGAGCGCGACCCGCCGTTCCCCCGGATAGGTTTCTCGCGGCACTCCAACAATCATGAAACTTCCTCCGTCCGGTTCAACAGCCCTCGGACACGCCGGGCACGAGAGATACGAGACAACTTTCCCAACTTGCCCAAGCCAAAGTCGAGTTTTCCATGAGAGGGCTACGCCAGGAATTCAATGGCTTCAATCGAGCGGCCGCCGTGGGTCCCAAGCTTGCTGCACTGGGCGCTGCCGCGAGGCAACCTCTCGATCTATTTTCTGCAGAACCACGCACCAAAGAATAGATTTTACATGCCTGTCTGCGAATGTCCAATCGAAGATGCCAGGCCTGTGGTGGGTTGGTTCACAGCCAACCGGAAGACGGAAGCCGATTCAGCTCGATCTGCGCTGCCCGATGCCCAGCAATCAAAAACAGAATTCCAACGGTCTGCGGCTTTTCCGGTACAATTCAAAATTCAGCTCGGGAAAGCAGGTGGGGCCAGTGATCAACGCCTACATGCAGGAAGCCATTCGCCGGGCCGTGGAAAATGTCCGCTCGGGCCGCGGCGGCCCGTTCGCGGCGATCGTGGTGAAAGACGGCCACGTGGTCGCCGCCGGCACGAACCTGGTCACCCTCACCAATGATCCGACGGCCCACGCGGAAGTGACCGCCATCCGCGAAGCTTGCAGCGCGCTGGGCACGTTCCAGCTGACCGGCTGCGAGATCTATACCAGTTGCGAACCCTGTCCGATGTGCCTCGGTGCGATTTACTGGGCGCGGCCGGATCGCGTCTATTTTGCGGCCACCGCCAGCGACGCCGCCGAAGCCGGGTTCGACGATTCGTTCATCTACGACGAATTGAAGCGCGCCCACGCCGAGCGTAAGATTCCCTTCGAGCCGATGATGCGGGAAGAAGGGCTCGAACCTTTTCGCGAGTGGGCGCAAAAAGGCGACCGCATCCGGTACTGAACGCAAAACTCGGCCCGCCGGCATCTCGTTATCCTGCAAAGGTTCAAAGGCGCATGGAAGAAAAATTCTTTGGGCATTCGGTGATCCGCAAGGAAGGCCGGGAAAAAGTGACGGGCCGCGCGCGTTACGTCGACGACCTCACCTTTCCCGGGATGCTGCATGGCGTAACGGTGCGCAGCAGCGTTCCGCGCGGGCGTATCCGCGGCATTCGCTTCGGCGAAACGATTCCCTGGCACGAGTTCACCGTGGTTACCGCCGCCGATATTCCCGGCCAAAACGAAATCGCGCTGATCGAGCACGACCAGCCCTGCCTCGCTGCCGAATCGATTAATCATCCCGAAGAAGCGATCGTGCTGCTGGCGCATCCGGACCGCTACTTGCTGGAAGAGGCGCGCCGCGCCGTGCAGATCGACGTCGAACCGCTGCCGGCGGTTTTTTCCATCGAAGATTCCCTCGCCAAACGCGCCGTAATTTTTGGAGAGGACAACGTTTTCAAGTCGTACCACATGGAAAAAGGCGACGTCGATGCCGCCTGGGCGCAGGCGGACGTGATCGTCGAAGGCGAGTACCGCACCGGCGCGCAGGAACAGCTGTACATCGAAACTCAGGGCATGATTTCCGTCGCCAATCCCGCCGAAGGAGTCACGGTGTGGGGATCTCTTCAGTGCCCTTACTACGTGCATAAGGCGCTCATGCCGCTCTTCGGTCTGCCCGCGGATAAAATTCGCGTGATTCAGGCGGAGACCGGCGGCGGATTCGGCGGCAAGGAAGAATATCCCTCCATGATTGCGGCACACGCCGCGCTGCTGGCCTGGAAATCCGGCAAGCCGGTGAAAATTATTTATGACCGCGCCGAGGACATGGTGGCCACCACCAAGCGCCATCCATCGCGCACGCGGCATCGCACCGGGGTGACGCGCGACGGCAAACTGGTGGCCATGGACATCGATTTCGTTATCGATGGTGGCGCCTACGCCACGCTTTCGTCCGTGGTGCTTTCGCGCGGAACGATTCACGCCGCCGGGCCGTATTCCTGCCCCAATGTGCGCGTTCATTCGCAAGCCGTGGCCACCAACGCCCCGCCACACGGCGCCTTTCGCGGCTTTGGCGCGCCGCAGTCGATTTTCGCGTTGGAGCGCCATATGGACCAGGTGGCTCGCACGCTCAACCTCACGCCGGAAGAATTTCGCCGGCGCAATTTCATTCGCCAGGGCCAGACCACCGCTACCGGACAGCTTATCCATGAGAACGTGAATTTCGACGCGCTGCTCGATCGCGCCTTTCGCGAGAGCGATTACCACGCCAAGCGCGAAAGGTTCGCTCGCGAAAATCCGGGCGCAACGATCAAGCGTGGCATCGGCTTCGCCTCGTTCATGCACGGCGCTGGGTTTACTGGATCTGGAGAAGTATATTTGGCGTCCGTGGTCGACGTCGAAGCGACGCGCGAAGGAAATGTTCGCGTCCTCGCCGCCAGCACCGAGATCGGGCAGGGTACGAATACCGTCTTTTCGCAGATCGCCGCGGACGCGTTGGGCATCAGCTACGATCGCATCGAAATTGCTCAACCGGACACCGGTGCGGTGCCCAACAGCGGGCCGACAGTGGCCTCGCGAACTTCGATGGTGGTCGGCAATTTGGTTCAGACCGCGGCGCTGGCGATCAAAAAAACATTGCTGGACAGTGGTTTGCTGTGCGACGCCTGCACGGAAGACGAATTCGTGCGCGCCTGCCGGAAATACATTGAGACGCGCGGGCCGCTGCGTTCGCGCGCGCAGTACGAAGCGCCGCCGGGATTATTCTGGGACGACAAGAAATACAGCGGCGACGCCTACGGAACGTATGCCTGGGCCGTGTACGTGGCGGAAGTTGCGGTAGACACGGTCACGTTTGAGGCGCGGGTCACCGATTTTGTCGCCGTGCAGGAAATCGGCAAGGTGATTCATCCGGTGCTCGCCGCAGGGCAGATTGAAGGCGGCGTGGCCCAGGCCATCGGCATGGCGCTATATGAAAATGTCGTGTGGCGCGATGGCCGCATGGCCAATGGGCAGATGACCAACTACATCATGCCCACCGCAGCTGACATTCCTCCCATCCGCGTATTTTTTGAGGAGCATCCGTATCTCTTTGGTCCGCACGGCGCCAAGGGAATCGGCGAATTGCCGATGGACGGTCCGCAGCCCGCGATCATCAACGCCATCGAAAACGCGACCGGAATTTGCGTGCGCCAAATACCCGCGACGCCGGAAGTCTTGATGGAAGCCATGGCCCAAAAGGCGGCTGCGCTTGTCTGAACTCGTCAGCCGCATCCACATCCAGTGCCGGGTCAACGGCGAGCCGCGCCACGCGGAAACGTTTCCCATGGCGCGCCTGCTGGACGTGTTGCGCGAGGAATTGCGCCTGACCGGCACAAAAGAAGGCTGCGGCGAAGGCGAATGCGGCGCGTGCTCGATTCTGCTGAACGGCGCGATCGTCAACAGCTGCCTGATCCCCGCCATCGAAGCGGACGGGGCTGACATTCGCACGATCGAAGGCATCGCTTCCGGCGATCAGCTAAACGCGGTGCAAAAAGCGTTTCTCGAGTGTGGCGGCGCGCAATGCGGCATTTGCACGCCGGGCATGGTGATCGCCGCGACCGCGCTCCTCGAACGCCATCCGCACCCCAACGACGCTGAAATCCGCGAAGGCCTGGCCGGAAACCTGTGCCGGTGCACCGGCTACCAGAAAATATTCGCCGCCGTGGTGCGCGCCTGCGAATTATCGACTGAGAAAAAGCCGGTGAGCCGATGAGGGCCTACGTTCCCGCTTACGATCTGCGCGCGCCCTCCAGTCTTTCGGAAGTGCTGGCGCTCTTGGCTCGCGAGCCCGGAACGTGGCAACTGATGGCCGGCGGCACGGACCTAATGGTACTGCTCGAGGCTGGAAAACTTTCGCACAAGCGCTTTCTCAGTGTCGCGAAGCTCGACGATTTGCGGGGAATCGAAGCAGCCCGCGAATTTGTGATCGTGGGAGCGATGACCACGTACACCGAAATCCAGAATCATCCCATCCTGCAATCGGAATTTCCGCTGCTGTGTTCCGCGGCGCGAGAGACCGGCAGCATCGCCACGCAGAATCGCGGAACGCTGGGCGGCAACATCGTGAATGCGTCCCCCGCGGCCGATTCCCCGCCCGCTCTTCTCGTCTACGATGCGGAAGTGGAGCTGGTCTCCGAGCGCGGCGCCCGATGGGTGCCGTATCACGGATTCCACACCGGCTACAAGAAAATGCAAATGGCTGCGGATGAACTGCTGCGGGCTATTCGGCTGCCGCGCCGGGCGAAAAAATGGCTGCAGTTCTACCGGAAGGTTGGCACCCGGAGGGCGCAGGCGATTTCCAAAGTGTGTATCGCCGGCGCGGCACTCGTGGAAAACGGTGCGATCAGCGATATACGGATCGCGCTCGGAAGCGTCGCGCCGGTGGTGATGCGCGCGGTAAAAACGGAAACGTCGCTGCGGGGCGTGAGCATTACGCCCACGGTCATCGAGGCGGCGCGCGGAACCCTGGCGCAGGAAATCGCTCCGATCGACGACATTCGTTCCACGGCGCGCTACCGGCTGCGCGTTGCGCAGAATCTGCTTCAGGAATTTTTGTCGCAGCTCACGAAATGAAGACCATCCACGCGATCCGCAGCAAGCGCGTCGTCACGCCGGAAGGTGTCCGGCCCGCGATCGTTCATCTCCGTAACGGCCTGATTAGCGCAATTCACGGCTATAACGATATTTCCTTCGGAAGAAATATCTATGACGCCGGAGATTCTGTCGTCATGCCCGGCCTGGTCGACACGCACGTTCACATCAATGAACCGGGACGCACAGATTGGGAAGGTTTTTACACGGCCACGCGGGCCGCGGCCGCCGGCGGAGTGACCACGCTGATCGATATGCCGCTCAACAGCATTCCCGCGACGACGTCTGTCGCGGCGCTGGAAACCAAGCGCACGGCCGCGCGAAAAAAATGCTGGGTAAACGTGGGCTTCTGGGGCGGTGTGGTGCCGGGAAATGCCAGGGAGCTGCGGGCACTTCATCGCGCAGGCGTATTCGGGTTCAAGTGTTTTCTGGTGCCCTCCGGCGTGACGGAGTTCGTGAACGTCACCGAAGAAGACCTCCGCGCTGCATTGCCAAAACTCGCGGCACTGGATTCCGCGCTGCTCGTCCATGCGGAACTCCCCGGTAAAATCGAGGAAGCGGCGGCCAAATTGGAGAAGGCCGACCCGAGAAAATACAAGACCTGGCTGCAGTCCCGTCCGCCGGGTGCCGAGACGACCGCAATCGAAATGATGGTGCGCCTCTTGCGCGAATTCAAAGCTCGCGTCCACATCGTCCATGTTTCCTCCGAGCTGTCCGTTCCGATTATCCGGCGAGCCAAAAAAGAAGGCCTGCAGGTCACTGCAGAAACGTGTCCCCACTATTTGTTTTTTGACTCCAGTTCCATCCCGGACGGACAAACCCAATTCAAGTGCGCACCTCCTATCCGGGATTCGCAAAATCGCAAGCGGCTTTGGACCGCCCTCGAAAAGAAGACAATCGATTTCGTCGTGACGGATCATTCGCCGTCGCCGCCAGCGATGAAGTGCCTGCAGACAGGGGATTTTTTCAAGGCCTGGGGCGGTATCAGTTCCCTGCAACTTTCGCTGCCGGTGATGTGGACAAAATTGAGCGGACGAAATTACTCGTTGAATCATTTAGCGCGCTGGATGTCCAGCGGCCCGGCGCGACTGATTGGGCTTGAAGACCACAAGGGCTCGATAGCCGCCGGCTACGATGCTGACGTCGTCGTCTGGAATCCGGAAAAGCGCTTCATCGTTCACCCCAGGATGCTGCAGCACCGCCACAAGCTCACTCCATACTTGAACCAGCCATTGCGCGGCGAAGTCGAAGCCACGTTTCTCGGCGGCGAGATGGTTTATGATCGTGGCCGCTTCCTGGGCACGCCGCGAGGCGCGCTCTTGCGGCGAGGCAAACGCTGATGGATTTCACCGAATACATCGATCTGGCCGCCGAACGTTTGGGCGGGCGAGTGCTCGCCGCCAACGACGAATTTTTTGCGCCCAAGGAAAATCTGCTGAAAGCCTCGGCGCCGGTTTGGATTCCGGACAAATACACGGACGACGGCAAATGGATGGACGGGTGGGAAACTCGCCGCCGCCGGACTCCGGGCTACGACTGGTGCATCGTAAAATTGGGTCTTCCCGGCGCGGTGCATGGAGTGGTCGTGGACACCGCGCATTTCAAAGGAAATTTTCCCGACCACTGCGAACTCGAGGCGTGCGCCATCGACGGCGATCCCCCCGTCGCTCAACTCGAAGACTACAAAGACTGGTCTACGCTGCTGCAAAAGTCGCCGCTGTCCGGCGATTCCCGCAATCTATTTCCACTTGCTCCGTCGAATCGAGTCACGCACCTGCGTTTCAAAATCTATCCGGACGGCGGCGTGGCCCGCCTGCGCGTCCACGGAGAGGTGATTCCGGACTGGCCGGCGCTACGCCGCGCGGGCGGCGCCATCGATCTCGCCGGCGTCGAGCATGGCGGCTGGGTGATCGTTTCGAGCGACATGTTTTTCGGATCGCGCAATAATCTGATTCTTCCGGGACCCTCCACCGGAATGCATGACGGCTGGGAAACCCGCCGCCGCCGAGGTCCCGGCCACGATTGGTGCATCGTGCGCCTCGGCGCCACAGGGAAAATTACCGGGGTCGAAGTGGACACCGCATATTTCAAGGGCAATTTTCCGGAAAGCTGCTCGCTGGAAATTTGCAGCGCGCCGCGCGATCTCACCGATCCGGACGCGCTCGGCGCACTCCCGTGGAAAGAAATACTGCCGCGCACAAGATTGCGCGCGGATTCGGTCCACTTCTACGAGAAGGAATTGCTCGGCGGTGAAGAAGCCACGCACGCGCGTTTTCACATTTATCCGGACGGCGGCGTGGCCCGCCTGCGCCTCTTTGGCATTTTAGGCAAGCAGGGCTCCTGACATGACGCTTGCGGAGTTCAACGCGCTGCCGGCGGCCGAGGCGGAAGCCTTGCTGATGGACTGTTGCGGCGCGGCTCGCTGGGCCGCGGGCGTTGCTTCACACCGCCCCTTTGCAACAAGGGAAGCGCTCTACAAATCGGCGGATTCCATATGGTGGAAACTGGAGCGCGCCGACTGGCTCGAAGCCTTCAGCGGTCACCCGCAGATCGGCGAAAAACCCGCGGGTGGTTCCCAGTCCGCGCGCCAGTGGGCTGCCGGCGAACAGTCCGGCGCCCGCGCCGCCAGCAATGACGTCAAGGAGCGACTGGCGCGCGCCAATCGCGCCTATTTTGAAAAATTCGGCTATATCTATATCGTGTGCGCCACGGGAAAATCCGCCGAAGCGATGCTGGCGATCCTCAATCAGCGCTTGCAAAACGATGCGCCCAGCGAAATTTCCATCGCCGCCGAACAGCAGCGCCTGATCACCCGAATTCGCCTGGACAAACTTTTCACTGGTGAAGGGCAAACCTCATGAGCGAAATCACCACGCACGTTCTGGACACTTCCCGCGGCAGTCCCGCTGCCGGTTTCCAGGTGGGACTGCAGTTGAAATCCGGCGACGCCTGGAAAACGCTTGGCTCGGGACGCACCGACGGAAACGGCCGTTGCCGCGGACTGCTCGGCGAAAATCAGTTGGAGGCGGGAACGTACCGCCTGCTTTTCAACGCGGGCGATTACTACCGCGAACTGGGCGTCGAAACTTTCTATTCGGAGATCCCGATCGTTTTTGAGGTGGCTAATCCGGAGACGCATTACCATGTGCCGCTGCTGATCAATCCCTTCGGATACTCGACGTATCGCGGCAGTTGAAGCGGCCGCCACTCGATTCCGTCGTTGCGCCGGGCGGGAACGCCGCGGAAAAATCTACTTCGTTCGATTCTTCAGGATTTTCAGGAAAGACCCGGAATGTAATTCCTCGATGGTCACGCCGGTCATTCGCTCGGCTTCCGCTTCGCTGATCGCCCCGCAATTGATGGCTCGCAGGAAAAAGTTCAGCAACCCCTGCCCGGTTGCGGCATCGTCAAACACGTCGCCGACCAGCGTGGCTTTGGCCGCTTTCTCGACAAAATTCTTGAGCCGCGCGGCCGAGGAATCCAGCCCTTCCAGAAAAAACGCAAACACCGCCGCGTAGCGCGTGGGAAGCTGCGCCGGATGCAAGTCCCATCCCTGGTAGTAGGCGTTCACCAGCGAATGTTGAATGTGCCCGTAATGCAGGCGCCAGGCGCGATGAACGGATTCGCGATTCTCATCCTGCTGGGCGCGCGTAAGCTTCTTCCCTTTTTCCGCGCGGTGCGGCGGCGTGGGCAGCACGTTGGTTGCGCCGTCCGAAAGCCACAGGCCCGTGCCGGCGAACGCCACTTGCATCATATGCTTGGCAAAATCGCACGCCGGATGATCCATCACTTGGTAGGCGGCCGTGATGCTGCAACTCGCGGTGTAGTCATACGTGCCGAAATGCGCTGCGATGCAGCGCCCGGCCGCAGCGTCCAGAAACAGCGGCAGACCGGATTCCCCGCGCGCATTGAGAATGGCCTGCGTCGTTTCGATCATCATTTCAAATCGTAGCGAGCCCTTCTCCAGGCCCAGCTCCGGCTCCATCGCATCGAGCAAATGCGCGAGCGCAGCCATTTGCTCTGGGATCACGACTTTGGGCAGGGTCACCACGAAATTCCGCGGAAGCTTGCCGCGCGTGGCTTCGCACAGGGCGCTAACGAAAAGATCGAGCGTGCGCATACTGCGATCGCGCAGCTCCAGTGAAAATGGCTTCAACCGAATTCCAATAAATGGCGGCAAGGTATTCTCACGGAAACCTTTGGCAACTTCTTCGGCTGCCAGCTTGGCGTGCTGGTCTTCTTCCGCGTCCGGCCGGTTTCCGTAGCCGTCTTCAAAATCGATCCGGAAATCCTCGACCGGCTCACGCCGCAATTTTTCCAGCACACTGCCATAGATGGTCTGGGCCAACCACGCCGGCCGGTTGTCGCGGCGAAGTTTCTCCGGGGACTTCTTGAATTGGCGCTCGGCGGCCGCAGCGTGCCTCTCGGATTTCGCCAACGCAGCCGATCCGGGCAGTCCAATGGCGCGCGCGAAGCTGAATGCATCCGGAGCGAATTCCCCAAGCGTGGCGATGGCCGCATCGCCGAGCTTGCGAGCAATGCCGGCGTGGAACAAATGCGCGCCGCCGTAAACCACATGCACGGGCTGGCGGCGTCCGGTTTCGCCGGGATAGCGGCGCGCGAACGCCGCGGAAGGCGCCTCCAGAATTTGCCGAGCCGATCGGACCGCCGCGTCCGGGAGTGATGTCTTCATATGCCTGATTTTTCCCGATCTGCGCGCACGCGATTTGCAGCATCATAAAATCCGCCAGGCGCGCGCCGCTCATCTTAAACGCCGCGGGGACAACATTCAATTTGGAACGAAGGGCGGGAGGCAAGTCTGAGCGTGTCGCTCGACGTTCTGGAGTTGCACCGGCGCTGTGAATTGGCAACCAATGCCGCAACGCGAGCGAACTGCGGAAACATTCCAAACGCTGTCATTCTGAGCGAAGCGAAGAATCTCTCCTTGCTCCTTAAATCGAAGAGAGGTTCTTGGCTTCGCTCAGAATGACAACATGAAAGCAGTTCCCGGCACGGGCGAATCTTCGCGCCGGAACAGGTTATCGATCGATATAGTAATATATGGTAAATACATTTAAGGGGTGGCTAGAGGCGCGCAGGCGGAATTGTGATGTCAGTCACAAACCGGAGGGTTTCGTGAGGATAGACGAGGGAGAGATTCGCTGTCCGCCACAAATGCCGGCAGCCAGTGACGCCGTGAACCTCTCCCTTCGTCCTAAGCCGGTGAGCTCATGCTCCGCCGCTGCTGAAAACATTCGCGGCAGAACACCGGGCGGCCCTGCGTCGGCCGGAAAGGAACTGTGGTTTCCTTTCCGCACTGCGAGCAGGTAGTTTTGGTTTCCGCCCGTTGGAAGTTAATGGCACCTGGGCCTGCCGGACCCGGGCTCTGAGATCGCTTGGCTTTGCAGTCCTTGCACCGCTTGGGCTCGTTTTTGAACCCTTTGTCGGCGAAAAACATCTGCTCGCCGGCGGTGAAAACGAACTCCTGACTGCATTCCGCGCACTTCAGGACCTTATCGTGATATTCCATACGCTGCTCCGAGGCTCCACGCTGGTTGGAGAAGCCCACGGCACCTCCGGTAGAAGTCAGATTTTGCTGGGATACGCCGGGGAAGAACGTGGGTCCCAATTCCGACTGCTCCGACGGTGCTTTTGGAAAATCCCGGGTCGACTTGCCCGCCTGGGAGGAGCTTAATCCTGCTCCCGCCGCTGCTTCTTGCGCAGCCGCTTGCGCGACAAGGCCTGCTTCGCGCGCCGCTTTTCACCAGGCTTCATGTAGTAGCTGTGTTTTTTGATTTCCTTGATGATGTCTTCCTGTTGCACTTTGCGCTTGAACCGGCGCAACGCATTTTCCAGAGACTCACCTTCCTGTATGCTGACTTCAGCCACCTAGACTTCACCGTCCTTCCGATGCATGTGGCAATGATTGCTATTAACCATAAGTGCTATGAGAGGTCCACTCGTTTCTGATAGCCTATTGGCACTCACTTCTAGCGGACCCGCCCACCGAAGTCAAGCTTTGTTTTTTTGCCGCCCGCCCCGCCGTTTCGCGGGTTCCGGCACACCCCGGTATGGGAGTTTCCGGCGTACCTGCTAGAATGGCGGAGCGGCACCCGCTGCCCCTGGCCTTTCGGGAGCGGGCAAAGAGATGGCCTGATGTCCCTCATGCGCGATGCGATCGGGGTTCTGCTGGCAGGCGGGCAGGGCGAACGGCTGTGGCCGCTCACGCGCGATCGCGCCAAGCCCGCGGTTCCCTTCGGCGGGGTCTATCGCATCATTGACATCACCCTCTCCAACTGCATCAATAGCGATCTGCGGCGCGTTTTTGTCCTGACGCAGTACAAGGCCCTTTCGCTGAACAGGCACACTCGGCAAGGCTGGTCGCAGTTGCTGGGGCTCGGCGAATTCATCGAAGTCTTGCCGCCGCAGATGCGAGTTTCCACCAACTGGTACCTGGGCACGGCGGACGCGGTGTACCAGAACATTTATTCCATCGGCAGCGAGCACTCGCGCTACGTCATCGTCCTCTCGGGCGATCATATCTACAAGATGAACTACCAGAAGATGCTGCAGCAGCACGTCGATTCGGGCGCGGACGTCACCGTGGCTACTTTCGAAGTGCCCATGCACGAAGCCGCCGGGCGCTTCGGCGTGATCGAAACGGACGCCAACTGGCGCATTGTGGGGTTCGAGGAAAAACCGACAGCACCCAAGCGTTCCCACTTGCATCCGGACATGGTCAACGCCTCCATGGGCGTGTACATCTTTAATACGCAACTGCTCATTCCCGCGCTCCTGGCCGATGCTGAAGATCCGAATTCCAAGCACGACTTTGGCCGCGATATCCTGCCGCGCATTTTCTCCAAGTACCGGGTCTACGCCTACAACTTCGTCGATGAAAATAAAGTGGGCGCGCAATACTGGCGCGACGTCGGAACGATCGAAGCTTACTACGAAGCAAACATGGACCTGGTCTCGGTCTCCCCGATTTTCAATCTGTATGACAAGACCTGGCCGATCCGCACCTGGCAGCACCAGTACCCGCCGGTGAAAACCGTCTTCGCCGATCCCAACCGCATGGGCGTTTGCCTCGATTCCATGGTGGGCGGAGGCTCGATCATTTCCGGCGGCCGCGTGAACCGCTCCGTGCTGGGCTACGACGTCCGCACAAACAGCTACTCGGACGTGGAGAACTCGATCCTGTTCAATCACGTCAACGTCGGGCGGCACGCCCGCGTGCGCAACGCCATCATCGACCGCCACGTGACCATTCCCGAGCGCGCCGAAATCGGCTACGACCTGGAAGCCGACCGCCAGCGCTACCACGTCACTGAAGCCGGCATCGTAGTGGTCGTTCGCGAAGAATCCATGATCGAAGAACCGGAATAAGCGAGGCAGAAGAGCCTCAACCATCGAATCGGGAACGACAGGATTTTTTCCGCAGGTGACGATTGCCGGTAACTCCAAACGCACAATTATTAACTTTCTTAGATCTCATCCGTGTTCATCCGTGTGCATCTGTGGTTCCATGATCCTTGCTCATTTCCCGAGGAGGCAGCATGTCGACGAAAATCGCGCGAGTGCAGGGCCGGCAAATCATCGATTCGCGCGGCAATCCCACCGTGGAAGCGGATGTGGTTCTCGAAGGCGGCGCGCTCGGCCGCGCGGCGGTGCCCTCCGGCGCATCCACCGGTGAGCACGAAGCCATCGAATTGCGCGACGGCGATAAATCGAAATACCTGGGCAAGGGCGTATTGAAAGCCGTAGCCAACGTGAACGGCGAAATCGCCCGCGCCGTTACCGGCCTGGATGCCTCCGACCAGCGCGCGCTCGATCGCCGCATGATTGAGACCGACGGCTCGCCAAACAAAGGAAACCTCGGCGCCAATGCTATCCTCGCCGTCTCAATGGCCGCCGCGCGCGCCGCGGCTGTAGCAGCCCGCAAGCCGCTGTACAAATACCTAGCGCAATATTCCAGCGATCCCTCTGGCAGCACACTTCCCGTGCCGATGATGAACATTTTGAACGGCGGCGCGCACGCCGATAATTCCGTGGACCTGCAGGAATTCATGGCCATGCCCGTCGGCGCAAAAACATTCGACGAAGCCTTGCGTATGGGCGTGGAGGTATTCCATCGCCTGAAGTCCGTGCTTCACAAGCGCGGCTATTCCACGGCCGTCGGCGACGAAGGCGGTTTCGCGCCCAATCTGAAATCGAACAACGAAGCCATCGAAGTCGTGCTTGAAGCCATCACCTCCGCCGGCTACAAACCCGGAGAGCAGGTGGCCATCGCGCTCGATCCCGCATCCAGCGAGTTTTACGACAAAGCCAGCGGCAAGTACGTTTTCAAGAAGTCCGACAAGTCCGCGCGGACTTCGGAGCAAATGACCAGCTTCTGGGCCGATTGGGTGCGCCAGTTCCCTATCGTGTCAATCGAAGACGGACTGGCCGAAGACGACTGGGCCGGGTGGAAACATCTCACTGCGGAACTCGGCGGCAAGACGCAACTGGTCGGCGACGATTTGTTCGTGACCAACACGGAGCGACTGCAGCGCGGCATTTCCGAAAAAATTGCCAACGCCATCCTCATCAAGCTCAACCAGATCGGCACGGTCACCGAAACGATCGAAGCCATCGAAATGGCGCGCAAAGCGGGCTACGCCTCCATCGTCTCGCACCGCTCCGGAGAAACAGAGGACACCTTCATCGCCGACCTGGTGGTGGCCATGGGCACCGGCCAGATCAAGACGGGCTCAGCCTCGCGCACCGATCGCGTCGCCAAATACAATCAGTTGCTGCGCATTGAAGAAGAACTGGGTGCCGCGGCGAGATTTCCGGGCAAAGCCGCCCTAGCCAGGAAATAGCGACTGGCAATGTAGTTTCAGTTGCAAGATCCGACTGCAATGGGGATGTGCGCCACAATGCCAAAACGACCCAAACCGATTGTCCTGACCGTGCTCGATGGCTGGGGCTACCGCGCCGAGACCAATGGAAACGCCATCGCCCTGGCGCGCAAACCGAATTACGACCGCCTGCTGAAGGATTTCCCCAACACGCTAATCCAGACTTCCGGACCCTACGTGGGCCTGCCCGAAGGGCAGATGGGCAACAGCGAAGTGGGCCACATGAACATGGGCGCCGGCCGCATCATCCACATGGACATCACGCGCATCGATCTGATGATCGCCAATGGCGAATTTTTTAAGCAGCCGCTGCTTCTGGAAGCCATGGAACGGGGCCGCGCCCGCAACCTGCACCTGCTGGGCCTGCTGAGCGATGGCGGCGTGCACTCCCACATGCAGCATCTGTTTGCGCTGCTGCGCATGGCTCGCGAGCAGCACGTCGAACGCGTGTTCATCCACTGCTTCATGGATGGCCGCGACACCCATCCGCACAGCGGCGTCGAATACATCCAGCAACTGCAGCAGAAAATCCGCGAGATCGGCGTCGGCCGCATCGCCTCACTTACCGGCCGCTATTTCGCCATGGACCGTGACAACCGCTGGGAACGCGTCGAGCGCGCCTACCGCGCCGTCGTCCACGGCGATTCGCCCATCAAGGCGGCCGATCCAGTAGAAGCCATTCGCCGAAGTTACGAGCGCGGCACTACCGATGAATTCGTCGAGCCCATCGTGATCACCGCCGGCGATTCGCCGTCCGCACCGCCGGCCGGACCGATCCGCGACGACGACGCCGTAATTTTCTTCAACTTCCGCGCCGACCGCGCCCGCCAGATGACCCGCGCGATCGCCGAACCGGGCTTCAACGAATTTTCCGACCCCAAGCGCCCTTCCAATCTTTTCTACGTGGCCATGACGCAGTACGACAAAGCCTGGCCGTGGCTGCGCTACGTAATCGCGCCGGAAAAAATCGCCCACATCCTGGCGCAGGTCTTTGCGGAGCAGAATCTGAAAAATCTGCGCTGCGCGGAAACAGAAAAATACGCGCACGTCACCTATTTTTTTAACGGCGGCATCGAGAAGCCCTTCGGCGGCGAAGAGCGCATCCTGGTTCCCTCACCCAAAGTGCCTACGTACGATTTGAAGCCAGAGATGAGCGCGGCAGGCATCGCCGACACGGTGGTCAAGGCCGTCGAAAAAGGCGACTTCGACGCCGTGGTAATGAATTTTGCCAATGCCGACATGGTAGGCCACACGGGAGTCCTGGAAGCCGCCATCAAGGCCGTGGAAGCAGTCGACGAAGCGCTCGGCCGCATCCGCCAGGTGCTGCAGCCCCGCGGCGGCGCCTGGATCGTAACCGCCGATCACGGCAACGCCGAGACCATGATCGATCCCGCCACTGGAGGCCCACACACATACCACACCACCAATCCAGTCCCGCTGATTCTGGCCACCGAGGACAGCGTCGGCCCGCTCCGCCCGGGCGGATCGCTGCGCGATGTCGCCCCCACGCTGCTAGGCGTTCTGGGCCTGCCCGTGCCATCAGAAATGACCGGCCATGATCTGCGCATGAAAAGTCAGAAATGAAAACCGCGCCCATGATCTGAGATTCAGATTTGAGATTTGAGATTTGAGATTTGAGATTTGAGATTTGAGATTTCAAATTTGAAATTCAGATTTCGAGGTGAATTGACCGCACGAGCTTTCCCCTTCGCACACGGCGAACGAAGCTTCGGAAAACCTCAAAACGCTGTCATTCTGAGCGAAGCGAAGAATCTCTCTTCGATTGAAGCAACGGAGAGATTCTTCCCGTCGCTCAGAATGACAAAACGAATCATTAAAACAAGGCATCAAAACAAGGCATTTTCCCGCAGGCTGTCTGGCACCTGGCCGTACATCTGAAATCAACCCATCTCATAAAATAGTCTTTGTGGGTCGCGGCTTCAGCCGCGACATTCAGAGCCCGGCAAACAAGGGCTTTAGCCCCTGAAGCGCTATTTCGTCCTGGGCCTGACCATTTATGAGATGGTTTCATCTCAAATCTGAGATTTGAAATCTCCGGCCGCCGATCCCACCATCACCTTCACGTCTCCGCCATTCAGAATTCTTTCAAAGATCGCGGGAATCTCAAACACCGCCCGGTTTTCCATGGCCTCAGTGTGCGCGCGATATTGCCACAGCGCTCCGGGGATCAACAATTGTTCCACCGCAGCGGCCACCTGGCGGTGGCTCTTCACCACGATGCCCACCTGCTTTTCGCGCACCCATTGCGCGTTGTAGCGCTCCTGCGGAAGCGTCCAGGCATTGCAATCGATGATCACCGGCAAGTGCTTGCAAAGCGCTTCGCTGATGCTGCCCGGTCCCGGCTTGCCGATAAAAAAATCCGATAGCGCCATAAAATAGGGAATCTGCGTGGTAAAACCCTCCACGTGGATCCGAATCCGCGTCGGTTCGCGCCGCAACGCCTCCGCCAGTTTTTCATTCCGTCCGCAGATCATGATCAGCTGCACCGGCAGCGACGACCGGTTGATCTGCCGCAAGATGTCCAGCATCTTCGAAGTGCCATAGCCGCCGAACAGCACAATCCCGGTTGGAATGTTGGGATCCAGGCCCAGCTTTTTTCTCTCGGCGACTGGGTCTGCCGGTCCAAGCTCATAAAACCGCGGGTGCAGAATCATTCCGGAGGTTCGAATGACAGTGTCTCCGGAATGCCCCAGTTCGCGAGCCTGCTCGACGGCATGCTCGGTCCCGCAAATGATGTATTGGGATTCTTTCTCAATCCAAAAATGCTTGGGATAGTCCGCGAGATCGGTCAGCACCGTGACAAATGGCCGCCCCGGAAACGCTTTTGCATAACTCTCCCGCAGCGCGCGGTTGAAGTGCGGCACCAGCGACACCACCATATCCGCGGGATGCTCCCGCCAATACTCTTCCAGCACGCGCACCGAGGGCCCATGGTAACTCCACACCACGAACTGCAACACCCGCATCAACTGCGGGCTGCCCAGCGTCCACCCGTTGCGCAGCATCTTGTTGTACATGTCCTGGATGCGAATTCCGGTGAGTTTGCGGAGGATATCCAGCGGGTCGAGAACTTCCTGAAGGTTCACCAGGGACACGTCCAGCGGCAGACCCTGGCGTTCGATCTGCACCTGCACAGCCGTGGCGGCATTGCGATGGCCCCCTCCGGCGTCGAAGAAAACAAGATGGATGCGGCGTCTGCGGTCCTGCGGGCCGGACATTCCGTCTGCCATCTACTATTGCACCTCCGTGTTCGTTAACCTATTTGTGTTCAAGTAGTAACAGACAATTCTTACAATCTGTTCAACGCCGCGTAACAAGTCAGAAAAGTTTTTTTCCTACACTTTTCCACAATGCGATGCGATCTGCATGTCCACTCGCTTCACTCAGGCACCCTGCCTGTAGCCGTCCTGCGCCATTTTTTTCTGGAAAGCTACAGTGCTCCGACGGACGTCTTCTCCACGCTGCGGGAACGCGGCATGGACCTGGTCACGCTGACCGATCATGACTCGATCGACGGCGCGGAAGCGTTGCGCCATCACCCGGAATTTTTCATGAGCGAGGAAGTAACCTGCACGATGCCCAGCGGCACCGAGGCGCATGTCGGCGTCTATGACATCACGGAACGCCAGCACGTGGAAATTAACCGCCGCCGAAAGGAACTGATCCGCCTGCTGGCGTACCTTTCCGAGCAGCGCCTGTTCTTCACCGTAAATCACGTCTTTTCTTCCCTGACCGGACGCCGCAACGCGGAAGACTACGAGTGGTTTTCGGGCTACTTCCCCGCAGTCGAAGCGCGCAACGGCCAGATGCTGGCTTCCGCCAACCAGCACGCCGCCGAGTTCGCCTGGAAGCGCTGCAAGACGCAGGTGGCCGGCAGCGACGCGCATGCGCTGGCATCGGTCGGCACCACGTACACGGAAGTTCCCGGCGCCCGCAACAAGGAAGAGTTTTTCGCCGGACTGCGCGCGGGAAACGGCCGGCTGTGTGGCGAGTGCGGCGGCTACTGGAAGCTGACCCGCGACATTCTGCTGCTGTGCCGCGACATGATGCGCAAGGATCCCTGGACCGTGCTGCTCTCTCCGCTCGTGCCGCTCGTCCCGGCGGGAGTCGCAGTCGACTACTTTGTCGATCTCAGCTTTATTCGGCGCTGGGGCAATGCGATCAACGGCCCCCGGCCAGCGCCGAAGGATGTTTTGGGCGCTCTGCCGGTGCGCCAGAAGCAGATGGCATAGCAAGTGGCACAGGCTTCAGCCTGTGGGGGTTAGTCCTTGCGACCACAAAACCCCACAGCCTGAACAGGCTACGGAAAAAGTCCAGTCTTGTCATTCTGAGTGAAGCGAAGAATCTCTCTTCGATCTAAGTGCAAGCAAAGAACCACGGAGGGATTCTTCGCTTCGCTCAGAATGGCAACTTCGGAAGTGAGGTGCAGTCATGACCGCTCCAAGAATGGTCTGGCAATTCATTCTCGCTAGCGATCATCAAGTCATGAGGAAAGTCCATCGCTGGCGCGCTCCGCGATGGTTGCGTTACTGGATGATAGCTTCTACCCGGTTGGGAGATGGGTGGGTCTGGTATAGCGTAGGAATCGCGTTACTGCTGTTCGGGGGTGACATGCGTTTCGTCGCCTTTGGCGCCGCTGCTTCTGCCGAAGCCGCCACAGTGGTCCTGTTCCACTTCATCAAGAAAGCCAGCAAGCGGAAGCGCCCGTGCCAACTCGAATCGCACTGCTGGTCGAAGATACTTCCGCCCGACCAGTTTTCGTTTCCGTCCGGCCATGCCATGAGCGCCTTCGCCATCGCGGTCCCGTTGTGCATCCTGTATCCGCAGCTCGAAGCCGCGCTTCTAGCTCTGTCGGTAAGCATCGCGGTGTCCCGCGTGATCCTGGGAATGCATTTCGTCAGTGACGTGGTGGTCGGTTCGCTGATGGGTGCGGGTTTGGGCTACGGGGCGTACTTGCTGGTGCGCTAGGCGGTTCTGTAACAACAGGTTGCCTGTGCGCCTCTTGCAATCGCCCTGAGGCCGGTCACTTCGCAGTTGCAGCCCACAAAACCGCACAGCCAAAGTGGCTGTGCTACGCGACGCGTTCGAATATTCCCGCCGCGCCCATTCCCCCGCCAATGCACATGGTGACCATCCCGTAGCGCGCATTGCGCCGCTCGAGTTCCCGCAGAATCGATGCAGTGAGCTTAGCCCCCGTGCAGCCCAGCGGGTGCCCCAGGGCGATAGCGCCGCCATTCGGATTTACCCGAGCCGCATCTAGCCCCGCCTGTTGAATCACCGACAGCGATTGCACGGCAAACGCTTCATTCAGTTCGATCACGTCCATCTGGTCGAGCTTCAGCCCGGTCATTTTCAGCACCTTGGGAATGGCGTATGCCGGCCCGATGCCCATGATTTCCGCCGGCACGCCGGCGGTGGCAAAGCCCAGGAACCGCGCCAGCGGCTTCGCGCCCAGGGTGGCGGCGCGTTCAGCGCTCATCACAATCGTCGCGGCGGCGCCGTCGCTGGTCTGCGAACTGTTTCCCGCGGTGGTTGTGCCACGCGCATGGAATGCGGGCTTCAGGCGGGCCAGCGCCTCCATGCTGGTGTCCGCGCGCGGCCCTTCGTCGATCTCGAATTTCGTCGTGGTCGTGGTGGCCTTGGCGGCCCGCCCATTCACTGCATTGGCGACCACCGTGGACTGCACTTCGACCGGCACGATCTCGTCCTTGAACTTCCCGGCGGCGATCGCGGCAATCGCTTTCCGGTGGCTGCCGAGCGAAAATTCATCAGCCATTTCGCGCGTGATGCCATATTTCTTGGCCACATTTTCGGCGGTAAGGCCCATGCTGAGATACGCGTCCGGGTAGTGGTCCATCAGCCAGGGATTCGGCGAGATCTTGTTGCCGCCCATCGGGATCATGCTCATGGACTCGGTGCCGCCCGCGAGGATCACGTCGGCGTGGCCGACCATGATGCGCTCCGCGGCCATGGCAATCGACTGCAACCCCGAGGAACAGAACCGGTTGATCGTAATCGCCGGGACCTCCGCCGGCAGTCCGGCCCGCTGGCTGGCGATGCGCGCGACGTTCATTCCCGCTTCGCCCTCAGGCATGGCGCACCCCAGGATAACGTCTTCAATGTCAGCGGGATTGAGGCCCGGGACGCGGCGAATGGCCTCCTGCATGGCGATCGCGGCAAGATCGTCCGGCCGCGTCGCCCGCAGGCTTCCCTTAAACGCCTTCCCCACCGGCGTGCGGACGGAACTGACGATGACAGCATCTCTCATGGCATGGCTCGATTCTATCGGCCTGTAAACGACCAGTAATTGGTGATTGGTAACGCGCGCATCGCGCTTCAGCCCTTTAGATGCAGCGGAAGGCCAAAACGCAGCATAGCCCGAACCAGGCCAAAGTAACACAAGGCTGGCGTCGCCGGAGAAATCGCAACTGCGAATGTGCCCACGGAGCGCCGGATTCTTCCGCCAAATTCCGTGTCCCTGCCACGCGCGCCGCTCAGCTGGGCCCTGGCTGCACCTCAACGACAATACCTTTCCCGACATCCCTCGCAACGATGAAATCGTTGTCTCGCGGCTTCCCGGCGAAAATAAAATGCGGAGGAAGCTTTGACGCTGCGACGATTGCTCGGGATTTGCCTGGTGCTGGGAATCGCCATTCTCGGATGGCTCAACTGGCGCGACGTCGCCGAGCGCCGGGAGTTGCGTGAAAATTCGCGCGCTATCGTCAACAAGCAACCCGTGAATTTCGCGCGGCGCACCTTCGATCCCGCCAATCCGCCTTCCGACATGCCGCCGCTGAACGCCGGAGAGAACGCGCGCTGCGATTCCGATTTCGGCTCCAGCGTCCACGTGAACGGGCAATCGCGCCGCACCGACGCCACGCATGCCACGGTCACCATCACCCAGATCCGCGTGGATCTGCAGCTGCACATCATCATTTGGGCGCCGCCGGACGCCACGCAGCACATGCTTGACCATGAAGACGGCCATCGCCAAATTTCCGAGTACTATTACAAGAACGCCGACAGAATCATCGAGCGAATCGCCGCCAATTACATCGGCCGCCCAGTCAGCATTTCCGGCGACGATCTAAACGCTGAGTACACCAAAGCACTGCAAACGGTAGCCGGTGAGATCACCGCGGAATATCACAAGCAAATCGATCCGGAACCCACGCAAGAACTCTACGACACCATCACCGATCACAGCCGCAACGGCACGCTGGCCAACGACGCCGTCGCCCACGCCCTCAAGAACGCATCAATCGAAGCCAACTGACCGGCTTTAAGTAGGACAGGCTTCAGCCTGTCCGGTTTTAAGTAAAGTCCTTTGGGGCGTTTCGCGGCGAAGGCGTGCGCGGCAATTGTATCTCGTCAGGCAACCTGCGCGGCTGGCCGTTTGCTCTTGGCGCTCAAACGGAATATCGAAATCGCGCTGGCAACGATGGAGATTACGATCAGCGCGATCATCGTGTCTTCCAAAACCCGCGATTGCGCCTGGCGTATGATCCAGCGCCCGTACTCAACAGCGAGTGCGCCCTCAATAGCGAATCGCGCAAACCTGCCGGCGCCCACATAACTGAAAAGCTTTTTCTCCGGATACTTGAATGCTGCCGCAGCTGCCACCACAGGGGTAAACGGAAATGGAGGCGGCATGAGTGAAGCTGCTACCAGGGTCCAGGCCGCGTGCTTCTGCACCCAGCGCTGGACGCTATTCAATCTCCTGCTGGGAGCCACCTTCTGCAACTCATTCCCGCCCTTCCGGCTGATCCAGACGGTCACGGCGCATCCGATCAGCGACCCCAGCGTCGCCATCACCGCGTAATACAGCATGCGATTGTGATACCTCGCGCTGAGCGCCAGGATCAGAAGATCATTTCCTAGCGGCACGACCAGAGGGGAGGAATCGAACGCCCCCAAGGTGAGTAGGCCGAGCCCGCCGGCGCGAAACAGCGCTCGCCCAATGATTCGAATGGTCGGTCGCAACGAACGTGGTCCCCCCAGGGACATGATGCCATGTGGCACAGGCTTCAGCCTGTGGAATTTAGTCCTTGCGACGGCAACGAAACCCTACCGGCTGAACCGCATGCATAAAATCTCAAAACGCTGTCATGCTGAGCGAAGCGAAGAACCTCTCTGCGGTTTTTGCTTACACTTGAATCGAAGAGAGATTCTTCGCTTCGGTCAGAATGACAGTGCAGGACGTTTTTTTTCGCGGCCTCTGAACTCGGTACAAGGCAATTACTGCGGACGTTTGGTCGGCTCACACGGCGGGCACGCAACTCTTGGGGAGTAGCCCTTGAATGTGAATTTATAGGCTCCGGCGCCGCCGTGACCGTCGGCGCCGCTCAGCTCGGCCTGCACCGCGTAGACGTTGCCCTCATGATCGGCGTTGATCAAGTGGCCCGGAGGGTCGCCTTGCGGCGTGCCGATGGTGAACGAGCCCAGAATCTCGAGCGTCCTGCGGTTCAGGATAAGAATATCGGGTGCTCCGGCAACGTACAAAAAGCGCTGGGCGGGGTCCGGCGAGAAGGCCACCGATCTGGCTTGCAGCGGGTACTTGCTGTCGATGGCGATAAACTGCTCGGCGACAAATTTCCCCTCCGGCGTGAAAACCTGCACGCGCTTGTTGCCGCGATCGGCAATATACGCCAGGCCGTCGTTGGAAAATTTGATGTCATGGGGCACGGAAAACTGCTGAAATACCGACCAGATCCCGCACACCATGGGACACAATTCATTGGGCTTGGACTCCGGCTCTACCGGGCGCTTGTCCATGTCTAATGGCTTGTTGCCGTACGCTCCCCACATGCGCTTGAACGCTCCAGTATCCGCGTCATAGACCATCACGCGGCTGTTGCCATAGCCGTCGGTCACAAATACTTCGTTGGTCTTGGCATAGAAACGGGCGCTGGTTGCGCCTTTCAAAACTTCGGTGGCATTGCTGCCGGTCTGGCCGCTTTTGCCGATGGCCATCACGAATTTTCCTTCGCGGGTGAACTTCAGGACTTGATTGTCATTCGGCAGATTGGCCGGATTATTTCTCGCGCCGTCCGCATTTCCGACGATCCACACGAAGCCTTTTTCATCCACCGAAATGCCGTGTTCATTCGAAGGCCACTGGTAGCCCGGACCGCTTTCGCCGCCCCAGGCCTGAATGAAATTGCCTTCGTTGTCGAACTCCATGACCGGCGGCGCCGGGACGGACACCAGGTCCGGCGGGGTGGATCGGGGATGTCGAAGACTGTGCGGGCGGCTTAACACCCAGATGTGATCCTGCGCGTCAACCGCGACGTCCGACCCGAATCCCATTCTCCACTTGGACGGGACCTTGGGGAAATTCGAGTCGCGTGCGAATTGCGGCAGGCCGCCTTCGCCGATATGGGGCGCTTCGGACGGCGCCGCCTGCCCGAAGACCGGAGAGGAAAGCCGCGGGAACAGCCAGCACACGGCGATCCCGAACAAAACACACGCGAGGGAGGCGTTGCGTTTCATTGTTTTCTCCTAAGTGGCACAGGCTTCATCCTGTGGATTTTTGTCCTTGCAAGGACCAAACCCCACAGGCTGAAGCCTGTGCCACTGTTGCTTAATTCCGCAGGGGCTTGCCGGTCTTCAATGTGTGGGCGATGCGCTCCTGGGTTTTGCGTTCTCCGCAGAGGGATACGAAGGCTTCGCGCTCCAGGTCCAGCAGGTACTGCTCGCTGACCAGTTGCGCGGAAGTGATCGCCCCGCCGCCCAGGATGTGGCCCAGCTTGCGCGCCACCAGTGCATCGTATTCCGATATGTATTCGCCGCGCAGCATCATGTACACCGCCAGCTTGGCGGCGGCGCTGAATTCCAGGCCCAGCACGCGAATCGACGGCTCGGTGGGCGCGGGCGCGGTCTGCCGCCATTCACTGCGCACCAGGCCCAGCGCGGTTTCTTTGGCTTCAGCGACCAGGCGGTCCAGGTTCATGGCCACCAGGTCGGCGCGGCGTACGTAGCCGAGTTCGCGCGCTTCCTCGCCGCTGGTGGAAACTTTGGCCATGGCGATGTTTTCAAACACCGGCTTCAGCGCGTGGAACAGGTCGATGTCTTCCTCGCCCTCGGCGCGCTCATTCGCACGAAGGATCATCTCTTTGGTGCCGCCGCCCGCCGGGATCAGCCCGACGCCCGTCTCCACCAGGCCGATGTAAGCCTCGGCCGCGGCATGCACGCGCGTACCGTGCAACACGACTTCGCATCCGCCGCCGAGGGCCAGCCCCTGCGGCGCAACCACTACCGGCTTGGGCGCATGTTTGATGGCCAGAGTGGTGTTCTGAAACTGGCGCACCGCGAGATGCAAATCGTCCCACTCCTGTTCCTGCGCGGTCATCAGGATCAGCATCAGATTCGCGCCGGCGGAAAAATTCTCTCCCTGATTGGCGATCACCATGGCGTCAAAATCGGTGCGCAACCGCGCCAGGCCCTTGTGAATCATGGAAAGCAAATCGCCGCCGATGGCGTTCATCTTGGCGTGAAATTCGCAGCACACCACGCCGTCGCCGAGGTCGATCAGGCTGGCGCCGGAATTTTTCTCGATTTCTTTCCCGCGATCTTTCAGCGATTTCAGAAGGACGATGCCGCCGGATGCGGGTAACGGCTTGTAATTCTTGCTGGCCAGATCGAAATAAGACGTCTCGCCTTGCGCCGATTGATAGAAGGATTTCTTGCCGGAAGAAAGCAGCGCGGTGACCAGCGGCGGAATTGCCTGGCCCTCTTTTTCCAGTTGCCAGGTCATAGGCTCGACGCCGATGGCGTCCCACACCTCAAAAGGCCCGAGTTCCCAGGCAAATCCCCAGCGCATCGCGCGGTCCACATCGACAACCGAGTCGGCGATTTCGGGCACGCGCCGCGCAGCGTACAGGCACATGCCGGACAAAACGCCCCAGATGAATTTCTGCGCCTTGTCGCCCTCTTTGCCCTCGAGCGCCGGGCCCGCCAGCATGCGCAGCCGCTCGCGGGTGCTCTCGATGGCTTTGCCGGCCTCAACCGAAGCAAATCGCGCCTTCTGTTGCGGGCGGTATTCCATCTTCGCGGGATCGAGCGTCAGAATTTCGGATTCGCCGCCGGACTTTCTCACACGCTTGTAAAAACCGCTGCCGGTCTTGTCGCCGACCCATCCGCGCTTCACCAATTCGTCGATCAGCGGAGGCACGCGATAAATTTCGCGCGATTCGTCGCCGGGAATGCTTTCGTAGATATTCCGGATTACATGCTGCAGCACATCGATGCCGACGATATCGGCGAGGCGAAACGTCGCCGATCTCGGCCATCCGAGCGCCGGACCGGTGCAGGCGTCCACTTCCTCAAAGGTCATGCCCATTTCATTCATCAGGCGGACCGTGTTCAGCATCGAGAACGTGCCGATGCGGTTGCCGATGAAATTGGGCGTGTCCTTGGCCACCACCACGCCCTTGCCGAGTTTGTGGTCGCAGAATTCGGACAGCGTGGCGATCACCTCAGGCAGCGAGGCCACGCCGGGGATAATTTCGACCAGCTTCAAGTAGCGCGGCGGATTAAAAAAATGCGTGCCCGCCCAGTGTTGCTGCCACTCTTCGGACATTCCCTCGGCAATGCTGCGAACCGGCAGGCCGGAAGTGTTGGTGCTGACGATTGTGCCCGGCTTGCGGAACTGCGCGACGCGCGCGAGCAGCGCGCGCTTGATTTCCAGATTCTCGGCGACCACTTCGATGATCCAGTCCGCCTCCGCGCATAGTTTCAGGTCGTCCTCAAAATTCCCGGTGACGATGCGGTTTTCCAGGCCGCGCGTGAAAAACGCCGCGGGCTTGGCCTTCACCGCGGCGGCCAGGCCGGCGCGAACGATGCGGTTGCGAACTTCCGGCCGGTCGAGCGTCAATCCTCTTTTTTGCTCCTCCGCGGAAAGCTCCTTCGGAGCGATGTC
>Ga0209168_10000572_pt1 | contig 34297 bp, 35 predicted proteins | sample Coa_R1_FD_187156 | JGI IMG/M metagenome (GOLD analysis project Ga0209168, IMG submission 187156) | Surface soil microbial communities from Centralia Pennsylvania, which are recovering from an underground coalmine fire - Coalmine... | ecosystem: Environmental > Terrestrial > Soil > Unclassified ...
CATTGAACCGCTGGCTGAATCGGAACGGCACCAAAGACAAAAGGCTCGTACGAATGGCCGTACGGCATAAGACGATGTCGATTTGCTGCGCCGCAGACCAACCGCGGCGCAGCAAATCTCCGCTGCTTTCCATAAGTTCAAAATTTCACAGCGCGCCGCTTGACCGGTGCCTAGACGTTCGAGCACCACATGTTGCGCCTCGTTTTGGCGTCGCCCAGCGCCGCGTGCCGCTGGTTGAACGCCCCGCGCCGCGAATCCTCTCCCGTGAGGCGCACCGGCGTCCCACCCAGTAGCATTGTTGCAAATGTCAGCGCCTTGGCCATTCCGTAATCCACCGCGCGCTTGCCATGCTCCACCTCTGCGCGCTGCTCCAGCAGCTTCTTAGTGGTAACCGTCACGGCCGGATCCGCTGCGATTTCCTCGAATAAATCTGCCGGAGCTGTGCGTGATCTCTGATTTTTGCGTAGCAAGCACCGCGACGCAACGCTCCCGCGTCATCCTGCATTCCAGACCCAGCGCCGAGTGCCGCTCGTTGAAGTTGCCGCGTATGCTGCCCAATCATGCGATCCGACCGTCACGCATCCGTCGCGGTGGTCTTACCCGTTCAGCAGCGCGGCAGGCTGTGAGCTCAGGTAATTTCAGTTTTTCCGGATGCGCGGCGCATATCCAGTTCTCAGCGCATCCAGCTGCGCCCGCGCGCGGGATCGGTCCCGTGGCCTTGAAAAACTGTGGCCGATCGTGTACACTGGTTGCAAGTTCCGGTGGGCTTTCCTCCGAACCTGCACTGCGAAGCGGACTATAGTTTCCCCAAAATATAGGAAATTCGATGTCAGATCGCATTTTGTATGGCCGCGCCGATGCAGCGTTCCGCCTCGGCGTGTCTCTCCGCACCATTGATGAACTAATTGCTGCTAGAAAAATCCCTTCGGTGAAGGTCGGCCGCAGGACGCTTATCCACGCGTGTGAACTGGAAAAATTCGCGCGGGGCGGAACCGCCGCGAAATCACGGCGCGGGGGTCGCGATGCCCAGTAAGCCCCTTACTCGTGTTCTTGAGTATCTTGAAAACGTCACCACAACCACCGACGGCTGGTCGGCTCGCTGCCCGGCTCACTCGGACCACATGAATTCTCTTTCGGTCAATGAAGGCAGGGATGGGCGTGTTCTGATCTATTGCCACGCTGGATGCCACCTGGACGACATTCTGGACCCACTCGGCATGAGTGCCCGAGAGTTATTCGTGCCGGGACACGGCGCCGCGCTGACGACAAAATCCGAGGGCACCAATCGCGAGCCGAGTTGCGGACTGACGCTCGCAGAATACGCGGACGCCAAGAAATTGGAACCGGCATTCCTGGACAAGTTCTGTCTGGAGAATGTGAATTACAACCAGCGCCCGGCCTTGAAAATTCCGTATTTTGACGTCAATCGTGATGAGTGTGCCGTTCGGTTTCGTCTCAGCATGGCGGGGGAAAAGCGGTTCGTCTGGAAAAAGGGAGACAAGCCGGCCTTGTACGGCTTGTGGCGGATCAAGAAATGGCTGTCGGCGGGATACATCGTCCTCGCCGAGGGCGAATCCGATACGCAAACGCTCTGGACCCACAAGTTCCCCGCCCTCGGATTGCCCGGCGCTAACACATGGCGGGAGGACTGGGCCGGCTACCTGGCGAAATTCCCCAAGATTTTCGTCGTGATCGAGAAGGATCGCGGCGGTGAGGCGGTGCTCAGCTGGCTCGACGATTCAGTCATTCGCGAACGCGTACACTTCGTCCGGTTCGAAAATGTGAAGGATCCGAGCGCTTTGCACGTGAAGGACCCCGCGAAGTTCCGCGGGGCATTTCAGAAGGCACTTGACGCCGCATTGCCGTATTCCCGTAAAGCGGTCGCCGACGTACGCGACTGGCTGGGCATCGCTTCCTCGACCCGCACAAACCCGAACAGGGATCCCGTCCTCACCGTACCCGAGTGGCCGGATCCGCCGGCGCCCGAGGCCTACCACGGCCTTGCCGGGGAACTTGTTGCCACAATTGAACCCCACAGCGAGGCGGCTGCGGTCGCCCTGCTGGTGCAGCTACTTGCGATGTTCGGCAACTCAGTCGGTCGCGGTCCGCATTTCGTTGCCGAGGCGGATCGCCATGGTGCCAACATTTTCCCGGTGCTAGTGGGTGTTTCTTCGAAGGGCCGGAAAGGGTCCTCGCTTTCCCAGATCAAGAGCCTGTTCCAGGAGGCCGACGCCGCGTGGGCTAGCGGCTGCATTCAGTCAGGGCTCTCATCCGGTGAAGGACTCATTTGGGCCGTTCGTGACGCCATTGAACGACGAGAGCCCGTCAAGAAAGGTAGCCGCGTGATCGGCTATCAAATCGTTATTTCTGATCACGGCGTGGCCGACAAGCGGTTGCTGGACCTCGAGACTGAATTCGCATCTGTTTTGCGGACCCTCGGCCGTGAGGGGAATACGCTCTCGGCGACCATTCGTCAGGCGTGGGATAGCGGCGACCTTCGCATCCTTACGAAAAACTCTCCCGCAAAAGCCAGTGGCGCACATATTTCGATTATTGGTCACATTACCCGCGATGAGCTGCGTAGGTATCTCGGCACGACCGAAGTAGGCAACGGCTTCGCGAACCGATTTCTGTGGGTATGCGCTCAACGCTCGAAGTGTCTTCCGGAGGGGGGTCGTCCCGCAGATGCAGATCTCCACCCGTTGATCAACCAGCTCCGTGAAGCGTTGCAGTTTTCAAAAGACATCGAAGTAATGCAGCGCAGCGAAAAGGCCCGCGCCCTTTGGCTTAAAGTCTACCCGAAGCTTTCCGAAGGTCACCCCGGAATGCTCGGTGCCGTGACCTCGCGCGCCGAATCCCAGGTGATGCGACTCGCATGCATTTACGCTCTGCTTGATCGCAAGTCGTCTATCCTTTTTCAGCACCTGAAGGCTGCTCTTGCTCTTTGGAAGTACTGCGAAGCATCTGCTCGGTACATCTTTGGCGGTTCCTTGGGTGATCCGACGGCGGATTCCCTGCTCGCTGCGATCCGTGCCGGGGCGGAGGGACTGACGCGAACTCAGATCAGGGACCATTTCCAGCGCAACCGGAGTGCGAATGATATTGACCGTGCCCTCGGGATGTTGATGGAACATGGCCTGGTCGGTAGGAGAAGAGGCGAGCAGCATGATGGCCGCCCGGCAGAGCTTTGGACTGCGGTGTAGAGTCTTGATGACTTAACGCGGGCTTCCACTTGTCGTTTATGTCGTACGGCCCGTTCGCGGCGAGTAGATACTTTGGTCGTTTACGACGTAGATTGTTGATAACGCTGGGGAACACGAATTCGAAAATCGAGCAGTCCCCAGCGTCGCAAAAGCAGAAACTTGCTCTCGAATGACGGTTATTGCATCCAGGACCGATCGTTGTAGCGACCACGAGTACGACAATAACGATAAAAGTCCTAGAATTTCATCACGTTGCGACTGGCAAGACAGATAGGATGTCGATTCGAAGTCAATGTACTTATTAGCGGACTTTCAAAATGAGCTCGAATGTCAAATCCAAATCTCCGCAACAAGCAAACCGACAGGCTCCAAGAAGTCGCAGATCGCGTGAGAAAACGAAGCCTTCGTGTCGGACGAGATCCGGCGCCCGGCTGACCACCCCTCCGGTGAAAGGGTCTTCACCAATCATGGAACTACCGAGCGCCGCCGGGCCATCACAAGTGGTGAAGCGGCTGTCCCAAATCCACGCTCAAATGCTTGGCCTGTTCGCGTATGAAGGCGTCTCGCGAACCGTCGTCAATACCGAAAGCTTGCGAGCCGGCTGCGGCCTCAATCAGGACGAATTCACGCAAGTGCTCAGCGGCGTGCTCCCAGAATTCGTGGAGGCTATGAAGCCGCGTGATGCGCTTGAAAAATTGGCGCTCGAACAGTTGATGGTGCACCACGCACGAGTCCTCGCACTTTCACGGCAGGCAGCGATGAATGCTGAAGGAGATGGCGTCAAAGTGATTAACGAGGCTTGCGATGGTGCTTCAGGTAGCTTCCGTCGCTTGATGACCGCTTTTCGCGATCATCGCCGGCCGAAGGATTCGGGGACGAGCTATACAATCGGCCAAGCGAACGTTGCGCAGCAGCAGGTCATTCAGACGGTTCAAAATCCCGAATTGTCGCGAGGAAAATATGACGATCAAACTAGGATCGGCAAGCAGCAGGAGCAAGCGAAACTACCAGCTCAGCCGACGAGGGCTGCGATCCCTGCGAGCTTCGATCCGGCGCCGGCGACCATGGCAAGCAAGTACCGGCCCCAGGACTCGCGAGGGAAAAGCGCGCGTCAGCCGCAACGCGCTGAAGCACGGCGAGCGTTCGGCTGCAAAAATCGCGCTCCGAAAGCTGGCGCGAGAGACAATTAAAATGCTCCGGGGCGTTCCCGGGATTCTGTCCTAGGGCCGCTACTGGCAACCGCGTCCCTCGAGCCTACCGGCAAAAAAGAGTCACCAAAGAGCAACCGCTCTTCCGAGGTCCAAGTAACAAAAACTTGAGTAGAATCGTTCATTCATGCCATACGTTCCAACTCGCGAACAACAAGCGATCCTTGAGCACAGCGCCAGGCGCCATGCACGAGTTCTTGCAGGACCGGGAACCGGAAAGAGTGCCACGCTCGTGGCGCTCGTCGACCAATTACTCGCTGAAAATCCTGCGCCTCGCATCCAACTGCTGACGTTCACGCGGGCCGCCACGGCGGAGTTGGCCAAGAAAGTGTCCGAACGCCCGGCTGCCGCTGCGGAACGCCCGAGCACCATGCACTCATTTTCTATCGGCGCGTTGCTGCGCAACCCGGGAACTAGCGACTTTCCAGAACCGCTGCGCATCGCGGACAAGTGGGAGGAGAAACAAATAGTCCACCCCACACTCGCGCATCGAATTAACATCCGAACCGATCACGTGGGTAACCTGATAAGGGAGATGGCGGCGAATTGGGAATTTCTAGGGCCGCGAGAGCATCCGCGGGTAGTTCCCGCCGAACGCGCACGATTCGTTGGAGCGTGGAATGAGCATCGACAAATTTATGGTTATACTTTGCTGGCAGAATTGCCATTTGCGCTGCGGCAGGCGCTCCAGGATCACCCCGATCTCGAAGGTGTCAACTACGACTTGCTGGTCGTGGACGAATACCAAGATTTGAATGCATGTGACCTAGACGTGTTGCACAGAATTGCCGACCGCGGCTGCTCAATCATCGCGGCAGGCGATGACGATCAGTCAATCTATTCGTTCCGGTATGCGGCGCCCGAAGGGATTCGTCGTTTCCCGCATGATTATGATGGATGCCTGAGCTATACGCTTTCTGTTACTCAACGCTGTGGGCGACATATTGTTGAATGGGCATCGTACGTGATTGCGGGCGATCCGGACCGTCCACATGACCGCCCTGGACTGATGTGCGCTGAAGGATCGCCGAACGGTGAAGTAGCCCTCCTCGAGTTCCGGGGCGAAGTAGCGGAGGCGCGGGCGATCGCCGCACTGATCAGACAGCTGATCGATCGCGATCACATCCCTGCTGAAGAAATTTTGGTGCTAGTGCGGGGCGACCACAATGGCAGGTTCAGTCAGCCTATAAAACAGGCGCTCGACGGACAGGAGATTCCATATTGTGATCCCGAGGCGGTCGAACGCTTGCTCACGGAGCCTGCGAATCGGTGGGCGCTGGCCACGTTCCGCCTCCTTGAAAATGACAGGGACTCTTTGGCCTGGGCGAGTCTCCTACTGTTGACGCCGGGTATCGGGCAAGCTTTTTGTGACTACATCTACGAGCGCGCCCGTATCGCTCACACCCAGTTCGGCGCGGCCCTCCTAACAGCATACGAAACGAATTTTCCCGATGCTCCGCATTCTGCGGCCCGTGTGCGTATCTTGATGCAGAAGGTGATCGCGTGGCTCGGCGCGCATCCCGCGCCCGATGAAATACCGCAGGAAGGATGGGGGCACTGGATCGTTGCCACCGCTGGCGACGATGTCGTGCCAGCGCCGAGTGCTGGATGCGTCGAACTGCTGCATGCGCTCGACGGTCTGATCGACGAAGGCTCCGGATTCGGCCGATTTCTGTCGCAAATCACCCCCCTGGGGAAAGATCACGCCCTCGCAGAAGCTCACGGCGTACGCATCATGACGATGATTGGCTCCAAGGGTCTCACCGTACGAGCAACAATCATCGCGGGCGTTGACGATGTAATTGTGCCGAATCCGAACGCAGACCTGGGAGAAGAGCGTCGGTTACTTTACGTGGCAATGACCCGCGCGAAAGAATTCCTATTTGCCACATGGGCCGGCCAACGACGCGGACCTATGGCACGGGCCGGTCGAGGGCGGGTGCATGCTCGCCGACGCCACTCCCACTTTTTTCTTGGTGGCCCAGTGAATTCCGCGGACGGCCTCACGTATCTTGGTCGGAGATAACGAGACGCCGCAAGTAGCGCTTGCTGTTGCGCTACCGATCGAGGACCATCCGAGAAATTGGGCTTTACCTAGCGCGTTTAGTAAACACATGTATCTTGAACCGTGAAAGCCTTCCGTATCGACCATGGGATATCAATCACTTCCGAACCGACCGGCTTTAGGGTTTTTTGAACTAGGACTCATTCGCGAGTTACCACATAATCTGCCGCGCGGCCCAAAAGGCTCTGCAAAAACTGCGCAGCAGCGATTTGGAGGCGATCCCACGGCAATTGAGGATTTTTTGTCTCCAAGATCACCTAATTCTTCGCTACAGGCACTGCCTTTTCCGGTCTCTTTCCGTAAAATTGCGCCGTGATCGAGTTCCATAAATGTCACGAGGCCAGTCCTGCCTAATCCTTTTTCGACCTCGCTCTTCAGTTCAGCGAATGTTCGCGCTTCGACAAAATAAGCTAGGATCCACTACTCCTTAGCTCGTCTGTTTGAAGGTTTAGGTCGCGGATTTGAATCTCGAAGGCGGCGTCTATCGAACCTGCTCCAGAATTCCTTTGACTACCAAAATTCCGATAAGGCTCGGAAATTTCTTTGAGCGGCCGCTGCGCGAAGCGAAAGACATGGTCTGCGGAGGTAACACGGTTCGATACCCTGACTGTGCTGCCGGAAGGTCGGCATTTCTCTCAAATGATATGGACCAACAAGAGGCCGACGAGAAGTATTACGCGCAGGTTACGCCATGAACGGAGAATGCCGTCGACTTCGACCCACCCCACCCTAGAACGATTGTCATGTCGCCACGAGGGATCTTCAACGAGTGCAGCTATGGCTACAAGCCGCGTGTCCGCGGTCAGCATCACCGCCAGCACGACCAATCGAGCTACGATGTCCCCATTTCCTTTAGGACGTAGCCAGGCATGAGTTTCAGCATCGGATGCAGGCGGCTTTAGACCAAATGTTCCTGAGATTCGTTCAGGAGATACAGAATAGAATCAACCGATGATAATGATCCCCACAGTTAAGAGAGCTGCCGCGGCGAGCGGAACCGCGTTGCACATAAAACATCTCTTTCCTGGAAAATCTACCCCGACTTTCTGGTCTTGCTCTTGATCCTCGTCGTGCTCAGGATGATGTGGCGGCACGTCTCGGCAATGGGATTTGCAAATTGGCTGCCGCCTGTGGGCCGGGTACTCCGTAATCGGAATCGGCTAGGGCGTGTCCGCCGACGATCAAATCGATTGGCGCATCGTATTTATCCATGACGGATTCCACGAAGACCATACCCGAATGCGGAGATTCCAACACCTTCCTTCCTACGGTTGCTGAGCTTGCTCAGGTGCTCAGAAGGTGGCAGAAGACGACGACCTATGGTAACTCCACGGACTGGGTGTTTGCGTCCTCGAAAACACACGGGAGGACGCACGCGTGGGTAATATGCGACCCGGCCAATCCCATAAGTTGTCTTATGGGTTCGTCATGTCAATTCGGAACGTCTCGTGGTACTGCCCGACGAACACCAGCCCCTGCTTTCGACTCCCGGGGTAGAATAGATCCGCAACTGTCGGAGGATTGCTGGCTCCGGTGCTCATGTTCGGAGTCAGCGTCCAGTTCATGCATACTGTGACGCCACTAACAACGCTCGTGGCGTTGCAAGTCACGGTAACCAATCCGGTCGAAGGTGCAACGGGTTGTGTCAGATACTTTTGTGGCACCTGCGGGCCCATCGCCAATTTATACTCGATTCCTCCTGAGTTAAAATCCAGGATCATAAGGCAATTGCCGCTCGACGTCAGAATGTTCTCCAAGAGAACTTGGTTCAGGTTCTGGTCGTAGCAACTCGCAGCCAACTCCACATTTTCCCAGTAATACCCCGGTGTCGGCCCGGCAGGCTGCGAACTGTTAATGGCATCGTTTGGCGTGATGTAAAGAGTACGAGTCGATTGACTGTACATTCTGAGGAAGTACGCCCCCCCGAAAAGATCGCTTATAAGGTTTGGATCCAGGGCAGCACTGTATGTGGCCTGTCCCGATCCGTTGTAATCGTCGCTCCTCAGCAGGAGCTGTGCGCCGCTGGTATCGGTGTCATGGACGATCGTCGTGAGGTTTTCGGTGGAGTCGACGGGAGTGTGAGACCCAGGCTTCCCCGCCCTTGCTCCTCTCGGAACCCAGATGAGCGCCCCTGCAGCGAGCACTATGGCGCCAATCCATCCCGTTGCTTTCATTGCCGCGCTGCCCCTGTATAATTCTCCGACCTGTTTTTTCATTTTTCCTACACTCCTTTCAGAGTCAGCTTCGAGCTAGTTTTCTCGTTACCGCCGTTACGGCTTGATGACGATCACATCGCGCGGCGCACCCCCGCTAAGGGGAAACGGTGAACCGGCGATTGGTGTTAGGGCTCCCGTACTCGGGCTCAGCTTGAATCCAGAAACCTCACTAGGGATGTTGCTGACATAAACGAATTTGTCCGACGGGTCGACCGCGATCGAGGCGGCGTTGAAAGACTGCGGTATCCCCGCGACCGGTGTTAGCACACCGCCGGCTCCGATTGTGTACACGGATAGGCCACCGGTGGCCACAAGAACGACATTGCCACCAGGGTCGATTGCTACGGGGCCAGGGCCGTTGCCGCTGACGAACGGCGAACCCGTAACATCAGTTAGGACGCCACTGCTGATGTTTAGAGACAATACCGACACATTGTTAGTCGCTTGGTTTGCAACGATCACGAAATCTCCGTTGGGTGTCACGCGGATGCCCTGGGCACTATCGCCCCCGGTATTCGCGAAGGTCGAACCCATCGCCGTCAACAGACCCGTGCTGGGATCGCGTGAGAAACCGGCGATCTCATCACCCGCCGTGCCTTGGAACGTGACGTAGACAAAAGCGCCCGAAGGATCGACAGTAAGGTCATGAGGTACGCCGGGAACTGTAATCGGCTGATTGGCCAACATGGTTAGACCGTGCGTCGTCGGGTCAATGCTGAACCCGAACAACTCGGCAGCATTGGCGAATAAGGGATCGGGGATGACATAGGCGTTCTTCCCCTTCGGATCAACGGCAATTTTGCCAGCAGCGATCGACAGTGTCTGATTCGCAGCGACGGCAGTCAGGGCGCCCGTGCTAGCGGCTACCGTGAACGCGACTACGTTTGGTCCCCCTCCGCCCGTGCTCGTGGCGTAGAGAGCCGTGCCGCTCGGATCGGCTGCGAGTCTCACGGTACCAGCAGAAGCATTCGACACCGGAAAAGTCCCGACGAGATTGAGCGCACCGGAATTCGGATCGACGCTGAAACTGTCAATTTCTCCAAAGGTGTCGCCCACGAAGACGAGTTCCGTACCAGGAGCTAGAGGGGAAACACCACCGCCATTTGGATTACTGCCGGTGCCGCTACTGGCCCCACAGCCGGCCAACACCGGGAACAACAGCGCGATCATGGCTGCCAACGCTAGTGTACTTTTCGAATACTCTTGGTTCACTTGTCGGCTCCTTTTCCGGTTGCTCCCCTAAGGAAGCGCCGCCGCACCGGCTTGCGTCAGGATGACCGCGATCGTGGATATGGCTAAACGAGCGGCGACAACTCCACAGATCGCTATACATCGCGCTCAATCTTAAGTGACACGAATAGCCAAAACATTTCGTGGATTCAGTGGCTATGCTAGGTCGGAGGGACCGAGAGGGGCAGCTTCAGAGAGTTCGGAAAGGGCAGCAGGCGGGTTCTCTTACTTGTTCCGAATGCGGAAGGCGTATTCCGCGATGGTTTCGATGCGTCCGGTGGCTGGCACCCCGCGCACGGTGAGGATGTAGTCTCCTGGCATGAGCAAGCTGCTAGATATGTCGAGAAAAATTCTCAGGCCACCAGGAAACGTCTCAGCTTGCAGATTAGCCTCGCTTGCGACCTGTCTGCCTTCAACGGTAGCGAGCACGGCGCTGTAATGCGGGTAATTGCCTTCAAATCGTGCATCCAACCGAACCCGGCCGGCATCGAGAGGGATCACCAGCGGCCTGGACTCTTCGCCGCCCCGAACCAACCCGGGTGTGAGGACAAACGCGAAAGTCTTTTCTTCCTCTAACTGGCCTGGCGTAAGGTTTGGCCCTTGGGCCTCGGGACCTTGTCCAGGTAGCCTGGCCGCCTTTGGTGGAACAACGCCAGAGCTCCCCTGCGAGATCGCTTGTCGTGTCGTCCACAAAAGCTCTAGCCTGCGCGTTAGCCACCAGCCTCCCACGATCACAATGAGCAGAGCCGCAGAAAGCGCCGGAGCGAGAATAGTCCACGGCGACGCACGCAGAACTCGGAGCAGTGATCTCCGCTCTGCTGCTGGTTGGTGTAGCGTGCGAGCCGAGGTGTCCACTTCCGGAAGGCCTCGAAGCAGCAACCGGGCAAACTCCTGCTTCTCCATTTGATGGGGAAGGATCAAGAGCCGCTGCTCAAAGGCCCGACGATCCGCTCTGGAAAGCTCTCCGCGCACGTAAGTGTCGCGCAACTCGTCCTCGATTGCGAGAAGCTGCTCGAACAGAGCGTCGTCCATCAGATATAGACCCTCGAGTTCGGCTTGCTCCTGCTCGGAGAGCTGACCTAGCAGGTATTGAACCATCCGTTTTTCCTGGTCGGAGTCCATGACTAGCTGTCGCGAGACTCCTTCACTTTAGAGTGATTACGCAGCTCATTCATTTCATCTCTTCCCTCAAGCCCTTCATGCATTTGTCAACGCAGGCTTCCAGACGAACGCGTATGCGATGCGTGCGGATTCTTAATGCGTTCAGGGGAATATCCAGTCGCGCGGCCATGTTTCTGCGCGCACTAATTCGGGCCTGTTTGTCTTCCTTGTAGTACTCCACGATAAGATTGAGATCTTCTTGGGACAATTCCCGCAAGCAGCCCTCAAGGCATCCGCGCCGCAAGTCCGGCTCCGCTGCCGAAGTTGGCAAAGATTGCGGCGTGGATTGGAGAGCTTCTTCTCGCTGGCGGGCACGCAGGCTTTCCAGAAACACATGACGCGCGACTCCGGCACAGTAAGCCGCTAAGTCGCGAATGTTCTCGCCTGCCTCAATGTTTCTCGCGACCCGGTTGATCGCGTCGTCCGCCAGATCTTCGGGAAAGCGACACCCTCGCCACTCGAAGAACTTCACCAGTTTGCGCCGTAGCGCTTCATACCGTGTCCCGGCTTCCTCGCGATCGCTATCGAGTTGCGCCAGCAACAGGTCGAACGCGCTCTTGGTCAAAATCCATTTGTTCTTGGGTACCGACTGGGACCCCATCGCATCACTAGCTCCAGGGGAGGCGCGGACGTCCTCCGTTCGAAACTCAAGCGCAACGCCGGTGACAGAACTATCCCGAAACCGAATCTCTATGAATTTGCGTGCACCAAAATCGAACTTAAACGATTAGTTCCATCTGCCTTGTATCTGAAACGAGGCCCAGAAATAGGGGTCGCGCCAGCGTTTCTGCTTCCACATGTAAACCTGCGCTGCGCGCAGTGCGGCAGCCGGTGGCAGGTTCTTTTTCAGAAAGCCCTGATAGAACTGCGACATCAATTCAGCCGTCGCCACGTCATCTACCTGCCACAGGCTGGCCATCACCCGCGCGGCGCCAGCATACATGAACCCGCGGGTGAGTCCAATCAGTCCCTCGCCCTTAACCTCTTTGCCCAAAGCCGTCTGGCAGGCACTCAGCACTACCAACTCAGCTGGTAGGTGCAGATTGTAAATGTCCCACAAACGCAGGAAACCATTCTGCGGTCTTCCTCGCCGATCGACAAGCGACAGGATAATCCCGGACAGCTCAGGAGTGCGGCTGTCGAGCACGGCATGAGTGGCAAAATGGACGACCCGATATTGAGCCAATTCGGGACTCGTCAGTGTTGCGCGAGTCGCATCGAAATCCACTGCCTCGAAACTCTTGCCTCGAGGCGTGGCAGCCACGATGGCATCCGCCTCCCTTCGGGAAAATGGCAGCCGTGGAATTTTCCAGCCGCGCTCGCTGCCACCAGTTTCGCTCCATGACCTTTCAAGTCCTATAGGTAGATCCTGGTTCTGTGAGGTCACCCTGCCTTGGGACAAAGCCTGTGCAACTGGTCGGCGCTCTGGGATACGTTGGTCTTGGCTATCGAAAACAGGATCGGCAAGAACGGCGACTTCTTTGCTGGCAAGCTGCCTGCCGACTGAGCCGCGACTCAGCATCGCCAGCGTAGACGCCGACGGGGCGTTCACAATCTCTGACTCCACCATGAGAGGCAAGCCGGAGTCTCTGGTTTTTGCTGACCTCGGCATGGGTAAGGCTGCGAACGGAATGTACTGAAGAGCGCCGTCGGCCACAATGAGGAGCCGCTTGTGTTCCAGCAGCGCACCAGCCGGACCGAGCAACATCTCACTTAGGCGCGCGACTGCAGCCGGATACTGGGAACGCGCGTGCGCAATCCGAGTTTCTCTTTGCAGTTCCCGCTCGTCTCTCAGATGACTGTTCGTTGCCGTCAAAAGTTCGTAGACGCGGCGCGCCGCCGACTCGATTTCCTCCCGTTTGGGTAATGTGAAGCTTGTTAACGTAGAGTTCGTGATGGCCCACAGATAGCTACGCTCCTTACCCAACGAGTACTCCAAAAGGAGCGTGTCGGAGTCAAGAACCTGCTCCTGAATTTGTTTCAAGTCCAAAGGGGTAGGCTGCGTGATCCCGGCAAGGTGCGAGTTGGTTGCACGGATCTGCGCTTCAGTCTCGTCATATTCCGCCGTCAAACTTTGCAGCTCGCGATTCACAATTTCAGCTTGCTGCGTGGTGTGTGGACGTTCGAGCAGTTCAACCTGATATTCCGACCTAGCGCGGAGTCGTTGCTGTAAGGTCTGCTCACGCTCAAGAAGTATTGGATCTGTCCCCTCGTGAAAGTCAGCGTGCGCTTCGACTAGCATGTCTAAAAGGCTGCGGGCGTGTGCGCGCTCGCTGGCCTGGAAGGCAACGGCATCCAAGCCTTGGTCCGGGTGCTTGGCATTCATTTGCATCAGCAAGTCAATGTAGAAATCATAGACCCTCGCTGGTACCACAAAAAAGCTGGCCCGGGACTCCACGCCAGCAATCTGTTCGCGCGTAGACTCAAACAATTTCAGGCTTGCCTCCACGTCGCGCCGCGCCTGGGTGTTCTGCTGCATGGCTCGCTCAGCCTCGGCCAAGCCCCGAAGGGCCCCGGCTTCGTTCTGTAAGTCTTTCGCGGCGCGGCTCTCAGTAACTTGTTTTTCAAAGATTTCAATAGACTTGGGGGCGTCACCCAAGATTTCCAGGTAGAACCAGCCGATTCTGTCGAGAAAGGTTCGTCGTGTCCTATCCTTATAAGGCCACATGGAGAGGGCCTTAATCTTAGCTTCTAGAGCTGGCTGAGGCTTGTAGGCGAAGCCCATACTAAAGGTAGTCTCCGCTTCGAGTTCAGTTAGATGATGTGCATGTGAGTAGTCCAGGACCTTCCCAAAGTATCGGAGTGCTTTTTCACGTTCGCCTCGCCCTAAATAGATTTCTCCTAAGCTCAACAGCACGGGCGCCTCATCGGCCGGATCGTCTTTTGTTAAGGCCAGCGCCTTGTTGTAGTATTCCAGTGCGACATCTATCTCGTGCAACCATTTGTGCGCGGAACCCACTGCCAGTAATGTACTTACCTGGAGATGGCGGACACCGGAAGAGCGCGCAAGCCTGAGCGCCCGGTCAAGATAATCCAGCTCCTTCTCAGGGTCGCCAAGCTCCCAATAGACGTGGCCAAGGGCAGATAGGGACTCGATTCCGTCGGCTGTTCTTGCGTTAGGGACAATCTGAAACCGTGAAAGCGCCCGGTTGTAGGAATTGAGGGCCTCCTGAAACTGATCCATCGCCTCATAGACGTCACCAAGGCAGTTCAGAGCATTGGCCTCGGAGAAAGGTTCGCCTGCTGCCGGACCCAAAGCGAGCGCCTGATTCACCGAGTCAAGCGCTTCCTGCGGCTGACCCATTTTGATTTGAATTTTAGACATACTCTCAAGCGCTGCGGCTTCCCTGCCATATTCTGCTAAGTCCTGCCAAAGCGCCCGGGCTTGGCGAAGATAGTCGACTGAACGCCCGAAGTCTCGTCCGTCAAACGATCGGATTGACAAATACTGGAGCACCTCCGCTTCTCCACGGCGGTCATCGGCGGCGCGAAAGAGAGCCCTCGCGTCCTGGAACTTCTGATCCGCTTGCTGCTTTAACTGAGAGGAATTCTGACTGCTCAGCCGATACGCCTCGACCATCGCCCGGCTGGCGGCAACACGTGTCTCGTCTTGATCAATCGTCTCTCGCCGCTCTTCCAGAGTGACCGTGCACTTGTCTGATGGAGCGTTGCTAGCCAAAAGCTCAACGCGGAGGTGATACTCGCCTGAGATGGTCGATATGAAGCGTAACGAAAACTGGCCCACAGGCCCGGATAGCTCCTCAATCTTGCCGCCGTCGGGACCAGCCACGGTGACCTGAATGTTCGCGGCAGGATCCTCTGCGCTGACCCCGAAACGCACGAACTGGCCGCGCAAAAGATTTAGCCGGTAAACATGCGATCCGCTATCCGCCAGCGTCCCCTCAACAATCTGGCCGACTGCGAGCAATCGAACTTCGGCTTGCGGCGCTTCGTTCGCCAGTACCTTAGCCTGACCGCAGTTAGCATTTTGGGGCAAAAGACAGCACACGAAAATGCCCAGCGCAAAAGTTCGCTGCGTGCGAACGGCTTCGCGTTGCAGCAGATCAAAACGGAATCGGGTTCCGCATCGGTGCTTGATATGGAGGTATCCTTGACGAGTCCGGCCAGCTTAGCTCACTCTGCCAGCCCTTTCAAGTTGGGATGTGCGGCCCAGCGGAGTCGGTGGGAAGGTGACGTTCAACCCCTTGCTCGCCTCAGGTCTTGAACTCTTTCCTTCCAGAGGCCTGGATTTTCAAGTCGTGAAACTTGGGGATGTCTATGTCTCTCTGCAAGTTCAGCCTTGCCACCGTGGACCTGAAAGTCGTGAAATATCGGGATGTTGACCTCTCTCGGTAAGCTCTCTCGAAAATGCAGGTTCCAAGTCACCCCAAGTCTTGATGAGTTCTGATTACACCCGAGAGGCCCCGTTTATCAGGACTTGGCCGTCAGAACTTTGCAATCCCCGCCGGTGCCTGCTCTGGTAGCAAATTCGTTGTGTCGAGGGCAGGAGCAGCGTACGATGCGCAAACCGAAGGCTAACTCCGGTTTGTGAGCCGAGGCATTGCGTATTTGTAGGAATGTGCAATGCTGAAAGAACTCCCGTACGATGCGATGAAAAAAGAAAGGCCAGCGATGAAACACGAACGGGAACGTATTGAAGCGTGTGGAGGTAACTCCCGTCGCGGCTTTCTGAGAGCGGGCGTAGGAATCGCCACCGGAGTCGCCGCGGCACAATGGCTGCCCGGACGTGCCGCCGCCCAACAAGGCGCCGCGGCCCCCGTACTGCTAGAAAACCTCAGGAACGCCAACGGCCGCGCGATCTTGCTAAAAGACGGCATTGTCCTGAGCATGGACAGCCAAGTGGGCGATTTCGAGAAGGCCGACGTGCTGATCCAGGGAAAAAAGATCGTAGCGGTCGGTCCAAACGTCCCCACGCCAGCTCACGCCATGATCGTGAATGCGGCAGGGATGATCGTGATGCCTGGATTCATCGACACGCACCACCACCAATTTGAGACCCCTCTGCGCAGCATTCTCTCGGATGGTTTGCTGGGTGTTGCTGGAGATACCGCGAGAACTTACCAGGGAATGATCCTCGGCACCTTCGCTCCCGCCTATCTGCCGGACGATGCGCGCCTCGCTGAGCTAGTGGCATCGCTCAGCCAGATGAGCGCGGGCGTAACCACGACGGTTGACACATCGCAGGTTTCCCTCACTCCCGAGCATACGGACGCTTGCATTGCTGGCCTGCGGGAATCCGGGCGGAGGGCACTGTTCGCTTACTCTACTGGCCCGGGGGCCAAGAGCCAATATCCACAGGACATCGTCCGGTTGCGAAAGCAGTATTTTTCCTCCGATGATCAGTTGCTGACGCTGGCCCTTGGTGATGAAACCAATGCAGACCGCTGGAAGCTGGCGCGTTCGGTGGGTGCGCCCATCGTTTCTCACATCGTGAACATGAGCACTTTGGAGCCACTGGCCAAGGCGGGACTTATGGGACCGGACAATGAATACATCCATTGCACGCGGTCGGGGAACGAAACCCTGTGGAAGACAATCGCGGATACAGGCGGCAAGGTCTCCATCGCTCCGGCCATCGAGATGCAAATGCGGCACGGAATGCCTCCCATTCAGGCGGCGCTCGATCACGGTATCCGGCCGAGCCTGAGCGTGGATGTCGAATGCAACATGACCGCGGACATGTTCTCGATCATGCGCACGGCCTTCACGATTCAGCGCGCGCTTATCAATGATCGTGCGCTTGCCGGTGAACAGAACCTGCCTCCGTTGGTGACTTGCCGCAAAGTCATCGAGTTCGCCACCATCGCAGGTGCGCGCGTGGCCCACTTGGACGGAAAAGTTGGCACGCTAACGCCGGGCAAGGAAGCCGACATCATTCTGTTAGGGACAGAGCGGATCAACACCTTCCCGATGAATAACGTGCCCGGAACAGTTGTGACACTGATGGATACAAGCAACGTCGAACACGTGTTCATCGCAGGCAAAATCATGAAGTGGCAGGGCAAGCTCGTGGGAGTTGATCTGACCCAACTCCGCCGCCAGATCGAGAAGTCACGCGACGGGCTTCTTTCCCGAACCAACCAAACGCGCAACTTCTTTGGAACTTGCTGCACGGCTAGTTAAAGTGCCGAAATACGTTTGGCGATCGGGAAAAGAGTTCGGCGTCTTCCACGCCTATCCTCGCACAGTTGCGCTCTCGCACTGCCTTTGAGATCCAGGAAGTCGCTTTTGTCGGTCTGCACAACACCACCGTGGGATGCCTGGGAATGTGGCCCGGAACTGGTCATGAGGCATAAAGGCATATTCCGATAAGCCGGGTGGTCTCAAGGGGTCGATGCAACACTGGCCTGTAGTTTATCCGCTGGAGTTTGAAATCCCAAGGTTTGTCGCGGCCGGGTATTGAGGCGCAGAGCGATTGCGTTCAACTTGAGGCAATTGATGAGGAGCGGTGGCGCCACGTCCTTGCCGTGCAGGTTTTTGAAGTGTGGCATTGTGATTTCGATCCTCACCGCTACTACGACGAGACAAGAAGAGACGGAAGAATTAATGCGATGTATGGATGAAGGCATACCGGAATTCGACTTGCTCCCCGCCCCGTATTTTTTGCAGCCAAAACTCGAATGCGCCCGCCTTCGTTAAGATGGTCGTCGTAAGAAGCGGCTTGTTCACCCACGGCAGACCCAGAAATTTGTTCCCGGCGTAGCCCGCGCCTATTTTCCAATGTTTTTCCACGGCGTACTCAAACTTCGCCCTCTCAATGACGTGATGAATCTGGGCAGAATCATTGAGAGGCAAATACGCGAAATAGACAGTTTCATTGGTGAATTTTGGAGTGAAACGAACACGGAGCATCGACCAAGGCTGCAGATATCGGGCGCTCATGGCGGCCGGGCCCGCGGCCTGCACGTAGAGCAACTCCTGATCCCACGTAGCAAACTTGCCATCATAAAGCGTGCGTCCGCCACCAATGAAAAACTCACGATAATTTCCGTGGCCGAAGTCCACGTAGCCAACGTCGGGATAAATCCACTTTTTTCGGGTTTGGAAAAATTCAAGATAGTGGATGATGCCAATGTGCGGCGAATTAAGGCGCTCTCCCGTGCGGACCTCAAAAAAAGATTTCGTAGGAGTCGCAGAAGTTTCCTCGTCAGGCGCAGCGCCCTGGGCGAAACTAGCAGTGGCGCAGCCCAGGCAAAGCAATGTCGTGTACATCGCATTACGTAAGAATAATTTCAGAATGCTGACGCTCCGAGGGTACGTCGATACGCGCAACGATACATCATTCGTGGCAATTTGCGAAAGTGGTGGCGCAAAAAAAGGATAGAACTTGATTAACGCAGTTCTGGATGCGGCCCGGGCCATATTCCGATGAGGCCGTTTCTCAGGAGTTGGGCTATCCAGGTCTTCTACGTCGGGCACATGTGAGACCATAGGTCCGGAAGTTCGGGACACTTTAACGATGGCCCAACCTCAACGAACCTGCTGGCAGCAATGGCTGCAGCATCCGCAAGGCCTGTGGTTCCGCAAGGCGCTTTTTCAGGCGCACTTGTGGGTGGGAGTGGGCATTGCGATTTACGTGCTGGCAATCAGCGTCTCGGGCAGCGCCATTGTTTACCAGCGCGAACTCATGCGTCACTCTCGCCGCGCGATGGTGTTGACTGAATCGGGTCGCCGCATGAGTGTCGATGAGCTGACCGCTTACGTCCAGCGCGCATATCCCGCGTACCAGGTGGATAGCATCCTGGAAGCTTCGCAGGCGGACCGGCCGGATGATGTCGTGTTGGAACGCGGTAACAAGCGCATTGAGCGGCTTTTTGACCCCCATAGCGGAGCGGATCTGGGAGACCCCGAGCCGGGCATCAACCGCGCCATGGCTTGGATCACGGACCTGCACGACAACCTGCTGGCAGGCCAGACCGGGCGGCTGGTCAATGGGGCCGGCGCCTGCCTGGTTACGCTGCTGGGGTTAACCGGGATGGTGATGTGGTGGCCGGGGGTGAAAAATTGGCGGCGCAGCACGACGATCAACTGGCACGCGCAGTTTCCGCGTTTCAACTGGGACGTGCACAGCGCGGCGGGTTTCTGGTTCTCCCTGTTTGTGCTGGGTTGGGGAATCTCCGGCATTTACTTCTGTGCACCAATGGCGTTCACGCCGTTGGCGGGCGGGTCCTTTCTCTATTGGCTTACGCAGCTCCACATCGGCAGGCTCGGCTGGTTCACCGAGGCGGTCTGGACTGCGGTGGGGCTTGTCCCAGCGGTGCTGGCAGTGACGGGCGTGCTCATGTGGTGGAACCGCGTGTTGCGGAAGAAATGGCGGAAGAAATTCCGCGCCGAGAGATATATCCGAAACCCGCTCAGAAGTCCGAATGCAGAACTGATGTGAAGTCCCAAATCGATGACTGCGACTGCCGAAGTCCTGTAAGTCCGGATTGCGCCTGATACGTCGCCTTCTCGGAAACTGGCAGTCCCTTGCTTCCCACCTTCCGAGAAGCCCGTTTCACAGGAGGAATGCGTGAAGTGATTTAAACTTTCGGAGGCTGCTCCGCCACAGCCAAGGCGTCTCAAAATGGGCCTCGTCATGCCCTGACTTGTGTCGATGTTCCTTACTCCGTCGGATTGTCCACATTTTGGCGGACGTTCACGGAGAAGAGCTGGAAATCGGTGAAGCGATGCAGGCGATAGAACCGGTGGCCATGAAAGTCCATGTAGAACTTGCAGGTGGAAGGCAGCCAGATCTCGACCTTGCCGTCACTGAATTTTACGGGACGATACTCGATGTCCTCGTGCTGCAGGCGAAGACGGACTTCCGGAATCGCGTTGACTAGATCGCTCTCCAGTCTCGCGACCTGGTATGAATCCGCCAAAATCCACGCCCGGCCGCGCAGCCGTAGCCCGAACGAACGGCCATTCATGACCAGCGCACTGATGGAATTGTGGCGGTCAGCGCGCTCCTCGAAGCGAATCTGCCATGCCGGCTTGCCGTCCCAATCGCCAAGTCCTTCACATAGCATTCGAAAATCCTTGGCATGATTTGGATGAAAAATCAGTACTAAGCTGGGCGTTCCGACTGTCGCCAGATGGTCGGGAAACTGTTCGGGGCCCGAGCCGCCGTCGCGATACTCTTCGACATTCAGATAACCGCTGGCCGCCTGCTGAATCGAAACGAGGTAATTGAATCGCCGCCTTTCCGTGGCGCGAGGTCGCCCTAACTGGTCAAAGCTCTGGTGCTCCACGACCTCAGTCGCCGTGAACTTATCCACGTTTCCGATCAGTTCCTGGATTCGTTTTGCGGCTTTCAACAAAACGTCGTTCATCGGGCAGGCTGTTCCCGGCTTCACCTGAGGAACGTCGTCGTCTATATCCGCGGGGTACCAGGTATCGGCCTTCCCGCGTCGCACTCGCGGCGAAGCGACAAATTGGGTATCGACGTCGGAAGCGACGGCAGGCTCGGGCTGCGCCGCCCCAGACGGCGCTGACTCCGGAGGAGGCCCCAGCGTTTCTGCGCCGCCCTCCGACGCACCAAGCTGTCCGGGCAATTCGATTTCCTCCGAAGCGTATCTGAGGACCTCTGCGACGGAGACGCTTTCCTGCTCTTTTCCAGCTGGGACGAGGTCGATGTTCAGCGACTTTTGCCGTCCTCTGCAGGTGACGATCACCGTCCGTCGATTACCGCCAGATTGCTGCGTGTGCTGCGTCAATACTTCGCAGGGCGCTCCGTTTTCCTGTTGGAACTTCGCGATGGCTCCGTACAGTGTGCTGGCGAAGGATGCCTCTATCCCTGGTTCACTCGTTGCCGCCCAGTATTTATAGACCGAGGAGAGCTTTCCTTCGGAGAAAGTCAGACTTGCGACCCGAATCTGCGGTGGGCCGGCTTTCGTTTCTATAATCCAGGTCGACCCACCGCCGGGTGCGGTTCCGACTTTTTGAACGCTGTAGTCCGTCGCCAGGGCGCGGCTGATGACGTCCAACTGCATTCCCAACTGAATCTTGTATCCCCCGATGTCGACGGATTCCGGGGAATCTTGCGCGGGAGGCGCGCCTTGCGGCCGCGTGCGAAGCGCAAAGAGAAGCACAAAAAATACGCCGAAAGCTAGTCTCCGCGATTTCGACATCTCCAACCTCGGAGCGCTTGTAGTGGGGACCGATCTCTCGCGATCGTGCCGGTGCAGCGGGGCCTAACCATTCTGTTATTGGCAGGCCGGCACAGCGCGTTTGAGGCGAATTATAGACCCTTCTAGGAGGAGTCAGAGAGTTATTTGCATTCCGAACAGCCGATTCACGAAAATCTCACGATCGGGCTTCTGGAAACGGCATTTTGAGCTTGAGGTGCTGCGACCCCGACTCCTGCTTCGTCGGCAACTCCAAAATCATCATCCATCGGCCCACCTACAAATGTGGTACGGCGTACTACGACATTGCTGGAGTTGCACCCGAGAAGTCTGGATCACGCCTGAGTCGTCTCCCGAGAAAGTGGCCGCTAACTTATTTATTTTTTAGGGTTACCCATAGTCACTTTCTTCCGCCTTTGTCTGCGCGTAGCCCAGTCTATTGCTTCTTGGAATGTGGGTTTTGCAACTCGAAGTTTTGCACTTCTGCCTCGACGGGGGGATGGCGGACAGCTGCGCTGCGGGCGATTTGACAGGCGCCTTCCCAATTTGCTCTAATCCCGCGCACGCGAATCGCAGATTGCTGGAGACGCCGATGGCCGACTGGCAACATGCTCAGCAAGACGTTTCGGAAACACTGGCGCAGCTGCATTTTTTCTCGATCAAGAAGAAGGGGCCCACCGGCGAAGTCGACTTCCGGATTACGATCAAGGAGTACGCTACGCCTCCGCCCGGACAGTACGTCCGTTTTTTTGCCGAGGCCGACAAGCAGGTCAATCAGAGATCGGCGCCCATCTACCCGTTTGGCTGGGGGAATTCCCTCTTTTTGGCGCTTTCCGATTGCCTGCGCATGATCCGCGAATTCCCTTATGAAGGCGAATAAAAGAGCTGATTCGTTGCCGCCACGTATGCTTTGCGCGTTGCCTTTTGTTTAGTTTCCGTTGACACTTTCAATGTGCGCGAGTTAACTTCCTGTCGCGCAACCTCGACCGCGGAGTTCACACCATGGTCATAGGATTTCCCTTGGAGATCAAAAAGAAAGAGATCAAACCCGGCACTGTGGTTCTGGAGCTGACCGGCCGCATCACCATGGGTCCGGACTGCTGGCAGATCGACAAAGAAATTGCGCAACTCCTGGAACAAAATCAAAGGCACATCATCCTCGACCTTTCCGGTATTTCCATGATCGACAGCACCGGGATCGGGCAAATCGTGAAGTGCCTGTGCAAGCTGAAGAATTCCGGCGGGTCCTTGCGCCTCGCGGGACTCAAGGGAATGGTCGACGGGGTGTTCAAAATTACAAAAGTCGATCAGGTGATCGGTATTTATCCCACAGCAATCGAAGCAGCCGCGAATCCGCCATCCGAAGCGCAAGAAAAGGGCAATTAGCAACCCCGGGGGTAAACTCTGATGATGTGGCGGGTGCGATTGGCCGTCCAAGCTCTCATTGGTCTTTCGGGCATAGTTGTCCTTGGTTTTGGTATTAAGACGATCAGTCCGGGGTACATGATCCTTGGGCTGTTGATCGTGTTTGGCTCCGTGCCATTACTCGCTCGCCGCCGCTAATTTGCTCTTGGCGTCCCTAAAACCGTCTTTCCCATTTGCCGATATGGCCGTTGCTCAGGCTGTGGCCAGAGGCAACCAGCAAAGCGAACTTGCAATTGCAATTTCACCACACTACCTTTACTCCAAATAGTGGGGCCAAGTAGGCAGCCTGCATCGGATCTATGATTGCTCCTTCCAGATCCTTTGCGTTGATTGCAAGTCCTTCGATCTTTGAACCTCGCAAACTCGCTCCTTTCAACTTCACACCTGACATCTGCGCATTTCGAAGGTCACATCGATAAAATTCAACACCAGACAAGTCTGTACCCTGAAAATCGCTGTCTCTGAGATCGCACTCCTCAAACCGCACAGCATTGAATGACGCGAACCGAAAACGCATATAGCTGCCATTGCACTTCATGAACATACAGTCGCGAAGCTTTCCTTCAGTGATCGTTAAACCGAGCATTCGACAATCAGTCATTTCGACACGCACAAGTTGGGCACCATGCCAGTTTGCATTGGCCAAGTCAGATTGGTTCAAACGAGAATCGCACAACTTAAAGCCTAGGAGCTTGGTGCCGTTTAGATCGGAGCAATCGAGATTAATCCTATCGAACTGCACTTTCGTCGCAGTCTGATTTGACAGGTTGAGCTTAATGCCTGTGGAAGTAGAATAAAATTCATTGTCGGCCAATTTTGCGTTTCCCCATTGCCTTAATTGCTCCAAGACGGGGAGGTCCGGGGGCGATATTAGCCTCTGGCAGGATTTGTTATCGCTATGGGACTTTGTCATATCGTGCGAAATATATGTGAGATTGCATTCGAATCCAACTAATTCATGACCGTTAGGATTGCTGATGTCGGGTGCTACACTCGGAGCAAACGGGAACGACGAATGACTGAAGCTCATGAGTGCGCACAAATGCAAATACTGTTCTGTAGTAAAACCTTTCCAGCAGCGCGGAGAAACTTGGAGCAGCGGCTCAAACCATCTGATTATAAGCTGGCCGTTTGTCCCGAGGATGACATCTCCAGCGCTCTGGACGGCGTGAATGTTGTAATCCCACTAATGTGCCGAATTGATTCCGCGCTTATGGACGCCGGAAGTTTTCGATTGATCCAACAATGGGGTTCGGGGCTCGAAGGCGTTGATCTCCAAGCAGCGCGACAGCGCGGAATACGAGTAGCCAACGTTCCGGCCGCGGGCAGCAACGCGGACTCCGTGGCGGAACATGTCATTCTTCTGACTTTCGCGCTGCTGCGGGACTTGCCGACCGCTCTCGCGAATGTGAAGGCGGGAAACTGGGGTGCGCCACTCGGGCACATGCTCGCCTCCCGGACCGTATGTCTCTACGGTCTTGGGGCGACCGCCAGAGCACTCGCAAAAAGGCTCCGGGCGTTCGACGTGCGCCTGCTGGGCATCACGCGTGACATCAGTGATCCCAAAGTCGCAGAATTCGCGCTCGACGAGTGCTACTCCACAAATGACTGGGAAACTTGTTTGGCCCAAACAGACGTGCTTGTTCTTTGCACAAGGCTGTCGGTCGAAACCCGCGGGCAGATAGATGCAAGAGCTTTGCGAGCACTTCGACCTGGAGCATACTTGGTGAACGCGGCGAGGGGCGCGCTCATTGATTATGGAGCCCTTTACTCTGCACTGAAGAGTGGTCATTTAGCGGGGGCCGGATTGGACGTCTTTTGGAAGGAACCCATCGGGCCCGATGATCCATTGCTTGCGCTCCCGAATGTCATAGCTACGCCCCACGTGGCAGGCGTTACGGACCAATCCTACGGCGAGATTGCGGATGCAGTTGCTTCCAATATCGAACGATTTCGCCGCGGGGAAACCCCACTAAATTGCTCGCTGTGAATCTTTGGCGCAGGCATCGTCTTCGAATGACATATCTGGTTTTCCCCGATGGCCACTCGATCGGCGATCTTGGGCTTTGAACCTATCCGTGTGTTACTGCGATGATTCTGGCCGTACTACTTCTGTGGTTCATGGCGACGGGGCAGCAGTCGTCACCTCCGATGGCAGATGCATTCGGAATCATTAAGGGCACTGTTGTCGATCCAAGTGGTAAACCGGTCGAGGGCGCCGTCGTGCATGAATCTAGCGACGACGGTCGCCCCTTGGGTGGGCGGCTCTTCCGAACGTCAACCACAGCCGCCCAAAAAACTTAAAGATACCCGTTGTCGAGGTTAAGGCTGGACAAACAATTACGGGCGTAAGAATTCAGCTCGCGCAGAAGGTTGGCAAATTACACCTGTTAGTGCATGACGCCGATACCAGAGAGTTGGTTCATGGGATTTTTGAGCAGTTATGCCGCGAGGGTTATCCAAACAATTGTCTCACAGGTTCAGAACAGTCCGATTCTGAACGTATGATTTCTCTGGATGTGGCCTTTTCGATCAAGATCGAAGCTGACGACGGTCAGCACGAGAAATGGGAATACCGCAACCCCAAAACTGGTTCCGCATATTTCAAATCCAAATCTGGCGAAACTGAAACGATAAATATATTTCTGCGTAAGAAGAAGTGAATGATTTGAGTGTCATCTATTCGGAGTTTGCCTTTATGCTTATCGAGCGGGTCGGCCATTCCGATAAGGCCGTTTACCAGGACTTGGAGTCCGGGAGCAACATCGTCTTGTGGGCCAATATTTTCTTGGAAGAAGCAGACTAATACAGAACGGACGGAAGATATGCTCCTGTCGGTTCGTTGTACAAACCGAGGGTCATCAAAGTCATCGGCTCGACCACCTTCAGACCGTTTTCCAAGCACCAGCGAAACAGCGCGGCATTGCGCGTTGGCACAATGATGCCCGGACCGAGGAAGGAAGGAGCGCCTGCGATCAGAGCTTGGAGGTCATAATTGGTCCTTCTCACCGCATGCCCAAAGAATCCTATTGCGCTTGCGTATGCGGTGATGCCGCCGTTGTGCTCCGCTACGACGGCCGTGCCTTGCTTAATCGCATCGGTCAATTCACCACCGCGCTCATGTCCGTGGACGGCCTTGCACAACGAATTGCATGCCTCAGCGTCAGATTCCGAAGCAGCCCTGACCCGATACCCGCTTAGAGCCTTGCTGATTGGCGGTCCTTGCATGACGGACATGAACTCGCGCACATCGAAGCCGAGTTTTGCGTAGAGCGAAAGCGAACGATTGTGGAAAGCTGCCTGGAGAAGTCTGACTCCAACGAACTTTCGCTCGGCCGCTCGATCCAGCACCGCTTGCATCAGTAAGCGACCAATACTTTTGTTTTGAACGTCAACATGGATGGTGATCGGACCGACGCCCGCAATTGGTGAGCGTTCATCCAAGCAATTACTTCCCACGATCTCGCCGTGAAATTCAGCAACTACAGAATAGAAGCCTGGGTGCGAGAACATCATCGATAGGACACCCGTGGCTGCGTCAGAACCGGGGAAATCAGGTGGGAAACCATGACGAACATTGATCTGCGTAAATGCTTCATGGCAAATAATGCCGCACGCACGGGCGTCCTCCGGTTTCGCTCGTCGAACAACCACCGCATCGGAAAGAGCAGTCCCCGTTGCGCTCTCAGTTGCCAAGGTCCGCCTCCTATGTGTAGCAAATCAATTGCTTACTTTCGTCTGGCAGAAGCGCGAATAGTACAACTAAAATTCCACGGTGTTAAGAATTTCGCCGCCAAGCCCTGCGAAGTCGGCTTCTCGTCATCTGGCCTTCCGATAATTCCCACATGACGATAAGGCCGTTTCTCAGATGGGATGAGAAAGCCGGTCTCCAGCGGGATGCGTTACGCTCCCAAGGATCGACGCGCTCAAGGCGCAATGGAAAAGAGACCGGCTCATGAAAAACAATAGCACTGTGGCCAGGCCACGGAAGCAGATTTTCAAACGCCAGCAACTGACCATCGGAATCGACTTGGGAGATCGCTTCAGCTACTACTGCGTGCTGGATGCCGCGGGTGAACTGATGGTTGAGCAGAAGCTGCCGACCACCAAGCTGGCGATGAAGCAGGTGTTCGGCAGAATGCCGAGCAGCCGGGTGGCTTTGGAAACCGGAGTTCATTCCCCGTGGGTCAGCCGGCAGTTGGCGGAGTTGGGCCATGGAGTGATTGTGGCGCATGCGCGGAATGTTCGCTTGATCGGGGAGAGTAGCCGGAAAGATGACCGGCTGGACGCGCGGATGCTGGCGCGGTTGGCGCGGATGGATCCCCGTTTGCTGAGCCCGGTGCAGCATCGCAGTGCGGAAGCGCAAGCGCAGTTGACGGTGATTCGAGCGCGAGCCGCGCTGGTGGGCGCACGTACGGCGCTGGTGAATGCCGCACGCGGGCTGGCGAAATCCTACGGAGAACGGCTGCGCAAGTGCGGCACGCAACAGGTGAACCGGGATTCGGGGGCAGTGCTGAGCGCAGAGTTACGAACGGCTTTGGGACCGCTGTTGGCGGAGGTGGAATCGCTGAACCAACGGATCGCCGAGTATGACCGGCGGATCGAACAGATCGCTACGGAAGTGCATCCGGAAGTGGCGCGGCTGAAGCAAGTCAAAGGCGTGGGCACACTGATCGCGTTGAGCTATGTGCTGACCGTGGGGGATCCTCGCCGGTTTCGTCGCAGCCGCGATCTGGGTTGTTATCTGGGGCTGCGTCCGGGGCGCAGAAACTCAGACAGCAGTCAGCCCCAGCTGCACATCAGCAAGGAAGGAGACCGCTACCTGCGAACCCTGATGGTGCAAGGGGCACACTACATTCTGGGGCCGTTTGGACAGGACAGCGATCTGCGGCGCTGGGGATTGAAACTGGCCGAGCGCGGAGGAGCGAACGCCAAGAAACGGGCGGTGATTGCAGTGGCTCGCAAGCTGAGTGTGCTGCTGCACAAGTTGTGGGTGAGTGGAGAAGTCTACGAGCCTCTGCGCAACCACCGCGCGGCGGTAAGCGAGGTGGCTTAAGACGAATTGAAAAGGTCGAGCGGAACCGCCGAGTTCAGGTGACTGCGGCCAAGTCCTGGCCCAACTTTCCCAGCCTGCTGGGGAGTCGAGGTCGATTCACAGGTAGCAGCACCTACTGAAACGAGAACGCCCAACTGGCACCGAGCGAAAAATCGCTCAACCAAGAGTGCGGATGGAAGGATGGCGGCAGAGGCGGATGAGCTCCATCGAAGACCACTCGACAGGCAAAGGCAACTGCAAAACCCGCTTGACACGAACCGGCCTTCTCATGGAAGGACTTGGATCAGGTCTGGAAGCGAAGGTCCCTTGTTTCTCCGTTGCCTATTTGCTTGCGAGGCGGACTAGCTCCCGTGCGATAAGGAATAGACCGCCGTAGATGACCCCGTTGACAATCACCATCAGTCCCTCGAATCTATTGCCACCTGAGTGGACACCCCAAATAGAAGCACCGACAAGGAAGCCCGGGATTAGCAGAACCATCCAGACGTCGCTGTGACGGAGAGCTTCCAACGCTGCGAGTAGCGCCGAGAGACCGAAGCCGCTGGCAAAGGCGAGAAAGAAGCGTTTGCGAGTCATTCCAAGCCCAAGTCTAGCGCTAAGACCGTCGAGCAGGTGGCCACATTACGATAAGCCCTGCCGGTTCAACTGGTCGATGCAACACCCCTCGGATCAGTTGATCTGACAATACGTTTCAAAAGGACCATCCTTCGGGGTTTGCAGTTCGATTTTGCCTAGACAGGACGCCTTTTCTTTGCACTTGTGCTCGCGGACGTTCGAAGCCTTTGGAATTCCTGGACTTGGGACTGTCGTCCTAGTGTTGCGACGACCCCTTGAGACCACCCCGTTTCTCAGGCAGTGGACATATGTCGGTGGCAAGATCACTATTATCCTGTGCGGATCAAGCATATCTCGTCCGGCACTGCGATAGCCGTAGTTGGCTTAATTGCACTGCTTCCAGCAAGGCCTCAGGAACTTGCGCCTAACAAGTTCATGCCGCAAATCAAGGAAAGGGAACGCTACTCCGAGATCATCTGTTCTGCCACCGTCGTAAAGATTTCTCCAGCGGGGAGAGCAGTTAGGCTGCAAGGCAGAGAGGTCAGCCAGTGGATTGCTGTGGCCGATGTTGATCACGTCTTCAAAGGAACGCTCGATCCGAAGACCATCGAACTCAAGTACTACGGCTTCATACCACCGCCCGAACTCTCTCCCCCAACGGCTTACTTCCATACTGGTATCCGCTACGTCCTGTTTTTGACTCGACACGATTCGGACTTAGAGGTGGCCATTCCCGTCTATCAGATGGAAATAGAACTTGCACCAACCAACAGGGCTGGCTATCCGGTTGGCACGCCTGAGCTGGCATTGGCAAACGAATTGGTATCTACCATCCAGTCGGAGCCCAAAACTATAGGAAGGGCGGCAGCCACGTATTTCAGTTGGGCTGAAGAGCTGATCGGGAAACAGACCGTCCCACTAGTCGAGCCATTTCTTAACTCAAGCGAACCGCTCGTTCGATACCAAGCCGCCTGGTGGCTTTCGTTCCGTAAGCTGAATGCCGCAGTGGTAGGTGAACTCAAGAGGACCTCCATGGATCAGAACGTAGAAGAGTGGGCGCGTTCTGGAGCGGGAGAGAGATTGCACGATATAGCCGAGGGAAGATATGTCCCTTGAGGGACGCGTTTCTTTGTTGGGGGCGTTCAATTGACCGAGCCCGACGACAAAATTCTTGGGCATCTCAATGCATTTTCCACTTCGGCCATGCAGGCATTATTCGCAGCACGGTTTAAGGCAGGGCAACGTGGCGCAAACGCTATCGAGATGGTCGATTTGCTATTTGGAATCGTTCTAGAAGACCAAGGCAAGATGGAAAAGCTGCTCTTGAACACGCACGGAGCGCAAGATTCCATCCGTGGATTACACTCTCCGTCCCATAAACCGTTCCTCCTTCAACAGCGGCTGGCGACATATTGACCAGAATCGAAAATCTCCTACCGCGTTCGGAACCTTACGCTCATACGATAGAAATACCATTGTCGCCTGACGTTGAGCGCATTTTCGATGGAGCGGAAGGCGTTCGGAACATGTTTCATCACAATAAAATCGAACCACTGCACCTCTTGGCAGCAGCTCTGAGCCAAGAGTCGAGCCAACCCACCAATCTCTTGCGCGAAGCAGGAATTACAAGAGAGATGGTAATTGCGAGGCTCCGAGCAACAGAAGGTTAGGCAAAAGCCATCTTTCGGTAGGCCCGTTTCGCAGGACCTAAGAAAACTATCCTCATTTCGTAGTGGAAACGTGGCGTTTTCACGGCCGAACTCCACCGTAGACTGCAAAGTTGTAGTATTTCCAGAGGACATCAACCTCGGTAAAACCGATTTCTGACATCCATTTCAACTGGTCCATCAATCTTTCCGGACGGTCTTCGGCCCGGTACTTGGGAATCCACTTGCCTTTGATTTCTTCCTTCGAAACGCTGCGGTTCATGAAATTGCGCCAATGTTCCATGTACACATCTTGAAGAAATTCGCTTGAACCCAAGACGACATCTGCATTGTAGAAAATCCCACCGGGTACAAGACCATCGTAAATCCGACGGTAGAAGTGCCACTTTTCTTCACTGGTCACAAGATGATGGAGCGCGAGCGAAGAGAGAACTACATCGTAGCCTCCGTCAAACCCGAACCCACTAAAGTCGCCTACGACGTAGCGGACGAGCGGATAACGCGTCAATTTCGCCTGAGCCATTGCGATCATGTTCTCAGCCAAGTCGAGGCAGGTGACTTGCGCATTGGGGAAGGTTTGCAAAACACGTGCTGCCACTGTTCCAGTGCCGCATCCTAGATCAATGACCCGCAGAGACGCAGAATGGTCGAATGGGATAGCCGAAACGAGCGTGTCTACCATCTGTCGGTATTCAGGTATCAGTGTCAGAATGATGCAATCGAACTCTCGCGCCTCTTCTTCGAAATGTTGTTTGATGTTGTCCATGATGGTGATGAACGACGCCCGAATAGTAGACAAGAATCTAGCTCTGTCTGGTCTGTTAGACAACCTCAGTTATTGGCACATTCGCACGGCGTAAGTCGCCTCGAAATGCGGTCTGCGATCCGAATTTGCCGAATTCCCAGTTTCCGATAAGCCCGTATCACAGGACGGATCACCGGAATCCGTTCTCGCTTACACAGGCGAAACCAGCTGTTCTAAAATGCGAAGAGCGACGCGCCACGAAGGTCTGATTCTCATATGTCCACAAAATTTCGCCCTCTCCTGTTCGTCTCGCTCGTCACCTCGACAGTTCTTTACGCTGCTCCGGCTTCGGGACGTGAGCGGGACCAGGTGACCGCAGCTGGAAACGGCGCTGCCACACCGATGCGCTCTATACCGCAGTACATCCCTTGTCCCGACCAGCCCAAGTCATTCAAAACCTTGTCTGAATCCGTTGCTTCTGGTCATCTGCCCTCTCCCTCCGCGGTCACCGGCTCTTGGGCTTTAATCGGCATCTGGGTGCACAAAGATTCACGACCGGATTTTGTCTTGGAATGATCCATATCTGGCAGCCGGAGCACTCACTTGGGCTTCCAGCGGAATGGATTCTTCTTCATTGGTCAGCGGCCTCCAGACCGCCGACCTACAATGCAACGCAAAGCCAGATTCTGATAACGCCGCTTGTCAGACTTGAGGCTCTTTTGGTGCTAACATCCCGCAGTCCATTCGCGCAGGAATGGACTGCAATCTCAAACAAAAATGAGGAGAAACGATGAGCTTATATGTAGTCAAGCTGCACCACACATCCGAAGCGTGCCCGACAGCTAATTCGAAGGCCCGAGAGCGGGCGATAAAAGGCGCTCCTGAAATGCCGAAGCTGGCGCAAAAGCTTGGAATCAAGTTCGTCGCCGGGCCCCTGGTGCTCGGCTCCACACATGAGAGCCTCGCTGTGGTGGACGCAGACAGAATCGAGACGGTGGAGGAATTCATCCTTCAAGCCGGCTTGATGCAATGGAATACCGTTCACGTGTATGCGGCCAAGTCACTGGAAGAGTCGATGAAGGACTTGGATAGGGTTCCTCCGCCGCTTTACTGAGAAATACGCACGCGACTCTGGCCGAATGAGGCTGGGAAAATATTCCGGGTTGAATACTGCGGTGGGACTGTAGCTTTTTGCCCAATTTCCACATTTCGATTGCGACGTCGATCTGGGCTTGGAAATGACAATTAACGGGTGATTGGATTGGCGACCTCTCGAACCGTGCAATTCCGGCTTCGTTCCGCGACTAACTAACGGAAATTCTGGTACACCGATTCCTCGAAGTCGCGCAGCGTGCGGATGGCACCGTCATCGTAGAATGGGAGCACCTGCATCATCTGGACGCCGCCAATGTGCTTCACCGGGTCTATCCAGAACTCAGTGTTGTAGATGCCGGCCCAGCTCAGACTGCCTGGGCTGCGGTGCTTCGTGTCCTGTGGATCGGCCGCAGCGATCTGGAAGCCGAGGCCGAATTTGTCATGGCCGGCTCCCAGCGGAAATGGCTTCGTGCGACTCTTGTCGGCGTCGGGTTGCAGCGTAACAAGGACCGCGCCGATGTTGTTCTCGCCCATCATTTTCACCGAACTCTCGCTCAGAATCCGCGCCGCACCTAGCCGCCCGCCATTTAACATCATGCGGATAAACTTGCTGTAGTCCTCGACGGTCGAATAGAGGCCGCCGTCGCCGCGAAACGGGGCTGTGGGCGTAGCCGGGATGTTCGCTGCTTTCGCCGCTTCCAATCCGCCATTCACTCGATTGTATTGCACGGGCACGCGCGATTGCTTCGCAACAGGCACGGCGTAGGAGGTGTCCACCATGCCCAACGGTTTGAAGATGTGCTGCTGGTCGTAGTCCTCGAGCGACATCCCGGTGATCTTCTCAACGATCATGCCGAGCACACGCGTGCTGGCGCTATAGTGCCACTCCGTGCCGGGATCGTTCAGCAGCGGCAACTCCCACTCGTTCTTTTTGGTCGCCTCGGTCAACCGCTCTTCGATGGGGTTCGTGAAGGCGTAGCCGATGCCTGACGTGTGCGTCAGGAGGTGGCGGATCGTCATTGGCTGCTTTGCTGGCCGCGTTTCGTAGGTTGCATCACCCTCGTTGAACTTCGTAATGACCCTCAGATGGTCGAAACCATCCAGGTATTTCGACACCGGATCGTCGAGTTTGAGCTTGCCCCCTTCGCACAGCTGCATGATCGCCACCGACGTCACGGGCTTGGTCATCGACGCAATCGCAAAGATGGCATTCACTCGCATTGCCACGTTGCGTGCCACGTCGAGCTTACCGGCAGCGCCTTCGTACAACACATTGTCCGGGCCGACGACGAGTCCAACCACTCCCGGTGTGTCGCCGCGAGCGACGGCACGGTTCAACTCGCCCGACAACGCGGCTTTACCCGCATCTGAAAATTCCCGTACCTTCGTAGTTTCGGCGTCACGAACTGTCTGTCCGTTTGCGTCGGCGAGCCTTGTAAGGCCCAGGCCCCCGGCGAGGGCCACCAACGCTGTGCCAATCAGGGCGGTCTCCTGCAGTCTCATGATCGGCAGAGTGTACACCCAAAGATGCGCTCGCGGGGTTGCGCAAACGATCTCGCAACGTTGTGTGCCGAGGCAAGTCCCGAGAACTCGTCGTCTCGTCATATGGGAAACCTAGATTTCCGGTTGACGATACGACCGTTTCTTAAGAGTTGGCTAAAAGGGTGGAAGTCTTCAACACAATTGGCACCGCGATGGGGTTGCGTGGTACTAATCACGAGGGTAGCAATAGCGGCTCAATATGGGTGAAGACTCTTTCAATCCTCGAGCTGATTTAGGTCGGTCGTATAGCGTTCAACGCACCGTACCGCGTTACTCCATTCTCGCCGTCGTGGAACTTGTCGAAACCGCGAGCACCGCGTGCATCGTGGGAAAAATGACAGAGGTCAGTCGCAAGGGATGTTACGTGAGCACCCCAAGCACCCTTCCCGTGAACACGTTCCTCAGGGTCGTCATTTCCCGCGATGGTCAGACTTTCATTACGAATGGCAAGATCATTTACGTTCACGAGCGAATCGGCGTGGGCGTGCTATTCGTTGATTCAACCGAAGAGCAACTTGAAATCCTCGAATCCTGGCTCGGCTGAAGTTGCCCGAACAGAAACTGGAATATGGCTTGCTTCCTCTGAAATGCGTCGTGCGCCAGTTGCCGGTAAGGCCGGTGGTCTCAAGGGGTCGATGCGACACTGGCCTGTAGTTTATCCGCTGGAGTTTGAAATCCCAAGGTTTGTCGTGGCCGGGTATTGAGGCGCAGAGCGATTGCGTTCAACTCCGATTGAGTGAACCGAGATAGGTCAGATTTTTTGGGCAGGTACTGCCGCAAAAGTCCGTTCGTGTTTTCGTTCGAGCCGCGCTGCCAGGGACTCTGCGGATCGCAGAAGTAAACCTGCACATTCGTGGCTATCGTGAAGCTTTTGTGTTGGGCCATCTCCAGTCCGCGGTCCCAAGTCAGCGAGCGGCGCAACGCCGCCGGAAGTTTTCGCACGTGCTGGCTCAGAGCGGCCACTACCGTTGCCGTATCCTTGCCGGGCACCTTCACCAG
>Ga0209168_10000573_pt1 | contig 34242 bp, 30 predicted proteins | sample Coa_R1_FD_187156 | JGI IMG/M metagenome (GOLD analysis project Ga0209168, IMG submission 187156) | Surface soil microbial communities from Centralia Pennsylvania, which are recovering from an underground coalmine fire - Coalmine... | ecosystem: Environmental > Terrestrial > Soil > Unclassified ...
ACTACAACGCCGGCCGACCAGATGTCGGTGGAAAAGTGGAGTGCATCGGCTTCGAGCGCCTGACTATCGTACTTGGTCGCAATTCGACCGAGAGCACGAGAACGCCACCAGTCTACAGCCATAGAAAAAAGCATCACTCCAAAGGCCGCAGGAGAAGGTTCAATTTCGATGTGGCGAAAGAAAAGACGCAGGGCAGCTTCGTAGACGATCCATGCGCACGTCAGGAGCAGAAGACCTGTCTCGACGAAGGCGGAGAAGTTCTCGATCTTACCGTGACCGTACTGGTGATCAGCATCGGCGGGTTTGTCGGAGACTCCAACGGAAAAAAATGTCAGGAGCGAAGCGATCAGATCCAGACCGGAATGCGCAGCTTCGGAAAGAATGCCCAAGCTGCCTGTCGTGAAGCCGACCACCATCTTGAGGCTGGTGATCACGACTGCGGCCAGAACCGAATTTCCGGCAGCCGTACGCTTCTCGGCGCGTATTGAATCCGACGGAGAAATGGCCGGGCTGCCCGACATGCAGGAATTATCGCTGGTCGAGGCAGAAAGCTCAAAACGATCAAGGGTAAGTATCCCTTGGCTTCACGTAACGTGCTATTCTGATCGCCCAAGAATATGCCGAACGTCGAATTCACCGAGGAAATGTGCGAGGCGATCTTTAACGCACCAAAGAAGTTAGCGTCGAGAATAGACTGGTTTGTTCAGAATACGAATACGTTCCGATTCGAGGCCAAAGTTATCTGCGAATCGGAGAATTTGATTCTCGATCTCAGCGGGCAATGGTGCCATAACACCTTTCTTAAGCACAGACGATGGGGCTTTGCGCTCAAGTTGGGCGGGTACATCATTCGCAGTTACGATATGTCGAAGAAACACAAAAACTTTGGAGTTGTTGGACAGCGAATTCATGGGCCGCATAAACACAGATTCAGAACCTCCAAGATAACGCGATTTGCCTACAAGCCTAATCCGGCCATTTGTGATACGGACCCGAATCAATCCCTGATGGATTTTCTAACGGAAGCAAGTATTGAGTTGCCGAAAGAATATCAATCTGTAATGTTCCCCTAATTGGCACGACGATGTGCAAGGTCCTTTAATCGCTCTTGCCCAGCCTTGAACGGTATTACTGGAATATCGTAGCCGCTAAACATGCGAATGACCCTTGGCTTCCACAAGATTTCGCGATCTCCTTCATCGTCTATTACCGCTACAAACTTCCTCTTCGGCTGGATCTCATGCACGTCCCGCATTTCAAAAACTCCCTGCTTCGAAACCATCATCGCACTGGTGGGAGTTGTGGCGGTCAATGTCTTCACCAATGTGTCGTTACCATGATTAAGCTCAAAATTGAAGCGCCACTTTCCAGTTTTACCTTCAATCGGCGATGGTGGAATTATGAAAGTCGCGTTCTGCTCGGCGAGAAACTTAGCGACAATACTAGCGAAGTCCCTCATGGGAAGTTTGGGCCTTACCGTGAATTGCAGAGCGAATATCGACTGAATGGCAGACACAAAATCGAACAACCGCTCTCCCAGATCGCCAGAAGTAGTAACGGTGATTTCGCTGCCAGTAGTAGCTAGCCCATAATCCTTGATGACCTGCTGAACTTCGTCCGTCCGCTCGGATTCCTCATCAGAAAGGTCGATCCCGGCGAGATAGAGAGTTTCATTGGCAATGCCCAAATCTGAAATCCTCCAGGTATTTTGCTCTAGAGGCTCAATCCCGACTTCGATAGCATCACCATTCGGCTGGTATATGGGGAGCACGGCAGTGAGCCATCCGTTCTGCTCCTCATGACATTCGATCTCAGCGCCTAGCCAGTTCACGATGGATGATTTTAGTTCTTGGCATTCCATGGTTCCCTCTCCGCCGCAGCATGATACACTACGGCTAGAGGGCATGAACCGCTAGTGAGCGACCAAGCCAAGAGCGATACATCCCACGCGAAACGCGAGTTTTTGCGTCCAAACAAAGAGGTCGCGGACAAGATGCGCCCCGTCAGGCGCGACTCGTTCCACGATCTCTTGAGGCGGGCAGCGAAGCCGAATCAGAAACCCGCTTCAACATCGAAATAAAAATTCGGTTTCCCTGCTCCCGCCGATTGTACCGAAAGCTGTACTCATCCAAATACGTCTGCAAATATTTCTTCGACACCGAGTGGTAAACGCCACGAATCCCATTTTGAACTAGCGACCAGAAGCCTTCTATGGTTTGCGTGTGGACATCCCCTCGTACATAAACTCCAGCGGAATGCTGAATCCGATGATGCGTGTACGTTTTATCCAACCCCGTATATGACGGATGTTCGTCTGTGAAAACGGTGGATTCAGGCAGGATGAATTCATGGGCAAAATCCTGCAAGGTTTTCTTGCTGGCATCTTCTACAACGCGAGCAATAACCCTGCCTCTGCCCGTCGTGCGCTCCACAACGCCAGCAACTACAGCTTTTTTACTGCCATCCAACCATTTTGGTGTCCCGCGCTTATTGCCGCGTGGCCGACCTCCGATGTAAACCTCATCCATCTCCACCGCCGATCCCTCCAGTTGCATGTCAGGTTCGGACAGCAACGAACGAAGTTGCTTAAACATTCTCCAAGCAGTTTTGTAGGTGACTCCGGTTTCGCGTTGGATCTGTTTAGCAGAAATTCCGCAGCGCGTCGAAGCCATCAAGTACATAGCGTAATACCAGAGACGCAGAGACGTGGTGCTCTTCTCGAAAATCGTGCCAGCCATCGGAGAGATTTGCGTACCGCAGTGGTCGCATGAATAAACGGGACGGCCCTTAATTCGATAATGCTTTCTGTCTTGCTGGCACTTTACGCAGAACGTAACCCCACCCGGAAACCTCTGCTCTTTTAGATGCTCAAGGCAAGCATCGTCCGTCGGAAACTCACGATTAAAATCAAATATGGTGTACCGAAGGTGGGCTGGAATTGTCTGTCTGCGGTTCATGAGAGATACTATCGCATTTTCTTCTACGTGATGTCAAGGGATAATTACCCGATCAAGGCAATTGACAGGATTGAGTAACCGAAAGACCGATTTCAGGATGCCTCGCCCTCCAAGAGAGTGAAATGATGGAATCGTTCAATGAGTCAACGGAATGTGCTAGGATTTCCTGCTTGGCAATTTCACCTTTCTGGTGGACCAATCATCCTGGAGGAAAAGCGTTATGCGTAAGAGTTGGCTGCTGTGTGTTTTATTGGGGACGCTGGCTTGGGGACAAGCGGCTCCGAGCGCGCCACCGCCGCCGCAGCCCGGGCAGGCTCCGACGGCACCTGCGGACACTTCAGCATCGGTACCGGCAAGCGCAGCTGTGTTAACCATCGAGGGCGTGTGTCCGGCGCAACCCAAGGCGGCTGCTGCAAAAGGCACTGCCGCGAAACCGGCCGCTGCCGGAGCAAAGACCGACGAAGCGAAAGCTTCATCCGGCGACTGCAAAACCGTTATTACCAAAGCTGAGTTCGAGAAGCTTGTGAGTGCTCTGGCCCCGAATCCGACGGCCCAGCAGAAAAAGCAATTGGCAGGAGTCCTGCCTCGCGTGATCGCCATGTCGACCGAAGCTAAAAAAGAAGGGCTCGACAAGACTCCGCAGTTCGACGAAACCGTGAAGTTCGTGAAGATGCAGGTGCTCACAAATGAACTGCAGCGCAAGATTCAGCAACAAGCTGAGGACATCAAGCCGGAAGAAATTGAGCAGTACTACAAAGAGCATCCGGAGATGTTTGAACAATTCAACGTAGACCGGATCTTCGTCCCCCGCACCAAGCAGGTTGAGGCCGAGGCGAAGGAAGACGACGAAAAAGACGAGAAGCTCACCGACGAGCAGAAGAAAGCCAAGGAGGCTGCCGATAAGGCAAAAACCGACGAAGCCGAGCAGGCTATGACAAAACTTGCCAGTGACCTGCGCGCCCGCGCTGCCGCCGGCGAGGATATGGCCAAGTTGCAAAAAGAGGCATTCGACGCGGCGGGGATGAAGATCGAATCTCCCACCGTTAATTTGCCGAACGTACGGCGGACGGGCTTGCCGCCGGCCCATGCTGCGATTTTCGATCTGAAGCCGGGCCAGGTGTCTGAGCTGATCAGCGACTCGGGCGGTCATTACGTCTACAAAATGAACAGCAAGACCGAGATGACGCTCGATCAAGCCAAAAACGAGATCCACGGCAAGATGCAGAACGATCGCATGCGCGAGAAGATGGAGAAACTGAATAACTCGTACAAGGTAGTGACGAACGACGCATATTTTGGACCTGGTGGAGTAGGGCCCATGCCGCCGCCCAGGATGCCGCGTCCACGCCCGGGAATGGCTCCGGCCGGTCCAGCAGGCCAGCGGCAGGGTCCGCCTCCGGCGCAAGCTCCAGCCCAAGCTGCTCCGCCGCAAAAAGACTGATGGCCAAACCTGTAGTAGTCGTAACTGGTGTTTCGGGAAATCTCGGATCCAGATTGCTGCCGATGCTGGGAAGCTTTTCGGTGATTGGGGTGGACGTCAGTCCACCTCATACCGATTCTGAGCTGCAATTTGAGAGCTTGGATCTGGGGCAGGAATCCTCTACCCGGACGCTTTACGAGTTACTACGCGACACTCATCCATTTGCCGTCGTGCACCTGGCCTTCGTGATCGATCCGGTACGCACCGGGGTTCTCGATGTTGATCGCATGTGGCAGATCAATGTGGCGGGCACGGCGCGCGTCATGGAGGCTGTCACCGAGGTTAACCGCACGGCGGAAGACGGCGGAATCAAACAGTTCATCTTTCCCAGCAGCGTTTCAGCCTACGGCCCCGATTTGGCCGCACCAGCGACTGAAGATTCCCCCTTGGCGGCGCATACGCTGCCGTATGCAGTCCATAAAAAGGAATCGGATGAAGTTGTGCAGCAGCGCTGTACAGCATTGCGCGGATGCAGTGTCTACATCTTGCGGCCTCATATTTTTGCTGGTGCGAGCGTCGAGAACTACCTGATGGGAGCCTTCCGCGGAACTCCAAACGGGAAAGGACCGCGCGCTGAGAAGATGCGTGCCCAAGGCAAGCGACTACCCTGTATGCTGCCGCGCGGACAGAAATACCTCGACAACAAACTCCAGTTCATCCACGTCGATGATATGGCTCGGCTCATTCGGCACATTCTGCAGCGCGAACCGGAGACGCAGCGGTTGACTATACTCAACGTTACCGGACGCGGCGAGCCGCTCACCTTCGCCCGATGCATCGAAATGGCGCGCGTGAAACTCGTACGCGTTCCCGGCAAATGGGCGATGCGCCAGGTTCTTTCTTTTCTGTGGAAGCAAAAGATCTCGGCGATCCCGCCTGAGGCGATGCCCTACATGATCGGCGAGTACATCATGAACACCGATCGCCTCCGGCGCTTTCTGGGTCCGGAGTACGAGCACGTGCTGCATTACACGATCACCGATGCCTTTGCCGACAGTTTCAAACCCTCGACTAACTAGCGCTTCTTGTTCGTTGACGCAGAACCTTCCCCACCCCACACTGTCGGTTCTCCGAGGCTTCCCTTCTGCGGCAGGTGCCTGATGTAAAGCACCAACTGCCAAATTTCTTCATCGCGGAAAACATCTTTCGAAGCGGGCATTCCCGAGGGTGAAACGCCGTTTTGAATGATCCAATGCAACTGCCCATCAGAATAGGACTGCACCGCCGGAGAACTGAGTGACGGGACGGGTGGCGACATCTTGTCCGCAAAAGGCACTCCGGTGTTTTGACCGTCGAGTCCATGACAGACCATGCAATACGAACCAAACGTTCTCTGGCCGCTTTGAATATTCTCTGTTGTCGGAGCCAGCGGGATCCTATCCGAGCGGCCGCCAATGGTAAGGCGCCTTTTCGCTCCCTGTACCAGCCGAGTCTCGAGAGTGCCAGGAGTTCTAACCTGGCACCCTATGAGGAAGAACGACGCTGCGACGGAAACGATCGCCCGGGAAAGCATGGCCTGTCTCTTGGCGGCATTCATGATCGTTCCATCACTCGACAACAATCGTCATATTCATATTGCCGTGGTTGGCGCCGCAGAAGTGATCGCAGATCGTCGTGAACGTTCCCGCCTCCTGCGGTGTCACGGTTACTTCTATGGTCTGACCGGCCGGTATCTCCTCGTCCAGCTTCAAGGGACGAAGGAAAAATCCGTGAGTCACGTCTTCGCTGTGAATGCGTAGCTTGACGGGTTTACCTTTCGCCAACGTGATTTTGTCGGGAACAAAGGCGAAACGTTTAGCGGTGATATCGATGACCGGGGTATCACCCGCGTGAAGATTGGTCGTGCCCGTTAATACAGCGAGCGCGCAGAGACACAGAGCCGCAATCAGGGAAGAATTGAGCGTATTGAGTCGTGCCATATTTCCTCTTTTTTCTTTTATTTTTTGGAGCCCTAGTAGAGGTTCGGATTTCTGAGCAACTGCTGAGCTCCGTTGATGCCCCGGAACTCGTGAGCGGTAAGTTCGATGTCGTTGATGGACAGAGGGGTAGAACCCGGTTGCGCCGTGCCGTTGAAGCTCACATTGCGAATGCCCAGGTTCTTGAAGGGGTGCTCTTTATCGAATGGGATGGGTTTACGCGGACCCGTCACACCGGGATCCGGGAAGGCAAAGATCAGCGAACGCGCCGCATAGTGGTGCACGGAACCCGTTTGATGCTCGTCGTCGCGATGAATGTGTCCATACAGAACCGTGAGATTGTCATAACCGGAAAGCACATTCATGACCTCGTCGCCGTCGCTAGTGAACCACTCCCAGTCCGGGCGAAGATCGAAGAGCGGACGATGCGTGAACACCACAATGGGTGCGGTCTTGGGAAAGCGTGCCAAATCCTTCTTCAGCCAGGACAGTTGCTCGGCTCCGACTTCCGGCTTGGCGCGAGAAACGTTGTCGAGCGCCACGAAGTGCACACCGCGATGATCAAACGAGTAGTAGCTCTCTCCGAAGAACTCCCGGTAGAGCGCCCCGCCGTCGAGTCCTGCATCGTGCTCTCCCGGTACGTGTTTGATGACGGGAACGTTGATTTTCTTGGAGATCTGCTGAAACTGTGTCATGCGCTGAACATGAACCTCCCGGTCCTCCGTGTCGTGGGTGAGATCGCCAGTGAAAAGAACAAGATCTGGCCGCTGCGGAAGGCCGTTGATCAGGTCTACAGCGCTTTCAAATGCCTTGGTCCCAAGGGGGTCGGGCGGGCCATTAAAACCGACGTGCGCGTCACTTAACTGGACGAAGGAAAAGGGTGTCACCTTCTCCCCATTGACCTTGCCCATGGCGGCAAAGAGGCCTCCAGCTTCGCCAGCGGCGCGAGCAGCCGGGTAAGCCGAATAGAGTACTCCCACGCCGAGTGAGGCCCCGGCAATCTTGAGAAATGATCTGCGATCCGTTTGCTTCATGCTTTCCTCCAAATAGCGTCACCTGCTATGGGGAAAAACAAACGGCCGGGAGAAATATTCCTGCGCGATCTGAAAATATATTTTTCGCGATAGCGGGAATAAAACAGCGCCCGTTGCAGTTATCCTCTGAAGGTGCCCGAACGCATGCCCGACGCGAGGTTTGAAGAGCTGTCTCTGCCACTGTTCGACCAGCTCTACAACTTCGCGCACTGGCTCACGCAAGATCGCAGTGAAGCTGAAGACCTTGTACAGGAAACTTACGCGAAGGCGCTGCGAGGATTTTCGGGATTTCAAGTGGGCACGAATTTTCGGGCATGGGTCTTCCGGATTTTGCGAAACACCTTCCTCACGTCGCGGACGGGACTGAAGTTGGTGGGTCAAGAGGACGTGGAAGTCGACTCTCTGGCGTCTGTCGATCCATCACCGGAAGCTGCTCTAATCAGCAAGGCTGACCGGCAGGTCGTCCGCGAGGCGCTTCAAGAATTGTCGGTGCCCTTCCGAGAGATTTTGTTGCTCTGCGAGGTTGAGGAGATGGCGTACGAGGAGATCGCACAGGTGTTAGCGATTCCGGTCGGGACAGTGATGTCGCGGTTGCATCGCGCCCGCAAGGCGCTGCGTTCCAAATTGATCGAGAGCGCAAAAGGGGGTTCGCATGGCGTGTGAGTCGTTCACAAAGATACTCGATGCTTACGTTGACGGCGAGCTGCCAGCACAGCAGGTGAACGAACTCGGAATACACTTGCGGGGCTGCGCTCCATGTGCTGCGGATGCATTAGAGCGGGTTCAGATGAAGCGATCGGTGGCGGATGCAGCCAAGTGCTACGAACCGAGCGCGGAGTTTCGGAAGAAAATCCTGGCCCAGGCGACTGTGCAGACACGCTCGAAACGTAGCAGTTTCTGGGGATGGCAAGTGGTGGCCCTTCCTGCTGCATTGGTGTTGATCATTTCACTGGCGATGAGCTTTTTCGTGAGCCGCGAAAAAGCAAAGCGCGATCGTGTTTACAGCGAATTGGCCGATCTACACGTAGCGACCCTGGCGAGCACTGCGCCCGTCGACGTGGTTTCCACGGACCGACACACAGTGAAGCCGTGGTTTGAAGGAAAGCTACCTTTTACCTTCAACCTTCCGGAGCTGGCGGGTTCGGATTTCACTCTGCTGGGCGGAAGAGTGACGTATCTGCAACAAACGCCCGGCGCACAACTGATCTACCGCATCCGTAAGCATGAGATTTCGGTGTTTATCGTTCAGGATCGCGGAGCTGAGGCCGCAAGCTGGGCGTCGGACCCGCTTTCTATGTTGTCGTTCACCTTCGAGACCTGGTCGAAGAATGGTTTGCGCTACTTCGTGGTAGGAGACACCAGCGCGGCGGACATCGATGCTCTGAGCAAACTGCTGCGCGACGCCGGATAGGGGAAGGCCCGAGAAATTTAAGCGGGCTTCTTTCCCCGATAAAGACCAGCAATCCCGAAAGTGTATGGCGTCCAAGTGGCCTCCGAGCATCCGGCAGCTTTCATTCTTTGCAACATCTCTCCAGGCTCAGGGAATCTTTCGACCGAAGCTGGCAGATATGCATAGGGTCCGCGGACTCCGGAAATCATCGTCCCTATACGTGGCAAGACTTCCTTGAAGTAGATTCGATACAAGGTGCCCATCATGCCCTTGGGCTCCGAAAAATCGAGAATGCCGCACTCGCCTCCGGGGCGCAGCACACGAACAATTTCCCGCAATCCCCGGTTGTAGTCGGTGAGGTTTCGAAAGCCGAACGCCGAAGTTACCAGATCGAAGTGTTCGGAAGGAAACGGCAGAGTGAGAGCATCGGCCTCGATCCAGCTTGGAGCCAAGTCTCTTAGCTGTAGCGACTTTAATGATGCCCTTTGAAGCATTGCATGAGCGAAGTCAGCGCCGATGATCTCAGCGGGGCACTTCCCTGATTGACGACGCAGTGCGAACGTCATATCGCCCGTGCCACAGCACAGATCGAGCACGCGCGCCTGTCGACGAACCAGAATATGGCGGAAGGTGCGCGCGGTGCGGCGCCACCACAGGCGATCCACATTCAAAGACAAAACATGGTTGAGTAGGTCGTAGCGCGGCGCGATGGAGGTAAACATCTCGCGCACAGCCTGTGCGGCAGAATCCTGATCACGAGCGCCTTCCGGTGCTGCGCCGACGACGGGGATCTTGTTGTCAGACACGATACTCGGCTGCCGGCTAGCCACGATTCTTCGTCTTCGACCTGGACTTGGACGCGGACCTCGCCTTCTTCAGCTGTTTGACGATTCCCTCGACTTGCAGAACATGGTTCGTGTCGTGTCCGGCGAACATGCGCGCCAGATGCGCAATGCTCTCTTTCCCGCGCTCGAGGTGCATGCCGTAGTTGTCCCAGGTTTCCTTGGGAATTTCTTTCAGCATGGCCAGATTGTTCTCGCGCAGCATGCGAAATAAGTCCAGGGATCGCCGCGCCTCACGATCACGATAATTGAAAGTGGAAGCCCACGCGTCCTGATCGAAGGGCTGGATGGTGATGCCGTTTTCGCCAATCACCGAGCGCATGCGCCAACTCGCGACAATTTCGGCATCCGCAAGATGCGCGAGAATTTCGGAGATCGACCACTTGGCAGGTTCCGGACGCCACCTCAACTGCGAAGCAGTCAGCCCTGAAATTGCCTTCTTCAGCCTTTCCGCCGTGGCCTTCTGCACCTTGACTGCATCCTGGCCCTGCACATAGCCCAAAATACGCTGGATGTACTGCTCAGCTGTTTCTTGCATAGACAACCTTTCTATTTGCCCCAAACCCAACCGCCGCGTGACAGTCGACGTATCTCCTCTACGGAATCGAGAATGGCGTTTTCGGGCACATCGTTGGCCACTTCGATTTTGCCAATCTCCCGCGGCAGGATGAAGTGCACCACGCCGTTCTGCGTCTTCTTGTCGGATTGCAAGCGAGCGAGAATCTTGCGTGGGCTGACATTCACTTCCGGCAGACGCCCCAAGCTCAATATCGAATCGGTGATCCGTCCGGCAGTTACGCTGTCGGTGCGATTCACGCTCAAGGCGATATTGGTAGCAGCGACCATGCCCCAGGCAACCGCTTCCCCGTGAAGCAAAGCACGGTACTTGGTCTCGGATTCCAGGGCGTGACCGATGGTGTGACCCAGATTCAGGACGCGCCGCAAGCCGCCTTCGTGCTCGTCGGCCGATACAACTTCGGCTTTTAGCTTCACTGATTGTGCAATCAGCCACTCCAGTTCCACCGGATCACGTTTCAGAATCCGGGCACGGTTCTGCTCGAAGCGAATGAACAGCTCCACATTCCCGATGATGCCGCACTTGAGCGCTTCGTAGAGTCCCGCGCGAAATTCTCGATCGGGGAGAGTCTTCAAAACGTCGGGATCGATCAGGACCACACGGGGATGGTAAAAAGTCCCGATCAGGTTCTTGCCGGCGACCAGATTGACTCCAGTTTTGCCTCCGACGGAGGCGTCCACCTGTGCCAGCACCGTGGTGGGAACCTGCACAAACTCAACCCCGCGCATGTAAAGGGAGGCGAGCAGGCCAGCGGTGTCCCCAACCACTCCGCCGCCAAAGGCAACGATTACGGCCTTGCGGTCCGCACCCAGACGCGCCAACTTCTCTGCCATAGCTTCCACGGTGGCCAAGCGCTTCGAGGGTTCACCGTCAGGCATGGCGATGACCTCGGGCGTAAAACCACTGGCCTTGAGCGACGCTATGAACTTTGATCCCCAGCGCCGACGGACGGGTGCGACAGTAACCACAAAAATGCGGCTGGCTTGCGGCAGCAGGTCGGCCAAGATGGACCCGGCGCGCGTGAGCAGTCCGTTCTCGATCCAGGCCTGGTAGGGCCGTGGGAGGACGTGGATAGTCGCTTGCGGCATTGCGCTCCCATAATAGCGTATGCATTCCCAGGAACGCTTCTTTCCCGGCGGTGGTAGTATTTCCCCCGTTCCATGAAGGGCCTGTCGACCAAAGCCGATTTTGTGGTGGTCGGAGCCAGCATCGCTGGCCTACGCGCAGCCATCGAACTGGCTGAGTCAAGGCGTGTGCTGGTCGTCTCCAAGAATGATCTTCCGGACCTCAAGAAAAGCGACGCCAACGGTGAGGCGGAATGGCTAACTGACGAGGACGAAGTCAGCCTGCACTTGCAGGACACGCTCGATGCTGGGGATGGAGTGTGCGATCCCCAGGCAGTGAAAATCCTGATCGAGGAAGGCGCCGAGCGAATTGACGAGTTAATTGCATGGAGTAAACACTCGGCCACGAAGCTGACCTTTGAACTTGAAAATGCACATACGCGGGTGCGCGTTCTGCATTCCCAGGGCGGGTCAACGGCGAAGCAAATGCTGCGAGTACTTCTCGATAAGGCTCAGTCGTTGAAAAACATCGCGATTGCGCCCCGAACGTTCGCCACGGAACTGCGGACGGACGGCCAAAAGATCATGGGCATTTCTCTGATTGACGAGCAGGGCATGCCGCATGACGTCGCTTGTTCCGCCGTGCTGCTGGCGACCGGTGCTCTCGGCCAGATTTACCGGAACACCACCAACCCTCAGTCCGCGACCGCCGATGGCCTGGCCATGGCGTTTCGCGCAGGTGCGGAAGTCAGCGATTTGGAATTCGTTCAGTTTTGCCCAACCGCTCTTTACATGAAGAAAGTGCCGCGATTCCTCCTCGCCGAGAGCCTGCGAGAGGAAGGGGCGTATCTGCGTAACGTTGAACTCGATCGCTTCATGGGCAAGTACCATCCTTTAGCGGAGCGCGCTCCGCAGGATCTCGTTTCACGGGCCATCGTCCACGAAATGGAAGTCAGCCGCTCGAAGGATCCGTTTGTGTACCTCGACCTCACGCACCTGAATGGCCCCAAGGTGCAGAAGCACTTCCCCCGTATATACGAGGTATGCATGGCATACAACCTCGACATCACTGAGGACTTACTCCCAGTGCGTCCGGCAGCGCACTACAGCATCGGTGGAGTGCGCACCGACCTTGATGGCCGAACAAGTGTGGCGGGCCTTTATGCGGCCGGCGAGGTGGCGTGCACAGGAGTGCATGGGGCGAACCGGATGCCGGGCAATTCCCTGCTTGAGAGTCTGGTATACGGCGCACGTGCGGGCAAGGCGATGCGTGATACAGAAAGCATTTCGTCGCGGCCGTCGGATGAACCCAAAGCCGCCTACTCGAACGGCCCCGTCGAAGTGGGAGTGGAGGAATTGGTCGGCCAGATTCAGAACTTGATGTGGACCGAAGTCGGGATTGTACGAATGCGCAGCGGAATGCAAAAGACACTCACTGCTCTAGAGGAGATGACCGCAAAGTTGAATCAACCGAAGACACGAAGAGCAACCGAGGCAGCGAACCTGCACCTGGCGGCGAAACTGGTAGTCCGATCAGCTTTGGCACGGGAAGAAAGCCGCGGTGCGCATTACCGACTGGACAGTCCCGATCACGACAACAAGAAATTCCTGAAGCGCTCAGTGGTGCGAGGGGATAAGGTGGTGTTCTTACCAAATTGAGGACTATGGCTCTGGCCGAAAATTACTGGCCGACTGTTTTTGTGGGAAAGACAAGAGACAATGCGATCGAGATTAGCAACACTGTGGCCACCACTCCCAGCGTGACGTGGATCGGGATATGGAAGTGGTCTGAGAGCAGCATCTTGGTTCCGACCAGAATCAGGATTGCAGCCAGACCGTAATGCAGAAATCGGAAGATCTTCATCAAGCCGGACACCGCAAAATACATCGAACGCAGCCCAAGAATTGCGAAGACGTTTGAGGTGTAAACGATAAACGCCTTCAGGGTAATGGCCAGGATCGCTGGGATTGAGTCTACCGCGAAGAGCACATCGGTCGTCTCGATGACCAGCAGCACGATCAGCAAAGGCGTAGCGTAGAGACGCGCGTCCGTGCCGCTCCGTATAAAGAATTTGCCGCCGACGTACTTCGAAGTCACCGGAATCCACCGCCGCACAAGTCGCACCACCGGATTCTTCTCGGGAGAGACCTGGCGATCCCCGGAGATGCAGACCCGAATGCCGCTGTAGATCAGCAAAGCCCCAAAAAGGTAGAGAATCCAATGGAAGCGGTTGATCAACTCCACTCCGGCGCCGATGAAAATTCCGCGCAGGATCAGCGCACCTAGAATCCCCCAGAACAGGACGCGATGCTGCAGTTCCTCCGGCACCGCAAAATAATTAAAGATCAACAGGAAGATAAAAAGATTGTCGACGCTGAGCGACAATTCGAGAACGTAGCCGGTGACGAATTCCAGCGTTGGCTGCGGCCCTTGCCAGAAGTAGAGGATGCCGGCGAAAGCCGCGGCCATCACGACGTACATTGCGCTCCAGCCGAGCGCCTCACGAAATCCTGCGACGTGACCAGGCCGATGGAAGACGCGAAGGTCAACCACCAGCAAGGCGAGTGCGAAAACGTTGAACAGTATCCAGAAGTAGAGCAAGGAAAGTCCCGAGAAGGATCTTAGATTCTATTGATTCAGATCTCAGATTGAGAACATCTACATCCCGCGACTGGGGTCTATTCGATCTGCAATCTGGTATCGCAAATCTGCGATTTATTTTTGTCTGCCTCGTTTGCCGCTGATCCAGTCATCCCAAATGCCGTCCGCTTTTAGCATTTCGACACTGTTCGTGTCACGCATGGTTTGCTCGATCTGATCATGCGTCAGACGCGGACCGATCTTCTCCGGCAGGTTTGCCAGTTCCAGGCTCAGCGTCGCCGCTTCAGCTACATGCTTTTTCAGTTGCGGGAAATCAACTTTGTCTAACGTGTCGGAAACAGCATGGTAATTTTCAAGGTAATTCGCCTCGTCCTGGTCCGCGACGAAGGTGGGCACACCCTCGAGCATGAAATCGAAGTGATCGGTTCCCCACTCCATCTCCGGCTTCATCTCTTTCACACCGAACTGCGCCAGCGGAGCAATGAGCACTTCCGAAATCGGAATTACATCCCTTCGACCGCCCACTGAAAAGCCCGTGGTTCTTCCCGTACCCGAATCGTAGACAACGACGCCGGCAGAGCGATCCAGTTCAGCACGGTGATTGAGGGCGTAGGCTCTGGAGCCGAGCAATCCCTCCTCCTCGCCAGAAAACAGGATGAAGCGAATTGTGCGGCGTGGCGCAACGCCCGAAGCTTTGATCGCCCTTAACGCGTCGATCACCAACGCAGCGTTGCAACCGTTATCCAGGGCTCCGGTGCCGAGTTCCCACGAGTCGAGGTGTGCTCCCAATATGACGAACTCTTCTGGCTTCTCGCGACCTCGAAGTTCGGCGATAACATTCGAGCTTTTGATCGGTCCGCCAATCTGGTTGGGAATCGACAAATCGGTCCACACCGGATTCCCGGCGGCAAGCAGGCGAGCGATGCGCTCTCCATCTTCGCGAGCCACAATCACCATCGGTAGGCGATCGATCTCGCCGGCACCCGAGTTCGTGTGCCGATAGAGAATGTCGTGCTCACGAGTGGCCATGAAAGCGAGCGCTTTGACCTTCGCTTTCACCGCGCGACCAATAATCGGCGGGGCATTTGCGTACTCGGCAAACAAGTCCGCCCAAGTCCTAAGCACGGTGGTGTGAACAAGAGCCACTTTGCCGGAGATGTCCCCTGCTTTCTGGAAGTCGGCATCCGTACCTTCTCCGACGTCTACGACAGGAACGTGCTTCACGGGTTCGAGGGCGGGCGCCCATGCGACCGATACGGCACGTACCCGGAATGGCGAGAGCACGGTGCCGCCTCCGACGCTCGTCGAACTAACCTGGATCGCCGTGGTGGCAACCATCTCAGTGGGTCCTTCGGACCATGAATAGGGAATGTCAAAGCTTTCGGTATGCACGGTATCGGCCCCGGCGGCCGTCAATGCCTGCATACCCCACTGCACCGCGTGCTGCATAGCGCGAGTTCCGGGAACGCGGCCGCCAATCTCATCGGTCAACCGGCGAAGGTTTTCCTGGAGTGGTGACGGTTGAAGGGCAGCCTGAATCACCTGATTGGCGGCGCTGGTATCAGCAGGAGGTTTGGCGGCAAAACAAGAAAAGCCAGTAATGCAAACAATCCACAGGGCCTTAGCAGTTCGCATATTGCACGCATTAGAAATGAATTTGGTAAAAAGCGCAAAAGACGAACGTGCTGCAGGCATCACTTGGGCGGGAGCGGTTCCATCTTGTCTAGGATTCGAACCGTTTCGAGAATGACATCGCCCGAGATTTCGAGGCTCTTCGCGCTCAGCTTGTCCGGCGTATCCTGCGGGCTGTGCCAGAAGACATTGTTGTAGCCGTAAGTGAAGTCGATGAGATCGACCGACGGAACGCCGCGCTTCATGAAGGGCAAGTGATCGTCATCGACTTTGTTCGTTCGCGCGAAGAAATGAGATTGATATCCCAATCGCCTGGCTGCTTCACCGACTACATCCTCCAACCATGGCGTGGAGTTCAGGTCCCGATCGACATCGAGATCGGCATCTCCGATCATGTCGGCAAGGATGAAGGCCTTAACCTTCTTCAGCGTCCCATCCACTTGCCACTTCTCCGCGAGATGGGTAATGCCATAAAGGCTATCGGCCATAAACTCCATTTGGGTGTCAGGGACCATTGCCTCTTCGGCATCGTCCCAAACCAGCCAAACGCTATACCCATCCGATGTCTTCCCGCGTAGCTGATTCGCGAATTCCAGAAGCAGGCCGCTGGTCGAAGCTCCATCATTGGCGCCGACGTATGAGGTGTTGCGCAAAGGATAGTTCGTATCGTAGTGGCTAGCAATGACGATGATCCCGTCTCTTGTGCCGGGATATTTCGCCACGATGTTGTGAACTGGAAAGTCCCCTGCCGGCGTTTTCGCAGTGAAGGAGTCGTCTTCGACTTGGTCTCCCTTCAGGTGATTGTCGATGTAATCTTCGACCTTCTTGTGGTTGGCGTTGCCCAGCGGACGCGGACCAAATTTGACAATATCTTTCACGTACTGCATGGCGCGGTCACCATCAATCTTGGGCGGTGCACCATTATCCGGCGGAAACGTAATCGGCTCGGTCGAGGGCTGGATAGCCGCAGCCTGCGACGAAGCGCTTTGGCTTTGAGCTGCGTCCTTGTCATGATCACACGCGAGCAGAGCCAAAGCACTAGCCAGCAGCACTTTCGACAGCGTTCCTACACGGCTCATTTTGCCTGCTTTTCGCGACGGGCAGCGCGCTGCTTTGGATGCACAACCCACGCCACTCCGATGCTCAGGGCATATAGCGCGATCATAGGTGCGGCGAAAATGCACATGTTCACAACGTCGGGTGTGGGGGTGACAAGCGCCGCTAGAATGAACATCACAAGAATCGCGTAGCGAAAATTCTTGAGCATGAATGACGGCGTCATGATTCCCAAGAACGCTAGAAAGAAAACCAGAATCGGCATTTCGAAGATCAGTCCCAGCCCCGCAACGATGCTCAGAAAGAGCTGCGTATATTCGTTGATGGTGATCATTGGTTGGAACTGGCCGTTGAATCTGACTACGAAGAAGTCCAAAGCCCGCGGATACGCGACTCGGTATCCAAAATACCCACCCAGCGTAAACAACGTGATCGTCGAGACCATGAAGGGCAGGACGTATTTTTTTTCGCTGCGGTAGAGCCCGGGCGCAATGAACATCCAGACCTGATAGAGCACAAAAGGCGAGGTAAGAAACAGTCCCGCCAGCATCGAAACCTTCAAGTAAAGGTTGAAGGGATCGATCGGGTTCAGGTACACAAGTTTTTCCGGGAGCCCCTGCGAGTGGAGCGCTTCCATGATCGGCTTTTGCATCACGCCGTAGATGCGTTCGCGGTAAGCCCAGCAGAGACCGGTGCCTACCGCTACGGAGATGACCGAATACACAATCCTCTTGCGCAGCTCCTCGAGGTGATCGAGAAAGCCCATAGTTGGCATGGATTCCTTTTCGTCTTCGCCGCTCTGGGGCGCGGCAGCGAGCTCAGGCATGCGATTCCTGGGAGGCAGGAGATGTCACATCATCAGGCGGGTGGACAACCTCAGTCGCAACTGGAGCCGGCCCACTCTCTGGCGTCTTCTCCGCCTCCTCGGAGGCGGCGGCAAGCGTTGCCTGATTCGAAGGCACCGCAGTCTCGGTGGTCTTGGCCGCCTCGGCGTAAGCCACTTCAGTTGAGAACGCGTCCGCGCTACGGCTGGTTACGCCTGGCACGGGCGGGCTCGGAGGGAGAATTGTTTGCTTGTGATTCTCGACCTCCAAATGAGCGATTTCCTGCTCAATCTGGGCCTTGAATTCGTTGGAAGCCCGCCGGAACTCGTTCATGTACTTGCCAACCTGGCGGGCGATCTCCGGCAGTTTCTTGGGCCCAAATATGATAAGGGCCAGAAAGAACAGGAAGATCGTCTCAGAAAAGCTCATGCGGACCATCATACTGCCGCGAAAGGAAAAGCGGCAACGACGCAGATACATCCTCTTGACAACCGCCTGGCGCGGCTCGCCAACTGGACACCGTTTGCCCGTACGGAAGGCAGTTCTTGCCTATCCCTTGCGCTTTCAATTTAGATGTTTCCCGCATCCGGACCAGCTTGAGGAAGCCCGAACGGCTATTGGCGCATCAGATTGAGTGTGGCCGCTGGGGGGTGGGTTACCAATGGTGACTCTCCTTGGCGGATTCCGTCTAAGCAGGTGATATACTGCCTGTATTCAGTGCAGTAGCTGGGTGGACGCACCCTCAACGAAGGAAATCTCTAAAATGGCACGTAGTTCTCGCCGGTCGCTCTTCCTTGTAGTCTTTTTCCTCCTTGCATGCGGATTTCTGGGCATCCTCTTTGCCCAGCGTTCCGGTCAGCAGTCGTCCATGACAGGCGACTCCGAGGTCAAGGACAGCCTTAAGCAATTCACCGACGTGTATGCGCTGGTCGAGGAGAATTACGCCGAACCGGTGAATGCCGACAAGGCCATTTATAACGGGGCGATTCCGGGCATGCTGCACGCGCTCGATCCGCACTCGAATTTCTTCGATCCAAAGTCGTACGCGCTCATGCGCGAAGATCAACGCGGCAAGTACTACGGCGTGGGCATGACCGTTGGTCCGCGCAATAACAAAGTCATCGTCATTTATCCATTCACTGGGACGCCCGCTTACAAGGCCGGCATTCACCCGGGCGACGTGATCATTGCCGTCGACGGCAAATCGACCGAGAACATGAGCACCGGCGATGTCGCCGACTTGCTGAAGGGACCCAAAGGAACGACTGTTCACATCAGCATCTCGCGCGAGGGCGTAGAGAAGCCGATGGAGTTCACACTCGTGCGCGATGAGATTCCACGCTACAGCGTGGACGTGCACTTTTTGATCAAGCCGGGCATCGGCTACATGCACGTCAACGGCTTCAACGAAACCACAGAACACGAAGTTTCTGAGGCGCTGGATTCTTTCGGCGATCTGAAGGGGTTGATTCTCGATCTGCGGGGCAATCCAGGTGGACTGCTGAGCGAAGGCGTGGGCGTCGCGGACAAGTTCCTGAAGAAGGGCCAGCTTATCGTTTCGCATCACGGACGTGCCTCTGCGGAGAAGCGCTACATCGCGCAGCACGGTAATGGCGGTAAGGATTATCCGATCGTTGTGCTGGTGAACCGGCTGACCGCATCGGCGGCTGAGATTGTTTCCGGCGCGATTCAGGATCATGATCGCGGGTTGATTGCCGGTGAAGTCACATTCGGCAAGGGCTTGGTCCAGACAGTGTATCCGCTGTCAGAAAACACAGGGCTGGCCCTCACAACGGCGCATTACTACACCCCGAGCGGACGGCTCATCCAGCGCGATTACAGCAACATCTCGCTCTACGACTACTACTACAACCGCAGCGAAAACGACAGCAGCAACACGGCGAACCGTGAGGTCAAACTGACCGACAGCGGACGCACGGTATACGGCGGCGGCGGCATCACTCCCGATGTCAATATTCCTCCGGTCAAGACGAATCATTTCCAGGACACGCTGTTGCAGCACTATGCGTTCTTTAACTTCGCGAAGCGCTACGTGGTGGATCACCGCCCCACCAAGAGCTTTGAGGTCGACGATGCGACGCTGCAGTCTTTCCGCAAGTCGCTCGACGAAGCCAACATCCCATACACCCAAGCGGACCTGATCGACAATAACGATTGGATCAAGTCGAATATCAAGTCGGAGATTTTTGTCGACGCTTTCGGACAGGATGAAGGCATGAAAGTCCGGGCCGAGTCGGATCCTGAGGTCGTCAAGGGTCTGGAACTTCTGCCTCAGGCGAAAGCGCTGGCCGATAACGCCAAGAAGATTGTGGCCGAGCACAATATGGCGCCAGCGTTCAACCGATGATTGAAGCCTGATTTTTTGAAGAGCCCGGATAACGTTCCGGGCTTTGTTTTTGCGCAGTGTTTTTGCACACCGGGGTCACTCAGAGCGTGCCCAGGCGTTCATTGACTTAGGCCCGGGGCTATGTGAGAATCCGCGCAAGAGGGCGCTTTTGCGGGGGCAAACGTGATTTCCTCAAAGCTCGCCTTCCCCTTTCAAAAGAGCCGTCTGAACTGATAGAGAATGGATCTTTTTCATCAGCGTGGCGGACGTGGCGTCCTGCTCAACGGATTGAGGCTTGCGTGAAGCTGCCGATTCTGGCGGGAATACTGCTGCTTGCCCTCCTCGCAGGATGGACGGACCTGCGCAGCCGGCGAATTCCCAACTGGCTGACGGTTTCGGCTTTCTTCGCTGGAATCGCAGTTCACTCGTTTCTTGAGGGTTGGGGCGGCTTGAAAACATCGCTGTTGGGTGCAATCGTTGGGCTCGGGTTGTTGCTCCCCTTCGTTCTAGTGCGCAGCCTGGGTGCGGGCGACTGGAAGTTGGCCGGTGCTCTCGGAGCGTTTACCGGGCCCGGACTCCTGATCGACCTTCTGATTCTGTCGGTTTTTGTGGCGGGACTCATGGCGGTAGTACTGGTCATCTACAAAAAGCGACTGCGGCAGACCATGCGCAATATCGGTCACATTCTGGTCTCTTTGGTCACGTTCCGATTGCCGGAGGCGCGGGTCTCACTGGATAATCCTGATGCCTTGAAAGTCCCCTACGGAGTGGCTCTCGCATCAACGGTAGTGCTCTACACTGTTGCGTACACTTGGGGAGTTCGCTGAATGACGGGTCGCAGACAAACATTTCTCCGGCTGTTTGTGAAAGACACGCGCGGGGCGGAGATCGCCGAGGCCGCGGCAGTTCTGCCGTTGATGTTCATGATCTTGCTGGGAATATTCTGGTTCGGGCAGGCATTCAGCCTCTATGGCGCGATTACGCGCGCAGCGCAGGAGGGAGCGCGCGCCGGGGCTGCCCCCCCGTGTACGACCTGTGGTACAGGGACGATCAGTACAACATCTGCTACGAGTGCGGTGAACGCTACCCTGATAGCATCGCACGTCGATCCAGCGCAGATGCAGACGCCTTCCCAGCCCGTATTCACCTTCTGCCCGGGGATTCCCGCGACGCAATGCCCGCCGACAGGCCTTCCTTGTGTTCAACTTCCCGTCAAAAAGCTGACCAGCAGCCCAGGCGGCGGAGATTGCGGGATTTCCGTTTACTTCCAGTATCCATTCAAGTTCTGGCTTCCGTTCACTTCAGTGAACAACCAAAAGATCATGCTCACGGCCTCCGCGTGGGTGCGAATGGAGAATCAGTGATGGGCTCCATCGAGTCTTCGCTTCGGATCCGTCTGGCTCTCTCCGGGTGGGGTGCCGATTGGGGCACACAGCTCGCGGAATTCGCGATCACGCTGCCCTTGCTGGTCGTATTTGTAGTCGGCATCTTCGATTTCAGTAGCGCCTTCACCCTGAAACAAAAATTGACCAACATTGCTCGCGATGCGACGCGTGCCGCGGCAACCGATCCGGCAACCGATCTGGGGAACCCCCTGCCCATATCTGTGTCCGATGCTTTATATGTGGTCGATAATTACCTGCTCGCGAATAACATCAACGACTGCGGGCTCGGACTGCAAACGCCAAAGTTGGTCGCCGGGCACCCGCTCACCTGGCAGGTAACCATTTCATCGTCATCCTGTGGAATTATCCTGACGATTAACCGGGGATATTATTTCCCGATAGCGACTCCGGTGACGACGCCTCCTTCGCTGACTTGCACACCGGCGGCGGCGAACGGAGCAGTGCAAGTCGTGGGGACCTGTGTGAGCCTTCAATATTCCTATCAATGGCGCTTTGGGCAGGTTTCGAGTTTGCTGGGCAGAAGAGCTGCCCTGCCTGCCTCGATTACCGCTGCAGCCGTCGCCATGAACGAGAACTGATATCCGGGATCGATGAGACTTACCAACAAATTTCGCCGTCAGGATCGCAGCCCAGAACGTGGCGTCACCATGGTCCTGGTGGCATTAGCGATGGTTGCCATTATTGCAATGGCGGCGATGTCGATCGATCTGGTGACACTGTATCTCGCCCGCGAAGAAGCACAGCGGGCTGCAGATGCTGCCGCGCTGGCAGCCGCACGTGTCATCTCGGTCTCGGGCATCACCGGAACCGCGAGTCCTGCAACCTACCCGGGTTACTGGGCAGCTATCTGTGGTTCGACGACGGGATGGGCCACGCAGGCGGCCCTGTCCGCCGCCGCGCAAAATTCGGTGGGTGGAAACTCGGTATCTGTGTCCGTGAATTACTCGGATGGCTCCGCCACGAACGCCAACTGCTCGACCCTTTCGGATGCATTCGCGGTGAACCCGTTGGTGATCGTGCAGATCGCTCCAACCAGCATCCCCAGCTTCTTCTCCCGCATCTGGGGGATCGCCGGAAGTAACATCAGCGCCTCAGCCACAGCGGAGGTCTTCAATCCTTCCGCATCCGACGTAATCGGGATTGCACCCAACAGTCAAGTCACGCCCGTCGAACCCCGATGCGTGAAACCGTGGATCGTGCCGAACCTCGATCCCAGGAATCCAGCGAGCTGCACAGGTGCTGGCTGCAGCCCGTTCGTCTCTCTAACGAATGGGCAGATTCAACATGCGGGAATCTCAACGGACGGATCTGGTCTCACTGGGGTGATCGGAGAAACGTTCACCTTATTTGCCGATTGTGGCCCCACGACCACAACCTGCCTGGGGGGCGGCCCCCTTACTGGCAATCCACCCGACAATCCGCCTTACGCCAACGTATCTGGTAGCCCCGGTAGAACCTATATTGGAGGGGGCTCGCCGCCGTCAATGCCCCCTCCGAATCTTGAGTATGTGCCAGGTGCCGTGCCGCAAACTGCATCCGCTTTTTCGGCGGTGCCGTCGTGCGCGCCCAGCACTGACTATGGATCGGCCGTCGCCGGATGCGACCAGACCACGGTTTATCAGTGTGGGCAGCAAATGTCCGGCCTTGGGAATCCCAACTTGGTTGACTTTAGCGAGAACCCGGGCGGACCTGCGGGAGACAGCGCAATGGGGGTGGCCTGTTCCGTGACAGGCAACGCATCCCTTCCGCTGGCCGGTCAGGATAATCTCCGCAACACTGTATATCCCTTTGTCGTGCTGACGGGAGCCGCCAATCCGCTCAAAGTCGCCACCGATACACCCGTCACGAGCAGCAACTCGATCGTCTCCCTTCCCATCTATGATAGCAATGGGACGACACCTCTCGTTATTAGCACCAACACTGCTCCCGTCACGATCGTGGGCTTCTTGCAGGTTTTCGTAAATTCCGTGGATGCGACAAATGGAAGCATTAACGTTACCGTCTTGAATGTCGCGGGATGCGGCAGCAGCGCTACGACCAATGCCCCGGTATTCGGCAGTTCTCCCTTGCCTGTGCGATTGGTCCAGCCGCACTAGATCCACACAACGATTATTTGGATTTGACGCAGACGGACTTACTTGTTCAGGGCGTCGGGTTCCATGTCTCCCTCGGGCTGACCTGCAGGAGGAACGGGAGCAGCAGCGATATTTCCAGGGGGTGCCCGCGGAGGCTCCTCGTCGGCCGCCGGATCCGCTATGGGTACAGGCGATGAGGACACATAGCCGCCCTCACTACGCGCGGTCAGAATCACGCGATCTAGCATGCGCGGATCCTGGGCTGCGCTCAGAATCAAAAAATTGAACTTGGAGCCATTCAGCAACCGGGCAAGCACTTCAGGAGCAGGTGCCGGCAGGATGTCTGCCACGACCGTTTCCTGCTCAGCCCCAGGCGGAATGGCAATTTCGGCTCTGGTACTTTGCTGTACGGCAAACAAGACTTGCGAGAGCGTGACCTTGTTGGCATGGATTCCGAGCAGGCCGTCTTGAAACGACACCTGCAGCGGAGATTCTGCGTTGACCGGTTCCAGTCTGTTCGTATAGTCCGCCGCCACTAATGCGGGACGCGCAGCTTTAGGAGTCGGATCGCTGCCAACGCCGGAAGAGGCGCTCGCATCGGCGTCGCCCATCACTTTAATCATCACCATGCGGCCGGAAGGAAAAACCTGGTAGGAACGCGCACTCTTCAGATCGAGGACAACACGTGTCACCGGAGGCGTAGATTGAAATAGACCCACGCGAACATCTTTCACGTCACCGCGATCGACCGACTGATTACGTATCTGACGGCTGGGAAGAGAATTGGGAAAGTCGATCACCAGGCGATCCGGGCCAGTCAGAACCTGCGTCTGCGGGACGATGCGATCGCTGGCTTCAACCTCGATCTCAACCGTATCGCGGTTGCCCCCAACTCTGACAGCGCGCACGGAAACTTGCGCCAGGGACGGAATAGCAAGGAATGCACACAGTCCGGCTGCAACCAGCCGGCTCGCGCTCGCTCGCGAAAATCTCTGCATGAAAACCTGCGCCCGGTTAATTTTTGGTTGGATCTAACACGATTTTAGCAGCGATCCAAAGCGCAGGAACGTACTTTGGTACTAGAACTCCTGATTCCCGCCCAAAAAGGTGCCTGCCGATGCCACAACCTTCGTTTTGTCCGGCTTGCCCTTTGGTTTCGCATCAACCCTCCGCCGCACAGCTCGCAGGTATGGAGTTCTTCGCGGCTGAACAAGGGTTCTTACTCCATGGCGTACTCGATCTTGATTCCACGTTTCTCGACTTCGTCAAGAAAGAGGTCTGCGGGAACATCCAATTCCTGAAGAACTCCGCCCCGCTTGCTGATCGCTCCGGAAGCCAGCATCTGGACCACGATAGAGGCTGGGAATGCAGTCGTACGCATCATCGCGCTCATGTCGGTCTTGGGATCGTAGTGGTCGACCATGGTGAAAGAAGCAACCCGTCCTTTGAGACGTCCTCCCAGCAGGCCCCGCGTTCCGGCACGGTTGACGGACTCATGAGCTTCCAGGCGCATGATGCACACATCGGGCCCCTTGGAGGCAAACTTGCCTTCGAAAATCTTCGACATCATGGCCCGCGGAGAAATCTGGGCGTCGCCGAACTTCATCTTCTCACTGGAGAACAAGCCGAGTTCTTTCAGTTCGCAGAGAAGATCAAAATGGCCGGGATAACGCAGCGTCTTCTCAAAACACTCTCCGACTCGCCCTTCGAACGTTTCTGGCAACGTCGACGTCCCACCCGATGTGTGGAAAGCCACCAGCGGTGAGAATCCCGCGATGTGAAAATCCTCTGGCTCGGTGAGCGGATCGATAGTGATCAGCTTTCCTTTTCGCAGAATCCGTGCCGGTTCCACATACTCGTTAATCAGTCCTTCCACAGAAAACACGAGCTGATAGTGAAAGGGTGGCGTAGGCCGTTCCGGGAGCCCGCCGACATACAGGCGAAGGGCGTCGGCGCGTCCTCCCAAACGGCGAACCAGTTCCCCGCCGAGAATGGATGCCATGCCGGGAGAAAGGCCACAATCCGGCGCCACGGCGACGCCGCGCTTCTCAGCCTTCTTGGAGAGCGCAAGTTCCTGGCGAACCACCGTGTTATTGCCGCCCAAGTCGGCGAAGTGACAGCGGGCCTCCACGGCCGCGCGTGCCAAGCCCAGGTTCAGGAAGTAAGGCACGGCGGAAAGAGCCGCGTCATGTCCATGCATGAGCTTTGCCGCCGCTTTCTCGTCGCTCGCATCGAGCGCTACCGCTCGGACTTTCTTTTCACGCGTAATCCGATTGACGCGTGCTGCCACATCGCGTGCGCGCTTTGCGTCGGTGTCTGCCAGGGTTACCGAATCCACTTGCGGCGTGCGAGCCATATCGAACGCCGCTGCCGATCCCATCATGCCCGAACCAATCACGAGAAGTTTCATACGATGTCACTCCTTAGAGTCTTGTGCGCTGTCAGCGCGAGGCAGTGGACACGTACACAGTCCACTATTGGGCAGCATTTTGTTCGCTGCCAGTCAGTCGTATCCGGAACAGTTTGCGGTGCGCTAACGAAGGAGAGGACTAGAGTCCGGAGGGAGCGAGCCGTTCACAGACGTACTGGCGAAGATCGAGCTTAAGGAAGTTCACTCTGGATCATACCATCCAGGCATTCTTTCGTGAACCCAGCCTTTGTCGCGTTTTGGTTCCTCCGCAATCAGTGAAAAAGGGTAGGAGGGCGGAACAAGAAATTCCTTCGGGCAGTACCAACATTTAACCTCTACAGTTACTCCAAGCTTCATGTCGTCGACGGTCAGTGTCGCGCATGCCGGAGATTCATCCGATAAGATCTGGTCATTTGTTACGTTACATCGGAGGGCATGGCTGATCGCGGCTGGAGTGACTGCCTTGCTCTTCCTCGTGGGTGGAGTATTGGCCGCAAAATTATGGCCATTCTCGCAGAAGGCCGTCATGGAGAATCTTGCGGAAGCCAGCGACAGCAAGGTCACCATTCGCAGTTATAAACCCACGTACTTCCCTTCCCCCGGATGCATCCTCGACGGGGTGGAGTTTCGGCATGGCGAACAGCAGGTTCAATTCATCACGATTGAGAAGCTGACGATTGAAGGTAGCTACAGCGGGATTCTGACGAAGCACATTTCACGAATCATCGCCGATGGTGCTCGGGTTTTTATCCCGGCGTTTGGCAGTAATACGACATTCGATACTCAGCACTCGAAAGTGGTCATTGATGAGTTGATAGCGAACGGCGCCGGCATCGAATTCGCGTCCAGGAACCCACGACAGCAGTCCTTGCGCTTCGACATTCATCAGGCCTCACTGCGAGGCGTCCGATGGGGAAGTTCGATCGCTTATCAAATCAAGTTCCACAATCCGAATCCGCCGGGTGAAATTGCCGTAGCGGGAAAATTCGGGCGGTGGATGGAGGGCCATGCTGAGGAAACTCCAATCTCTGGGGATTACACCTTCGAAGATGCCGATTTGGGTGTCTATGACGGCATAGCGGGGAAATTAGCTTCACAGGGCAAGTTCGACGGCCTGCTGAAGCACATCAATGTGTCGGGGACGACCGACGTTCCTGACTTCGAAGTGAGATCGAATGGCCACCCCGTGCGCCTCAGAACGAAGTTTGATGCATACGTCGACGGGACAACCGGAGACACCTTTCTTAACCGCGTCGAAGCGAGGTTCGACCGAACGGTCATATTTGCTGAGGGCGCGATCGCCGCCTCGAAGGTATCCAAGGGCAAAGAGGCCAATATCTACCTGACGTCCCGCGATGGGCGGATCGAGGATCTGCTCAAGCTTTTTGTGACAGCGCCACGGGCACCCATGTCCGGAGCAGTGTCACTTGATGCCCACGCGATTCTTCCACCGGGAAAAGAAGGTTTTCTCGACAAGCTTCGCCTAAGGGGAGGCTTCGGCATCGACTCGGGTAACTTCACACATCCAGATACGCAACTAGGCGTGGATAAGCTCAGTGCTGGTGCCCGTGGAAAGAACAAAGAAGCTCCGGAGAACGTGGTTAGCAATCTCAAAGGGAAAGTGGACCTCGTGCATGGTGTCGCGACGTTCTCAAACCTGACCTTCAGCATTCCCGGCGCAGACGCACAGATGCACGGAACGTACAACGTGATCAATTACAAGATTGATCTGCACGGAAGTATGCGCGTCGCTACGCGAATCTCGAAGACTTCTACCGGAATGAAGTCTGTAATTCTGAAGGTCCTCGATCCTTTGTTCCGGAAGAAAAAGAAAGGTGAGATTGTGCCTGTTCATGTCGAAGGAACCTATGAAAAGCCGGAGTTCGGCTTGGACCTGACACAACCCGGCGCTAAAACGTCAAACCCGAAATCGAACCCTCCTCCAAAATCGAAGCCCTAGAAGGTCTGGCATTTGGCCAATTCATTCGCGCGGGGATACTTCCCGGTGGCCCGTGATACAGGAACGATCCGAACGCGGGCTGGCAGGCTGCAATGGCGTTCCGGCCTTGCCGTAGGCTTTTTGTTTAAACCTGGAGCACATCGCCGTCGCGCGCAACCATCTCGTACAACACGGGGTTAACGAAGAATCCGATGAAAAGCCGCGAAATGAGGCCGGCCACTATGACGATGGCGAATGGCCTCTGGGTATCTGATCCGATGCCAGTGGAAAGAGCAGCTGGCAGTAATCCAAGGCAGGCCACGAGAGCGGTCATCATGATCGGACGGAGTCGCAAGAGCGAAGCCTCGCGCGTGGCCGTGTGGATATCCATTCCTTCCTGTCGCAACTTGTTGATGTAGGAAACAAGAATCACAGCTGTTTCCACGGAAACCCCGAGCAAAGCGAGCAGCCCCAAGACCGATGACACGCTGAAGGGAGTGTGAGTGATCTTTAGAGCAACCAGTGCACCCACCGGTTCTGTCATGATTACACCCAAGGCAATGGTGACGGGAAACTTAAAGTTTCCGTAGAGCGCAAACAAGATCATGAAAATGATCACAATGGCCAATGGACCAATGAAAAACATCTGCGACTTAGCCTCGAGGAACTGGCTGTATTCCCCGCCCCATTCCATCCGGTAACCCTGTGGCAGTGACACGGCTTTCTTAACTGCTGCCTGCGCCTCCAGGACCGCCCGCTCTAAATCACGCCCTTCTATGCTGTACTGCACGCCAATGTATCTGGAGTTGTTTTCGCGATAAATAAAAGACGCACCGTTTCCCTGGCGGATATCGGCGAGCTGACTCAGTGGGACTTGCTGCCCGTCGGGTGTACCGACCAAAAGATTTCCGATCTCGTGTGCGCTGCTGCGGAATTGCGGTTGCATGCGGACAACCAGGTCGAACAGCTTCTCCCCTTGAATGACTTGAGTGACGGCCTGCCCGCCCACTGCGGCTGAAATCACGGCTTCTACGTCCGCAACATTGATCCCGTAGCGGGCAATCTTGTCACGATCGACGTCCACCAGGAGGCTAGGCTGGCCAAGTTCGCGCACCACCGTGAGCTCGGTGAAACCGGGTACCTTGGAAAGCGTGTTCTTGATCTGTATCGCTTTTTCCTGCAGCACGTTCAGATCGTCACCATATACCTTTACGGCCAACGAACTCTTGAGGCCAGTCAGCGCTTCGTCCACAGCATCTTCGGCAGGCTGAGTATAGTTGAAGATAATTCCCGGGAATGCAGTGAGCTTCTTGTTGATCGATTCGATGAGCTGTTTCTTCTCGCTGATCTCGCCGGTCCAGGCTTTGTTCTTGTATGGCTTTAGGCCAACGTAGAACTCGCAATTAAAAAAGCCTGTGGGATCAGTGCCATCGTCAGGCCGTCCTAATTCCGACCCCACCACAGTCACCTGCGGATACGACATCAGAATGTCACGTATCTGCGGGGCGATCTTGCTGGCCTCCTCGAACGAGATCGTGTAGGGCATCGTAGCCCGCACCCAGAGTGCACCTTCATCCAAGTGGGGCATAAATTCGCCGCCGATGAAGGGCACCAGCAGCAGGGTCGCCCCGAAGATCAAGCTCGCGATCACCATGGTGGTCTTGGGCCGATTAAGCGCCCACTCCAGCTGAACGGCGTATTTCCGCTTCATCCATTCAAATGCGCGATTCGGTTTCTCGCGCACTCCTTTCTTGAACCAGTAGGAGGCAAGCACGGGAATCAGCGTAAGCGTGAGGATGAGCGCGCCGACCAGCGCGAAGGACATGGTCTCAGCCATGGGGTGAAATAATTTTCCCGAGGCTCCGCTCAATGCATAGATCGGCAGATACCCGGCAAGGATCACGGCGACCGAATAGAAAATGGGGCGATCCACATCTTTCGCAGCGGCGAGAATAACTTCGTTCAGCTTGTACTGCTGTCCTTCCCGCACCGCCAGCTCACGGTAAATGTTTTCAATCATCACCACAGTGCCATCGATGATGATTCCGAAATCAATCGCTCCAATGGAAAGTAGATTCGCGGCAACGTCGTGCGCATGCAGCACGATGAAAGCAAACAGAAGCGAGAGCGGAATGGTGAGCGCAACGATGACCGCAGCGCGCAAGCTCACCAGGAAGAAAATCAGCACGATCAGAACCAGCACCATGCCGCGAAGCAGGTTCGCCTCTACTGTGTCCGTAGTCAAGTCCACTAATTCGCTGCGGTCATAGTAAGGATGAATTTTGACGTCAGGCGGCAGGATCTGGCGGTTCAGTTCCTCAGTTTTTGCTTCAACTCCTTTCAGGACGTTCTGCGTCTGCTCTCCCCGCAGCATGAGAATAACGCCTTCAACCACATCGTCATTTTTCTGGAAGCCAAATTCGCCCAGGCGTGGCGCGTGCCCGATCGTTACATCTCCCACATCACGCACTCGGATGGGTACGCCCTTATTCGCGCCCACTACGATGTTTCCAATGTCATCTGTATTACGGACCAGGCCTATGCCGCGAACGTAGTAGAACTGTCCACCCTGTGAATAAAAGCCGCCGCCAGTATTGGCATTGTTCGCAGCCAGGGCAGCAGTAACTTGTGGAATGGTCAGGTGGTATCCGTAGATTCGCGCGGGGTCGAGCAAAACCTGGTACTGCATCACGGTTCCACCGAAACCTGAGTCGTCAGCTACACCGTGGACGGATCGATAGGCCCGCTCCACCACCCAGTCTTCGATCGTCTTGAGCTCTTGCGGGGAGCGGTCGGGGCTCTCCAGCACATAGCGATACACCAAGCCGCTAGGGCTGAATAGAGGCGATAGGGTCGGGGTCACTCCCGTCGGCAGTGTCGCTCGAGCCAGCCTTTCGAATACGATCTGCCGCGCGAAATAGCTGTCGGTGCTCTCCTCGAAGGTGAGAATTACATCCGACAAACCATAGAGCGAAATCGAACGCATCACCACCATGTGCGGCACGCCGTTCATCTCTAGTTCAAGAGGAAGCGTAACCAGCCGTTCGACCTCTTCCGCGGCGTGGTCCGGCCACTGCGTAATGATCTCGACCTGAGGTGGGGAGAGGTCCGGATAGGCGTCCACTGGCATGCGCTGAAACGACAGGATTCCACCGACTGCGATGAACGCCGTCAGCATCATTACCAGGAACCGTTGCCGCAGCGCCGCTTGGACTATTCGGTGAATCATTCAGGTGCGGTGGAGACCATCCTTGCTAAAGGTTTGGAGTGCCTTTGAAATCGTGATCCGGCTAACGCTGCAGCGAGTTCGCAAACTGCAAGAACAAGCTGCCATTTCCGATGACTTGGTCACCAGCTTTTAGCCCGCTCGCAATTTCCGTCTGTCCGTTCAAGCTTTCTCCGAGAGTCACCGGCCGTCTGCCAAACTCGTGCGCAGATGCCGCCACATAAACAAAAGGCTGGTTCTCGCTATCGCGCAGGACAGCGGCATCCGGGACCGCAATGGTATGGGGAATTACGCCCGCATTCACGGTCGCAACTACGTACATATCCTTTTTCAGTTTCTCGCCCGGATTGTTGGTCTCGATGCGCACCGGCAGCGTGCGTGTGCTTGGATCGAGTGAAGCCGCGACGTAAGAGATACGTCCGTGAAAGACTTCAGGATAAGTATCCGTCTGTATGGTGACCGCATCTCCGACGTGCACATAGGGCAAGTCTTTCTGGTAGACATTGACCAGCACCCAGACGGTGCTGACATCGGAAATCATGAAACATTGGGTCGTGCCCGGTTGAATAAATTGTCCCGCGGAGACATCTTGCTCAACGACCAAGCCTCCAATCGGCGCCTTTACCGGCACCTCAAAAGAGGGCGGGGCCTGCACCAATGCGTCAGGGTCACTGACTCCCATGACCTTTAATGCAGCTTGCGCCGCTGCCAGATCGCCTCCTGCCTGCACCTCGGCCGACTGCGCCTGCTCCACATTCTGTTCCGCAATCGCGTGATGCTGGTACAAGTCCTGGGCCCGGGCGTTGGCCTTTTGTGCCAACGCGTAAGCATCCTTAGCCTTTAAATAGTTGGTGCGCAGCTGCGAATAATCCGGGCTCGCCACGTATAACATGGGCTCGCCTTTAGTTACTTTTTGCCCTGGAACGACGACTACGCGGCTGACCGGTCCACTCACCTGCGTGATGACCGGTGTCGTCCGAAAACTGTTGTAAGCCACCGCCCCAGTTAGCCGCAGCGACCGAGTCAGCGTTGTGGGCTGAACGGTCAGTACTTGAATATGCGACATCTGGTCCTGCGGAATGGTAAACAACTCGGGATTATTTGAATTTTTTCCGCTGCTGTTGGCAGAGGCATTCGATCCTGCCCCCTGGCAACCGACGAACACCAACATCATCGCAGATATGCCGGCGAACACAGTCAAACTCCGCGAGCGCTGCGCACGCATATTCATGGCAGGTTCCTTGTCCCCACCGCTTCCTTCAGTTGCTCCAACGCCGTCATATAGGAGCCCAACGCCTGGCGGTAGGCCAACTGAACGGACCGGTAGCTGCGCTCGGCATCGAGAAAATCCAGCAGGCTGGCAGCACCGCGTTTATACGCATACTCGGTGATATCGCGCGAATCCTGAGCCTGCTTGAGATACCCGGAAGTATAGAGTTGCACCACTTCGTCGTTGCTCCTGACCGCCTCATAGGCATTGGCAACATCCGACAGAACCGTATCGCTGGCTGCTTGCTGCTGCTCCTCGGCCTGGGTGAGCGCATAACGGGTACGTGCGATCTCCCCTTGATTACGGTTGAAGATCGGCAATTCGAAATTCACAAAGATCGAGGCAGTGTTCTCCCCAGAAACATGCGTAAAGTCGTACGTGCCATTCACGTCCACCTTGGCGTTCGCTTTGGCTAGAAGGATCTGGCTCTTTGCCGCCGTTATTCCCAATTCCGCAGCACGGAAGTCGGGTCGCTGGCGAAGTGCCTTTGTCTGCAAATCTTCCAAGTTTGCCTGCAGTGGCTGGTAGGCCAAATCGCCAATCACGTCATAATCGGCCGGCACGGCGTTATAGCCCAGGAACTCACGCAGTCCGACAAGCGCCTGCTTTTGGGCCAGGCGGGCAGACGACACATCCGTCTGAAACTGCAGAAGCTGCAGCTTGATCTTAAGATAATCCCCTTCGCCGATGTAGCCCGCCTTGAATTGTGTCTCGCTAATGTCGACGGTCTGCTGGAAGCTCTTTAGGTCTTGCAGTGCAAACTGAAGCGTGGATTCCGCCAGTAAAACGCTGACGAACTGCTGGCCTACGTTGAAAGCCAGCGTTCGTTCGGCGTCGGTGACCTGGGCGCTTGTCACTGCTGTTTGATCGCGAGCGGCCTGCAGGCGCCGTTGCCGCTTGTGACCGCGTTCGAACAGGTACCCGATCCCAATATCGAACTGCTGGGTTTCGTTCAGATTATCCCCGGAAAAGTCTTGCGGACTGAAAAACGGGACGAACTGCGTATCCGCCCCGAGAGTCGGATTCGGACGCAGATTCGCCGTAATCTCCTGGGCCTGATTCTGAAGAATCAGGGTTCGCGTAGCTTTGATGGAATGGTTGTGCGCCAGCGCCAGATCGATCGCCTGATCAAGGCTGATCAGCGTTGTATTTTGCCCGCCGCTTTCCCCCACTAGCAGCAAGAGGAACATCGCAGCCGGAGCAAGCATCCGAAAGTGCCTGGAGCGCATAAGGGTTGAGATCAAAGCGCGCTGGCTGTGGCGCAACACATCTCCAACGGAGGCTCGAACCTGCCGAGCCCTTCGCCCAGCTCCGTCGTCCGTTTCATCCTCCTACGTAAGAGTAGGACTCCATGCCTAATGGATGTATTCTAACTCACAGCATTCACGATTCCGGTGACGCTTGCGGTCCGTCTCAGAGATGCCTTCAATCAAACAATCAACAGGATTGTTGCTCGGAAGCGGATTTCTTGGTACGAATCGCTGCCAAACCGCGTTCACCCTATGATTTCAACTCGCGAATGGCATCGCCTGCGCCACTCAGATTGGCCAGCCGCATCTCAGAATATTTGCGAGACAGAATCAACCCGGGCGCCCCGCCGCGGAGAGCAGCAAGAACTGCTTGTTTCACGCTTTGCGGCGTGCACTTACTGTTTCCGGTCTCGGTGGGAATATCAATATCAATACCAGGCCAAATTAACGTGTTGGTGCCGGAAACGCCTTCCAATGCGCGTTTCGTCTCGCGGAAGACGTAGTCCGGCGAAAGCCCGGTGTGAGGAATCTGCTCGTAGCTACCCTCCTTAAATCCCATCACGGCGTAGTTGAAATCGAGCAAGCCCTGTTTTGAGAGGTCGCCATACAGCGTCGATCCGGCATTGTCTACATACAACGCCATCCGCTCGCCGCCGCAGTTGTTGTACATGACGACCTTTATGAAATCGGAGTAGTTCGAAAGCTCATGAAGATCCTGCTCGGCGCGGTAGATCGGATTGAAGGAGTTGTTGTGCCAGATGTGCCAACCCACCGGCACTGCGGGGTTCGCTGCCTTTACCGTTTTGTAGATCGCTGCGTAGGTCTCGCGCAGGCTGTCAGTCCAGAGCATTTCCCATGCAGCTAACTCGGGGTAACGCAACAGCAGCCGCCAGAATTGGACGTAGTATCCGTCCACTGGGCGTTTGCCGCTGCGCGAGGAGCGAA
>Ga0209168_10000576_pt1 | contig 34155 bp, 50 predicted proteins | sample Coa_R1_FD_187156 | JGI IMG/M metagenome (GOLD analysis project Ga0209168, IMG submission 187156) | Surface soil microbial communities from Centralia Pennsylvania, which are recovering from an underground coalmine fire - Coalmine... | ecosystem: Environmental > Terrestrial > Soil > Unclassified ...
GAAATCAATGGCCTGGGCGGGCGCTTGAACCGCGCCATCGCGGCGATCGTGCGCATCTGCCCGGAAGAAAAGCGCGAGGAAGTGATGATGCTTGTGCTGGGCGTGGGTTTCCACGGCAAGGAGGGCTGAAAAATGGCGGCGGATGCAAACTTGGTTATGACCCATTTGACGAGCAGCGGGATCACCGTCTTCGTGCTGCAATGGCTCAAGCGCTCGCGATATTTCCCGTGGATCACCGAGGAAAAAACCAAGCTGCTGCGCACGCTCTCCGCGCTGGCCGCCGCGGGCACGGCCGTGGGAATCTCCGCCACGTGGAACGGCCCCGAACATACGCTGGTGATCAGCGGGCTGACTCTGGGAGCCGTGCTGGCCGGGCTCTGGGCCTGGGCAAAGCAATTCGTGATGAACGAGATCGTCTGGCAAGCCACGAAACCCAAGAACGGATCCGCATCCGGGCCCGCTCCGGCATCTCACTGAGGGAGAATCGAATGGCGCACGCGATTTACAGCTTCAAGGTGGATTCCGATGGCGAAATCCGTGTTGGCCATATTTTCTTTGGCAAAACGGAAGAAGAGGCCGAAGACAACCTCAAGAAACACGCCGAGGCTTGCCCGAAATTCGGCCCCGCCTACCGCAATGACCAGACCATAGATATCGGAGTCGAGCTGGAAGCGCTGCCCGCGCCCGATGTGAGCGACCTCGAGGAATTTATCGGACTCGCCGAAGAGGAAGAAGAAGAGTACGAATACGAGGACGAAGAAGAGTGAGCACGCGCACCTACGTTCCGCTTCGCTTCCCTGCCCGGGCCCGCATGGGCCGAGCTCGCGGCCTCGGGGCGCTTGGCAATCTGGACCCCGCGACTATCGCGCAATACGCCGCGAACGCCGGCTTCAGCGGACCCGCGCTGCAAACCGCCGTGGCCATCGCGCTGGCGGAAAGCGGAGGCAATCCCAATGCCGTGGGAGACCTGAATCTAGGGACCTCCGTGGGACTCTGGCAGATCAATCTCAGAGCACACCCGGAATTCGCGAACGTGAACCTGCGCGACCCGCAGACCAACGCCAATGCCGCGTTTGCCATTTACACCGCGGCGGGCTCGAGCTTCTCTCCCTGGAGCACGTATAAGAGCGGCGCCTATCAGGCATTTCTTTCCGCCGCGCCTTCGCCGCTGGTTCCGCCATCCATGCAGAATGCCCCGGCGCAGCAAAGCGCTGCCGCCGCGCCGCTCACCATTGACGCGAGCACGGGATTGCCCATCGAGGAGGATTCCAGCGCGCCGCAGACCATCGACGCCAGCACGCTGAATCTCTCTTCCCTGCCCGATCCGGTGCTCTATGGCGGGATGGCGCTGGCGGCCATTCTCGCGCTCGGCTGGCTGAGGCGCTCCTAGCAGCCACTCCCATAGCGTCTTGACGCCTACTGGCAGGTTTTTTCCGCAACTCCCTTGACGCAATGGAGGACTCTGCGCCATCTTCCGCCGCAGGCTGGGACAAACGCGGGCGCAGCGAAGCAGACGTGGGGCCAAGCGTGGCTTCGCTGCCTTCCGCGATTTTCCTTCAGCCCTCCCTGAAACAAATATGCACGCACCCGCCCAGCCCGGCATCCCTATCCAGCGCGTGCGGTTCCTCTGCTTGCATTGCCGCGCGCAAAAGGATTTTGGCGATCCGGAAGATGCGCCGAGCTTCCCGAACTGGATTGCCGCTGTGCGCGGGCACATCATCTCGTTCCATCGCGCGCTGAAAATCGGAGAAAGCGAAAACCGCTTTCTCCGGGCGGTGTATTTGTGACGGACGCGGAACTCATGCAGGCCATCCATGCGAAGTACGGCGAGCTGCTCAATTCCGTGGTGCAGACCTCCAGCGTCAAAGCGGAGTTCCTGGCCGCGCTGATCGCCAATGAGTCCGGCGGAGACCCGAATGCCAAGCGATTCGAGCCAGCGGTGTTTGCAGCTCTCGGCGAAGTTCTGCTGGGACGAAAAGCGGCTTATGGAAGCGTCGGCGCTCAGGATTTGCTGCTGTTCGTCGTGCCAGAGCCGCTACCGGCAAATGGGACGCGAGACGGAGGAGCAGATGCTCGGCCGCTTGATGCGGCGCGCCTTGCGTTCACCAGTCAGATGCAACGGCTGGCAAGCCTTGCGACTTCTTTTGGTCTTACCCAGGTGATGGGGTATGAGGCGATCGCGTTCCACACCAACGGAGTGGAAGCGCTGCAGCAGCCGCTCAGCTCGCTGGTGGTCACCGTGAAAATGCTCGCGCAGTTCTCGAGCCGCTTCGGGCTGGACCTGACGGCGGACTTCGGCGATCTCTTCGATTGCTGGAACACCGGGCGCCCGCACGCACCTACGGCGGATCCGCAGTACGTCCCGCGCGGGCTGGCGCGCTTGCAGCTCTATCAACAGATTTCCTCTGCGGAGACCGCTACGTGACGACCAAAGAAGCTATCGAGACGATGCGGCGGCTGCTGGATACTCCGGTGGCCATGCCCGGCGGAGCGGATGATTCGACCGAGCGCCTGGTGCGCGCGGTTGCCTGTTTCATCTCTCTTCCGGCGCAGTTGCAGGCGGAAATCGGCATGGATGCCATTCATCGCAAGACGGTAGCCGCGGCGATGCGCAAAAATCCCTGGGAGATTTCGCGGTGAGCGCGCTGCTTGGCCCGGACGACCTGCTGAACCAGATGCGGCGGAGCAGCCTGCCCGCCGGACAGCGCGTGCTGATCGAAGGCGTGGTCATTGACAAAAACCCACCGATGATCTGCGTCATATTCAACGGCACGACCTGCTGGCTGCCGGCCGATTGCCTGATTCCCGTGGATGTGGATTGGACTCCAGAGAAAGCCCCCATGGCGCGGAAAGCGGCGACCTGATGGACTGGAGCGAGATGCTGGCGATCTCCGATACGGAAGGCATCGCGGCTTCCGTTGTGGCGTTTATCCTGCTCATGCTTTCGCTCTTCGCTGTGGCCATGAATACGGTTCTCTTCGCTGCCCTGGCCATACGCGGCGTTTGGCGCTGGCTTCGCGGGCGCAAAGTTCTGCCGCAAATGGAGCATCTGCACGCACATGTGATGAAGGAGGAACCGTGGCACGAAAAATGAGGATCCCGGTGGAAGCGTAAATCCGCGGAATCAAGAAAGCGCTGGCGAATCCGAAGACGCCAGCCGGATTGAAAGAGGGCATGCGCAAACGCCTCGAGAAGCTAGAAGCCGGACGGTAAGGGATATCAAGAGGGAACGAAATGACAGAACCGAAACAAGCAGCATTCGATGGCTGGGCGATCGTGGAAATTTTCGGCCACCAAAAGGCCGTGGGTTTCGTCACGACGGAAGCGTACGGCTCCGCTGTGCTCTTCCGCGTCGATACGCCAGAGATGCCCGAACGCGAATATGTCCTGAGTCGGCCGCAGTACACCACGCCAGACGCAAGCAACCGGGAGCAGAAATGGACGCCCGCCGGCGCGAAGGTGAAGCGGATGGCTTCTCCGGCATCCTCGCAACTGCTTGGACCGGGTTCGATCTACCGGCTGATTCCCTGCACCGAGGAGACCGCGCGCAAAGCAATCGAGGAGCTGATCGAGCGCCCTTTGATTCTGCTGGAGCTGCCCAAGCAGCAGGCGCCTCTGCTGCCTGGCGAAACTCTGGAGCGAAGATATGCGTGCTGCGGCGGGACGCCTGAAATAGGACACAGGTTCGATTGCGAGAATGCGGAAGAGCAAGACGCAGAGTTAGTCAAACCCGAAGCGTAAGAGGAAGACGTCGAGATTTAGTTGGTTGCCATTTCTTACATAGAGCAGACAGCGAAAGGGGGAGCGGAGCAGGACGACGAGCTGGGCGAGAGAAAAAGGAGAGGCGCGGCGTACGACGCGCCTCGCAATTCCTGACTCCACACCTGGCTTGACGGTGCCGCTCCCCTAAGTAGCGCGCAACTTGAGAACAGACAGATGGGACTGATTGAATTTCCCAATCCAGTGAGCTGGTTTGAAGGAGCGAAGAACGCGGGACTTGAGCGCTCCGAACTCAACGCCTTTGTCAGCATGGCCTACTCCGCGCAGATTTCGTTTCTCTGGCGCTCGGGCAGCTCGAAATGGGCGCAATGGACCGGTGAAGGCAAAGCGCTGCAGGATGCCGCCACCGCCATGTACCTGACGCTTTCGCGGCTCGAGTCCGCCAAATTCCTGACGCTCTCCGTGCCGCAAGATCTGCTGGAGCCGGATAACCTCGCAAAGTTCCAGACGGAGTTTGTTTCATCATCGAAAGGAACGTGACACCATGGCAACGAGCACAGTGACGCCGGCACCGCCGGCAAAGTCTAGCTTCTGGACGAAGATCGGGCATTTCTTTCACAACGCCGGAGTCTTCGTGAGCGACCTCTTCGTTAAGATTTTCGGAGAGGATGCGGCGCATAACCTGGCGACGGCCGCGGAAGGCATCCTGAAAACGGACCTGGGCAAGATCGCGTGGACCGCGGTGCAGGAAGCGGAAGCGCTGGCCGCCGGCACGGATAAAAAAGCCGCGGCCTTCGCAAAGATCGCCGATGCCGCGAAAGCCGCGGGCATCGACGCAAAAGACTCGATCATCAACATGCTGATCGAGCTCTGCGTCCAGAAACTCAAGGGATCATTCGGGCCCGCGAACTAAGCCGCCTGATGCGGATTTCTTCGTTCACGTAGTTGACGGTGAACGGCACCGGTTTGCCGCCCCAAGCCGCGCGAGCTTCTTCACTGTTTGCATAACGCTGGAGCGATCGCCAGAGCGATTTCATTGGCTCTTTGTATGGCATCCGCTTTAGAGCCTTCGAGTCGAAGCTAGTGACAGCGGTTTGTCCCTCGAGGACGGGCTCTTCGCCGCGCAGAACGGCCATGCCGCGCCGGCCCTCTTCGGTTCCGTACATGAGTCCCGAGAGCTTGGAGCGCACCGGGATAACTTCGGAATTATCGACGATTGATACAGACATTTTTCACCTCATTTTTTTTCCGCGCCCCCTCAGTTGTCGCGGATCCTGAAACGACAAAACCGATGCGAGATTGACTGGATTCTCGCCGCAGGCCCTCTGGAGCCGCCGGCGAACCAGCCATGCGGATTTCAGTGTGATGCCGAGCTCGCGGGCGAGCTCCGCGGACGTCCGATGCCGTGCGGCCAGCAGCTCGATGGCTTGCATCCATTTTTCGAGCGGGACATGCGAACGGGCCAACACTGTGCCGGTGCGAACCGTGAAATCAACCCGGCAGGCATTGCAGCGATAGTAGCCGTCTTTGCGGACGGTGATTCGCTCGCCGCGGCCGCAGCGCGCGCAGCGGACGCCCTCCGGCCAGCGTACTCCCTCGATATATTCGCGCGGCGTCATTGCTCTGCCTGCCAGGCGCGGCGGCGCTCCTGGTGGGGACGCTGCGGCTGGGGGCGATAGTCCTGCGGTCCTCGCGCCGCGTCGTGCGGCACAGGGTTGCGGCAAGGCTCGCCGCGCCGCGCTCCGCAGCGCGGGCAAGCCACTGCCGCAGTCACGCGGTCAGCGCGAGTAATACTCGCGGACGCGATAGTGCAGCTATCGCGTTTCGTCCTCTGAGGGAAGTGGCCGATACCTCTGCCGCGTGACTATGCGCATAGTACATGACTACCTTACGGGTGTCAAGTGAAAAATGAGGGGTGGCGCAAAATTTTTGAAGAAAAGGCGAAAGTATATAACGTCAATATTGTCAATTAGATGCGAAGGTGTTGCGAATGCCGGATGGCCCTGCGCATCCGCTCGACTTTCCGCCAATCTGGATCAGATTTGAGCCTGGTCAGCTCGCGCGGTGATGCACGCCGCAGCCGCAGCTCTCTGCGATGGCCGCAAAACGGGCATTGCTGTTCGAAAATCGTGTGCTCCTTCATGGCGTGTTCTCCTGGGGAATCAGAGCTGCGTACTGCCGCGGGAGACGCTCGACTTTCGGCCAAGGGAGCTTCACAAACAGCCACAACCCCTTACTGGAAAGCCTAGGCGTGCCGTCCTTGTTGACCATCGGTTTCCAGCCAGCCTTACGAAAGCAGAAACCAACTATGTGCTCGCCATGCCGCTTTATCGGCGCAGTCTTGCTCGGGTCAATGTAGGTGTAGAGTCGGTTAGGCCCCCACTCGGCGAATGCCCAGGTCTCGGCTTCGAGCAAAATATCGCTGGCCTTTCTCGGGGATTCGTTGTGAAAAATAGCGCAGTTATATCCCGTCTGGCCGTCCATGCGCATCTCTGGCCGAGGATACATCCATACGACGAGAACCGTGCCTTCGGCGTTCCTAAGCACTAGCTTTCTGCCACTGTAAGCAAACTGGCGAGCGCCCGGAGTGCGCCTCGAGTAGTGCCTGTCAGCGAGCCGCCGCATCTCGTCGTCAAAATGCGTCGTAGGGATGAGTCCCGAGGTAAATGGCAGTCTCATTTCGCTGGCTCAATCGGCGCATAGTGGCGCCGAAACCAGTGATCCTTGCGGCAGCGCGCGGAGCAATAGAGCTGCGTACTGCCGCGGAGACGCGGACGAAACAAATTCGCGCAGCCAGGGTGTTTGCACTGCGCGAGGCCATCCGCGAAGAGTTGCGCGAGCTCGTCTGGCGTCAAGGGTCCGCGCGCCGCGCGCGAACGCCATCTTTCGAGCGCCTTCTTCGTTTCGAGGTCGCGTCTCAGCTTCTGGAGCTCGCGCTTATCCGCCACGGTTTTGACTGGCGCGGAACTCGCGACCGGCACAACAGGAGGAGTGGCTGGCGCACTGTAGGCGTCTAGACGCCTGGCGGAGCGCCTCTCTCCAGCTGCTACGTACCCTGAGCCAGCCATTTTCTCCGTTTCTCGCATGCTTACCCCCTTTTCGACCGCGAAAAGTTGACCTGTGTGTCATCTACATCACCACAACCGCATTGCTCCCTGGCGCTTCTGCGCCGCTGGGTTGAACCAGACCCTTTCTCTGCGTTCTTGCGCGCCATGACAAAACTGCGTTCCGCTGTAGCTCAGCCAATTCCAATCGCGATACAGATCGTCGTACGGGCCCGGATAACTCGAGATCAGCACCATACCCTTCACACTGTGGAGTAAGTCGGCAAGTTTCCGGTGCTGCTCCATCGTCATCTCGTAGCGATAGTTCGACTTGCTTTTCCGTACATCATGCGGATAGGGCGGGTCGACGTAATGCAGCGTGTCTTCCCTGTCGGCTGACTCGATGACCTTCATCGCGTCCCGGTTTTCGATGACGACTCCCTGCAGCCTCGCGCAGAAGTGGCGGATATGATTCGCGTAGTTCGCCCAGTCCTCCGCAGCGCAGGTATTGGCTCTCCACGAGTTCGCGCGAAAACCAGTCGATATTGTCCTGCGCTCCGCTCTGCCTGTTCGAGTGATGGAATCGGAGCCAAATCCCATAAAGGAGCGCACGATGGTGCGGCGGGCGCGTTCCACGTCGTCACGGGATCTCTTGTAAGACAAGTCAAATTCGTCGCGCGCAAATGGGGTCACACGAAGCAATGCTTCGAGGCGTTTGGCCTTAGCCGGGTCTTGCAGCACGCGGAATACGTTGACGACTTCGCCGTCCAGGTCGTTGTAGATTTCGCCGTGGCTTCGCGGTTTCTGCAGGAGCACGCTTGCTCCGCCGCCAAAGGCTTCCGTGTAAACGTGATGCGAAGGAAACAGACGGATCAGCCACGGCGCGAGCCGCCATTTGCCGCCGAAATAACGCAGCGCCGGACGCGTAATCGCGTTCACCGCGAACCCCCTAGCGCGGGCGCATGCTGGCGGTTCGCCGGTTCCCATTCCCATAGCTTGCGCATGCCGCGCGCGGCGGCGGGAGGCTCGACGGCAACGACATCGCGAAGTATCCACGCCCAGCGTCCGGGAGCGTAATCGCCAAACAGGCGCTCGAACTCCCAGCCGCGCCGAGGCTCAAACCACTCTTTGAGCTGCTTGGCTTTGTATTCCGCCAGCGGCGCGGGGAGGCAAGCCACAAGACGGCACGTGGCCACGATGCCGCCGAAGTTCGGCCCCGCTCCGCGAAGAAACGATTTCACATCGAACGGGGGCTCGATCCCTCGCTCGCCGAGCGCGAAGGTGATGCGGGAAACCTCGATTGCCGAGGGCTTGCGCAAGCCAGCATGAATGGCCAGCGGACCGCGGTAACTGGTGTACCAGTCGCGGGTTTCCACTTCCTTGAGGCCGCGGGCGATGAGAGTCGCCCACGGCTCATGCAGCGTGAGCGCTTTCACTTGCGGCCTTCCTCAGCCGGCCATTCGCGGACGCGCAAATCTTCCGGCCAGATCGCGAAAGGAATCTTGATTCCCTCCGCCGTTAGCTGCTTTACGAAAAATGCAACTCCTGCGGCCTTACAGTTATCGCGGATCCGCCGAATCCAGTCCCAGTCTGTGGGCCGTGCGCCAGAGCCGCTCTCCGTGCCGGCGATTACCCAGTGAATTCCATCCAGCCGCACGGCGCGCGGGTCGCTCAGCAACGGCTCCATGCTCAGGAATCGGATGTGCGCTGGGATCTCCCGCAGTGTGTCGATGCGGTGATACTGCCGGGGGGTCTCGACCGAAACCCCTAGCCAGATATTCTCAGGCCATTCGAGGGTGCTCTTGCCGATTCGCTCTGGCCGCTTCGTGAGCACCTGATAGGTATGCTGCGGAGTCTGCATGATGACGTTCCATGCTTCCGTTCGCCACTTATCGGCTTGTTCGATGAAGAAATCAGACCAGCTACACGTGAACACCTTTCGCGGGTTTCGCCATTTCAACGGCGCGAAAAACGTCGCATCTTTCGCTCTGGTAACCACGCTAAAGTCACGACCGTAGCGCGTCATTTCTCGCTCGGCGTAGCAATGAGCGCACGCGGGCGAAACCTTCCGGCATCCGTACCACGGGTTCCAAGTCGCGTCCGTCCACTCGATGCCAGTCGTCTCAGCCATTTTTCCGCCTTGGTCTCTTTAGTCCGGGAATCACGAAAACTTCTGGTTTCATTTTCTTGCCGGCGTCATACGCCTTCACGTGCTCCTGAATGCACCTTGAGGCGCGAAGGTCAATGCGACGGCCATTAGCAAAAACCGTGAATAACTCCCGGAATACGTAGGGAGTCTCGAAGCCTGCATCCTTGAGTGCAAAAATGATTGGCGACTCGAACATGCCGCACGGCCACGGACGAGGAAACGACGCCTCGATGGCTTGCTGAATGTGCTTTCGAGTTACTTTGAGAACCATGTCATTTCGCAGCCTCGATCAGGGAAATTTTCATGCCAGGAACGGCTTGATATCCGTCGTCCTCTTTTGTGAGAAATCCAAGTTCGGTGAGCGCGTCGCATTCCTTATACACGTTGGGTTTGCCCACGTTCCGCCACGTCCGCACCAGCTCGTCGTACGCGCGAGAAGCGCTGACAGGTTCCCGGAAAAAGTCTCTCTGAATGAGCAGCGCCAGGCGTCCGCGGAGAGTATTGCCATCCGTTTCGATAATCGGCCGCGCGATGGTGACGCGGATCTCCGGCTTGGCGGCCAGCACGGCGAGCACGTCCGGGTCTTGCAGCGCCCGGCGCTTGATGAATTGCCAGATTTGCTCGAGCTCCGGCAGATCGCGGGTTGCCGTGGTTTTTCCTGTAGTTTCTGTTTTCGGCATAGCAGATCCTTCGTATTTCAATGTGCTATTCAAGGCGGCGGACAACATCCTGACTTCGTTCCGCAAACGGCTGACTTCGTCCCGCAATTCTGCAATCTCAATCGGCGGCGACTCGGGCGAGTAGCGCTGAGGATTAGCTGCACCTCTAGAATGCTCGCCCGGAATCGCCGGTGAAGCATGTCCTGGCGATTCTGCGCCGCCTGCGCTCTGACGCGGGATGCTGCCCGGCAGAGAATGCGCTGGAAAAGTGCTCCCTGCGGAGCTTGCGGTGATCTCTGGTCCGTTTGCGTTTTCTCTCGCATTCGGTTTTTCGTCCGCAGGGATATCGTTTCGTTTTGGCGGCGGCGGGATTTTGGGGATGGCTCGCCGCGGCCGCCCGGCTGGGTCGCGATCTTTCGCGTAGAGGGCGCAGGTATGCGCATCCGCCCATACTGGCTGCACATAAGTGCGGTGGCTCTCCGGTCCGTGCAGCACATAGAATTCCCCGATACCCAGCGTCATGATGTCCGTTACGGTTGGCGGCTGCGGATCGCTGACGAAACTCTTGATCGTCCTCGCAACTTCATTCAGCTCGCGCTGGTTGCCAACCAGCCATACACCCATCTGTCCCAGAATGGTCTTATCGAGGCCCCGGATATCCTGGCAGTCCGCCCAAAGAAAATTTTGCAGCGCAGCGGAGCGGCGAATAAATTCCCGGCCAGCGGTCCGCGTGATGCTGCCGCGCTCTTCGCTGAGGAAATACCAGGCTTCCGGGACGATGAAAATCACCCGTTCTTCGTTCTCGTACACCCACTGAAACGCATTCGTCAGGAGCAATTGCTGTATGCTTTGCTCGTACGGGCGCAGGTCAATGACGTTCATGCCGCGGCGCAGATCAAGCCTCTTCGAGCGCGGAACCATGCACAATCTCGGCATGATTTCCTCGAAATAGGCGTTCATGCGGATGTACATATCGTCCGCGCGCTTGCTGAGCCGTGGTTTCGCTTTTGCCGCAGGCGCGTCAGGGTCAATCCCAAGCTGCCGCTGAACGCGACGCCAGACTGTTTCGAGGGATTTCGCTCCCTGGCACAGGCGGATAATCTCCGCCTCCTTATCATTTTGCGAATAGCCTGTGATTTGCTCGAAGAGGTCCTTGACGAATTTCCAGTCGGCGCGCTCCTCGAAATAGGGCGGAACCTCATGCCCAAATTGAAACGCGGATTCTCCCCGCTTTGTGAGGAAGGCAACGGAGCGGAAGCCGCTGCGTTCGGCCAGCGCTTCCATAGCCGTGGTTTTGCCGCTGCGTTGCGTTTGCCCGGTGATGGCCATATGCGTCACCGGAATGTGCACCGGCTTCCCACTCCCGATCTCGTAGCCAGCAAGGATCACCGGGCGATCCTCCGGTCGCTGCGCTGGAACGGCATCAGGATGACAAGGCGCGTCCAGCCTGCTTGCATAACCCGCAACAATTCGCGGACCTGAGCATCACCGCTGCGCAGGCTTCGCAGTTGCCTCTGTGTAAGTGGGAGTTCGAGTGTTGCTTTTTTTGTTTTCCTCATAAAACATCTTTCCCTGCGGAGAACTGCTCAGATTTGCTCCATCCCAGCCGTAACACACGCTCGTGAATCTCAATGAGCTGCTCAGGCATGAAGACCGTGCCAAATAAAAACCGGGCAAACTCGAGCAGCCGGCTGCGGATAATCCTCTCAATGATGGGTTCGAGACGGTCCACATCGGCTGATTCAAAGCATTCCAGCTCCCGGTAGACTGGCGCGGACTTGGGAATGCCGCGCATCAATTCCGATAGGAGCATTTCGCGTTCATCTTGCGTCATGAGAGCGTCTCCATAAGGACCATGATGGCCAGCGCGGCGGCTGCGCCAAGCGCGATGGCGAATATCCAAAAGAGCAGTGGTGCCTCCTGGTGGAACCGAATAAGGAAGTCATCCAAACGCTTCACGCGCTGGCGGCGATAGAAGCTCATCACGGCGTTTCCTTTCTAAGGCAGCGGTCATTTCCGCACAACACACGTGCGCTGGCGCGTCCGCGAAACTCGCACGGATGCTGGTAGCAAATGCAAAGCGCTCCGCATTCCGAACAGTTGTGTGCGTGCAATCCCAGCCGCGCAACCTCCACCGGTTTGCGCTCGGATGCCGGCAATGGATGCTCTCGGAGTCCGGTTCTTCTGTTGGTAATCATCGTGACTCCACCAGAGCAGGTATGGATTGACGGCTGAGTTCGGCCTGCGGACCTCCCCACAACATGAAGGCGAGCCCGCCGAAACACACGATTACGAGAGTGGGTGGTAGCAGGTCGCCAATTAGTTGCCACAATGCCTGGTTCCGCACCGCGCCAATGGAACAACACACGAAGACGATTCCAAGCAGCAGCCAAAACATTCCTAGCGCAAATGTGGAGTAGGACGCCTCCGGTCTAAGGTTCTCGGATAGCGACACGATGGCAAGTACGCCGCACCAAATCAGGGCGGCGCCAAAATAAATCAGCATGGGATTTGAGGGTTTTTTCTGTAAGAGAAACAGCGCCAGGCACGCACACCACACGGCTGTGACCAGCGCGAATGACGGCGTACTGGACTTCAGCGCGAACCAGCAGGCGAAGAGAAGAATTGCGCCAATGCCAGCACCAAAAAAGAGCTCGTAAGCTCCCCCTTCTGGACGGTGTTTCTGCAAAGCAAGGACTGATAGCAGCCCGAAGAACGTCTGCGAAATCACGCAAGCACAGACTGTCCAAGAAACTGACGACCGCAAGACGCAGCATGAGCACCAGATCAACGCAACCACACTGAAAAAGGTCAGCGGATATCTCATGCGGCTATACTCCTGTGTGGAAAGGAGGTGATGCTGTATGCCGCCGCTTCCACATCCGCCGAACGATTCGCTGGATTAAGCGCGAGTCGCGCAATACGCCGCCCCAGCGTGCGAGGTGGCTCGGTTACACGCTGGAGCGGCTTCCGTGGGGGATCACTCGCCGGAAAATCGAAGTTGAGTTGGTGTACGTCGTATACATCACCCGGTACACCGTTGCATTCGTCTTCCGCTAAGCGCACGATTCCCGCCTGGAACATGCGCAGCCAAGTTTTGACAGCGTGGCGAATTAGAGTAGAGCGGCCATCGCGGCCGCCGGCAATCCGGTGGCGCCGCACGATGTCGTCAATTTGCGCGATCTCGGCGGCTCCGTGTTTCGATGGCACTTGTTTTAGTTCCTCGCCCATGATTGGCCTCCGCAGAAATCCAGATGTTTTCCACAAGCGAGCATCTTGCAGTCTGTCGTAACGTGATGGTAACTTCCGTTAACAATAACCACGCCTGTGCTGTTTCGCAGGCAAAAGGGGGCCAGCCCAGCCATGAATCTGCCGTTGGAGTTTTTGTTGACTTGCTCGGAGCGAACCGCTGGAGATTTCCAGTTAGCGAGGCTCGATGAATTCGCGAGGTTAAAACGGCAAGCAAGGGAGTTGCAGGAACAAGCGATTGAGAAGGCAATTGAGGCCGGGGTCGCGTTATATCTGCGCACGCATCGCGACGAAATTATGGCCGCGGTAAAGACTATCGCTGGCCGGGAATCTGTCCTGTGTACGCCGGGCTTCGGACGAAATGAGCAAATAACCACCGCGTGAGACAGGGGGGGTCCGTAATATCTACACGGTAATGTGTTACAAGCGATATTATGTTTACTAAGCGAAACGTCCAGCATGGAGGCTCTCAGTTCTTGATTTTCAGTAAGTCGGGGTTCGCTCGTACTTGGGCGAGCGTGAGAGGGGCGGTGCGTGAGAGCACAATACCCTGGCGGTCGATGGTGACCACCTGAGCTTTGCCAGGGTCTCCATAGAATATGACCGGCACATCGGCTGGGACGAACCACGAAGGAACAGCGGATTGTTCGCCGCCCAGCGCGGCGCCAGGCGTTACGTTGAGCAGTCCGTTAAAAAGCGGAATTTGCCGAGGAGGAGCGGCAGCACTGTCCCACAAGACGGTAGCTTTCTCGAATCTCGCTTCACACGCTTGCCGCTGTGTGGTGGCGGTGAAGATCGCTTGTTCGGTTGATATCCGCGCGGCCTGCACATTGGGCATCACGAGACCGTAGACGATACCAACAGATACAATCGAGCAAGCTAGAACGCCAAACACAAAGCCGTTTAGCCAAATCTTGCGTGTGCGCCGCTTCTTCTCCTCTTCGGCTTTTAGCGCTGCCCATTTTTTTAACAATTCCAGGTCAGGTGTGGTCTCGCTCATGGCTGGGAGTCCTTTCTGCCTTAGGTCCTTTCCGGCGCATCCACTCATCCTCCACAAGTAACCGCAGGAAGTCTGTCCGATCTCGGCGATCGGCCTGGGCCATTGCGTCGAGCTGCTGTAGCAGCTCGCCGGATAGTTTCAGGTGGATGGTTGTGCTTGGCATTGATATACCTCTATACACTACACTACACCACTTGTCAATGGGAAAATTAGCCTGAGACACTTTTTTTTAGTGGCGACCTCGCAAAAAGCCGCATAAATACTGACTGTCTCAGGGTGTCTCAGGTAAAGTGTCTCAGGCAAACACGTAGAATCAATGAGATACGAGGCGGTTTGTCTCAGGCTGTTTTTGTTATACTATTAAAAAAAAAAGAGTTATGTTGTTTTTGTATCAGGGAGCCTCCCCGCTCGCAATGTGTCAGATATAGCCGGGGTGTGGGTTTGAGAGACACCTTCCTAATATCTTCTTTGTATTGTGTTATTTATGAGGTGTCTCAGGGAAATCGACCTGAGACACCTATTTTGTAAGTGTATTAGAGTCAATATATTACGTGTGTCTCTGGATTTGTATCAGGTGTTTTAGGTGAGACAGTGGCAGGCTACAGGGTAGGCTAGAGGCTGTCGCGGTCGATCCAGTATTGGGCGTCCGGGTTTTGCTGGTATTTTTTATGCCACCGATACGTGCTCGCTCGGCTCGCTTGGATCTCGTGGGCGAGATCGGTCCCTGGTTTCATCCCGTTGCCGAAATGCTCGAAACATGCGCGGAATTTCGCGTGTTCGCTGGGCCGCATCAACCAGATCGTCGCATCGCGGTCCGTCGTCAAGCTCAGCTCGAAGGGCACCAGCCAGGATGGTTTCCGGCATTCGGCGCGAATCTTGGTGATCTCGACGTCGATACGGAGCTGCTGTTCGCGCTTGTAACCAGGGGGATTTTTCAGGCTGATTACAAAATCGAGCATGTCTTCTTTTTCCGACCCGCCGCGCTGGTCGCCCCCCTTGCCGGCGTGATGAAGATAAATAACGCTCACGTTTTTCTGGTTCAAATCAGCGAACCAATCCGAGAGGATGGCTGTGCGCTCTCCTTCGCCTTCTTGTGAGGTTGGCCAGAGCGTCGATAGATTATCCAAGATCAAGACTTCATACCCGCCGCCCAGGATGCGCTCTTCGATGTACCGCCTGCTGCTCGCTTCGTTCAGCCGGGGCCGCCAATTTTTCTGAAAATCTTTAGAAAAGAGTCCGAAGCCATCATGAGGAGGGAGCTCGTTGCCATGTCCATGAGCGATCTGTATCGCTCGCTGTTTTATCTGCGAGGCGTGCATTTCGCCATACACATAGGCGACCCGAAACGGACGCTTAACCGGCCAATTTCCTCCGCAGGGTTCTGTATTCGGAAACAGGACCGGCTTGCCGAGCGCGAGGCTCATCGCAATCTCGGTGGCGAACCAACTCTTTCCCACGCCGCGCCAGCCCCAGATTTCTCCCGTTCCACCGATTGTCAGTAAAGGCTCGAACGCAAAATCAAGCGGCGGCATTTGCATGCTGAGCAGGTCAACGAAGCTCACCACGACGGCAGGGTTGTTTCCCGTTACGGGCTGCCTGGCGAAGGACTCCATCTCCGCGGAAAGCAGATCGGCCGACACGTGGCCGGCAAGCGCTTCGCTCTGGAGCTGTTCCGTCTTGTAGATGATTTGCCGCAGGCGGGATTTTTCTTTGACGATTCTCGCGTAGTATCCGACATTGGAAAGGCGGGGCATTCCGTCCATCAGAGAGCTGATGTAAGCCGCTCCTCCGGCGAGCTCCAGCTCACGATTCCCCGTCAGATTTTCCACCATGCTTACGATTTCAATGGGCTGCTGCGAGTCCGCCAAAAAAAGCATGTTGCGATAAATGCGGCGGTGCTGTTCGAGGAAGAAATCATCCGGCAGCAGCGTCTCCCGCGCCGTTTTCAATGCCAGGTTAGGAGTGTTTGGGTCGATGAGGACAGCGCCAAGGACATTGCGCTCCGCATCGAGATTCACGGCGGTGCGCTGAAGCTGTTCGGCAACTTCGTTTCTGAGGCGCGGAACGGCGGCGCGGATCGGGACAGTTGACATGAGCGCGAGCTAGGCCGCGGAGAAAAAAGTGAGGACCGGGCTTCTCCAAGCTCGCGACTCTAGAAACCCGGCCCAAACTGATTTCCGCGGAGAAAACGGGCAATCAAATAGCATCAGAAGAAAACATAGTCAAGAGGCAAAGTACCCAGTGGGCGGACAATCCGTTCCTAGGTGTCTGCGACGCTCAGTTAGGAGTGACCGTTTGCGGTTCTCCATCCGGGTGCATGTACTCCATGAGTTCGCCGAGAACTTGGTCGAAGTTCGGCAAAGTCACCGCCTTGCTGAGGATTGGGTCGCCAGCCATGAATGCGCGGATTTGATCGGCGCTGATGGTCAACAAAGTCCGCGCGAAATTTTCATCCACACCCTTGATGAAATCAAACAATCCCTCGCCAGACATTCCGTTCGCGATGAGAGCCACGATCCTGCCCTTCAGCCAATCCATACTCGGACTTCCCTGCTCTGGACTAGTTGACGACGTTGTCGCAGGCGTGCCAGGGCTGAAATCCACCGTAGGAAAAGGCGTCACGGCTGGTTGCACCGGCTGTGCTGGCGGCAGAGTCTCAATTGTCTGCGCTGGCGGAGCCACCGCGGCTCCGCGCTGCAGGGCAATCGCGTTGTATTGCAATTGCGTTTGAACCGTCCGCTCACGCGCAATCGCATGGTATTTCTCCATGAACTGCGCGCCAGCCTGGAGTATCTGCGGAGCTGCATTCACAAGCGTTTGTCCGATGGCGGTCAGCGCATCCACCTTGCCCGTCCCCGGAACGCCTCCTGTACTCAGCTCTTTGACCAACCCGAGCATCTCGCGCAGGCCCGCGACGCCGCCTGTCTCCGGGCGTTCGAGTCCGCGCTGTAGCAGAGCGGTCATGATGTTGTTCATGCTCGTCATCATCATGGACATCATCTGCGTTTGCATGGTTTCCGCCGCCGGGTTCCGGCTCTGGCTGTAAGCAGCGGCAATCGCTTGTTTGGCGCTCTCTCTCACCAGCTCAAGCGATGAAATGAACGCGGGATCACTCGCCTTGTTTTTCTTTTCTTCCTCGAGCCGCTTATCCACAAACTCCAGAATCTGCCGTACCGTCGAGTCATTCGCGCCGCCCGCCGGCTGTCCTGTCAAGCCCAGCAGATTCGGATCCGCGACCCCCGCGGCTTTCGGTGGCGCTGCAATCGAAAAAATATCCGAGCAAATCCATTTGCTGCCCTTGTGCAGCGATATGCGGTACTCATAACCGCCAAAGCTCTCCTGGATTTCCTCGATGGTGACTGGCGACGAATATTTCGCGATGTATCCCTTCATGCCCGGCAAAACGGGATTCAACCGCGTCAGGTAGATGACGTAATCCTTGCCTTCCGGCGTATTGAGTATCTGCTGCTCTTCCCAGAAATCTTTTTTCTTCGGGGGCTCCACCGTCACCGGAGTTTCCGGCTGCGGGTAGTTGATGGTGACGTTTTCGGCTTTCGTGATTCTGGATGCGGTCTGTCGAGTCCTTGTCGCCGTAGGCATTTCCCTCTTTCCGGGCGGCTGGTGCCCAATACAACACCCCAAATTTAGTCCGGGTTGTTCGTTATGACAACGATTTATGTCCGCTTTTGTAATAAATGATTACTTGCCATAGTTTTGCTTTCTCGCGCACGCTGCCCTTCGAGCACGATACCGGGCCGTCACGCGGCGTGCTCAGCGTCCGATCCAACGCATTCCCCGCGCCGGCCCATAAAGATTCGGAAACACATGAGCACACAACCGCTGCCGCTCGCCGCTAGCCCGCTTCCCGCCGCCTCATTTCTCATCAGTGATGGAGATCCGGGAACAGCGCAGACCGTAGCGCTGATGTACCAGCTCGTGGACCAGGGCGCGAAAGACCCGTACATCAACGCGCTTGCGCTCTCCATCATCAAGGCCGCAAATCCGCGGCCTTATGACTTCAACGCGCAGCGCCGCGCTCTCTTCGCCTGGGTCCAGAAGAATATTCGCTTCGTGCGGGATATCGCCGGAGTTGAAACGCTGCGCACTGCCCGAGAAACCGCGATGCGCGGCGCGGGCGACTGCGACTGCATGACGGTGCTTATCTGCGCTCTGCTAAAGACCACGGGCAATCCGATCCGCATCACCACGATTCAGACGCATGCCGATGACCCGGATTTTTCGCATGTCTTCGGCGAAGTCTATGATGGCCGGCGCTGGATTGTGGTGGATCCGGCGCGGCCTGATGCCCGCTACGCCCGCGGCCCGGAACACTACATCCGCAGATTCAGTTGGCCCAATCCCTATGAGCCGCAGCAACTCGGGCTTGCCGGCTATGGGCTCGGGCAATCCGCGCGCGAGCTGCATCAGAGCTACCGCGCGGTCCAGCCGATCCGCCTTTCCGGTTTGCAGGCGCTTGCGCAATCCCGCGCCCGGCGGCGGCGAGCTGGAATCGGCTTTCTCGGCGACGATATTGATTGGAGCGGCATCGCGCAGGCCGTGACAGCCGGGGCGCAGGGCGCCTCGAATATCATTCTGGCTTCACGAGCCGCCAACCAGAATATCTTCCCATCCACAATTTCTCCGCTTACTACTCCAGTCGTTTCTCCCGTTGGTGTCTCCACCGCTGTAGCTCCTGCAGGCTACGTAAATTTTTTCGGCACGCTCATTCCGACAAGCACGTTGCTGCTTGGCGCTGCCGTGCTTGGCGGAATACTTCTACTGAGGCGATGAGCTGATGCGCGCGTACATCCCCTATTCAACGGCCAATCCAACCGGCGTGCGTCCCTGGAATTTCGCATTCGCCGGAGGATTGAGCGGCAGGCGCCGCATGGGCTTCTATCTGCGCGCCGATTTTCCTCTCCCGCAAGCGACTCTTCCTCCGAAATCCCTGGGCTGGAGCGGGGCGAATCGGAACATCCCCATGCTCTCGATCTCTAAATTTTCCGGCAAAGCGAGTTACGGCGAACCCGCTCCCGTGTATCAGCCGCTAAGCGCAGGCCTCGGTCTGGGTCCTGTCGTTTACCGGGGAGAGGCTTTGCCGGCAAGAATCTCCCTTCCGGTGAATACTCCCGCGCCAGCTCCTGTGGGACCAATCTACAGCCCGGTATTTCCCGCTCCTCCATCGAGCACCGTTCCTGTTCCTGCGCCGGTTGGGCCCGTGTATGGCCAGCCGCCGGTTTTCAGCATGCCTCCGTCTGTTCCGCTTGTGCCTGTCACGCCTGGCACCATCGCGCAGCAGATTTCTCCTCCGCCCGCGGCAGCTTCTGTTCCGGCAGCGCAAGTTGCCGCTTCGGCGCCGTCGCAGACGGCCGCGGTGACCGCGACGACGCCGGCGAGCACACCAAGCTGGTTCACTGATCCTTCGCAGGAACTCATAACCGGCATCCCCAACTGGGGACTGCTCGCCGCCGGCGCGGCTGTTGCTCTGTTGCTCATGCGGAGGGGAAGATGAGAGTTTCCGCCTTCGATCCCCGCGTGCGTACACTCAGCGCGTTTGACCCGCGCGTGCGAAGTCTCAACGGCTTGCGTGGGCTGGGCTGCGGGCAATGCCAGCAGCGAAATCCCCTTGCAGGCCTGCGCGGAAGACTCCGTGGTTTTCGGCTTGGAGATGATTCGACGGATATCGACGTAGTGACTGGCCTGCCCTGCGACGACCCGCGCGCGAATTGCGGACCCGTCTCGAATCCCGCTACCTTTCCGATTAGCACAGTCAGCGTGCCCATCAGCGGCACACTGACGCAGCCAAGCTACAGCAACACCATTCCGCTGCTTTCTCCGCAACAGCAGCTTGCGCAGCAGTATTACGGCACGACGAACCTCATGCAGTTGACGCCGGCGCAATCCGCCGCCGTAATGGCCGCCGCGCCCGCCAGCGCCTCTGGAGTTCCTCCGCTCACCGCTGCGCAAATTCAGCAGCTTAAGAACGCTCAAGTTTCCCTGCCGGGCACCATCGGCGGAATTTCCACCAGCACGCTGCTGATTGGAGCCGCCGGAGTGCTCGCGCTTGCATTCGCGCTTGGAGGAAAGCGCTAAAGCCGAGGCCAACGCACACCGATGCCCTATTTCGACGCGAACCCCGGAGAGACCCAGCGCCGCCGCATGGCCGCGCTGGGTTTTGCGCGCCTGGCCGGCCCCCTGGCCTCGCCCTTGCGCGGAGCGATCGGTGATATCACCACGGACCTGCAAAGTGTTGATTGGGGCACAGTGGGACTCATCGGCATTGGCATTTTGCTTTTCGTTGGTGTCGCGCGCCGCGGCTCGGATGCGCTTCGTTCCGCGGCCGCGGCGCGGCGCCAGCGCAAAATTGCGAAATACAAAGCGCGAATCAAAGCGCTCGAGGCGAAGAGCTGATGCCCTATTTCCATCTTTCCACGGCCAATCCCACGGGGTTTCGTCCCTGGAATTTCGCCATGCAGACCAACGGCCAGCGCCTGAGCGGTCTACGTAATTTTCGCGTAGCCCGGCTTAGCGGGCCAGCACGTCTCGGCAGAATGCAGCGGCTTGGCCGGCTGGGGAGACTTGGCGACGATGGCATTCCTGCTGGAACAAGGCTTCTTTATAACGCCACGTTTACGCCAACGGAAAATCCTCTCTCTCCATCGTTCTACAACATCAATAGCGTGATTGCTGCGGTTGCCCAAAATCTAGACTCACAATGGGGAATAACCGTCACGAGTCAGCAGTCCAGCGGAGCGGTGTTTGGCACTCCGACCGTTGTCTTTCAACTCCAAACCAGGACGGCATACGGCGCGCTGCAAGATATCAAAAGCGTGATAGACGGGGCTTTTTACAATGCTGCCGGGGCGAGAATCACATCATCGAAAATTTCTGTGACCTCATATCCTGCGGCCACGACGGGCGGCAGCACCGCTCCCCCGCAAGACCTTTCGACGCTCCCCATCGGGGACCCCAGTTCTGTACTGCCAGCAGACTCTTCACCCAGTTGGTGGTCTGATCAATCGCAAGCAATAGTTCCCGGAATTCCCAACTGGATGCTCTTAGCTATCGGTGGCGGCATTTTGGTTGGTGTGCCGCTTTTGAAGAGGTTGCTCTAATGCAGCAAGTTGCCCAAGCCTGGACGAATCAGGTTCAGCAACTCGACCAGCGCTTGGGGAGGCGCGTTCTGGCGCTCCGCCGCGGAAGCTCGCAGCTCGATTGTTTGCAGCTTGGCATTGCACATATTCGCCTGGGAGCGCAACCGCTCGATTTCCGCCTCGGCCCTCTGTTCGAGAGGGATATCTTCTTTTCTCTTTCCATTCCAACTTGCCGTGTAAATGTCCGTCGTCATGACCCATCCGCCGCCTGGCTGATAGGTCCAGTGGTCCAAGTCCTTGCCTTCATCAAGAAGCTGACGAAGGAACTGCGAATTAGCGCCCTGAGCCGCACGGTAGTGGATGCTTGTTATGAACATCCCAGCGGCAAAGCTAGCGACAATCGACAAAACAAGCCGAACTTTTTTCATGGGTGGGACTTTTCCTTTCTATCGATGCAACGTCGGAAGGCGTTGTGGTGCCTGCTGGCATCCGCCGCCTCGCAGAATCACCAGCGCGAACAAAATGCCGATGATGATGCCAATCTTGACCCAGTAACTCCGATAGGAAGACATGGCTGGGATTCTCCTGAACGATATTGTGGACATGGGCGCCTGATAACGTCAATGGGCAGTGCAGCCTAGAGCAATGGTACTAGCGGACGGAAGGAGCAAATGACACAGAGACTCAAAGCGCCGGCCAGCATCGTTTCGATGACCATAACCGTGCGCGGGCCGGTACGCGCTGTTCAGCGGATCCGTAACGCGGCGATCGCCGCATCCCGTCCAGTTCGGCGAAAGAAATCAGGAGCGAAGCGTGTCTGAATTCCGAACCGAGCACGTGCAGACAAAGCCCGCCGGCTGGCGCGTGCGCACGATTGTCACGGACACGGGACACGAGCTCCGCATCGGCTTCCCGCCGGGCGGACGCAAGCGCGGCTCGGGGCGACTGCTCCAGATTCTTCATCCGCGCGCGGAAAATCCTTCCTGCGACGTGACGCCGCGGCGCGCCGTGGAGCTCGCCAACCGGGAACTCTCCGATGGCAAAAAGAATCCCGCCGAGCTGGTCATTTTCGGTCTTCCCAATCCAGATTCATCGGAAGCGGAAAAGGCAGCCGAACTCTATGAGGAATTTCATGGCGAAGCGCCCAAGGAAACCTTGGAAGCGCAGCGCTCCGCCCGCATGCGCACGGATTACACCGGACTCGGGCGCCTCGATACGCTCGTCGTCGCCGATGGGTTCACGCAAGAGGAATTCGCCCGCTTCCGCGAGGAGATGGGAGCGGAGAACGGCAATCTCGGCCGTGTACACAAGCCGGCCAATACCGGCATCATCGAATTTTCCGGCGATAAAGTCACGCTCGCATCCAACGCTGGCGGCACTCAGCTCTATCTCATCGGCGGCAATCAGGACCTCAGCCCGTGCCTGCTCGATCTCGGTGCGGATCCCACCAAGGATCAAGTGGATCTCGGCTTTTGCATCTGCGTCCGCTATATCACCGAGAAAGCTCATGTCAACCACGGCTCCGCGCTCTACTGGCATATTCTCGGCGAAGAATCCAACCGCCCGCCCCGCCTGGCCTACGACAAGCTGAAGCGCGAAATCTTTTTCACTGGCGGCGAATACGTCGTCAAAGCTCCGGGGATCATCAATTGATGCAGCCAGCGATAAAATCCATCGGCCCATTGGGCATCTTCGTTCCTTCGCCCGCCGCTCTCGCCCGGCGGCGCTATCGCGTCGCGACGCGCGGACTCGGCGCGCTCAGCCCGGAGCAAGCCACGGAACAAATTTTTCCCTCGTCCAAAATCACGAACACTCCCGGACACAACCAAGCCGTCTATAACGCGATTCTCGCTTCGGTTTCCGCCGGGCAAATCCTCGATAACGGCGGCCAGCCGGCTTATGTGCCTGGCTCGGCCGATTGCGCCGCATCAGGAGTTGGCGCCGCGCAGGTCGCGCTATCGAGCATCGCCGCCACCGGCGCGAAGATTGCTCCCTTGACGGGCCCCGCCGCGCCAGCCGTCGCCATCGGTTCCGCCATCATCGGCCTTTTCGGGACGATTTTTGGGCACCACGCCGCCGCGGTGAAGAAAGAGCAGAACGTGCTCTGCACCGCCGTGCCCGCCGCGAACAACTACTTGCAGCTCATTCAGCAGGCGGTTTCGAGCGGCCAATCCACTCCGCAGCAGGGCATCGACGCGCTCAATTCGCTCGTCGCGGATTTCACTTCCGCGGTGCAATCCGTGGCGAGCGGACAGGGGCCCGCATCCAGCGGCGGCTGCAACGCGGGTTGCGTGGTCATCGCGGAGCTCAAGGCGATTGCGGCGCAGATGGCAAGCCAGTTCCAGGATATGCAGGCAGCGGCGGCAGCCTCAAGTCCCGCGGCGGCTTCATCCGCCAGTTCGGCATCGAGCGCGGCGAGCTTGCCCTCTTGGGCGATTTATGCCGCCGCGGCCGCGGTTCTTTTGCTGTTGATTCGATGAGACGCGCCAAGGCGCGAGAAAGGAATGATGTGACGACGGCACCAGCGGTTCTAACGGCAGCTCCTGTGGATGTGCATGGCATCATCCAGCATCAGCGCGATTGCCTGCGCATGCGCAAGTATGAGTATTTCGCTCATCTTCAGAAGATCGTCTTCGAGCGCACCGATGAAATGTATATCCCTCCCGAGCTCGAGGGCCGGCTCAAAAACGACCCCGAAGGAATCTCCATTGATTTCTTCGGGCAGGAAAACTGGCTCCCGCTCGGCATTGTGAAGATCGCTGGCCAGGCGGATTTTCTCCTGCCGCTTGCTCCGATTCTCCGCAAGGATGGCAAGGTAGGGTTCCCCGATAAACCGGATGCCTCCTGGATGCCGCCCTCTTCTGGCCGCACTCCGATCATGGAAAAAGATTCGAACGGCATCGAGCGCTGGACGGGCAAGCTCTCTCCCGCGCCCTCCGTCAAGATGGTGCCTCAGCCGCTGCGCAATTTTTCCCGCGGCATTCTGCGCGGGACGAACTTCATCGTCTATGAGCGCGTCGCGCAACTGCTGCTCAAGCCGCATGGCCTTGCCGAAGGCTGGATCGCCACGTGTTCCGCCAACCAATCGGTGAATCCGGCCACGCACATGGCGCTTCTGCTTGACCACCAGACAGGCGAAGCGCATTTCTATGGCGGCCAGTACGTGATTTCCAGGCCAGGGGTGATGGATTAGCAATGAGCGCGGCCTGCAAAAGATTTATGAGGGGGCAGTGACAATGCCCATCGTTCGAATCGTAAACCCATCCCCGCGGCGCAGCCGCGGGCATTTTGGACTGTCACGCGGCAGCAGTCGGAAAGGAGGACACATGGCACACAGATTTCATAGAAGGCATCGCAGCAGCCGCCGCCATCGCAATCCGGGTTTCTTCGGATTCCGCCGGCATCGCCGCCGCAATCCGATCCTGGGAATGTCCGGGGGCGATTTGCTCGTCGAGACGGCTGCCGCGGTTGTCAACGGTGTGGCCACTCGCGTTGTTCCGCAAATGATCCTTGGCAGCAATAACACAGGCGTTGTGGGCTACGGCGCGAACGCCATCACCGGGCTGGCAGGAGCATGGCTGGCCGGCAAGTTCTCGCAGAAGGCGGGACACGGGGCGCTGCTTGGCGCAGCGGTTGCCGTCGCGTCTCGCATTCTCAGCGACACGATGGGACAGAACGCGCTGGGCGGCGGCTTGAGTGGAGACCTGGGCGGAGAGCTCGGTTTCTACATCAATAATAGCTTCCCGCTGCCGACCGCTGGCTCCGGGCCGCTGCTGCTGAACCCTGGCTACACGGGCAGCACGCCGCAAAATACGCTCGCTTTGCCGGGCATGGCGCCGACTCCGGTAACCACCGCGGCCGGCACCACGGCTGTATCGCCTGGCGGAGCTGGCGGCGCGAACGCGGCGCTAGCTACCACGTCAGCGCCCAGCTCCGCGCCCGGGGTCTGGATGAACCCCTGGGCGTCTTAGCGCTCCTGGCGGCGCGATATCCGCGCAGTGAAGCGCGCTGAATGGATTTTTTCCGGTCTGCCGGCTTCTGGGACGGGAAGCCGGCCACCGAGTATGGAAGCGATGCGGGGAAACAAATTCCTCTCCGTTATCCGGAGAAGAGAGAAACACTTATGAATCCAACACTATCTGGTTTTGGCAAGCCGTGGACCGATCGCGTGGTGGATGAGCATGAGCTAGGACGTCCGCATCTTCGTTTCCGCAATCCGATTGTATCGGGAGGACTCGAAGGGCTGCGGCAAGCGCTCTATGACATCTATCGCGTGGATGCGAACACCACGGCGCCAACGGTGGTGCTCTTCGCGGTTCCCATCGGCGGGCAATACAACAGCGGTGTCGCGGTCGCGTTTCAGAAGACGCTGCTGCACACCAACATGAAGCTCGCCGGCGTGCTCCAGTCGCCCAATAAGCATCTGGTGCGCTCGCTGAAGATTCGCGTTTCCGGCGAACCTTCGGGGACACAGCAGAACATCGTCAACCCGGTGGACCTGCTGAGCTTCCTTTACGGCACGCTCGTGAACTTCACCGTGAACGATAAGCCGTATTTCCAGGGCGAAGCCGCCGAGCTGCCTCAGGGCGGCGGCGCGCAAGCGGCCTTGGGTGGAGCCACCACTGCCACTACCACCACCATAGTGACGGGTATCAGCAACAATGGCTTCCCCGATACCCGCAACATGTGGAGCACGGTGTATGACGGGATCTCCATCGAGCAAACCCAGACGTTCTCCGTGATTCTTGACCCGACGCAGGAAAACCTCGGCGCGTTCAAGACTCTGGCGAGCGCGGGCACGACGGCCACCGGGCCCGGCACGGGCCTTTCGGTGAAGTTCGAGCTCGACGGCATCCTTTTCCGCGGAATCCAGTAGGCAAGCCCTGCTGGTTCTCGCTTTCTCCGGCTGAGGCTGGGAGCTGCCGCGACCGTCGCAAGCCGGGAAGTCCGAAGGCAGCGGGAAAGAGCGTTTCCGCTCTTTCCCGCCCCTTCTGAAAATTTTTTGTTCAGGGGCCGAATTACGCGCGCCCTTAGCGGCGCAAAGGAAAAATGGCAATGGCACAACCCGCTTCTCAGACGTGCAAGATTTGCGCCGGCCGCGGAGCCGTGACGAACGCCGCGCGGCAGACTCAGGTTTGCCCCAAATGCGATGGTTCCGGCGTCACCCCGCAGAAGGTGTATCGCGTCTTTTTCGACTATGTGTTTCCGAGCGTCACGCTGGCCGCCAATGGCAATGGCCCCAGCGTGCTGCAGATCCAGTATGACGCGGATTTCGAATGGATCTGGGTGGTGGGCACGTCGACTGGTGCGTTCACTGTACAGTTGCAGGACACGTCCACCGGGCGCAATCTCTCAAATTCTCCGGTGAATAGCGCGAACTTCATGGGGACGGCGCAGCTTCCCTTCCCGCTGGTCGAACCCTATTTGCTCGCGCGCTCCACTTCCGTTCAGGCCAGTTTCAGCGATCTGAGCGGAGCGCCGAACACCATCCAGCTCGTCCTCCGCGGCTACAAACTCTTTCCGCAGTCCGCTCCGCAACAAGGCACGGCCGGCCAGGTCTTCCAGAATTCCTGAGAGGGGCAGGAGGAGAGGATACGCCATGCGTTTCTACACCAACCCATACAACGGACCGGAAATCATTTTTACCGGAAAGAAAAAAAACGCGATTCAAAAAGCGCGCAAGTTTTTCCGGCAGTTCAAAAATGTGGCTGCTGGCTTTTACGACGACCTTGGAGTTTTCCATCCTATTCGCGCTTCCTATGACTATTCCGCGAAGCGCGCTCACGAGGGCGGAAGAAAACAATCCCGCAAAAAATCGCGCAAATCGAGGCGCTAAATGTCCAACCGCGACCCAAACGTCTTCCAGCAGGACCGCGTGCCCGGAGTGCCAGGCCGGTGGGCGCTGGGATTGTTTCTCAGCTATCGCAAGCTGGCGAGCTCCGCCTGGGTTCCTGGGCAGAAGTACCGCATGGGGCTCGTGGGTCGCCAGCCGTATTGGTTCAATCTCGGCTTCCCCAATCCGAATTTCTCGGCCATGGCTCCCAGCAGCAACGCCGATGACAACGTGACCTCGATCAACGATTTCATCGTGCTGGCGATCATGGCCGGCGCGGTGGATTCCGCCGGCACGCCCAACACAGATTTTTCCGCGCAGATTTTTGAATCTTCCGGAGAACTCGATAGCCTCTGGACGCAGGCCCAATCGAATGCGCTCTCTCTCGGCGGCAGCGGGCAGCTCCCGTTCCTTCTGCGGCGTCCTCATTACGTGAAAGCAGGGACGCAGCTCATCTGCCGCATCAACAACTTTCACGCGGTCAACCCCAACAATCCGCAGATCACTCTTTTCGGCGTCCTGGGAGCGCCAAGCTTCAGCTAACGACCATGGCTACCAACGTTCCCGTCACCGCATATCAGCAACGCCTCCTCGCCGAGGATCAGTGTCCGGTCGCTGTACGCCGCCTGCCGCCCTGGATATTTCCTCCCGCCAGCGCGCGGAACCTCATCGCCGCCAACGCCATCATCATCCCGGCGATCGGCGCGGGCTTCACCGATATCGTGCGTGTCCAGATTGACCGCGGCAAAAACGGCGTCATCAAGTGGTTCTCGAATCAGTTTGTCGGTGGCGGATTCACCGATGGCAGCGGCTCCATTCTCTGGCGCCTGCTGATTGATAACAGGACGGTGCCGGGATTGGAGAGCATAGCGGTCTCGCTGGGAACAAACCAGGTGCCGAGGGAAATTGCTCCCGTAAGGCTCTTGAACGCGCGATTGGTACAGCTCCAGGTCTCGAACGTCTCCATTGTCCCCGCCGGGCAAATCATCGAAGGGAGCATCGCCGGCTGGCTCTACCCGGAGAAAGAAGAGCCGCCCGGCATGTATTACTGAAGAAATGAGACGCCAAAAACAAATTCTTTATGGAGCGGTGCTTTTCTTGCTGCTCTTCATGCCTTCGCTGGCGTGTGGTCAATCCACCTATATTCTTCCGCAGACGGTGGATGCCACGCTCGCGACGAACCAAGCGTGCAACGGGTCAGCGCAGACGTACGTCACGCAGCCGAACTCGCAATCCGGTTTTGTCAATCTCGGACAAACACAGCATTACGCCAGCGTGTCGATCACCAACGCGCAAAAATTTCAGATGGAGATTGATGGCATCGACACAGCGGGCAACGTCTACCGGATTTCCGATATTTTGGAATTTGCCGGGATCGCCGTGCTGCGCCAAGGGACGCTGACGGGAACGGGCCGCTTTTCTCGCATTCAGGTCATGGTGACGTGCTCACCCAATACCGCAACCTACACGCTCACCTACAACGGCACTTCCGCGACGAGCAACGTCAACAGCGGCACTTTTCTCTCCGCTCAAATCGACAAGGTGAATTTCAACAACGCTCCTGGCAATGTGGACCAATCGGATACCTTCCAGACTCCCTTCGGGAATACTTCGGGAACGCTTTTCTTCCAGTATGTAGGTTCCAGTGTCGCGGGCAGCACCCTTTCCGTTGGATGTTTAACACTTGGTCCTTCCGGCTCTTCAGGATCTCCTCTCGTAGTTGCAAATTTAGCGAATACAACCGCATTGCAAACTTTCCGTGTTCCGGCCGCGACATGCCCTCAGGTCCAAGTAGGTTATGGACATGGAGGTTCGGCGCAAGGTGTAAGCCTTGAATACGTGTTCGACGTTCCTGGCCTCGCCGGCGGCACGAATCCGCAGTTTGCGATTACAGGCATCGACCCATGCAGCAACCCAAACATCGCGAAAAACAGCGTGCCGATCAACATCACCAGCGCATCAACGACTACCCTCATAGGGCCATTCTCAACCGGGCAAACGTACGTGTGCGGATGGTCGATATCGCTGATTGGCGCAAGCCAGACCATTCAATTCGAATATGGCAGCGGAGCTTCTTGTGGCACGGGCACAGTGCTGCTGACAGGCGCTATGGGACCAGGGACGCTCGCCGAACAGCAGCTTGTTCATGAGTTGCCTCTGCGGGCTACGCCGCTCAACAACAGCATTTGCGCTGTCACGACAGGCGCTACGGTGAACGCTCAAGGCGTAATGACCTACGTGCAATGACCAGGCGGGACATGAGTCAGCCAGCGCCAGAATTGACGGAACACGGAAAGACACCCGCTGCGACGGGAAGCCAGGAGATTCCCGCGCCGTTGCTCGAGTGGTTCACCGCGCAGTTCCAGTTCGCCTTGCGCGAGATGTTCAAGAGACGATCCGCGATCTGGGCCTTTGATTTCCGCGGGCATAATCCGCAGACGGGAGAGTGGGAGACCTATTCGCTTGTGCTAAATATCCTGCCGCAGCGCCAGCTCGCGGAAATCCAGCGGGAAATGGCCGAGCACATGAAAAAACTTGCCAGAGGGAAAAATTGAAATTCGCGCACTGGCGTTTCGTTCTTCTGCCGCTTCTCTTCGTGTTCTTGAATCACCTTGTCGATGGAGGCCCCTTCGATCTGCTGGTGAGCGTCTATGCGCAGAGCGCCACCACGCAGGTGACCGCCACCATCACGGACCCGAACGGCTTGCCTTACACCAATGCGACGATTGTCGTGCAGTTGGTTCCCGCTCCCACCGGGCCCGCGATCTGCGCTGGCGCCAGCCAGGTGCAGAATCCGAATCCCTTCACGGCCAACGCCAACGGGTTTTTCAGCGTCAATCTCTGCCCGAATGCCTCGATCTCGACTCCGGGAACCCAATGGCAGTTCATTGTTTCGCTCTCTCCCGGTGTCCAGCCGCCGCTCGGCACGGGTCCGCAGACCTGCTCGGCGCTGGTCACCATCAGCGGCGGTTCGCAGGATATTTCCTCGAGTTTCAGTTGCCCCAGCCTCGCGAACAACGTCACGCCCGCCGCGGGAGGCTCTCCCTCGCAGACGCAGGTCAATAACAACGGGCTGCTCGGCGGCACTCCCTGCCAGACCTTCCCCAGCCTCGCCACGGGCCCCGTAAACAACAACTGTGATACGCATTTTAAGGGGCCGAATCCCTACATCGATCTCTCGAACTACGGCGTTTACCTCGGAGGATTCACTCCGCCTTCGATTACATGCGCGACGACGGCGAGCAGCACATCAGTGACATGCAGCGGAGGGACGAGCGATTTCGCTGTAGGGCAAGGAGTATCCATTCCGCTGGCCGGACCCGCTCCAACGGTGATTACGCCAAATACGCCGGTAGGCATCAGCAGCCTCTCGATTTCGTCGAACGTGGCGACATTTCATCTTTCGACGACGATGACGGCAACGAACGGAGCCTCGGTCATCGTAGCGGGAGCTTCCGATTCCTCGCTGAATGGCACGTACACTTCGTACGCAGTTGTTAATGCTGGCGCGTTCACGGCGAGCTTCACGCACGCGGACTGCAACCCATGCAGCATTGGGGGAAGCGCGACGGTGATACCCACGACAGCCGCGACGGTTACGCCCATCGAGCAAGTTGGCGGATCGACGACATGGAACTACATCGTAGCCGCACAGGATTTCAACGGCGCCTGGAGCGCGGGAAGCGCCGCATTCGGAACGACTTCAGGAATGGCAACGCTCGGTGTGCAGACGTATACCATCGCCAACAACGGATGTTCATACAACAGCACGACGGGACTTGTGACGTTCACAACGACGACCGCGCACAACATACCCAATTCGCCGGATATTGAGATTTTCACGAATATCACCGGCTCAGTGGGACTCAGCGGATCGTTCGTCACAGCGGGCGCTCCGACGAGCACGACAGTAACGATAGCGCAATGGTCGGCGCAAACTCCTGTCTCCTGCCCTTCGGGAGGAACGCTGCAAGTCGTGGCAAAAAACTTCGTTCGCTGGACTCCGCAGCCCTACAACGCGATGCGCTACGCGGTTTGGCGGGCGCAGGGAGCGGGGGCTTATTCTCTTGTTGCCATTCTTCCAGGACAAGATTCGAGCTTCACGGACTGGGGATTCGGGGCGCTGACGCTCGCTCCAGCCGATGCAGCGTATCTCAGCGCGACTCCTCTGGCGGCGCCGAAAAATGGTTATCTGGCGACAACGATAACGGCAATCAATGGAAACACGCTTACGCTGGCGAATGCGGCCACGGCAAGCGTAGCGAGCGCGACGGTGCTGCACGACAATGCCGCGAATATCATGAACGCATGCAACTCGCGTTTTACAGCGGGAGTGGATATCTGGTATCCATCGGCTCCCGGATCCATTTCCGTCATCGTCATCAATTCCCCGCTGAAACTCTATAACTGCTCCGCGGGACAGCAGCATCACATTCTGAATGCAGTGATGCAGGTGAACCAGCCGATCATCCCGGCCTCTTATTCTTTCTTCGAAGGACGCGCAACGGGAAACAACAACCAAATACCATCGTTTACGACTTTGCCGGTGGAATGGATGATCTGCGCGACGAATCCATGTTTCCTGCAAACATTCAAGCCGAGCGGAGGCAACGTCAATAGCATCTCGTATCAAGACATTTTCATGGCCGTGGCCAACCCCTACTTTTCGGGGCTTTATCTGGATGAGGATGCGAGCGGCGCCGGTGTTACGGACATCACACTGACGCGAACAAGCATAACGGGAACGCGCGGCTCGATCCCGCTGCACATGGGGGGAGGATTCGATTTGCTGATTAATGGCGGGACCTTCGGCGTTGCCGTGAACGGCAATGACTGGGGCTATCCGCCGGTGATTCTGGACACGGTGAATAAGGGGCTTGGACAGAATCAGCAAGGGCTGATGTATCTCTCGCAATTCAGGAACGCGACGCTAGAAGGCGGAGAGTTCCTCTTCGATGCGGGCGCCAATCTATTCTTTAACAACGCAGGGACTCAACCCGGAGTGTGGGATTTCAGCAATATCCTCATCGAGAACAGCCAGTATCCTGCGGTACATTTGAACATCGCGCCGAATATGTTCGCCAGCGGATTCAAATTTCTTAACTTCACCTATGCTGATTCTCTCGGGCTGATTGCGCCTCCTGTTGTGGAGCTAGGCGACAGCAGCGTCGATGCGTTCAACTGGGAAAGTACAGGAGCGACATGCGCCAATGGTTCGCAAGCTGGGGTTTCCGCGATACCAAGCACCACGCAAGTGGATTTCTCTGGAGGAGCCTGCGTTGTCAATTTAAGCAGCTTATCGAGCCGAACGAACTCTTCCTACGTAGCAATCGGAGCCGCGACAATCGAAGCTGCAAATAACGCGAACATAGGATACGCGCTCGCGACGCCATCTATCGCCGGCGTGACGCAAGTGGCGGGAAGTCTGGCGAGCGGGACGTATTACTATCAAATCTACGCAGTGGATATAAACGGAAACGTCAGCAAGGGTTCGGCAATCATGGGCCCCTTTACCTCGAACGGCAGTCAGGCTTTGCAGATAACGGTGAATCTCGTAGCAGGCCAAGTATCCACGGAACTCTGCCGTGGCCATAGCCCGACAAATATTCCGTGCGCGGACACGCTAGGAGCGGGAAAAAACTTTCAGGGCACAGTTTTCACTGATAATCAGCCAGATTTCCGATTCACGATATCGAACGGACCCAACTTCCTGAATGCCAATGGCGCTTTCGCCGCTGCCGGACAATCCCCGACGATGGGAGTAAATGGATTGGGGACGCCGAATATCTATCTCACGGGAGGGGGATTCACGAGCCTGGAGAGCGGGACATTTACGGCGACGCGAACACGCTCTGTGCCAGATTTATCCGGCATCAGCGAAGTGAGCGGCTACGTGAACACGGCGTACGATACGTTCAATCGCGCGAATGGCGGACTCGGGTCGAACTGGACAACGTACACAGGAGCGGCGGGAGGTCTGAGCATCGTCAGCAACCAAGTTGCGGACTCCACTGCCAGCGGATCGTTCATCTCGATGTACACAGGAGCCGCTTTCGCGAATGATCAGTTTTCGCAGTACACCGTGACGCAGATTCCCGGGGCTGCGCCATATACCATCGTTCTCGGCGTGCGAATGAACAGCGCCAATGGCGGAACGATGTACATCTGCAATGAGAGTCCCGGGGCAAACGGGAGTTCTATCGCTCGAGTTGCCGGAGTAACGGCAACTACTCTTACGACGTTTACGCTGACGCCTGCGGTTGGCGACGTGCTGCGCTGCGAAGTGCGCGGGAGCTTTGCGAGCGGAGGAAATACGATCACGTTCTGGAAGAATGGCTCCGTCGTAGCGACATTCACGGACAGCGGAACGCAAGGCTATGACTCGGGTGTGCCGGGAGCATGGCTCTTCCAGAACGCGGGCGGCACGGTGGCATTCGACAACTGGAGCGGCGGAAACCTGCATCCCTTCGCGCATCTCGATTCCGAGCAGGATTGGACACAGCCGCAGCACGGAGTCGCGTTTTACGCCGACCGAAGCGCGCCGTGTGCTGCTTCGCAATTCGCGATTTCCGCGGGATGGGGAAACACGGCGACGGTGAGCGCGGTGGCCGGGTACGGCCAGACTTGCCGCATCACGATTACGGCGAGCGGAACGGGGCAAGCAGCGAACCCGACGATTACGTGGACGCTGCCAGTGCCCATCACGATGACGGTAAGCCCTCCGATAGGCACGGCGCAGATGACCGGAGGAACCGGGACACTGACGATGATTTCGCAGACGACGATATCGGCGACGGCGCCGGTCTGGACGTTCCAGGGCACTCCGGGCGCTGGAAGCACGTATATCGTCGATTTGCGGATGGGTCCTTAGCGACGCAAATGAACGGGGCCAGGTATGAAGGGGCGGAAACGCCGGAGGAACGCATGGCCGCGGTGGTGATGGACGTCTTCCACCGCTTCGAGCAGCGCAACCGCAGCGAGCGCCGCTCGGATATCGTGGATTACGCGGATATCGCCACGGCGCTGCGGCCCTATCTGCGGAAAGAGCTGCTGCTGGCGCGCGCCGATGAGCTGCGGAAAATTCGCGAGGCCAGCCGCAATGCGCTGGTGGCCAGGGAAGGCACGCTGATGCAGGAGCTGGCGGACGTCGAAGCGATTCTGGTGGCGGGAAAGAAATGAACGCGGAAGCCATGTTTTTCGCGTTCGTGCTGCCGGCGCTCGGCGCGGCTTTCGCCGCCGGCGGCTGGGTCTTCGCGCTGCGGCATTCGCGCCGGGAAATCAATGGCCTGGGCGGGCGCTTGAACCGCGCCATCGCGGCGATCGTGCGCATCTGCCCGGAAGAAAAGCGCGAGGAAGTGATGATGCTTGTGCTGGGCGTGGGCGGCAAAGGATGAGCGCAAGGAATTT
>Ga0209168_10000577_pt1 | contig 34138 bp, 23 predicted proteins | sample Coa_R1_FD_187156 | JGI IMG/M metagenome (GOLD analysis project Ga0209168, IMG submission 187156) | Surface soil microbial communities from Centralia Pennsylvania, which are recovering from an underground coalmine fire - Coalmine... | ecosystem: Environmental > Terrestrial > Soil > Unclassified ...
CGCGACGTTTGAAGAGAGCGAGAAGCCCGGGGTGTACACGACGCCGGATCGCAATGATGTGGCGGGGCTGACGCATTCGATTGAGAACGCGAAGTACTTTTCGGATTACGTGGTGGCGTCGATCCATGCGCATGAAGGGATTCCGGGGCAATCGGCGGGGCAGGTGGAGATACCGGCGCAGTTTGTGGAGGCGTACGCGCATGCGGCGATAGACGCGGGAGCGGATGTGTTTGTGGGCAGCGGGCCGCACATTCTACGAGGCATCGAGATTTACAAAGGCAAAGTGATTCTGTACAGCCTCGGAAGTTTCATCATGGAAGATCTAATCGTGGAACCGGAGTCCGCGACGATGTATGACAAGTACAACCTCGGCCTCGACGAGTTGTCCTCCACGGTTCACAACGCGCGCAGCGATTACGGCCGCAAGGATGAACTCTCCTGGCCGCTATATTGGCAATCCGCGATCGCCCACGTCGTGTTCCGCGACGGCCGGCCTGCGGAGGTCAAACTGACGCCGGTGGTTCTCGGCTATGGGTATCGAGCTGTCGACGGCGGATGGCCGGAGGTGGCGGATGTGAACGAGGCAACTCAGATTCTTGAGCATCTTCAGAAGTTGAGTGCGCCTTACGGAACAAAAATCGCCATCAGCAACGGCGTCGGCACGATCACGATTCCCAAATGAGATGTTCGGATGCGATTGCGCAGAGTTAGTTCGAGCAGCTCCGATTGAATTGGCGCGGAGGAGTAGTGAAAAACCAGAGGAATTGTACGGCTTGGAATTGGACGGCTGTGATCAGGGTTTTCAGAATTCCGCTTGCCTTGGCGTCCCTCTGTCTAGTTTCGCTCGCCGTGGCCAGCCACCTGCGCGCCCAGCAGCAGGAAATCGGCAAACGAAAAGATCTAGGAGAGTTCAACCTGACACTGGTCGGGGACAACAATATCGTCACGCTGGCCACGGCACGCCAGAACAATCCTAAGTTCATGGCTGCGGTAACTGAGTTGCGTAAGGGAGACGCCATATTCAATAACCTTGAGACCACTTTCCCCGAGCCCGATGATTATCCGGGCGGTGCGCCGAGAAGTGAGAATATCTTCTCAGACCCTTCGCTTTTGAAGGAACTTCAGTGGATTGGTTTTAATCTTTATGGAACCGCCAACAATCACGCGTTGGACTACGGCATCCCTGGCCTTCTTCACACAATCCAAACGTTAAAGCAGGGTGGAGCAGTCTACGCCGGTACCGGGGTGGACCTGGGGCACGCGCGAGCGGCAGGTTATTTGTCCACGCCGCATGGGCGGGTCGGCCTGGTCGCCTGCGCCTCCACATTTCCGCAAGACTCACCGGCGGGGCAAGCGCGGCCGGATATCCGCGGGCGACCCGGATTGAACCCGTTGCGCTATGACACGCGGTATCGCGTGAGTGCGGCGGACTTTGAAGCGTTGAAGAAGTTGAATGACAACCTGAAGATGATGGCCACGCCGGGTGGCACGGCTGCGAATCCGACTTTGACGTTTGTGTTTCCGCCGTCGGGACCGTCCGGGAACTACGGGACGTACGCGACGTTTGAAGAGAGCGAGAAGCCCGGGGTGTACACGACGCCGGATCGCAATGATGTGGCGGGGCTGACGCATTCGATTGAGAACGCGAGATATTTTTCGGATTACGTGGTGGCGTCGATCCATGCGCATGAAGGGATTCCGGGGCAAGCGGCGGGGCAGGTGGAGATACCGGCGCAGTTTGTGGAGGCGTATGCGCATGCGGCGATAGACGCGGGAGCGGACGTGTTTGTGGGCAGCGGGCCGCACGTTCTGCGAGGCATCGAGATTTACAAGGGGAAAGTAATTTTCTACAGCCTGGGAAATTTCATCACCGAAAACTGGCTCGTAGACCCGGAAGCTATCACGATGTATGACCGCTATAACCTTGGTCTGGATGAACTTGCCGCGGCGCCGCACAACGCCCGCAGTGATTACGGCCGCAAGGATGAACCGTCCTGGCCGCTGTACTGGCAGTCCGCGATCGCCCACGTGGTATTCCGTGATGGACGCCCGGCGGAAGTGAAATTGACCCCTATCACGCTCGGCTACGGGTATCGAACTTCGGACCGAGGGTGGCCGGAGATAGCGGAGGGTTCGGAGGCAACCCAGATTCTCGAGCATCTTCAGAAGTTGAGCGAGCCATACGGAACAAAAATTGCCATCAGCAACGGAGTCGGCACGATTACGCTTCCGCGATGAATTTCGATTCTGGAAAATCTTTCGATTGAAGACGCCCTACCGCAAACATTCAGAGACATATGCACCCCCCGGCACGGGCGCCGCTGTTCCACTGATTCGACCGATGGATTTTGCTAGAAGAGGGATATGACCAAATGGCGGCCCGCACGATCTATCAAAAACTTTGGGATTCTCACGTAGTTCATGACGAGCCCGGACAGCCCACTCTCCTTTACGTCGATCGCCATTTTGTGCACGAAGGAACTTCTCCACAGGCGTTCACGGGTTTGAAAACCGCCGGGCGCAAAGTGCGCCGGCCCGAACTCACCTTTGCGGTGATGGACCATTCCGTGCCGACGAAGAACCGGTTACTGCCCGTACTGGATCCCGCCGCACGAGACCAGATGGCCGCATTGGCTCGCAATTGCCAGGAAACCGGGATTTCTCTCTTCGACTTGAACAGCACAAATCAAGGCATCGTGCATATTATCGGTCCTGAACTTGGAATCACGCAGCCTGGTCAGACCATCGTCTGCGGAGATAGTCACACCTCCACCCACGGTGCATTCGGCGCGCTGGCGTTCGGAGTTGGTACCAGCGAAATCGAACACGTCCTGGCAACCCAGTGCGTCACGCAATTCAAATCGAAAACAATGAAGATCGAAATTCTGGGCCGGCGGCCACGCGGCGTGACCGCAAAAGACTTCATCCTCGCGATTATTGCAAGAATCGGAATCGCCGGCGGCACGGGATTTGTTCTGGAATATGTCGGAGAAGCCGTGCGGGCCCTGTCAATGGAAGGGCGTATGACCATGTGCAACATGTCGATTGAAGCCGGAGCGCGCGCGGGAATGATCGTCCCGGACGAAACGACATTCGAGTATCTCGAAGGCCGGGCGTTCGCTCCTCGTGGGAAGGATTTTCAACGCTCGGTCGATTTCTGGAAGACGCTAGCGAGCGACGCAGGCGCGGTGTTTGACGAAACGTTGACATTGCGCCAGGAAGAACTCGCTCCGATGGTCACCTGGGGAACCAATCCGAGCATGGTAACGCAGGTTTCCGGCCGGGTGCCCGACCCAACTTCCTTTGCCGACGCGGTGGATCGTGATGCGGCTGCGCGGGCGCTGGACTATATGGACTTGAAGCCGGGGACTTTGATCGAGGACATTCCCATCGACTGTGTCTTTATCGGATCGTGCGTCAACGGCCGTTTGGAAGATTTGCGCGCGTCCGCTCGGGTGCTCGCTGGGAAGCATATTTCGAAAGCGATCAAGCAGGCGCTAGTAGTACCCGGCTCACAACGGATAAAAGCGAAAGCCGAATCCGAGGGGCTTGATCTGATTTTTCGAGAGGCGGGTTTTGAATGGCGCGATGCCGGATGCAGCATGTGCGTCGCCATGAATGATGATGTGCTCGCGAGCGGTGAACGCTCCGCCAGCACCTCCAATCGCAATTTTGAGGGGAGGCAGGGCAAAGGCGGGCGAACTCACCTCGTGAGCCCGGTCATGGCCGCCGCCGCGGCAATCGAAGGGCACTTTGTGGATATCCGCGATTCGATTTATGTCGGCGATGTGGAGTGACGATGGAATCCTTTACAAGGCACACGGGGCTCGTTTTGCCAATCAATCGCGTGAACGTCGACACGGACCAGATCGTGCCAAAGCAGTTCATGAAACTGCAGACGCGCGAAGGCTACGGGCGAGTGCTGTTTTATGACTGGCGATACTTGCCGGGAGAACTGCCCAATCCCGACTTCATCTTGAACCAACCCCGTTATAGGGCCGCCTCGGTGCTGTTGGCGCAGGCGAATTTTGGATGCGGATCGAGCCGCGAGCATGCCCCTTGGGCGATTCTCAACTACGGAATCCGGGCGATTGTGGCTCCAAGCTTTGCGGAGATCTTTTACGGCAACTGCTTCAAAAACGGGATTTTGCCCGTTACCCTGCCGAGCGAACGGATTGAAGAACTATTTGCGCGAGTGTCAAAAACGGAAGGGTATGCGCTCACGGTCGATCTCGAGATGCAATTGGTCGAAGACCATCGAGGCTTTCAGTGCAATTTTTCTGTCGACCCTTTTCGCCGGCAATGCCTGCTGGGGGGCCTCGACGAGATCAGCCTGACGCTTGCGCGGGAATCGCAGATTGCAGCATTCGAAGAAGAACATTTGAGCGTTCCAGTGCGATCTGAACGAACTGACGCGAAGAACGATCGTGTTGAATCTTAAGCACGTATCAGCTCGTACCGGCGGTTGCGCAATCTGGGAATCCGGCCGAGACTTGCATGCAGTTAGAGCTGCTTGGAGCCGCGCATCTCTTTTCTCATCAAGATTTTGCGCAATTTCAGTTTGGGCCTACCCGGATTGTCTGTGTATCATACAGATTGGGTTCTCCGCTCAATTCCCGAGAGGGAAGGGTCGACCAGGGTCGATGGATCTACGGCACATTCGTTGCTTTGTCGCAGCGTACGAAGAGGGTAGCTTCAGCAAAGCCGCAAAGCGGGAGCATTCCACTCAGTCAGGCGTCAGTATTTGCATTCAGCAACTTGAAGCCACGGTATCCCATAAATTGTTTGACAGAGTTGCCGCTGGCGTAGTCCCCACGACAGCCGGCCGTCATTTGTATGCCTGCTGCACCGACGTGCTAAAGGCTCTCCAGGCAACGCAGCAGAGGATGCACGACTTGGATGGCCATTTTATGGGGTCGATCAATCTTGGTTTTCCCCCATCTATGTTCAAGCTCGCTCTGCCGAAGATGCTGCCCCAATATATGAGCGATCATCCCTTTGTCGATTTACGTTTAGCGGAAGCCTACAGTGGGACCTTGAATGAGTGGGTCGTTTCCGGAGAAATTGACGCGGCCATCGTGACCAAGCCCCCAACCGATCTCGGCCTGGAGACCTCGCATTTCTTCCGTGACCGGCTCTTGTTGGTCAAGAAAAAGGGAGGACAATCAAACGGCGGCGGATACAAGAAAGGTTTTTTTGACGCGGGCAATCTACGCAACTTGAATCTAATTCTCCCGTCTTCCCGGCATAGCATGCGTCAGATGATTGAAAACGCCGTGCAGTTAGGAAACGGCGGTTCCGCAAGAGTCCTGGACATTGATGGAATGTTAGGTACGCTCGAGCTGGTTCGAAACACCGATTGGGCAACCATCGCCGCCAAGATTGTGGTGGACGAAGAGGTTCGGGAGGGCAAGCTCGAAGCGCAGCCCATCGGAAACCCTGAACTCTGGCTGGACCTTTTCTTGGTGCAGGTGAAGAGCGTATCTCTTCCTGCCGCGTGTCGGGACTTCCTGCAACGCCTGAAGAAGACCCTGGAGCAAATTCCCAACGCCTAGAAATTGTGGTTGGAAATCTTAGCAGGATGGGCGTCTGCCGCTAAAGGGCCAGACAATCTCTCGCTTTCGGCAACTCGCATCATCCACGCACGATGCGAAAAAAATATGCGCTGGCGCGATGACTAGAATCGGTAACGGGGCTATTGGGGTATTTATCACAAGTAAGTGCAAACAAGGCGTCGATTTCGGCCGGATCGGTGACGACAACTGCCTTCCCATCGAACACCTGATTGCCTATTTTAATCCGCACGTTGGGATCGCGGGCGATGCCGGCGGTCCAGCGTCTGCCGCCAGGATAGGTCCTCCCGTCGGAAAAATCGGAATGCAAATACAGATTTCCTTTATAAGTCACAAACCAGACGGTCACCGCGTGAGGAATCAGGTACCAGGGGTGGGTCTCCACCAGGACGGTCGGATTCTTATCCGCAAAGGCCCAGTCGGCCGGAAGGGTCGACACATCTCCCTTGAGCCACAGCCCGGGCCGGCGCTCTTGGGGATCGAGGCCGGTGATGCTGAGTACCACCAGCGCAAGGATGACGCAGGCGACGACACCTCCGATAACTTTCAGCAAGATCTTCATGGGTGACTCCTATAGGAAACGATAGGGCGTCTGTGCATTCCGGGTCCGACCTATTTCCATGGCATCAAAGATGCATGAATCACATCAGGAATGCCCTCTCCACCGACGGATCGAATCGCAAGATCGACATCCGTAAGTCCAAACGTGTGCGTTGTAACCTTTTGCAGAGGGCGCCTACTCGATGTCAACTGCTGTAGCGCGAGTTCACAGGCAGCAAAGCTGTGTCCACGGGCGCTCTTGACGGTAACAAATTTTTCGGTGAGCTTGGCTAATGGAAAATTGGGGAATTCTTTCATCTCTCCTTGAACGACCATAACTCCAGCTTTGCGCTTGAGCACGTCGAGCCCGAGCAATATAGGTTCGGTCCCAGCCCCTGACGTGCAATCAAGCACAACGTCCACTCCCCTTCCGTTGGTTAGCTCCATGATCTTCTTGAAAGGATCTTCCTTCCGGACGTCGATCACATGATCGGCACCAAGCTCTTTGGCGACCGCCATCCGCGCGGCGTCTTTCGATGTCCCGGTAACGATGACGAGTGACGCGCCCGCCTGCTTGCAAATCACAGTCTGGGAGAGGCCTTGCTGGCCCGGCCCTTGAATGAGAACCGTCGAGTCGTAGTGCACACCGCCGTCAAAAAGGGACCATTCGACGCCATTCGCCATCGGCGTGACGAGGCCAGCCAGTTCGGGCGTTAAACCCTTCGGAACATGATGGATCACTGAATTCCAGGGAAGATACATGTACTGCGCGAACCCGCCCCACAGGTGGGGTGCTCTTTGCGCGGATGTATAACCAAAGCGGATCGCCTGAGGGTTGTAGCGCCAATCGGTATTTTCGCAATGGCGATACTGGCCCAAGTGGCACCATTCACATTTTCCACACATCACATAGTGCTCGACGAATACCAAATCTCCTTCTTTAAATCCTTTCTGTTTGGTGAACCCCGCACCCGCTTTGGCCACGTAACCAATGTTCTCGTGCCCCATTATTACAGGCCCGGCTTCTGACGGTGGCGTCCGATACAGCTTAACGTCCGTGCCACAAATCCCCGCGACCTCTACCTTCAGCAGGGCACTGTCATCCGCGATGTCAGGCATAGGGAATTCACGGATCTCAGTGCGGCCAGGGCCCACCCTGACAGCTGCCAAGACCTGTTCAGCGCTTATCGGCATGAGTTATCGGCCCTTGACGTAGAGTGGCAAATCCGTCTGAAAACTTCGCAAAACGATGTAACTGATGAGGCTAATCAGCCCACGGTGGCAGTACCTAAACATTGTGCATATGGCCGGGTAGCGTCAGCTATCGTGGCAGATAGTAATTGCGCAATATCTCCCACTTATTTCCATCTGCCGAGAGAGTCCTGGATGGCGACAGGGCAACGCGAGATTGAACGACCTCTTTTTTTGCCGACTGAGTCATGATAGGCAACGCAGCAGCCGAAGCGGCACGCAACATCGTTTCTGAGACTTTTTCTAATTTGTGCGCGTTAACGCATACATCCCGTATCTCCGCCCCTGCAACCACGCTGCCATGATACTTGAGGAGCAATGCATTGGCGCTGCCTAATGCTCGAGCGACGGAGTCTCCTAACTCGCTTGTGCAAACGCTGACGCCGCCGTTGTCCAGGACCGGAAGTTGATCGACAAACAAGCTGCAATCCTGATCGAGCGGCTCTACGCATATGTTCAAAGCCGCCATGAGCGTCGATGAGGAAGGATGGGCATGTAATACGCATTTTATATCGGGCCGGCTTGCGTAGATCTGTGAGTGAATTGGCCACTCGCGTACGGGAGTTCGTTGTTCTGTCCCGCAATCAATTCTTTGCCCATGAAAATCAATCAAAACCAAATCTTTCGGTTCCAGCCAGTGCCAACTCACTGCTGTCGGCTTGATTAGAATTCTGGTCTGGTCCAAACGAACACTGAGGTGGCCCGCTGTTCCGTCGCCCGCAGCGCCTGCAGCATACAAAAACCGGCAAGCCTCAACCAGACTCTTACGAAGCTCGGCTTCAATCCCCGAATCTTCCAACAAGTGTTATACCTCTGCCTTGGTTAACTCTTTGGAGCCTTCCTCGAATGCAATTCCCCGGTCCAGGAGCATGGACGCTGAGCGAACCCAATAAATATCTCCGTGACTTGCGGCAAAGGGTTGAGAGTCTTCGGATAGCCCGCGTATTTCCTGGAGCAAGCGGCGGCGGGCAGCAATGATCGCAGTATCGCTTGTGCCTAGGCGCTCAAGCGTACGGTCGACCAACGGTCCCATGCTTTCCTGCAGCGCTTGATCCTGGGCAGCAAAGCCGTGTATGCCCGTCATGCTGGTGGTTCGCTGGAGATCGCGATCAATCAAATATTCGTTGTCTTTGTTCCGCAGGGGCCGGAACGTGGATGGATCGACCTGGGCATGCACAAAGTCCTCATTGCGGATCGTCTCGCTGTCCTCTTTCGAAAGCGGACCGTCAGGATTCCAGCTGATGGTCCACACCCAGCAAGTTTCGTCGTCCCGAGGCACCCAGCAATGGCCGTGAATCGAGAGATTCTCCTCGGACGGGATCATCGTGTGGCTTGGCAGCAGAAACTGAGTCAGCCGCCAGTAATACTTGTTTTCTTCCGCATCGCGGCGCACAGCGATCTGCAGGCCATAATCGGTTTCCTTCACAGTGAACTTAGGGGCCTTGTCCAACGCATGGTACTTTGCACGAAGGTTCCCGCTGTTCTTCACATTTTCGACGTAGGAATCTTTCAGAAGGAATGCGTCTACGCTGGCATGAAGGAAATTCGAGTGGCTGGAGTCGATCCCACCTTCGACCGCTTGCAGATAGTTTGTATCCTGGAGGCGCTTCGAGATGTAGCGATGGCTATCAGGAACTCGTGCCCATTCCAATTTCGGCAATTCCGGCTCGCGCTCGCGGGGGCCGAGATAAGCCCAGACCAAGCCGCCATACTCGCGGGTGGGGTAGGCGGTAATTCGAACACGATTTTCAAATCCGTGCCGTCCAGGTTCGTTCGGCATGTCGACGCATGTTCCGTTGTAATCGTACTTCCAGCCGTGATAAACGCAACGCAGGCCGCATTCTTCGTTACGCCCCCAAAACAAACTAGCTCTGCGATGCGGGCAAAATTCGTCAACTAAACCGACGCGGCCCTCGCTGTCGCGAAAGGCAATTAAATTTTCCCCAAGCAGGCGAACCCTGACCGGGGCGCAGTCTGGAGTGGGAACCTCAGATCCCAACAATGCAGGCAGCCAGAAGCATCGGAAATACTCTCCCGCCGGCCTTCCGGGTCCCGTCCTTGTTAGCAGCTCATTCTCTTCTCTTGAGAGCATCGGGTAACCATCCAGAGTAAATTAGCAAAAGGCGCGAAGGATCGCTGCGGCTGCTTCGGGCTGTCCTTTTGCCACCAAGTCATGCGCCCGGTGAACGCAAAGATGTAACAGCTCGACAGCCTTGCGTTTCTCCATGTCGGCTTCATTCAACAGGTAAAAAGCTGTCAGCGACCACACCGCGTCCAGTTCAGCCTCACGATAAATAAAATGCTCAAACTTTGTTGATGCCTCGAGATGAGCGACAAGGCTCCGCATAATATCCACAGAGAAACTCTCCACGGTTACAATGTGTGACGGGTTTACGTTTGTCAGATCTACTCCCCGCTGATCGCAGCCGTTTTCCTTCATCGCGTAACAGGAGCACAAATAGATTGCAGTTCACAATCCTGGGGCAGCCCATCCTACACGGTACGAGTTGAGCATTCTAAAAGCTTCGAATCCCGTAATTCAAATGCATTTCCCTAATATCCCAACATGCGCCGTTAACATACGTCCAAATCGCTTGTTACAAGTAGCAGTCCCTCAGTTCTCGACTGCGGATATCAGTGACCGGAAGTTCCGGCCAATTCAGCGCCTGCGCTAAGGCCTTCCCCAAAATCCATTCTCTGTCCTGCGACGAGAGAAAATCGAGGCCGCTCCGAAATTGTTCGAGGCACTCGCTGTAGGAGCATGTCAGCCGTGTGAGATCGGCGCCCCAAAGCATGCGTTTGGGACCATAAGTATCAAAGATGCGCTTCACGAAGGGCTGCACATCGATAAAGGGAAAACGCTCATTCGAGAAGTTAGGCACGGACGAAACCATCACGTAAACCCCACGATAGCGTGCGAATTCCAGAAGACCATCCAGATCAGTAAATGCGTCCGGAATTCGCAAGCTGGTAATACAAGCCATGTGGGGGATCAGAATCTTAAGGTCGGGATGACGGTCGAGGACGGGACGAAGCTTTCGAATCATGCCTGGTACCAATGCCATCACGGGAATGGAAAGGCGTTCACAGTCTTCCCAGAACCAATTCAAAGTTCCGTCGTCCAGCCAATCAGAATAGGGTTTGGTATGAAAAGTAGCGCGAACCCCGAGCATGTGAGGTTGTGTTAGCCAACGATCCAACTGCTCGCGTATGTCGGGAGCCGAGGGGTTGAATCTGCCGACTACAGCGAGCCGGTCAGGATACTTCGCCGCGGCTTCAAGGGCAGTTTGATTGTTATCCCCTACCCAGTTCGGGGGAACTATGACGGCCCGGTCTACCTTGGCTGCGTCCATTTCTACTAGCATATCTTCCGCGCTAAAACCATTCGGCCGGTGAGGCGGACGTTGCAATGGTTTGGGCCAGGGCCTGACAGGTTGTTCAGGCTCCCAGAGGTGAACCTGCGCATCAGTGATAAGCACTTCCATCCCCACGATGCAAAAATGTCATAGGTTATTTTCTCTGCCGAAGCAGGCGAAACCATCTGCGCTGCTGGAATCACTCCAACGGCGCATTCTTAGAAGAGCGATGAAATATTCCGGACTCAATAAGCCATATCGTCTTGCATATTTCAAATGCATTCTCATAATATGCGGGCATGCGCTATCCACATATCGCTCGATCCAATCTCAATCTGCTCGGTAGTTTTCAAGCGCTGATCGAAGAGCGCAGCATCACGCGAGCGGCTGAACGCATGTTCGTTAGTCAGCCGGCCATGAGCCGCATACTCGACAAATTGCAGGAGATGTTTCACGACAAACTGTTAGTGCGTACGAGAAAAGGATTTGAACCTACCCGCTTGGCGCTCCATGTCTATGACGAACTGGAGCGCGCTTTGCCCGCCATTGAAGGCGTTTTGAGGGGAGGTCGATTCAGTCCAGCCGATGCCACCGACCATTTTAGAATTGCAATGACCGACCATCTTGCCCTTTCACTCTTGCCAAAACTCATCGAGGTTCTGGCGCGAAAAGCGCCAGGAGTTTCTTTGGAAATCTCCGGTTGGGACTATGGCTCGTTTCGTAAGCTGGAAACAAATGCTCTCGACCTGGTGCTTTGGGTCAATCAAGCTCCTTCGCCTTTGCGCATCGAGGAGATCTACAAAGATTCGTTTGTTTGCTTGGTTAGAAAGGGACATCCGCTAAGAAAGCCCATCACGGCGAAACGCTATCTTGAATTCGAACACTTGGTCATTTCCTTGGTTGGAACACACCAGGGAGTCCTTGAGGATAGCTTGAGCCGGATGGGGTATCGGAGAAAGGCCCGGCATATCGTTCCCTTTTTTGCTGCTGTCGGCCCCATCATTGAAAATACGAACCTGGTAGCCACACTACCTCGTAGGCTGGCAAAACGATTTTCGATCAATTCGAAGATCCGCTCCGTCCCGATTTCGATGAAACTGCCCCAAATTTCTTATATTCAAGTGTGGCACCCTCGGAACGAGGACGATCCAGGCCATAAATGGCTTCGTGAAACGATTCGGAAACTTGGTATGCGGGACTAGCATCAAGCGCGAGCAGCGGAATCTGAGAGCGCGTCAATGAATCTTGCCTGGAGCCTTGGGCTGTCGTACTGGGGCATGCGTGCGTTTAAGCAATTTAACTTGCGCGGTCGGACATCAGTGAGCTGGCGAGTGACAAACGCTTCCTGGTTTCCATGGAGTGTGGTGCACCGAGGCAAGGCATGTCTTAATCGCATTAAATGTCCACTGTCTACTATGAGATGGCCAGATCCGCCGGCACGGAGGCGTTTCAGTGAATTCGTTGACGATTGCCATCGGTAATTATGGACTGACGAAGCCCCTGAAAGACGGAAGCGTAGAACTCACAGGCAGGACGCCGCTCTATGTTGAAGTCAGTCCGATAACTGCCGCGATGCGGCGTATGGTGAGAGGCCTGGAGTTCGACGTTTGCGAAATGGCTTTTGCGACCTACCTTTGTGCCAGGGCCCATGGGAAGCCCATCAGCGCCATTCCGGTTTTTCTGACCAGAAACTTCCATCACTGGGCAATCTTCTACAATGTGAATTCCGGAATCAGAAGCCCAAAAGACCTCGAAGGCCGAAAGGTCGCCGTCAATCGCGGATATACCGTAACCACGGGTGTTTGGGCGAGGGGAATACTTCAAACTGAATTCGGCGTAGATCTAAACAAAATAACCTGGATGCCCACCGATGATGAACACGTAGCCGAATACGTCGCGCCACCGAATGTCGACTATTCACATCGAGGGACACCCATCGCCGAATTGCTGCTTTCCGGAAAGGTCGACGCCGCCGTAGGAGATGTGAAAGTGGATTCGCCAGAAATTAAACAGCTCATTCCGAATGCCAGGGAGGCGGGATTCGCATACTTTCGGAAAACTGGCATCTACCCAGTCAATCATGGATTAGTTGCAAAAACTCCCCTTTTGCAAGCTGATCCCAGCCTTTCTCGGGAGCTGTTTGCATGCTTCCAGGCGGCCAAAAGCCGGTACACAGCCGATCTGTTCGCGGGCAAGTATGCCCCACACGTTGCGGAACCTGTCTTGGCCCTTAGCCGGGTAGTTGGTGATCCGTTTCCGTTTGGCGTCAGTGCGAATCGGAAAGCTATCGAAACTTTGATTCAGTTCGCTCAAGAACAACAGATCATTTCAAGAAAGTTTACGCCAGAAGAGCTTTTTGCGCCCGAGACTCTTGCCTTGGAAAACTAGAAGCCTCAATGATCGCGAGCTGGGTGGATGGTGTTAGAGAAAGTCAGCGAATTCCGAGAAGCGGCCAATAAAAAGGGACAATTAGAGCCAACACCAAAGATTCGATAATCGTTAAGCACAATCCGACACGAAGTAAATCCTTGGGAGTGAAGTAGCCGTACGAGTAGCCGGCAACCATTACTCCGGACTGATAAACGAAAATCTTTCCACCCGAAGCGAACGCCCAAACCAGGGCCAGAGGAAGCAGAGCCAGGTTGTTTGCTCGCGCAAAGTGAATGAGGGGAGGCATGGAAGTAGCAAGCATCGAAATCTCGTTGCCAAGCAGAATGTGATAGAGGAATGCAGCCCAATAAGGGACCACGGCAATCGCAAAAGTACTGGTAGTGACGAGGGGTTTCATCCAACCGAACATGATTGCGGTCAGTGTGTCCAGAGTTTTGGTCTGGAGCAGCATGTTTCCCAAACTAATCGCCGTCGCTGTAAAGAACATGGGGAGATAATTAAAGCTCTTTAAATCCGCGGAATTCAATACTCCCACTTGCGGGATCATTGCAAAAAGACCGACACCAATACCAATTACAGCCGGAGGAATGTGATGTATTAGGTCAGTAGCCCATAGGCATATGGCCAGTCCCGTCAAGATCAAACATTTCGTTTCCAGCTTGCTCAAGGGGCCCATTTTCGCAAGTTCGGCATCCAGAAACTCCGGTCCTCCAGAAGCGACCGCATCCTCAGGTGGGTAGAGCCAGATGACCAAACGCCAGATCGCGAAAACGGTGATCACGGCGCACGGGAGAAAAGCCAATAGCCAGATACTCCAATAAACCTCAACATCAGCCAATTTGTGGATCAACCCTCGGCCCAGAATGGAAGCTGGTCCGGCAATGACCATTTTGTCGAAGGTTCCAGCCGTGTAAGTCAAAGTGATGAACATACCAGTCCCGACATTGCTACCGGGGCCGAGGTGAAAGACTTCCATTAATCCCAGGGCGACCGACGCCATGATGATGACGCACGCGATGCCAGAAGGTACGAGGAACGTCAGAAGCAACGAAGTAAGAATTAGTCCCAACAAGACGCGCGAATACCCGGTCCCGGCAGCCTTGATAACCATGTAAGCCAAACGGCGCGCGAGACCGGACTTCGTTGTCATCAGTCCCATCAAGCCGGCGCCGAACAGAAACCACGGCGTTTGATCGGAAAAGCCTGAAAAAGCCTCTTCAAACGTGCCAACTTTCAAGATCCAGAAGAGATAGCAGCCAATAAGGCCTGTTACGGCGTGCGGAAAGAGTTCGGTAATCCAGGCGAGGATCATGAAGGAAGCTACCGTGAGGGTATGTTTGGCGATAAGAGAAAATGGAAGCGGCGTGAACCAAATGACGGCGGGAATCCCGATCGAAACGATCCAATTAATTATTTGGCGCCGCACTGGGGAATGGCGAACCACAGTTGGAATGTCGGTCGCCGGAGTGCTTCTTACCGGAGTATTGGCGATTGTAACGGGCCGATCCATTTAAGTTAGGTCTTAGACTGCCTTGCGCGAGAGAACTGATCTCACCGGGAAAAACGCGAGAATCACACGCTGCAACAAACCCAATCGAAGTATGTCGAACGCGAATTGTTCCAAGTTGGATTCGTTAAGCATCGATAGTTTTTACTACCGAACCCAACGGAGCAAATGCGTTCTTAGTATCTTCCGATATGCTGTACCGTAATGCCGCAGTTTGAACCGAGCGGTGTAAGGCGTCAGATCGTTGGTTTGCCACTCTTGATTTGCCTGCCCGCCCGGACATCGCCTGCATAGTTACTTATTGCTTCGAAGGCGATCTGTGCCACATTGGCATAGTTCTCCGAGTTCGAGTCTAAATTGCTTGCGGCATAACCGATGGCGGCATGGGCCATCCGCATCCGGCCATCGAGCCATGGGCCGCCCCCAAATCCTCCGAGCACTGGAATGGAAACCGCCGAGACCACCATCGGACCCACGACGGGTCCGGAATTGGTGAAGTCGAGTAAGGCGGCGCCGGCATCCTCCAGACGCTTCGCATCGTCGACAAACTTCTCCGTCAACTTGGCCGGAATTCGAGCCTCTGGCTTGGCGGCATCGCTGTACGAAATTCCATGTTGCAGCGCCGTTTGCGGAGTGATTCCAAACTGCGCAAATACCGGGATACCAGCGCGGGCGACGGCACGCACGGTATCGGGGAAGTCCGCAGCTCCGTCGAGCTTGATCATGTCCATCCCTGCTTTGGCAAGTTGTACTGCCGCCCGCACGGCGCTATCGACGCCTTCTTGCAACGGTCCGAATGGTAAGTCGCAACTTACCAGCGCCTTGCTGACGCCGCGGCGCACCGCCTTGGAAATCATCATCATCTCGGTCATGGTGATCTGCAAGGGATGAGAGTGGCCCAGCAGATTCACACCCACGGTATCGCCTACCGAGACTATCTCCACGCCCGCGCGGTCCAGGATCTTCGCAATCTGATAGTCCCAGGCTACAACCCCCACGATTTTCCGCCCGTCGCGCTTCATTTGCTGAAGCGACGGAACGGTGACGCTCGATTCCGATTGGGCCATATGGATGCCTTGCCTTCTTGCCCCGGCTTGCACAGCCATCAAGACACTGAAATGACGTGAAGTCCTCTTATAAATAGTTTTTGTGGGTCGCGGCTTCAGCCGCGACGTTCTGGGCCCCGGCGAACAAGGGCTTTCGCCCCTGAAGGGCGCTCTCATAGATCTACTTCTTGTCGTCGTGTGATGACCGTGACAAGCACCGATCCTGCTCGGCCTCACGCAATGAGTTTGCACATTTTCCAACGCGTATCCTATTTCGTGGTCTCATGCTTGTCAATTTGGGCTCTAACTCGCCCGCTTCTTAAGCACAGTCAACCTTTGGTCCAATAGGACAGCGTCGAACCGGACTTTGCCAAAGCGGAGCTATTGTTAGAGATCATGACGCGCTGGCGCAAATGCGAACAGTTCATATCGCGAGATACTCAATATTCATTATTAGGACAGAGCGCCTTCTGATATTAGAATCCGAGCATCGAAGGCGCTAGCGCTCGGGCTCGCGAACGGAAGATGGGTTGCGGCGAAGGGTTTTATAGCGGCCTTGTCTGTTGAAACCCAATCGCACATTCGCTGACGGAGACACATGAAACATCATCAGAATATTTTGGGGATATTGATGGTGACGTGCGCATTCGCGAAGGCGCTGTCCGCCGCGCCGCAGACGCCCGAAGCGCCTCCTGCCGCGCCGGTTCCCCTCGCGCTGCAGAACTATAAGCCTGTCACGGCGGAACGCCTGAAACATCCCGAAGACCGCGACTGGTTGATGATTCGCGGCACGTACGATGGCTGGGGCTACAGTCCGCTCACTCAGATCACCACGAAAAATGCGTCACGCCTGCAGCCGGTTTGGGTGTTAGCCACCGGAGTGAACAACGGCCACGAGGCCACTCCGATTGTGAACGACGGCATCATGTTCGTGTCGACGCCAGGCAACCAGGTGATTGCAGTCGACGTCAGGACCGGCACGATTCTTTGGCGTTATAAAAGGACTTTGCCCAACGGCGTCATCATCCTCCATCCCACCAGCCGCGGTGTGGCGCTTTACGGCGACAAGGTCTACTTCGCGACGCCAGATGCCATCCTGGTCGCACTCGACGCCAGGACCGGCAAGGAAGTCTGGACCACCAAGGTCGCCGAAAACGAAAGCGGCTACTACATGAGTTTGGCGCCGATGGTTGCGTCCGGCAAAGTCTTGATCGGCACTTCAGGCGGCGAACTCGGAGTCCGGGGTTTCGTTGCAGCCTTCGATCCGGATACGGGAAAGGAATTGTGGCGCACCTACACCGTGCCCGCTCCCGGAGAGCCGGGCAGCGAAACCTGGCCTAAGGGCGACCAGTGGAAAACGGGCGGCGGTTCCACTTGGGTAACCGGGAACTACGACCCCGATACCAACTTGGCTTTCTGGGGAACTGGCAATGGCGGGCCGTGGATGGGAGACCAGCGTCCCGGGGACAATCTTTATACCGCCTCGACGATAGCCATCGATGTTGCTAGCGGCAAGATCAAGGGCTACCACCAGTACAATCCAAACGAATCCTGGGACTGGGACGAAGTTTCCCCTCCAATCCTGGTGGGCTACAAACGGCACGGCGAAACTGTCAAGGGATTGATCGACGTCGCACGCGACGGCTATCTCTGGTTCCTCGAGCGCACGGACGGTGCGATCAAGTTTGTGGACGGCGAACCGTTCGTAAAACAAAACGTCTTCAAGAGCGTGGATCCCGAGACGGGCAAGCCTGAGATTGATCTCGAGCACAAGCCCGGAACAGACAAGAAAATTTCTTTCTGCCCGTCGGTGTGGGGCGGCAAGGACTGGCCTCCTGTCGCGTTCAGCCCAAAAACGCGGCTGATCTATATTCCCGCCAACGAGAATCTCTGCGCAACTTTCACCGCGCACGCGGTCGAGTATTCGCCCGGCAGTCCCTTCACGGGCACAACCAGCACTCTCGAACTGGTGCCCGGCGCCGATCACATCGGCGAAGTGCAGGCATGGAACGTTGACACCGGCAAGCGCGTCTGGACGCACACATTCGCAAAGTCGCCGAACTGGGGACCCATGCTGGCGACTGCCGGGGGATTGGTCTTCAGCGGCGGCACGAACGATCGCAAGTTTCACGCCTATGACGCCGCCACGGGCGAGTTGCTGTGGGAATTTCCTACGAACTCAGGAATTATTGGACAGCCCTCATCCTTCATGGTCGACGGCAAACAATACGTCGCCGTACAGTCGGGCTGGGGAATCGATTCCCGCGCCATGCAGGCCCGGCTGAATGCTCAATTCCCTGGTGAGTATCCCGAGGTTCCCGAGGGCGGGGCGATCTGGGTCTTCGCTGTCAAGTAATTGCCGATCTTGTCCCTCGGCTGTCCACTTGCCCTTTCTGAAAGTTCGTTTTTCAGTTCGCATCAGCAATCTACTGCGGTAGTTGTGAGACTCTCCCGCCTGTCCGTGATCTCTATCTACAGCTGCAAAACTGACTCTTTCGGTCGATAAAGAATCCCAGAACCACTCATGCTCGCAGTGCATATCGCGAGATGCTTTATATTCATTATTCGGAAGAGAGTGTCTTCTGATATTAAAATCCGCACAATTGAACATCTAAGGCTTCACGACGAGCAGCTCAAAAATTAACGGGGAGATTCGTACATGTTTGCTGTCGTAAAACGAATCATGATCGCGGGAACATTCGCTCTTCTTACAGTTGCGGACGCCGGAGGAGCATCGCATGCGACGGTCCACGGGATTGTAACTGATAACGCGGGAAAGCCCATCCGGGGAGCGCTCGTCACTGCCGCCGCCGGCGATAAAAGCACTACGCAGTTCTCGCAGCAAGATGGCCACTATGTCCTAACCATTCCAGCTACCAACTACGATCTCTCCGTGGATGCGTATGGGTTCGCGAGAGAAGTTCGAACCATTGACTCCACAAAAGACGAGGCCGCGAACTTTCAGCTCAAGCCCGGCTGGGACATCGGCGACCTCTCGGGCGCGGAAATTGAGAATCTATTGCCGGACAACGCCCAGACAAGGCTAATCCGTGGGTCTTGCACCGATTGTCATAATTTGAATGCGCTCACTCACAAAAGAGGATCCACTGCCGCGGAATGGAGCAAGTTTCTACCTCAAATGCCGCGGGACCGCCTGGCCCTCCCTCAAAGTTGGAATTCGGCGACGTTCGCGGCGTTCGGCAATGCTTTAGGCCAATATTTTGGCCCGGACGCTACCTATTTGGGTCCTCATTCGCAGCGGCCACCGGCGAACCTCATCATGCATAGAGAAATTTCGGACAAAGCGTTGAGCGCCCGAATTACGGAGTATACGGTGCCCTCCGACAAAGCCATGGTGCACAGTATCCTGGTAGACGGTAAAGGCGACTTCGCGTGGTTTTCAGAGTTTGACTTTCCGTCGAACAAGGTCGGCCGATTTGACATCAAGAAGGAAAAGTTCGATGAATACGCCCTTCCAATACCTCGTTCTGCGCCTCATACCGGCTTGATTGCGAAGGACGGACGCTTTTGGGTGGCACTCGATGGTGAGCACGCAGCTAAGTTAGCTGCTGTCGATCGCACCACAGGCAAAATCACCCAGTACGAATGGCCGGAGAAGCAGCCCCTCGATAACCGCACGATCGCCATGGATCCCGCTGGAAATTTCTGGCTCTCTGGAAGCGACAACGATGAGCTGTGGAATTTTGATATGGAAACGAAGCAGTTTAAAGCATGGAAATTCCCGGTTCCGCAAAACTATTCCGAAGATTCGCTTGGCGCCTGGTTGAAAGTGCCGGGGAAATCCCCCTCGCCAGTTTCAGCCTGGTCCTACCATGTGGTTGTGGATTCGAAGGGGGTTGTGTGGTTCTCGCAACTGATCTTGGGAGACATCGTCAGCTTGGACCCCCGCACAGGGAAAACCAGAGAATACAAGCCAGCAAGCGCTCCCAGTGTTAGAGGACTCCTTGTCGACGAAGACGACAACATTTGGTTCTGCGCATTTCACGGTCACAAAATCGGAGTGCTAAACCCCAAGACCGGAGAAATAAAAGAATTCCAACCACCCACACCCAATGCGACTCCCTATGGACTGGTTGAGGACCGGAAAAACGGGTTCATCTGGTTCTCAGACTTAAACGGAAACCACATAACCCGTTTTGACCCAAAGACCAAGGAATTCGTCGAGTACCCCATTCCCACTCCAGACGCCAGCCCACGGTTCATCAGTATCGATCCCATGGGCAGAGTTTGGTTCGGTGAATTTTTCGCCGGGAAAATCGGTGTGGTGGACCCGGATGGGCAGCAAGGCCAAGTAGCTTTGGCGAAATAGACCCCTTGTTATTTGAGACCGCACAGTCTTTTGAGTGCGCGATGGAAAACTGCACGACGAGGAGATGTCAATCACCTCGAACATAAAGGAGAGTCTGATGGCACGCGAAAAATATACCTGGGGAATTTGCTTGCTGCTTGTGCTCTTGTTCGCCGGAGTCGTTTCCGCTCAGGTAACGACGGGGATCATCAGTGGAGTCGTTCAAGATTCCAGCGGTGGCGTAGTGCCTCATGCGATGGTAACCGTCCGGCAGACGGCTACTGCGCTGAACCGGTCAACTGAAACCGACGGCGAGGGCCGGTATAGGATTTCAGAACTGCCTCTGGGCGAATACGAGGTAGAGGTTTCGCTTTCAGGGTTTGCGACGCAAACTCAAAAAGGCGTGACACTGACGGTCGGGCGTGAAGCGGTGGTGAACGCAGCCCTTAAAGTCGGTACTTCGGCTGAGAGTGTCAGTGTCACCGCGGAAGCGCCATTAGTAGAAACGACCAACGCCTCTGTCGCATACCTGGTGGATGACCAGAAGATTCGAGACCTTCCGTTAAATGGCCGCAGTTACACGCAATTGGCGCTTCTGCAGCCGGGCGTGGTCGCTTCAGGCTTCGTACGTCAGGATGCCAGCACAGGCAAGGGCACGCAGATGAGCATCTCCGGCGCTCAAACGAACCAAAACGTATTTTTGCTCGACGGGCAGAGTATAAACGATGCCAACGGTCTTACTCCCGGAAGCGCAGCCGGAACCAATCTGGGAGTCGACGCCATCCAGGAATTCAATGTCATCACCACAAATTACAATGCCGAATTCGGCCTCGACATTGGAGGTGTAATCAATGTGGTCACGCGGTCAGGGACCAATGATTTTCACGGTTCTGCATTTGAGTTCGTAAGAAACAGCGCTCTGGACGCCAAGAATTATTTTGATCTTCACTCGGCGCCAATCCCGCCCTTTCGACGTAATCAGTTTGGCGCCACGTTCGGAGGCCCAATTATCAAAGACAAAACCTTTTTCTTTAGCGCCTATGAAGGATTGCGGCAACGTCTTAGCGTGACGCTGGTTGCGCCCGTTCCTAATGCCCAGGCTCACGCGGGTTTTCTGCCGGACGCAAATGGCGTTGAGCAATTCATTGGTGTGAATCCCCAAATGGCGGCGAGGCTTGCCTCCATCCCGTTGCCCAACGGACCCGATTTCGGCGACGGCACCGGCCAGCTCACCTCGGTTCCTGTTCTCCCGGCCCGGGAAGATTACTTGCTTGAGCGCATCGATCATCGGTTTTCCGATAAGAACTCGATCTTTGTTCGGTACGTATTCGATCAAACTACGGCGGACGGACAAGTGGAGAATCTTCCACTCACAAGATCTCACGATATAACGAGGAACCAATACATCACCGTGAATTGGACAGACCTAATCACCCCCAATATCGTGAACTTCGCCCGGCTATCGGTGAATCGATCGTACGATAATCACGAGGGGCTCAATCTCACGGGTATCCCCGATTCTCAATTGTCAATCTTGACTGGCCAATCTACGCCCGCCGATTGGAGCATCCAGACGCCATTTCTTACAACGGGTCAGTGGGGACTTGGTGGATATGGGGAAAGTCCTCGATACTTTGCTTTAACCAACACAGAGCTCGCCGACGATGTCAGCTACACCCGCGGGAGTCACAGCTTCAAGTTTGGCGTTGAGGCAGCGAGATATCTTCTGAATGATGACGTCGGGTTACGCCCAAGCCTGATCTTCTCGAATCTCCAGACCTTTCTTCAGGGGATTCCGCTGCAATGGAGGACTGTCACCGGCAGCCCGAGAAATAACTGGCAACAGTATCTATTCGGTTGGTTTGCGCAAGACGATATCCGCCTGTCGCGACGAGTAACAGTTGATATCGGGATACGACACGAATTCACGACCGATCCCAACGATGTTCACGGTAGATCGGCGGTTTTGCGGAATTTGACAGACACCAGCATGACGGTCGGGCCTCTCTTTCTAACCCAGAAGGGTCAGTTCCAGCCGCGTCTTGGCGTCGCTTGGGACGTTTTTGGCAACGGAAAAACAGCCGTTCGAGCTGGCATTGGTGTCTATAAAGAGCAGTTGACCCCTTCCGTGAATCACTATGCCTTATTCGGGATGTTCCCGTTTTCTCAGTATTATGTGCTCGTGAACCCCGGTGCGATCGTGCTATCGAACTTGGCAGCGGAGCCATATTCGCCGCTCGCGTTTGAGTATCATGCCAAGCTTCCGACACGATACCAGTGGAGCTTGAATGTGCAGCAACAACTCGGGGAAGCCACTACCCTCAGTGTTGCTTACGTTGGTTCCCGCTCCATTCACCTTGAAACAGGTTGGGTCGATGCGAATGCGTTTATCCCTGAAATATGTCCATGTCCGGATGCGCCGAGTGTTGCAGCGGGGAAGCCGTTCTGGGCCGCAAGCGGACTTCAGCGCCAGCATCCTGCTTTTGGCGACTTCAGTCAATTTCAGTGGGACGGCATGGGCTACTACAATGCTTTCGAGCTCAACATAATCAGGCGCCTTACCAAGGGGCTGCAGGTTCAGGCTGCCTATACCTACTCGAAGAATATGGATCTCGAGTCCAACACTTTTGGTGGAAGCGTTACGCTAAATGGTGACTTTGGATTCGCCAATCCTTATGACCTCGCTGCGGAACGGGCCCTCTCCAGCAACGACCTACGACACCAGCTCACTGCCAATCTCATCTACAACATACCTTCTGGATCCCTTCAGGGTGCAGCGAAGCGGATCGTTGGCGGGTGGCAAGTAGGGGGACTCTTAACAGCTCACAGCGGATTCCCCTTCACCGTTCAGAATGGAATCCAGCAAAGTCAGAGTGGTGAAAACAACGATGACGATCGGCCGGACCTCGTTTCAGGGGCTAGTAAGAATCCAACGTCGGGAACGACAGCGGGATGTCAGGGTGTAGCCGCCGGGCAGAAGCTGGGGACTCCCACCCTGTATTTCGATCCTTGCGCCTTCCAGATACAACTTGCTGGAACTGTCGGCAATCTCGGCAGGAACACGATTATCGGTCCATCGTTCATCGACGTCGATCCGCTCTTAACGAAGAATTTCGCGATTGGCGAACGTGCGAACATCGAATTCCGCACGGAAATCTTCAATGCCTTCAACCACCCGAATTTTGGTAACTTTAACCGCACCCTCTATGTATCGCCAACCCAGCGCAACGGCTCGGCGGGTCAATTCACGAACACGTTAAACCCATCGAGACAAATTCAGTTTGGGTTAAAACTAACGTTCTAAAGGCAACCGTTCTTAGTGATTTCAGCCCACCTTCCTCAAACCGCGGAAGGTGGGCTGATCTCTATCATGGATGCCCAGCGGACACGTACGTGATTGCCTGCGCTAAACTGAACGCAGCCTCCGAAAAGGACGTCGCACGTAACGATCAAATATAGAGCAACCAACGTATTTGTTCTCATTGAATTGGAGACTTATGAGTGTCCTCCGTACGACCACCGGCCGTGCCTACGTCGTCATGGTGCTCGGCGTGGGTCTGCTGTTGATATCGTCAGCCGTCGCATCACGCTCTCGACCGGTTCCTCAAGCCAGATCAACAGAGGATGCCGTGTCTACCGGCGAGGAATGGTCGCTGACTCACGGCGATTGGGGAAATACTCGTTACTCGACGCTTAGCGAAATCAACACTCGGAACATCACCGATCTGCGCGGCGCTTGGGTGTCGGCGAAGTTTGAAGACGGGGCGCTGTCGCGTTCGGCTCCAGTCGTCAAAGACGGACTGATGTTCGTGACGGCGGGTTCGAGTGTTTACGCGCTCGATGCCAAGAGTGGCAAGCTTGCTTGGCGGTACCAGGCCGGCGCCAATAAGCCGGTTGCTGGGTTGGAAACGGCGTCCGGCATAGGCGACGTGATCATGGCAAGGCAGGCGTTCCCTAATAATCAGGGAGTTGCCGTGGCGGAAGGGAAGGTATTTGTTGGAATCACGGATGGCCGCGTAATCGCTCTCAACGAGAAAACGGGAGACCTGTTGTGGAGCCGGCAAACCGGTGACGATCCGCCGGTTCGAGGACAATCGCTATCCAGCGCACCGGTCTATGCGCGCGGTTTGGTATTTACTGGAATTGCCAACGGCGACTTTGGTCTTCGTGGGCGGATCGTGGCCCTGGACGCAAAGACGGGTCGAGAAGTGTGGCACTTTTTTACGATTCCCGGTCCGAACGAAAGAGGGCACGAAACCTGGCCGGCCAACAGCGACGTTTGGAAGCAGGGCGGCGGTGGCGTCTGGTTACCGGGCACGATTGACCCCGACCTGGGAATGGTTTACTTCGTGACCGGAAATCCGGTGCCCCAAACGGGAGGGGAGATACGCTCGGGCAACAATTTGTTCACAGACAGTCTAGTCGCCCTGGAAATGGAAACGGGTAAGCTCCGGTGGTTTTATCAGTTCGTCCATCATGATCTTTGGGATGCGGATATGGCTACTCCGCCGGTGTTGTATACCGCCGAGGTCAGTGGGCAGAAGAGAAAGGCGATCGCTGCCCTGCGTTCTGACGGCTATCTATTCCTGCTCGACCGCGTGACGGGGAAACCCCTGACTGCCGTTGATGAGCGTCCGGTGCCGCAGGATGTAAGAGACAAAACCGCTGCCACTCAACCCTTTCCAGTCGGCGCGGATAGCATCTTGCCTGATTGCTCCGAATGGAAAGGGGTAATCCCATCAGGATTTGTGCTGGGTTGCCCATACACACCATACTCACTGGACAAGTTGAACGTCTTAGCCTCGTGGTTTAGCGCTCGTGTTAGTCCGATGTCGTACAGTCCTCAGACCGGGTACTTCTATGTGCAGGGTGGTGCCTCGCTCGGAGGACGCCGGCGGTTGAGCGAGGATCCCTGGTTTTTCACGGTCGGTGATGCTGCCGTTGGTCCTGGAATTCCCCTTCTCCATCTGCCCGGCCGGGCTTCCTTCGCTGCAATTGACAGTCGCACTGACAAAATCGTCTGGAGAAAAGAGGTGCCCTTCAGCGCGCTGGGGCGGAGTGGGGCGATGACTACCGCCGGCGGGTTGATGTTTCGGGGTGGTGATGACGGAAACTTTGAAGCGTACAATGCGAAATCAGGTGCGCTTCTTTGGCAATTTCAAATCGGTTCTTCAGCGACTCCCGCCTCCACATATCAAGTCGATGGTGAGCAATACGTCGCGATGGCTGCGGGATCCTCCGTGTGGGCATTCAAACTCGGTGGAACAATTCAACCCAAGGCAGTCGCGCAAGGGGCCGCTGCTAACGCCGGAACTGAAAGTGCCCTCCTCGTCGATACCGACCAGATTGAGACAGGCTCGCTTGTCCGTGACCTTGGGCTGAGTGGGCAACGTTATGCCGTCGACGAACACAGATTTAACCCGACCAATGCCCGATCGAAAGCCGGTGCCTCAATGAGATGGATAAACAATGGAACAACGAGTCACACGATCGTCGCGCAAGACGGATCGTGGACTACCGGCACTCTGGCCCCGGCCCAGGAGGCCTTAGTCCTGTTCGAAAAGCCCGGAGTCTATCTCTACAAATGTAAGGAGCACCCCTGGGCGATCGGTCAATTAACGGTCGTTGCAGAGACAGATCATGCCGATGGACGCACAACCAAATCTTCCTACACAAGCGAGCAGGTTCAACAAGGTAAAGATCAGTACAGCCAAAACTGCGCCCGCTGTCACGGCGATAGTCTGGGTGGTACCGGTGAAGCGCCCTCACTTCTCGGCCCCACTTTCATCTCGCATTGGGGAAGCCGGAGCCTTGCGGACTTGTTTGGCAAAATAAGCACAACGATGCCGTCCGATAACCCGGGCAAGCTAAGTCCGGAGGCGTATTTGGAGATTACGGAATTTCTGCTTTCTTCGAACGGGCGCTGAAACGACCGGTGACGGTAGTCAACCGAATATGCTAGCTTGTCGGTCCTATCCTTGAGTTACCATTCATGAAATCTAGTCGACTCGCTTCCATGCAAAAACGATTTCTCACCATTGCGATAGGTGCTTTGATCGTCGGCGCCATGAGTTGGTTTCCGGCTCACGCCCCAGCGCAGGCCTTCAGCCCAGCCGCATTGCAAGGTGTGGTCACCTCGCAGCAGGAAGGGCGCATGGAAGGCGTGGTCGTGAGCGCGCGGCGCGGGGGCGCCAACTTCACGGTGTCAGTCGTGAGCGACGCGCAAGGCAAATACAGCTTCCCGCGGACCCACCTGGACCCGGGAAAATATGCTCTCACGATCCGCGCCGTGGGGTACGACTTGTCGGGCCCTGCACAGGTGGAGATCACAGATGGCAGGACCGCAACAGCGGACCTCAAGCTCGAAAAAACCAAAGACCTTGCTTCGCAAATGAGTTCGCTGGAGTGGGCCATGAGCGCCCCGGGTACGCCCGAACAGAAAGACCATCTCATCTATCAAATCGGAAACTGCGCCTACTGCCATGCCTGGGAACGCATCATGAAATCGAACCACACGGCCGACGAGTTCGTGGATCTGATCACTCGTATGCAGTCGTACTACCCGGATGGGTCGGCAGTGGGCAGGGAAAAACGAGGCCGCGGGCAGATCGGCATGCCCAGCCAGGTGGCCGATGCCGCGCAAAATCCCCGATGGGGACTCGAGCCGTTGTGGGTCTCGAAAAAGGAACTGGCCGAGTACCTGGCTACGATCAATTTGAGTGGTGGCAGGAAAACATGGCCTTATGAATTGAAAACTCTACCTCGCCCCAAGGGCAAGGCCACGCGCGTCATCATCACTCAGTACGATATGCCGCGCCCGGATACGGTGGCGCATGACCTCGATCTCGATTCCAGCGGCACGCCGTGGTACACCGACGAAAGCCGCATGTTTTTCGGCAAGATGAATCCGAAAACCGGCAAGTTTACGGAATACTCTTTGCCGCCGGTGCCCCCCGGAGATCTGCAGGGGGCGCGGGACATTCAGGTGGATCGCGACGATAACCTGTGGTTCCCTCGAAGGATCGCGGGAGGCGCGGTCGCGCTGACCAAGTACAATCCGAAGACGCAAGAGTTGAGCACCCTCGAAGGAGTGGGCACGCAATTCATGGCAATCGGCCCCGAAGGTAAGATTTGGGCGGGCTGGACGCGGGTCAATCCGAAAACCACGCAAGTAGAGGCGACATATAGCTGGGCAAAATCGCCCAACATTCCTCCCGGTCCCCACTTCCAATATATTGACCTCACTGTGGTCAACTCCAGGGGCAATCCCTACGCGCCGGATTTCGGTGGCTCCTACATCATCGGCATTGACGCCGCGACTGGCGAGGCAAAATTCTGGCGGATTCCGACGCCAAGTTCATCCCCGCGCCGAGGCCGTATGGATGCGCAGGATCGTTTCTGGTTCGCCGAGTACACGGGGGACAAGATCGGCATGTTCGATACTCGCACGGAAAAATTCCAGGAATGGCCCATGCCTCGCAAGTACACCACACCGTACGCTGTCTCGGCCCCAGACAAAAATGGCTACGTCTATGCCACCAGTAACATGTCCGAACGCTTGATACGTCTGGATCCGAAAACCGGAGAAATCGTCGAATACCAGATGCCGACCGAGTTCGATTCGAAGAAGATCACCTACGATCCCACCTCCAGCCGCGTGATTCTGTGGATGGTCAACACGCGCACCGCGCGAATGATGAAGGTCGAACCGCTCGATTAGCGCAATTGCTGTTCCGTGGTAGAAGCTGACGTGAACCCATCTCACAAATAGTCTTTGTGGGTCGCGGCTTCAGCCGCGACATTCAGAGCTGAGAAGTTATGCCTCTGGCACATGTGCCAGTATCAAGCCATTGCATTTGCCCGGTTGAAACCTGTTCCAGATAATTCGACAAGCGAAAGTGGGGGAAATCATCGGCAGTACCGTGTTGGCATCGAGCAACTGGTACTGGAAGGATTTCGTCATGACGGGCGGCGGGAATCTACTTTCTGATTTTCTGGTGAAATCATCGCGTTTCATATTTCTATCCGCGATAGTAGCCTGTGTCGCGCCCTCCATCGCCCCGCAATCTATGGTCGTTCCCTACACCGCGACTCAATCTGATCAAGGGAAGCGCGTGTACGAGCAGAATTGCGCCTCGTGTCATGGACTGAATCTTGACGGTGGAGAGTTTGCCCCACCTCTCAAGGGTCCCGAATTCTACAAAAGGTGGGGCGGGAAATCCGCTGAAAGCTTGTTCACCTACATGTCCTTGAAGATGCCGCCCACAAGCCCCGGCAGCCTCAGCAGCGAAATGTATGCACAGATCATCGCGTATTTAATGCGAGCAGGCGGCACGCCACCAAGTCTCGAAAACTTGCCATCCGAACCTGAGGCGCTCAAAGCGATTATCCTTCCGTCGAGGCCTGCCGGAGATACGTCTCCCGGGGCAGCGCAGCTGCCAGGGGCGCCACGACGAAATCCACTCACCGCCTTTTCTTTCGTTTCGGAGGCCATCTTGAATGATCCTCCTCCCGGCTCTTGGCTGAACTGGCGGCGAACCTACGACGCACAAGGTTTCAGCCCGTTGAAACAGATCACCAAAGCGAACGTCAGCGAGCTGCGCCTCGCGTGGGCGTGGTCGCTGCCCAACGGTCCGAACGAAGCCACTCCGCTTGAGCATGACGGCGTAATGTTTGTGCACGGCTACGGTGACACCGTCCAGGCACTCGACGCTGCCAGCGGCGATCTGCTTTGGCAATACTCGCGTCGCCTTCCTGACGATTTGGCCCGCGTCTGGGGCACCCTGGTTAAAAAATCCTTCTCAATTTATGGCGATAAGTTGTTCGTTGGAACCTCAGATATTCACGTAGTGGCGCTCGATTTGAAAACTGGAACCGTAGTGTGGGACCGTGCGGTGGCGAGCTACAAGGACGGATACCAGATCACCGGAGGGCCTCTCGTTGCCAAAGGCAAGGTAATGATCGGAACGAAAGGCCCTCAGATGCCTGGCGGAAATTACATCGTCGCGCTTGATGCCAAAACCGGAGACGAATCGTGGCGCGTGTCCACTATTCCGAATCCGGGCGAACCGGGCGGAAACAGTTGGAACGGTCTGCCAATCGAGAAACGCAGTGGGGCGTCCGTGTGGGTTCCCGGAAGTTATGATCCCGAGGTGAACCTGGCGTTCTTCGGAGTCGCGCAGACCTATGACACCGCCCCGCTCCGCCAGTTGGTGCAGGATGGGAGCGGCGCAAGCAACGACGCGTTATATACTGATTCTACACTAGCTATCAATCCTGATACGGGTAAGGTGGTGTGGTACTTCCAGCACCAGGCCAACGATCAGTGGGATCTTGACTGGGCCTTCGAGCGGCAGGTGATCAGGACTCGAATCAAGGGTGCCCTGAGATCCATCGTGATGACCGGCGGCAAGCAGACGATATTCGATATCCTGGATGCCGAAACCGGCCAGTACATTTCATCATTCGACTTGGGCCTTCAGAACACGGTTACTTCGATAGATCCCACAACCGGAGCCAAGACCGTCGATTCTAAACTCATCCCGGGAGATGACGGAACAACGATGGTCTGCCCGCATGCCAGTGGAGGCCGCAGCTGGCTCCCGACTTCGTACAATCCGAACACGAAGATCCTGTTCGTTCCGATCGTGGAAACGTGCATGGATCTGAAGCTGGTCCCCTTGGAAGAACGCGCCTCGTACCGGGCCGTGCCCGGCACCTTGAATGACGTGCGGTGGACACTTCGTCCCCGGCCTGACAGTGATGGGAAATACGGCAGGTTGGAAGCAATCAATATTGAGACCAAAAAAGTGGCGTGGGTCGAGCGTGAGCGAGCTCCGCGTACAACGGGAATCCTGTCGACCGCCGGCGGAGTTGTGTTTGCAGGCTCCCTGGACCGTATCTTCGCCGCATATGATGATGCGACGGGAAGGGAACTCTGGCGCGCGCGTCTCAATGACGTACCGAGCTCTGCGCCGATCACTTACATGGTGAACGGAAAGCAGTACGTCGCCATGGTTGTCGGTAATGGCGGCGGACAGGCCGGGAGTTTCTCAACATTGGTTCCTGAGATCCAGAACCCGCCGGCCGCAGGGGCCGCAGTGTGGGTATTTGAATTGCCCAGCAATTCTTTACCTCTCAGCCCAAATGCTCGCTGACGATTTTCGGACTGTGGGCGCGGGGAAACCAATAACTTTGAATATCCTCTACTGCGCGACCCACTTATCGATCCGCGAAGCATACAAGTTGGCAAGATAGACGGCCTTTTCATCCGGGCAGGCAATCCCGTGAATTGACTCGAGCGTGCCCGGCATGCGCCCCGGACGGCCAAACATGCCCAGGATCTTGCCGCTCAAATCCATTTTGTAGACCCGGCCCACGCTGCCCACAAACATCACCTGGCTCGGTCCATTGGTGAGGCAGAGCGCCCACGGCGCGGTCGGCAGGTTCCAAACTGCTTTCCGGTTGCCGTCCGTGTCGAACACCTGGATGCGGCTGTTGCCGCGGTCGGCGACATACACCACGTCGTTATTGTCCACCACCAGGCTATGAGGCGTGTTGAAGTCTCCGGGTTGGTTGCCGCGCTCGCCCCAGGCCTTTACGAAGTTGCCGTCCTTGTCGAACTTCGCCACACGCGAATTGCCGTATCCGTCGGAGACATACATGCTGCCATCCTTCGCCCAGCCGATATCCGTTTCCTGATAAAACGACGCCCGGCCGGGCGCCGCGTTCTGAATCACGTGCGTCAGCCAGGTCCACGGTTCTGGGTTCGTTCCCAGCGTGCCTACCGTGCGGCCTTCGGAATCGAAGCGGTAAATGATGTCGTCCGCGGCATCCACATACCAGAGGTTGCCTTGCGGATCGAAGCGCAGGGAATGGGCGCCGACAAACATCTCGGACCCTTCACCCCACGAGCCCACGAATGTTCCGTCCGATTTGAACTCCAGCACCGGATGGTAGCCGCGATTGAGCGCCAGGATATTTCCCGATGGAGCGACCGCAATGCCGCTCATGCGGCCCACCACCGAGTGCGCCGGATAATGGAAAAAATTGTCCACCAGATGAAACGGCAGTTGCGGAATCGGCGCTGCACTCCCGCCATTCTGCGCGCTCATCGGCACAGCGGCGCAAATTGAAATTGCTGCGGCAAAAATCGCGGACACCAAGAAATGTTTTTTCATCCCAGCCTCCCCAGACGTTCAGTCTGGGCGGCATCTTAGGCCTGGTTACTAAATCTAGCAAGCACAGAACAGTTACCTTCCGCCAACCACCCCGCGAAAAGATTCTGGAATTGTCATTCTGAGCGAAGCGAAGAATCTCTCTTCGATTGAAGCGCGTCCCAGCCTGCAACCGGAAGGCTCTTCAGAGCGAGGAAGAAAGCACCAGGAAGGGGCGCCCCCTCAACAGCAAGATTGCGGCGACCTCATCGGCAAAAATAGTCAGACCGTAATTCGACGGAGGGCAAGCAGACTACTCCAGCGGTTCCACCTTAGCGATTTTCGCCTGGTGGTTTTCTCCCACCCAAAACACCGGCGCCGGACCGGAGTCATCTACTTCCACTCTCCGGACGTTTACACCCAATCGCGGGAGCAGGTATTGTCGAAACTCACCGGACTTGGGATCCAGCCGCAGAATCACTTCGCTGGTCATCGTGCCGGTCCACGCGTAGCCGTTCTTGTCGAGCGCAACGTCGTAAGGCGCGTACCAGGGGATTGGCGGAGTCCACTCTCGAAACTTCTCTGTCGCCGGATCGAACATCGCAATTTTCTTGCCGTAATATTCTCCGATCCACACCCGGCCCTGGGCATCCATGTGCATTCGCCGCGGTCCCGCGTCCTTGGACGGAATGGGGAACGTCGTCACTTTTCCCGAGCCGCCGTCAATTCGGAACAGATCGCCCCCTTCGATGTCAGCTTCATACACGTTGCCCTTGGCGTCGGCCGTGATGCCGTAGATGTGATGTTTCGGTCCGGCATAATTCTTGTCCATCAACTCGGGAGGGAATTCGTTGATTTTCGTGATTTCGCCGCTGGCCGGCAGGATTCGATACACTTCGTCGCCGGCCGTGTCCTTGGCCCACACTTTTCCATCTCCGCCGACCGTTACGAAGTCCGCCTTCACGCCTTCCGGAAGATCGTAGTTCGTGAACTTCTCCGTCTTTCGATCGAATTTCGCAACGCCGTTCCAATCGTGCCGTCCGGTCCACATGTTGCCATCGGCATCCCATTCCACGCACTGAAATGCCGAAGGGAATCCGTGCTTGCTCACCGGATCCTGCCACTCTTTTACTTCTCCATTGGCGGTGTTCAATCTCCCAACAATCCCGTCCCGAAAATCCTGGTACCAGATCGTCCCGGACTTGTCCGGCGCCACATCGTGCGGCTCGGCCTCTGGCCGCGGCAGATCATATTCGGTGATGATCACTTTGGTATCCGCGCCCTTCGGCCGCGGCAGAGTCTTTAATTCAAAATCGTGCGTGGTGCGGGAGCTTAAATTGATCGAGGCCAAAAATTTGGCAAACTCCTCGTTCCCAAACGGCGCGCCGCCGTGATCCGGCGATTTTACGGGGTAATCGATGGAGCTGACCTGGTCCCACCCGCGCATCCGCGCGAACGTAGTCATCCATCCGGCCGCATCGTAGTTGCTGGCCAGAATCGGCGCCAGGGTGTGGCAATGGGAGCACGTCCTGAACAGATGCTCCTTCTGTTCCTGCGGCCCGGGCATGCTCATCAGCCACTCGACGTCGCTCATCTGAGCGGCAAGATCTTTGGTCTTGACCAGCTTGATATTCTCCTCGGTCACTCCTTTTGCGACCGTGGCCGCCATTCCAGGAACGGCCGGATCGTACCCAATGGCCCGGATGGCAATCTGATATTGCCCGGGAGCGAGCCTTCCAGCGGGAAAACGATATCGACCGTGACTATCGCTGATGACCGTCACGGTAATCGTTCCCGGCACGCGCTTGGCGCTTACCACCACGCCCTCCATCGGGCCTTCCGCGTCGGACGTCACCACGCCGGTTAAACCAGCGCTCTCATCTGCCCGCAATGGCCGGTTTCCAGCAACCAGAATTGAAACCAACAATGCCAACCATACCGATAAAAGAAGTTTCATGTCCCTGGTCTCACTTACATTTAGATTTCGTATCAATCTGCTGTCTCAATTTGCTGTATCAATGGGCAGAGCTCGTTCGGAATTGGATATGGGCAACTTTCCTGGCCTGATCGTACGGCAGCCAGATCTCCGGCACTTCTGGACCGTTGTCCACATCGATGTGCCTGCTGCTGATTCCTCGAGTGGGCATCGGATAAAAAGTGAACTTCTCAGTGGCGGGATCGAATTTGCCGAGCGCGTCCTGGTTGGACAGGCTGAACCAGACCACGTGATTCTTGTCGATGACCGGCTCGTAAGGATTCGCGTAGCGGTAATTCCCAGGCAATTTATATTCGGTGACTTTCTTGGTGTGAATATCGATTTTCGCCAGGCGGCCGCCGAAAAATTCTGATACCCACACGGTATCGCCGCGCATGTCGGCTCGCAGCCGTCGCGGGCCCTTCCCATAGAGCGGAGCGCCCAAATCCCAACCGCGTCCGAGCTCGCGATCTGCCGCGGAAATGTCTTCATCGTCGATCGGAGGCAGCACTACTTCTCCCACTTCGCCGGTGCGGCCGTCTACATAAGCCACTTTGTCCACGGCGATTTGCGCGGCCCACACGTTGTCCTCGGAATCGATGGTCAGCCCGTAGGGCCGGCCCAATTGAGTCTTGGCCTTGATTTCCGTGTATTTCCCGGTGCTCGGGTCCAGCCGGTAAAATCCAGTTGGCTGCGCGCCCCAAACAATTCCCTTGGAATCGACATCCTTGCCGTTCGCGAAACGCGGCCATCCCTTCGGCAGAGGGTAAGGCGTCAGTTGCTCGGTCTTGACGTTGAGGTCGACCGCCATTTCATTGTTAAACGAACACCAGACATTGCCCTTCGGATCGAGTCCAACGCCCACTTCGGGCGGCAAATAGACGAACCCGTCTTTCCCGAGAGCCAGATCGTGCTGCCCGTACAAGCGGCTGCGAATCCCTCGGGACCAATCCGTGCCCTCCCGAAGTTCGTTGCCGCCATACTCGGGCTCGTCGTTGCGGAGAGTGCTGCCGTCGGCGTTTAGCGTGTATTGT
>Ga0209168_10000579_pt1 | contig 34101 bp, 28 predicted proteins | sample Coa_R1_FD_187156 | JGI IMG/M metagenome (GOLD analysis project Ga0209168, IMG submission 187156) | Surface soil microbial communities from Centralia Pennsylvania, which are recovering from an underground coalmine fire - Coalmine... | ecosystem: Environmental > Terrestrial > Soil > Unclassified ...
AGGCTGTTCGAGGCTTCGACGAATACGTCCGCTTGACCGTTCTGCGGATGCAGAGTGAGTTGGCGCGGGGCGGCACGTTTCTGTGGGTGGACGGCCTGTCGGAGGACAGGCGCAAAGAAGCGTATGCCCGGCTGCAGCGCGGGGAAGTAGTTTCGGAACGTCTGCACACTTCCGATCCTTCGGGCCGTGCGGCTACTCCCGGGGCACTCATTCATCACTGGGTGGGAACTGTTTTTATTACAGGAGTGTCGGTGAGGCAGGTGCTGGCGGTAGTTGAGGACTACGACCGCCATGCCGAGTATTACCAGCCCGACGTGATGCAATCAAAAAAAATCGCGCAGGACGGCGGGAACTTCAAGGTTCACTACTTGCTGAAGAAAAAGAAAATCATCACCGTCGTTCTGGACACGGATTACGACGTGCATCGCGTTGTGCTCGACGACGCCCGCGCTTATAGCGACTCCATCAGCACGCGGATAGCGCAGGTCGAAAACGCCGGGAGCCCCGGCCAGCACGAACTGCCGCCGGGAAAAGACGGCGGATATTTGTGGCGGCTCAATTCCTACTGGCGATTTTTCGATTCCGGCAGCGGTGTGTACGTGCAATGTGAAGCTATTTCGCTGACGCGGGATATTCCCGCCGGCCTGAGTTGGCTGGTCGGGTCGTTTGTCGAGAGTATTCCCAGGGAATCGCTGGATTTCACGCTGCAATCGACGCGAGCGGCGGTGTTGCACGGGGCGCAGCGAGGCCGTGAATTCAACCCGTCTCATAAATAGTCCCGGCCCGAACTCGGTAGTCCGTCAGGGGCTAAAGCCCTTTTTTCCCAGCCCTGAACGTCGCGGCTGAAGCCGCGACCCACAAAGATTTTTTGAACTGACTTCTCGAGGGATCAGGCATTTCACCAGGAGGTTGGTTATGGCCAACGACGATGCACAATTGGAAGCGAGACCACGTGCGATCAAGAATTCAGATTTTCAAACCGCGAAGCCCACCGGCTTCAAAGACGCTTTTCGTCTTCAGGAAAGCTTCACCGCCGCGGCCGAGCGCAAGGCGCTGGCGTGGCTAGCCGCGCGGCTGCCGTCGTGGATGAATTCCGATCATCTGACGCTGATTGGCTTCGTCGCGATGCTTCTGGCGGGCGCCAGCTACGCGCTGGCGCGGACGAGCCGTGCGGGCCTGCTGCTGGCGACATTTTTTCTGGCCCTGAACTGGTTTGGCGACAGCCTCGACGGCACGCTGGCGCGCTTGCGCAACCGGCAGCGCCCACGCTACGGCTTCTATGTCGATCATATGATCGATACTTTCGGCGGATTGTTTCTGATGAGTGGCCTGGCGATTTCCGGTTTCATCGATTGGAGAATCGCGCTGGGAATGTATGTGGTCTTTCTGATGCTTTCCGTCGAGGTCTATCTTGCGACCTACACCGTGGGTACGTTTCGGCTCTCGTTCGCGAAATTCGGTCCCACGGAAATCCGGATCCTGCTGGCGCTTGGGAACGTGGCGCTCTGGTTCGGCGTGGAGGCGCACATCGCCGGCGCGACTTACCGCCTCTTTGATATCGGCGGAATGGTTGCCATCACAGGAATGGCTGTGATGCTGGTGATTTCGACGCTCCTCAATACGGTCAAGCTCTACAGGCAAGAACCCGTTCCTTCGTTGCCCCGGAAATAGATTTCGCGCAGTGGATTGAAGAGCGTCGAAATCACTCGAGTTCTTGTCATTACTTAGTACTATATGCGCGTAAGGGTTGTGATATCCCCGCCTGCAGTGAACCACGTATTTCAGATAATCGTTGGCGCATGCCTATACTGGTATTCCCGGCGCACGAAGAAAGGATGGCATGTCTCTCCGAGATCTTTCGCGCAGGGAATTGATCAAAGTTGGCGGGGCCGCGGCGCTGACCGAACTGGGCGCGCTGCTTTTGCATGGATGCGGTTTGTCCGGGCCCGCTTCCATGCCCTCCTCGAATCCTTCTTCCGCGTGCGGCGGCAAACTGACGGACATCGAGCACGTGGTCATTTTCATCCAGGAGAATCGTTCCTTCGACCACTATTTCGGCAGCTATCGTGGCGTCCGGGGATTCGCGGACCAGAGCCTGGCGTTTCAGCAGCCGGATTCAGCAAACACGGCCAACCCGCCGATTGGCGTCCTGCAATCATTTCATCTTGATATTTCCACCACCAACGCGGCCTGCACCCATGACATCACCCATGATTGGATTCCCCAGCACCAGAGCTGGAACAACGGCATGATGAACGGGTTTGTCAATTCGCGCCTGGCCATCGATGCCAATGACGCCGTTCTGGCGATGGGCTACTACAACCGGACCGACATTCCGTTCTATTACGCTGTCGCTGATGCATTTACCATTTGCGACAACTATTTTTGCCCGGTCATGGGCCCGACCGACCCGAATCGTCTCTATTCCATGGCCGCCTCGATCGATCCGGACGGCAAGAACGGCGGACCGCTGCTGCAAACCCTCGGCACCAATCGTTCCAGTTTCTTCGGCAAGTTGACGTACACGACCATGCCGGAACAGCTCCAGTCGCGCGGGATTTCCTGGAAGGTTTACACTTCGCCCGACTCGAACATTTTGAATACGCTTTTTTCGGATAACGTTCTGTCGTACTTCAAGAATTTTCAGGACCAGACTTCGCCCCTTTACAAGAATGCGTTCGTGCCGCAATTTCCCACCGATTTTCTGGCGGATGCGGCCTCCGGCAACTTGCCGCAAGTCTCCTGGGTGCTAGCGTCGATTGTCGATTCCGATCATCCTCCCGGCCCGGCGCTATTTGGCGAAGCCACGCTGGCGGGAATGCTGGCCGCGCTGACCGCGAATTCCGCCCAGTGGGCCAAAACGGTGATGTTCGTAACGTACGATGAGAATGGCGGATTCTTCGATCACGTTCCGCCGGTCACCGCGCCCGCAGGCACGCCCGGCGAATATCTCACGGCGCCGCCGGTGATTGACTCGACCGTTGAGGGCGGCATCACCGGTCCGATCGGACTTGGTTTTCGCGTGCCCATGTTGATTCTGTCTCCGTTCACTCGAGGTGGGTTCGTTTCTTCGGATCTGTTTGACCACACTTCAATTCTGCGTTTTCTGGAAACGCGGTTCGGCGCGGAGGTGCCGAACTTAAGCGCCTGGCGCCGCGCCACGGTAGGAGATCTCACCAGCGCATTCAACTTCGCCGCGCCGAATTCGTCGGTTCCGAACTTGCCCTCGACCGCGCCGGCAATTCCCCGGATTGTCCAGCAATGCCTCGCCAGTCTGGTGGGCATCACGCCCTATCCAGTGCCCAACCCGCAGAGCCTGCCGGTGCAGGAATCCGGGACCGCTGCGAAGCCCAGCGGCACCTGCTGAAGCTGTCCGAAGATGCCGGAGCGGACTGGGGCACGCGAACCACGGTCGAGGGATTCCGCAGACCTGAAATCCCAATTTGGTTTGAGTGCCACGGTGCGAGTACCAACTTGGCCCGTGAACCACGACTTGGTCCGCTGATCTGTATTCCGTAAGTTTCCGCAGCCTCCAAACTCTAAATTTTCAGCGACTTACCAAGCGCCAGCAACTCTCGATTGGTCTGGAAAATGCTTTTCGAATCGAGGGAGGAATTGTGTCCAATCAGAGGTTCTCGGTCGCGTCGCTGATCTTCCTGCATCGATTCACGATCGTCCTGGCGGCCTCCGCGGCGTTGCTGGGGAGCCAGGATGCCAGCCCACAATCCCCACCCGCACCCGCGGCGCCGGTTCAGCCCGCGGGACCACGGGATCTGGCCACCGTCTCACTCGAAGACTTGATGAACTTGCGGGTCACGTCGGTTTCCAAGACCGAGCAAAAGATGTCGCAAGTGGCGGCGGCCCTGGCGGTGATCACCCAGGAGGACATCATCCGTTCCGGAGCGACGAACATTCCGGACCTGCTGCGCATGGTGCCGGGAATGGATGTCTCGCAAATCAACGCCAATTCCTGGGCTGTCTCCGCGCGCGGTTTCAATCAGCAGTTCAGCAATAAATTGCTGGTGCTGATCGATGGGCGCGCCGTCTACACCCCCCTGCTCGGCGGAGTGAACTGGGACACGCAGGATGTGCTGCTGGAGGACATTGACCGGATCGAAGTGATTCGCGGCCCCGGCGCCACCGTGTGGGGCGCGAATGCCGTGAATGGCGTCATCAACATTGTTACCAAACGGGCCGCGGACACGAAGGGCGGCTTGCTCAGCGCCGGTGGCGGGACGGAAAGGCAGGCCGATGCGTCAGCGCAATTTGGCGGGACGGTTCGCGGCAATACCGATTATCGAGTCTATGCCAAATACCTGAATCGTGGCTCGCTGCCGGATTTCGATGGTTCCGGCAGCGATGACGGCTGGCACCTGTTGCACGGCGGTCTCCGTGCGGATACCGCCCTATCGTCGAAAGATTCTTTAACGCTGGAAACGGACGTCTACACCGGCAGCGAAGGCGCCACGATTGTTCATATCTCAAGCATCGATCCTCCTGTTGTTGGAAACCTGAACACCATCGACCGGCTCGGGGGCGGAAGCATCCTAGGCCGATGGGATCATACTTTTTCGAGCCGTGCCGGAACCTCCTTTCAGTTTTACTACGACAACTATGAACGGACCGGACCGGAGTCCGAAGAGACGCTGAAAATCGTGGATTTCGAGTTCAATCACCATTTTGGCTGGGGAGAGCGGCAGAACATCGTCTGGGGCATGGGTTACCGCCACTTCGCGGACGAGGACGAGGGGACGATCGATCAATCGTTCAATCCACCCAACGCCGCACTGCAACAGTTCACTTTCTTCGGAGAGGATACCGTCGCCCTCCGCCCGGATCGATTGTATTTGACGTTCGGCACAAAAATTGAAAACAGCTATTTCACCGGCTATGGCCTGGAGCCCAGCGTTCGGCTGGCGTGGACTCCGGTCGGCTGGGCAACCTTCTGGTCCGCTGTCTCACGAAGCGAGCGAAGCCCAGCTCGCCGGGACTCGCAACTGGTTGCCCCCCTGAGCGTATTTCCTGACCCCAACGGATCGAGCACCCCAGTGGAAGTTATTTTGTTCGGCGATCCAAAGTTCGTTCCCGAACACGTGATCGCCTACGAGTCCGGATTTCGCGCCCAGCCCAATGGGCGGATTTCCGTCGACATCTCCGCCTTTTTTAATCAGTACGATCATCTGGAGAGCCTGGAACCGGGTACAGAATTTCTGCAGAGCAGCCCGCCGCCCGCTCGATTGGTCATGCCCATCGTGTTCGGAAACCTTTTGTATGGAACCACGGAGGGAGGCGAAGTTTCCGCCAATCTGAAGTTGACGGACCGCTGGACCCTGAGCCCTGGTTACGCCTTTCTGGAAATGCATTTGAAGCCCCGGCCCGCGAGCCAGGACCAGATCTCCGTCGCGGAGATCCAGGGATCCAGTCCGCAGCATCAGGCGCAGTTGCGATCCCACGTCGATCTCTCGCACGGGCTTTCCTGGGACGCCAGCGCCTATTTCGTCAGCGCCTTGCCGGTCCAGGGCGTCTCCTCGTATACGCGAGTCGATACGCAGCTGTTGTGGAAATTTGCGGAGCGCGCGGAATTCAGTCTGGTGGGGCAGAACTTGCTTAGAGAAGAACATCTGGAATCCATGGATGCAATAACCTTGGTCAATTCCTCATTGATCAAGCGCAACGCCTACGCAAAATTGACCTGGCGCTTTCCGTAGCGCCGGCACCGCGCCGGCATTTTTTCGCACGCCAGACGCTCAACCGTGCCGGCAATCCACGCCCGAATTTTCCGCAAAGTGGGATAAAAGCAGATTCCTCGGGCGAACCCCGCCCTTCGGTTCACCGCGAACGCTCTCCGTGAACGGAATGACAGTTGTTTTTCCGCAGGCTTTAAAGGAATGGGCCAGAGTTCTCAGCTGCGCAATACTCCCGGCTCAATATTGTGCTGTCGCGCGAGGTCGCTCAGTTCGTCCATCTGGCTCTGAACTTCCTGCACTTGCGCTTCTAGGTTTGCGACGCCCTGCGCGGGGGTCACTCCGGCATCGGGCTGATTCAGGGCAAGTCCCGGCTGCGTGATGCGGTCGGCCGCCTGCGCGATCGCAGTCTGCTGACGGCGCAAGGCAGCGGTGCGCTTGTCCAGTTCGTCTTGAAGCGCGGCGGCCGTATCGGCATACCACTGCGGATCGTCGAGCCGCGACTCATACGCTGGATACGCGGGCTCCGCCGGAGTCTCGGATACGTTCGCCGCGGGCGCCGGCGATTCCTGCCCGACGATGGAAATCAGCCCCTGCGAGCGGAGTCGGTCCATGTCGTCATTCGTCCAGACTTTTTTGGGTTGGTTCTGATTATTTTGCTCGGGGCGAGGCTTTTCCGCAGCTTGCGAAGAGCACGTTACCAGCAAGGCCAGAGCCGCCGCGATTGGAAAGTAGAAGTACCGCATCGATCCTCCTCGGCGGGGACAAGTTCAGTGTACATCCGATGTGGATTCGCCGGGAAATGAAAGTTGAATGTACACGCAGCAGAAGATTTCCGCGGCGACCGATGTGCCGCATCGCATTTTCCGTTCGTGCAGTTTGAAGTCCCGGAGGGACGGCACAGCGTCGGCGTAGCGCCAGCAGTGTGCCGCCCCTCCGGGGCTTGTCCTGGTCTCGCACCTACCCACCGCTTACGCGGTGGGCTACGGTCTGCCGTCCCTTACGGGACTGGCTAAATTAAAAGGGGCGATTTTTCATTCTGCGGGACGCTGCGGACAGGTTTCTAAATATTGTTGCAGAACAGATTTTTAAACCCTGCTGGAGGAGGCCGGCGTTGCCGGCGTGGCTGCGCGCGGGGTGTATTTCGTCTGGATGTAATCGTCGACTAATTTGCGGAACGCGGCGGAGAGTTCGTCATAATTTCCGTGCAGCGTGACGGATTTTTTCCCGTCGATGTACACCGGGCAGCTTGGTTCTTCTCCCGTACCGGGCAGGCTGATGCCGATGTTGGCGGCCTTGGATTCGCCGGGACCGTTGACGATGCAGCCCATCACGGCCAGGGTCATGTCCTCGACGCCTTCGTATTGCTGCTTCCATTGCGGCATGCTATCGCGAATGTAGTCCTGAATGCGTTCGGCGAGTTCCTGGAACGTGGTGCTGGTGGTTCGCCCGCAGCCTGGGCAGGCGGTCACGCTTGGCGCGAAGGAGCGCAAGCCCAGCGACTGCAGAAGTTCGCACGCCGCGTAAACTTCCTCGCGGCGGTCGCCGCCGGGGCGCGGCGTCAGCGAAATGCGGATGGTGTCGCCGATCCCCTCCTGCAACAGAATGCCCAGGGCGGCCGAGGACCACACCACGCCCTTCGTGCCCATCCCGGCTTCGGTCAGGCCCAGATGCAAAGGCTGCTCGGTCTTGCGCGATAGCTCGCGATAAACCTTGATCAGGTTCTGGGGCTTGGAAACCTTGCAGGAAATGATGATCTGATCGTGGCGGAGACCGCATTCCAGCGCCAGTTCGGTCGATTCGATCGCCGACTGCACCATGCAATGATTGATGATTTCCTCGGAGTCCAGGCCCAGGTCGCGGTCGGTGTTTTCCTGCATTTTGCGCATCACCAGTTCCTGGTTCAGCGAGCCGCCGTTGACGCCGATGCGCACCGGCTTGCCGTTATCGACGGCGACCTTGCAGATGGTGGAAAACTGCTCGTCGCGGCGCACTCCCGCGCCGACGTTGCCGGGATTGATGCGGTATTTGTCCAGCGCCTGGGCGCAATCGGGATATTTGGTCAGCAAAACGTGCCCATTGTAGTGAAAATCGCCGATGATCGGCGCGGCACAGCCCAGATCGCGCAGCCGCGCCACGATTTCCGCGACCGTAGCAGCGGATTCCGGCATGTTCACGGTAATGCGTACCAATTCGGAACCGGCGTCGGCCAATTCCTTGCACTGCGCCACGGTCGCAGCGATGTCCGCCGTATCCGTGTTGGTCATGGATTGGACCACTACCGGCGCCCCGCCACCGACCTGGTACTGGCCGACTTTGACGCCGTAAGTCTTGCGCCGGGTTATGGGAAAAATCTGCATGGTTTCAGTGTCAGCCAATCATAGCAGGCCTCCGGCGCGGTTGAAAGGTCGCGTGGCGCATGCTTTAGCTTGCGGCGTTTCATCGCCGGGATGCTACAAGCTGAACATCCGCAAGCTAGAGCGTGCGCCACTCCAGCTAAGTGCTTGCTAAATCCGCCATTTGTGTAACAATTCGGCCGCGTACTGGTACTCAGGGGGGATGTTTTCTTATGCGGTCAGGATTGAGCGCAGCGGTTTACCTGGTGGTCTTAGCAGGGATGTGCGGGGTCGGTTCATTTCACGCGACCGTTCAAGCTCAGGACCGGTTTATGGGACAAGTCCAATTCGTGGATGCGTCCAAGCCTGCGAAGGCTTCCGGCGTGTGGGTCGATGGCCAGTACGTCGGCTACCTGGGTGAACTGAAGGGCTCGAACCGCCTTCGGCTGCTGCCCGGCGACCATGACATCAGCATCCGCCAGGCCGGATATTCGGAGTTCACCCAAAAAGTGGTGATCGAGCCGAGATCGGTCGCCTTCGTTCACGTGAACATGAGCAAAGACGCACGGTTTGTCTATCCCGACCCCAAAACCAGTTCCGAAGTGAGGCTAGACGTGGTGCCTACCCGGGCCGCCGTGTTCGTCGATGACGCTTACGTGGGTACTGTGGACCAATTCTACGGGGTGCAACACGCCATGCTGCTGGCTCCCGGAAAGCACCGCTTCAAGATCGCCTTGCCGGGTTTTCGAACCTTCGAGACCGAGCTGAACCTTTTTCCGCGGCAGAAGTTTGCGCTGCGCACCGAACTGATGACCGGCAGCATTAACGACGCCGATCCCAGCATCCGGGCGGATTCGCCGACGGCAAGCTCGGCGGTGAGCCCGAATCCAACGGCCGCACGCTGAAACCAGTTTCAGGGTGAGTTTCTTTCAAGCCGCACAGACTTCAGTCTGTGCGGTTTTGTGCTGCCAAGGACAAAATTCCACAGACTGAAGTCTGTGCCACTTACGCCCCCGCGGCTTGGTTTCCACGCAGACCCAGTTCATCGGCGGCGCCGCGCATCGCGGCGATGCAGAATGCGATGTGCTCTTCGATCGGCACGCCCAGCTCCTCCGCGCCTTTGCGCACATCTTCGCGATTCACGCCGCGCGCGAAGGCCTTGTCCTTCAGCTTGCGCTTCACGGAATCGGGCTCGACCTCAAAAATGCTTTTGCTGGGTTTCACCAGCGAGCATGCAGTGAGGAACCCGGCGAGTTCGTCGCAGGCGAACAGTGTGTGCTCGAGTGGGGTCTCGCGCGGCACGTTGCAGTAGTCGGCATGCGTGACGATGGCGCGAATCATCTCTTCAGGATAGCCGCGCTCGCGCAGGATGGCCGATCCCCCCGCAGGATGCTCTTCGGTGGCGCTATGCGCGTCGTTGGGCCAGCGCTCGTAGTCGAAATCGTGCAGCAGCGCGGTGAGGCTCCAGAGGTTTTCATCGGCGCCGGATTTTCGCGCGTAGGCGCGCACGCAGGCTTCCACCGCCAGCGCGTGCTTACGCAGATTTTCATTCTGGGTGTATTCGCACAATAAAGCCCAAGCGTCTTTTCTGGTTGGCATGTTTTTTCCGCTCGAAAGATTTACCGTAATTCCCGAATTTCCCGTCGTAGTCCGAGTCAGGTGGCGTCTCTTTCGACCGTACCGGACCTGTACTTCCGTACAGGTACATCGCCACGAACCTGTCCCGCCGGACAGGCACAGGATACCGCAACCGCGTCTCCGGAGCCCGCGCATTAAAGTTCTAATGCATTTACAAATTTGTCCGATTTTAATATTTGAGTCGAGAAACCACTTGACACCGGAAGCGGATGCCTCCATTATGTCGGTCGCGCCAGCTGCTGCCTTCCCCACGTACGAAGTCCCTCTCATCCGCATGCCGGAATAGTCTGCGAGGAGCACCCGGTGTCGGAACAAAATAGTACGGCAGTAATCAATGGAACGAACGGAAACAAGGTGGCCGTGGATATTGACCTCGACCGCGAAGTAATCCGTTGCAAGACCTGCGGGCTCGTGCAGTATCGCACCCGCACGGGGAATTGCCGCCGGTGCCTGCGCTGTCTGCCGCCGAAGGTGGAATTTTTGATTCCTCCTCCCGAGCCGCAGGAGCTTCCAGGCGACGACCGGCAACTCTTCGAGAAGTGGCCGAACCGCGAGACGGTGGAGAATATTGGCCAACGCATCCGGCAGTTGCGCGAATCGCGCGGGATGACGCAAAGCCAGCTCCAGGCGCGCTCGCGCGTATCCCGGTCGTACCTGTCCCGGATTGAGAGCGGGCAGATGACCCCGAGCCTCGGAACCTTGGAAAAGATTTCCGAAGCGCTTGGTGTCGGTCTGAACCGCTTCTTCGTTCCGGAAACGAACGGGGAGGCGCTCCTGGAGGATCCGTTCATCCAGGGGTTGCGTCCGTTCCTCAGACAGCTCGACTGGGAACAGTGGCAATCGATTCTGAAGCGCCTGGCCGCGATCAGCGACCACGTCTCCAGCGGCAATGGGATTGTGCGTCCCTTGGCACAGCCTCAGGCCTCTCGAGTGGAACAACTGGCGCGACGGATGCACCCAGCTGCGATGGGCCACCGGTAGTCGGCTAAGAAAAAAGATTATGGTGTGGGGTGGCGCTCACTCTCCCGGCAGGGAGCGTGAGCGTCCTCACGCATTCATTTCCCGCCGGAAAAATCCTCCGCCAGCAACCCGTAATTCTCAATATCAATAAACTCGTTCCATTTCTGGATGTGCTGTGGGAAGCGTCCTTCGTGGCGCATGCCGATTTTTTCCAGGATGCGCTGTGACGCCGTGTTTCCGGCGAAGTGGTGCGCGAAAATCCGTCGCAGGCCCAGGTTGTGAAAGCCAAACGCGACCACGGCGCCGGCTGCCTCCGTGACATAGCCTCTGCCCCAGAACGGCACACCAATCCAGTAGCCCAGTTCGGCGTGCTGGTGCGCGGGCACGATGCGCAGTCCTACCGCGCCGCAAAGGTCGCGTGCCGGCGGAATGGAAATGGCAAAAATCACGGAACTTCGCGCTTGAAAATCTTCGCCGGCCTTGGCCAGGAATGTCACGGCGTCATTCTCGGAATAAGGATGCGGAATCTGAAGCGTGGTGGCGGCGACTTCTCGCGCTCCGGCGAGGCGCACGAGGGTTGGGACATCTTCGCGCTCGATGGAACGGAGCAGCAGCCGGGCGGTTCGCAATTCCTGAGGGGCGGTCATGGAAGGAATAGGTTATCCCATAATTCGCCGCACAATAGCACGGGGTTCAGCCTGGGGCTTCGACGGGGCCTCATATGGACGAACGGAAACCCACAGACTGAAGTCTGTGCCACTGAAGAGCGCGATCAAAACTATTGACACTATGGTACTGAACGCGCTATCCATGAGCCAAATTTGGTAAATGGCAAAGGCCTGTAACGTTCCGATTACTGCGCGAGTCCTCCAGTGCGAAAAAACTGCGGACTTGCGGGTGGCTTGCCTTAGGGAGGCTGAATGCACCGGCATTTATTCAGGCGCTTCACACTCACTTTTTCGTTCGCACTTTGCCTTGCCGCTCCGCTCCTCGCGCACCACGGCGCTTCGGAATATGACATGACCAAGATCGTTTCGCTGAACGCCACGGTGAAGCAGCTCCAGTTCGTCAATCCTCATACGCTGCTGGTGTTCACGGTGAAAGACGACGCCGGCAAAATGAACGAGTGGGAGGGCGAACTCCCCAGCCCGAACCTGCTTTCGCGCAGGGGCTGGAGCCGCAGCACGCTGAAACCCGGCGATCAGGTCACCGTGATCGGAGCGCCCGCGAAAAATGGGCAGAATGGGATGCAGGTAAAAAAGCTGGTATTCCCCGATGGCCATGAGATGCCCGGAACGGTATTGCCGCCGGATTCATCGAGATGAAGATTCAACGAATCGCGTACGTCGCCTGCGCGGGAGTGCTGGCGCTTTCCGGCGCCGTGTTTGCGCAATCCCCAAAGGCCGGCGCGAAAGCGCAACACACCGGCGATTTGACCGGAGTCTGGTATCCGTCATCTGTGAACACGTTCTCGCTCATCTGGACCGATGAGCGCGGGCAGCCGCTGAGTACTCTGCCTCTCACTGCGTGGGGCCAGGAAAAATTCAAGGGCAATCATCCGATCGGCGGCGCGTACACGGCGCTCACCTCCAACGATCCGAATTTTAGATGCCTGCCGCCCGGCGTTCCGAACGTCTACACCCACGCGTACCCCGTGGAATTTCTGCAGGTGCCGGGGCGAACGATCATGTTTTTCGAGTACGGCCATTTCGTCCGCCAGATTTTCACGGACGGGCGCCAGCATCCGCAGGACGCCAATCCCACGTGGATGGGAGATTCGACAGGGAAGTGGGAGGGAGACACGCTGGTGGTGGACTCCACCGGATTCAACGACAAGACGTGGCTGGATGTGGCCGGACATCCGCATTCCGAAGCGATGCACCTGACCGAGCGCATGCACCGCGTCGATCACAACACGCTGATGATCGATATCACGCTCGATGATCCGCAAGCCTATACGGCGCCGTTGAAAACGCAGCGAAAATATATTTTGAAGCCCAGCTGGAACATCATGGAATACATCTGCGAAGACAACCAGGTGGACTTCAACGATTTCGAGAAGAAGGTCGGAGCGCAGGGAACGAAGGCGTCCGGCGCCTCCTCGGAATCGGGATCCTCCCAATCGATCGCGGGCGATTGGAAGGGCACGATCAGTTTGGCGGATGGACGTTCGTTGCCCGCGACATTTTCCTTTTCCGCATCTTCGAGTGGCTTGCTGACGGTGGCTGATCCATCCACGTCCATGAACCTTGAATTTCACAACGTAGCGGTAGCGTCCGGAGGAATCGTCACCGGCCTTACCTCCGATCAAGTGAATTTTCTCGGGAAACTTTCTGCCGATGGCAAGCAGATGACCGGAGACATTATCCTGCCAAGCGGCACCGGCCATAAGGTTTCATTGAGCCGGCCCTGATCCAGATCGGAAATATCATCGTGCGAAATCAACTAAGCACTATTTCAATCCAGCCTGCGCCAGCATTTCCAGGAATTGGTGTCGCGTGCGCATGTCGATGGACTGCGCCACCAGCTTCCCGCTGCGATCGTAAACGAACGTCTTGGGGATTCCCTGAATCTGAAAGAGTTCATTCACCATTCGTCCGGGATCGAGGAGCACCGGGTAGGAAATCCTTCGCTCCGCGAGGAACGGTTTCACCTTGGCGGCGTCTTCGTCAGAGATGGCCAGGATGACCAGGCCCTGACTTTTGAATTGCTGGTACAGCGATTCGAGATCGGGCATTTCCTTGCGGCACGGCGGGCACCAGGTCGCCCAGAAATTCAAGACCACCACCTTGCCGCGCTGCTCTTTCAAATTCCACGGCTGGCCGCTCAAATCTTTCAGCGTGAAATCGGCATTCTCGCGGCGATCGTCGTCCGCTGTCATTTTGGAGAGGGCGGCGGCGAATTGCGCGTCGTCCAGAGTTACCCGGACATGCTCGTAGGTTACGAGTTGGGCCAGTTCGATATAAGGCTCTGGAATCTGGCCGCGCTTAGCGGGGATGGGCTGCTCGTGCAGTGCTGCGGCCAGCGTGGCCGCTACTTCCTGCAGCATGTCATGGCCGAAGTCTCCCTCGGTGGAGAGCATGGCCAGATGATTCGCCAGCACCAGTTTATTCGGCGTGGGCGGCAACTTGCGGATGGCCAAAGCCAGGTCTTTCGTGGCGGGGCCGCGGGCGTCGTCTGCCATCGTGCGCAGGCCGCTGATTTGTCCGGCAATTGGTTTTTCGCGGTCGCTCCAGATAATTTTTTGTTCCTGGGCATTCAATCCGGGAACGGGCGCCAGAAATCCGGCCGCGGAAACGAAAGCGAACGCCAGAATCGCAACTCCCGCGCGAATCGTGCGCCGCAAGCCTTGTTTCGGTCTCATGGGCATCTCGGCGGCACCTATTATGAAATATTGGTTTGCGCGCTCAGCGCAATCTTCCACCCGTCGCCCCGGTTCAGAAATACGCGGAGATTCCAGCTGGTCGGCTTCGCGGATGGATTGCGTCCCTGAAACGCCTGCATGATCACCACGTTGCCGAACTCAAACATTTTCATCGACAAAACGGATGAGCCTCCCGAGCCGCCCTCTTCGCCGTAGAGTTTGCGCTGCGCGGCCAGTTCCTCGACGTGCTGCAACTTGGGGATATCCGCGCGCGGTGTCAGGGTCTCATGATTTTCATCGGCGTGCGCGGCCCAATCTTCCGGGTTGGGATGCCACTCATCGTTCTTCAGGCGAAACCATGTGGCCATGGCACCTTCTTCAACGGCATTTGCCGGCTTGTAGGGCAGCGTTTTGCACGGATTGTCGCAAATTTTGTCCGCGTCGCTCGGGGGATTCGGCGTCGCCGAGTAGTCGGGACGCTCCGCTGGAATGGGAATGTTCAGAAACACAAAAGCCTGCCAGCCCGAGGGGTTTTTCACCCACAGATGGGCGAAGCGCTGGTTGTGGTGCATGCCCAGTTGGCGCTCCACCTGCCCAAGAAAATCCACGGTGCGCACATCCAGCGCGCCCTCGTTGTCGGCCGCAAACTGCGACAGGTCCTCGAGGACTTGCGCCTTGGTATGGATTTTGCCGTTGGCTTCCACCCACTGGAAGCGGTCATCCAGCAAACCGGCAACGGCCTTGGCGTCGTTTTTCGCCAGGGCGTCCGCCAGGCTGCGATCCGCCTGGCGAAATGGCGAAGCGTCATCGGCGGCGGCCAGCGGTTGCGGCGCCAGGACCAGCAGACCCGCGCCGAGAATGAGAGCGGGAGTGAGCTTTCGAATCAAAGAATTTCCCATGGGAATTTCCTCCTTCGAGCCGCGCTGAAGATAGGCCGAAGTCAAATTCAAACTGGCTGGACGCGTCGACCATCACCCGGAACGACGATTGGCTGAGTGAGGATTGGCCGTTCCTCACGGAGCGGAATCACAATTCAGGAGTTTTCGCTCGACGCAAGCGTCACTGGCCGGATGATATCACCACGCGAAACCAACTCCGAGCGATTGATTTGCCGCTCACGCTGAACAGCAGAGGCCGCTTTCCGGCAGTGTCTAGCTAGTTATTAGAGCAAACGAATCCGCAACCGAACTGGCACTCTCGACCGGCAGGCTACTTGATAAAATTCAACGCGGATTATGGCCATTGGCCGATTGTCCAACTGAGTTCGATTGGAGAAACGAACGTGCGAAAACCCCTTTCCGCGTCGCGTGTGGCGCTTCTTGCAATTGGCGTGCTCTGCCTGTTTGGGTCAGCCGCCTACGGCCAGGATCGAGATCGAAGAGACGATGGCCGTCGAGATGAAGATCGCAGAGACGACGTTCGCAAAGACGAACATCCGAACGGCATCGTCCAGGACTGGAGCCATCGTCATGTGGTCTATCCCCGCTTCGGCCCGGTTCACAATCTGATTGCGATCCAGCATGATGAACGTGCGCTTTCCAGCTGGCAGGATTCCTGGCGGCGGGAATGGCGCCACGGACGAAATCCCTGGCACTTCCGCAGGCCGGAACCCACAACACACATCGACTGGAGCATCCCTCTGGGCGCCGGCACCACCGCCCAGGATATGTTCCCGGCGAAATTCACATTCGATAAAAATGCCGTGCCGAACTGCACCACCGATTTCGTGGTATTCGCGGTGAATGCGACCGCCAGCGGCACCCAGCCGAATCTGGTCGGCTTGAACAATCTTTACAGCGGGACGCTGGGCGGCACGGGAATCTGTAACCGCACGGTTACCCTTGGCGTTGATGATGGTGTATCGGCGACCACGCTGTTCTCCTACGCGGTCAAGGCAGCCGGCGGACAGGTTTCCACCTCCCCCGCGCTTTCCCTGGACGGGACGAAGGTGGCATTTGTCGAGTCCGCTCCGGCCACCACCGCTCATTTCCACGTTTTGGCGTGGCAGAGTGGTGCGGGAGTTCCGACTAATCTGCAGGCTCCGGCCACCGCACCGTTTTCCGTTACTGCTTTTGTTGGCATTGCCCCTGTTGCTGGGACTAGCAACGCGACTGACCTGGTGCTCGGCGCAACCAGTGACACGCTGTCATCCCCCTTCATTGAATACAACTCGGATATGGCCTATGTCGGCTCCGACAACGGAATTCTGTACCGCATCGTCAATGTCTTCTGCACGGGCGTATCGACGCCTTGCACGCCGGGCGTTTCAAGTTCGCCGGGTCTGGATGCAAGTTGGGGTTCGGGCGGAGGGCTGGCCACCGGTTGCTCGGGCAGGTTGACGGGAGCCGTGGTGGACGGCGGCACGGGCAACATCTTTGTCGGCTGCTCGGACGGAAATCTCTACGGATTTACTCCGGCGGGGGTTGCCTTGTCGAATTCGCCCGTGGCTGTCGGTGATGGAAGCGCCACGGGAGGGATCGTCGACACCCCGCTGATTGACGTCACCAACGAATATGTCTACGCGGTCTCCGGCAACTCCGGCGGAGGAACACCAACACAAGTGGTGGTCCAGGCGAGCACTGTGGACTTGAGCGGCAAAAGAGTGGCGACGTTGAATGCCGGCGGACTGTTCAACTTGCATGCTCCAGCCTTCAACAACGCGTATCTGTCCGGCACGGGCACCCCGCTGCTTTATGAAGTAGGCGCCGGCAGCGGTAAAATTACGCTGTTTGGGATCACGTTCGGGGCCTCGGACGTGATGACCCAGCTCACTCCACCTAACGCAACGGATTTCACCATCGGAGCGTTTGAGATATCGCCTCTGACGGAGTTCTTCGACGGGGGAACTGAGGACCGCCTCTTCGAGAGCACGATCGGAGCCGGAGCCAGTCTGGCGCAGTTCAACATCAACACGTTCCCTGGCGCCGGGCAGAATTTCGCCTCGGAAGGCACCGGAACGACCGGGATCATCGTGGACAATGCGGCGACGACCACGAACCAGGCGGACAGCATCTACTTCGGCGCGTTGGGCTCCAACACCGCTGTGAAACTTACGCAGTCTGGATTGCAGTAACCTCTCTAGTGGCGCAGGCTTCAGCCTGCGGGTTCGGTTCAGCTTTAAAACGAACCCGCGCAAAGCTGAAGCATGCGCCACATTCCGTCACACAATTGTAAATTGATTTCGAGCGGGAAATTTCCTAAGCGCCTGCCGCTTTGGCAGCCCCGGCATCGCCGGAAAAGTCTCGCGCCGCTGGCTGCAAACCCTGAATCTGTACCAGCTGCAGAGATTGAAACGACGGTGGCGAGGTGTGCCTGGCCTTGTAATTCTCGCTGGGAATTCCGGTGCGCGCGTAGGATTTCTCGCAGTCCTGCGAAGAGGGGCCGCGCATGTTTCCTTCGAGATAAGCGAGGCCCGGGCAGCGTGTACAGGTGGCTCCATGCGCGCATTTGGAGCAGGACGGCATATCCCGCAACGTGATGGAGCGAACTTCCTTGAACTGCGGCGAATCGCGCCAGATATCCACGAAGCGCGTGCGCCGCACGTTTCCGGTTGGCAGTGGAAACTGGACGCAGGGATAAACATCGCCATACGGAGAGACATAGCAGGCGGTGTGGCCGGCGCTGCACGGCAGCATGTCCAGCGCGTCTTCATCCACGCCCGCGGGCGGGGCGCAAAATTCTTCCACGTTTTCGATCAACGCTTCGTCGCGAAATACCGCGCGCAGCGCTGCCTGATCCACATTCAGGCTCAGGATCGAGCGGTCGCCGTCCATCATTGGGGTGATGGTGGGATCGATCGTATACTTGGCGTCCAGTTCGGCAGCCAGCGCCTTCACGCTTTGGTAGTCCTGGGCATTCTGAACCATCAGCACATTCGCGAGGGTGACCGTCAGGCCCTCAGCCCGCAGGAAACGCACCGCATCCAGTGACTGCCGCAGCGACCCCGGCATTTTGGTGATGGCGTCATGCACTTCCGGGCGGTGCGAATAGATGCTGATCTGAATCGTTTCCACGCCCAGTTCGCGAAGCCGCGCGGCTTCCTTCTCGCGAATCAATACACCATTCGTTTTGAGTTTCACGCAGAAGGTGCGTTCGCGCGCGTGTTCCAGAATTTCAAAAAAATCCCGGCGCATCAAAATTTCCCCGCCGCTGATCGTCAGATAGAACACTCCGGCCGCGGCCATCTGGTCGAGCAGGTCCTTGATTTCCGCAGTGGTCATTTCGCCGTGGTCGTCGTGGTCGAGGTAGCAGTGAATGCAGCGCTCGTTGCAGCGATAGGTCAAATCCAGCTGCACGCTCAAGGGGATGTTGAGCTTCAGCGCCTTGGCCGCCATGGCCGCGGCTAAGCCGCTCATGAAGCCTCCTTGCCGGTCGCGCTCGCCGGGAGCAGTGGTTGGTCGGAAGCCAGCAAAATCCCGTGCTGGACTAAATTCTCGACCAGGGTTTCAGCATCCTGCAGCGCCAATCCCGGCGCAACGTCGTAAGCCGAGCAAATTTTCTTCGCGACGATGTCTTCCAGCGGCGTCACGCCGTCTGCCGCTTCCCAGATCACCGAAGCGACTTCGTCCAGCGTGAACAGTGTGGAATTCGTGGCGGACATCACCATGGTTTCATCGCCGAGCGCGCGCGCTGCGATGGCCTTGCTTCTTGCCACATACCGGAAGTTTTTCATTGGATGAGCTCCCAGACACTGGAATTGGGCACGAACGTCAACCGGCGGACGGGCACCCGGGCGACGAAATCAAACGCCGCCTCGAAAACCATGTTCACAAAGCGTGGGTCGCGAGCAAAAAACAGAGTGTTGGCCAGCAACCCGCGAACCGCGTCAGAGCCTTCGATCGGCTCGATTTTGTTTTCCGGGCCCTTGGCCAGCAGGTAGAGAACCTCGATGGGCGCGCGAAGGTTTTCTCCCGGTCGCGAAAGCTCGCCATAAAAGGGAGTTCCGACGGCGAAATAGCGGCCGTCCCCGCGAGTCACATAGGAAATTTCGTCGGTCAGCAGGGCGGCGTCCGGAGGAGCGAGCCGCGCGATGGTGGTTTTGCCCGCGCCGGAAACGCCGGAAAACAGGAAGGCGCGGCCGTTGCGGATGGCGCTCGAAGCATGCAGCAGAAATCCGCCCTCGCCGGCCAGCAGCAGCGTGTGAACAATCCGCAAGACGCAATCGAGCGAATAGGGATTGATCGTTTGCTGGATGCGCCCGCGCGCGGTGACCGGATTCCATTCCGCGCGAAAATCGCCGCGCTCCATCAGCCAGCGCCCGGATTCCCAGTTGACGCTCACGTCGGCGTCCCGGCACTTGGTGCCGGGAGGGGCCAGTTCAATTTCGAAATCGAAACGGGCTTCGTCCGAGGCGCTCAGATAGCCGGCGTAGCGCTCCTGAATCTGGCGAACGAAATCCGGATTGTCGCAGCGCAAGCGGATGGGAAGGCCGCCGATCGCAACGATAACCTGCGAGCTCTCCACCGCCATCGCTGCCGTTACATTTGGCACTTAGCCCTCCGGAAGAGGAGTGTCGGAAAAACCGCGGCGAGGCGCAAGTAAAGATAAGTGGCCCGATCGGAAGCCCTCAGAAGGCTGGCGATCGTTCCGTGTGCTTCGGGGACCGGCATTTCGATGGTCCGGCTGCCGCGCTCGAGCAAGACTACGCGCCCGAGAAATTCCGCGGGTGTAACCGGAGCATCGTCGTGGCGCAGCCGGTCGCCTCGCGTGACCAGCAGCGATTCCCCTGCGCTGGCCGCGGTTTCCGCCGCTTTTCGGCCGCTCGCACGGTGAACGAATAATCGTCCGCTCCGCAGGAACGCCACGACTTCGCCCGGAGCGATTTCCTCCAGCGAGGCTCGCTGAATTGAAACCAGATCGCCGGGCAGGATCGCGGGCGCCATGCTGCTGCCAAAAACGCGCAGGCGCACTTCGCCGAATGTGCGGACAATTTCCGCCGCCAGTCCACAGGCTGACTCCATCGAAGCGTTTCCCTGAGAATCCGTTCGCATGCTGCGCGGCGGGCTAGGAAGCCTTCTGCACAAAATTACAGCCCGCTTGAGTACTGGTTAACTTGCCGCACGCCAGCGCCGAAACTTCAAAGACCGATTCGAATCTGAGAGTCGGCGTTTTGTACGGTTTCTTTTTTGCCGCGGGTTCCGGTGTCTTATCGTTAGCAGATTGATCGTGGCTCAACTGTCCCTCCCAAGATTCCATGCGAGGCTGTCGCACTCATATTCGTCGCCCGAGCGCCCCCTGCCCACGGCTCCGGCGACCCTGCAAATATATGTCCGTGCAAGTCCATAACATCTCCACTTTTATATGGGCGTGACGCGAGAACGTTAACCCTACGGGCCACCCGGGGATTGGCGCGTTTTTGAACGGTTGGACGGCTCGTGATCGTGGCGGGGCTTGCGGATGGCTCTGAGGCATCACTGGCGCGCGACATTGTTACGGACGCGGCGCGGGCCTTTAGCATACAGCTACGGCTTTTGTGTTTCCTGGAATAGGTCTGGAGGATCGACCGAGCACTGCTTCCAGAACGAATCGTCCGTCAACGAGCCGGCTTGCCATTGACCCAGGACTGAAAAAACAACGGAGACCTGGCCTCCATCTGAGGAGTCAAAGACGATGACCACGCCGGCAGGAGGCTGTGCGGTGGCGGCCTGTTCCTTGTAAGTGCGCGCGAAGGTGTCCTGCGCGAAATTCTTCTTGGCTTCTGCGGTGGTCGTCTGGTTGATCTCCGAGACAAGCGCCACCCAAACAATCCGGACGGCCTTTCCCTGCAGTTGCTGCGACGCGCCGGTATAAGTGTGAGTTTCTTCGCGCGTCACATGGAACACAGGATCGCGATCGCCCTCATTCTTTTTGCTGGCGGCAAAACCTTCCGGAAGTTCCACCTGCGCGCGTTGAACCCACCCGCGGGATACGCCGGAAATTTGCACGTGAACCCAGTTCCCATCAAGGCCCAGGATCTCAAACTCGTCCTGCGCATCCGCGGCCAGCAGAACGGCGCCGCCTTGCTTCGCGAGGATCGGCGTGCCGGCTTTTCGCACTACCGCGAGGTTGTCCGGATGCGATTGATTGCTGAGAATCTCCTCGAAATTCTGCACGTCTTCGTTCAAGGACTTGACTTTTCTCTCGGCGTCTTCGCGCCGCTGGCGCAGCGTTCTTAGATCCTCGATGGGCTCTGGGGCCGCCTCTGCCGTTCCGTATGGCCTCGAGGGAGCGTCGGGGAGCGATGCGCGCAGAGGAACGCTGGGAAGGGAGACGGACGATCGCGACACGCCCGCCAAAGCGGGAGACGAAGGCGCCGTCAGACTGACAGGCGGAGCGCCGGCCGAATTTTTCGAGAGCAGTTCGCCGAGACGATCCAGCAGGTCCGTTTCAATGCGCCCGTTGGAGGGAAGAACACGGTAACCCGATTGCGCGGCGCTGGGTCCGGAATACCACGCTGTGACCCTGGCGGTGATTCGCACGAGCGTCCCGCCGTCGGTGAACGAAGTTACTTTTGCAGCGCACTCATAATAGCCGCGCTCGAAGTGTTCGAGCGGCTGGCTGGTTTCGTCCACGAATCCTTCAAGAATCGGCAGGCGTCCCTTGAACGAATCCTGAATTCCTTGCAGCGCCCGGTCCACATCCGCCCTGGGGTTGGCAAACTTGCGCTCGATTGGAGAATCCTGCGCGAAGGAGGCTTGCGCGCAAGCGAGCAAGGCCAGAAGCCCGCCGAGCAACTGCGCCGCAAAAAGTAGTTTCCTCATGGCAGCGGTTCCGCCTGATCGCGACGCACCCACCCGCGATGCCCATCGGGAATTTCCACGCCATACCAATAGGGTGTCACGATCAGCACGACCAGTTCGGTGTAAGCGCCGAGCGTTTGCAGGTCGGCGGCCCTGGCAAACGGTGCGGACTTCAAGGGCGTGTTGGAATCCTTCACGCGCAGCTCTGCCTGATGGCGCAAATCGCGGAGCCGCTGCTCGAGCCCGGGGATGGAGGATTGCGCGGCGTCCAGTCGCGCTGTTTCTTCCTGGCGATCCTGCCGCTCGCGCTGCGCTTGCATTTCGGCTGCGGATGCTTGCTGGCGGCTGGTCAGATCCTCCGCGGCCTGCTGCTCAGCCAGATGAATTTCCTGGAGCTTGTCCTGAATGGCTTTGGATTCGCTGGTTTCCACCGTGCCGTCGGAAAGATGCGCTTTTCGGCGGGCGTCTTCGATGAAGACCGCGTCGACACGCAGGCGCGTTCGCGCTTCATCGACCGCCTGCACCACGTAACGCACGGTAATCGTTCCGATGTCCGTGCTATCGGCAAAGTGACGCGGGGCCAGCGCGCCGGTCAGCACTTTATAAAAAACGGTTCCGGGCCCCGGCCACGCTCCGAATACAGCGGAAGTTTTTGCGGGCGCCGCGCCGGTGAGTGTCTTGTCTTTTTCATAGACGTAGGTGCCGCGAACGAGCGTGTCGGTGGCGACGTCTTTGACCACCGGAAGAACGTCGGATTCCTTCGCTGCAATCTCGGTTACGAATCCCGGAGAATCCTTGGCCTTGTCGCGCGCCCGTGCCATCGTTGCGAAGGACAACCCTGAGAGCGCCAACACCGCGCAAAACATGCCGTGAAGCACTCCGCGGCGATCGCGCAGACTCCTGCGCGTAACGCCGGCGCCGCCGTTTTCCGCGGCATCGGTGAATCCCATAGCGCAACGGAGGCCCGCGGCGCTCTTGAGTGCGGATCGCTGCATTTTCTTTGCGACAAGGCCAGCTTAAACATCTCGAAGCGCTACTCTAAAAAGCAATGCTTCGCTTGGCCTTGGGCCTTCATCAATCCTAAACCAGGACCCACATCGCACGATTCAATTCCGGGTTCCGCTATGCCGCATTCGCTACGGCCAAGTGGGTATTACTTCTCTCGCACACGCGAAGCAAAACCCCTCAGTCCGGTGTCGCCAAAACGGAAAAGAAACGTAGACAATGCTATCTACAGCCTTTTTTCTGGTGAGTACGCCGAAGTGGCTTTTCGGAGCTCTGAAATCCTCTTTTCTTAAGAACCTTCGGCGTGATGGGGAGGAGATATGCGCGAAGAAATCCTGCGGCCCGCGCGCGGCGATCGCCGGTTGTCGGAGACTTCTTTCTTCACGCTGGCCCTTCTGGTACTCGGGTTTGTTTTCGCGGATGCGCCGCCGGCTTACACGTTGCCGCAGCCGCAATCCGTTTCCGTCCGGGCAATTCCGGCCTTCGCCCGCAAGTACGGGCTGCCGTGTTCCGCCTGCCATACGGCCTGGCCGGAGCTCAACAATTTCGGGCAGGTTTTCCGCGACAACGGATATCAGCTGGAGAACGAGCGCGATTCGCCCATCTGGCAGAATCCCTCGTATTTTCCGATCACCTTCCGCATCACTCCCAACTGGCACCGGGAATTCACCAATCAACAGCCGGTCGATGCGGCTCCCGGCGATGCTACTCTGCAACGCAATGGCAGCGTCTCGCAGCACGGCTTCGATCTTTCCGGAATGGATTTGTGGACCGCCGGCACGCTGTTCAAGAACATTTCATTTTCGCTGCTGCCTTCATCCGACTCCACCGGCGCGTTCCACTTCGAAAATGCCTTTGTCCGCTTTGACAATCTTTTCAAAAGCAGCTGGGTGAACCTGAAGGTCGGGAAATTCGAACTCGACAACATGATTTCGGAAAAGCGCTTTCTCTTTCTATCCGCCAACGGAGGCTTTTACCAGCTGTATCACTTCGCGCCAGTGGGCGACACCAACGATTTCGGATTGGGCGACAACCAGCTTGGCATCGCGCTGGAAGGGCATTCCCGGAACAGCTACACGCGCTATTCGGTGGCGTTGCTGAGCAGCAACGATGGCAACGTCGGCTTGCCCTCCAATCGCGGCTATGACACCTACCTCACGTTCAGCCAGGCGTTTGAGGCAGGCAGCCTCGGCCTGCAGAGAATCGGCGGCTACGCCTACATCGGGCAGCGGCCGACGTACTTCGAAACCAGCGGCGGCGCGCCGATTGCCGGAGGGGGAATCGGCAACAAGCCTTTCTACCGCGTGGGATTCAACGGTGACTTGTTCTTTCACAAATTTGAATTCCTGCCGTTTTTCATGCACGGACATGACAGTCCGTATCTGGGAACGGCCACTCCCGCGAACCAGCCTCTCCCCGCCGGCGCCGCAGCGCCCACCTGGAACGGCGGGTTTGTGGAGACTCATTACTATGTCAGCCCGCAACTGGTTTTCACAGGGAGGTGGGAAGCGATTCGCATGTCGCAGCAGGCCCTCCCCTCAACTCCCGGCAGCCAGGGCAACATCGACGCGTACTCGGCGGGCTTCCGATGGTATCCCATCATGTTCAGCCGCGCCGGACTGGCCTGGCACAATGAGTTTTCGATTGTGAAGTCCGTCGGCATCGTTCCGCTCAGCGGCAATGGCGCCGGCGTTCCTCCGACTTCCCCGACGGCAGGCGTATGGAGCAACAGCCTGTTCACGGGCCTGGATTTCGACTTCTAGGGGAGGAAATTTGGTAAGGAGCCGGTTAGGCACTCGGGGGAAGGACGGGTCATAGGCGACAGAGTTGAATGTTGTCCGGTTGCTGGTCGCATCGTTGAGGCAGGATGCATTTCCCGCAGACACGTTAAAATCAAAGATCTCAGCATTCAAGAAATCGGGGACAGGGCAGTTCAAGTACGAGCGCAAGCCACTCCGAAGTTACTTACGTTCCAAGCCGCCCGTCTTTCGAAGTTCGGCGAATGTAGGAATTACCAGTTGCGCGTTTACCGTGGTTCCAATTCGGCGGTGGCAGATTTCCGGTCTCTAAGCATGCAGCAGAAATAAGCGAAAAGGCATAAAGGCACGATCCATGCCACCCGGCTTTGATATCGATTGTATACTCCGGATGTTGCTCCGCACACTGCAGCATTGAAAACGAGAAATGCAGTAGCGGCGACCAAGAACCGGTTTACTCGCGAAAAGCGGCCAATCCATGCAAACAGCAGGCACCCTATCAAGCCGAACCAGAATATTGCCGTATGAACAGGAGCAACTGTCTCTGTCAGCTTATACAGGCGTTCATTAAACTGCCTCGCCAGCATAAAGCCTCGAATATCTCGCGGTAAAACGGTAAAAATGTCGCCCAGCAGATTGTAGTCAGCTCGAAAATCAAGTTGCATAGCTTCTCCGGTTCGCACTGCCACTAATTGAAGCAGTGTGAGCTGAAGACCACTCACGACGAATTTCTGGGGGTTGGCAATAATCGCGCCGTGCACGATGGCTTTCGCCTCATCCTCGTGCCCTGCAAGGTCGTGTACCAAGGGATGCGACCAGAAAAAATCTTGGGGATCTCGTGGGGGATTGGAAAGGTAGCGGCAGGAAATGTACGGATGCTCAGGACAATTTGTTCGGAGGAAATCCACGGCCAGGCCGTTGCCGAACAATGACGCCAACAAAAATGTATTTGTCGACGCCGATAGCCTGAACCCGAGGCCCATTTTTTGATTCTGGCCGGCGGTCCACAAACCCGCCGCAACGATTGGCATGAGCACCCAAACCAGGGCGTTGAGGTACCATCTCGGTCGGAGACCGTACCCCCGCCCGCCAATCAGCTTCAGAAACAAAAGTGCTACGACCAAAAGAGCCGCGATGGGGAACAAGGAGGAGTGGGAAGCCACGGAAATCGACAAAAGCAACGCCAACACAATTCGTCGCCCCGTACCGAACTCATCGGCGAAAGCCAGTAAAAACGCAGACAGAAACAATACGCCGGCGAAAACGTCCGGCATGATTTGCGAAGTCACCCACGGCAGGCTTGTCAGGGCCGCCAGGACGCACACGCCGGAGAGCAGGCAGCGATCGATGTATTTCCGGTCGTATTTCCGTCCCCCTCCGATCAGGTGCGCCAAGGTTTCATGCAACACGTAAACAACGACGATCGCCTGAGCAGCAATGGTGAACCAGGCGCTCGTGCCCAGACTCGTCCAACGCGTAAAGGCGCCATATCCCGGCGCGCGAAACGGATACATCGCGATTTGAAAGGCCCCGTTTCTCAAATACCAGCCGCTATCCGGAGTGACGGTGGGATAGCCGTTGTAGAGCGCAACCCAACAGAGGATGGCGGCTCCCAAAGCGCCAAACAGAAGCGTCCGTCGCCAGGCACCCGGTTCTTCCGAACTGTGCCCGGTCTTGCGGATTGCGCTGTCCAGCGACACATCCACGGGGACAGAACTTTGCTCCAGGGTGGGCGTCACAGTGATATTCCCCGTTTGCCGGTGTGATTGAAGCTTTGCATGTCTCTTTGACTCCCCGAAAGTTTGTAGTGCTGGTTCCGCAAGTGAATTGGTCGCGACTCGATTCTCCACTGATCGCCACAAGGATTGTTTGGCGCTCATCGAGCCGAAATTAGGGACAAGGGAATCGCGTCTTGCATCTATAGGGTGACGCAGGCTGCGCCGCTCTCTATTGCCTCCCGGGTCTGCTTTATCGGTAGAGTCGCGGCGATTCCTGGCTCTGGAGACGGCCGAATGAAGCCGTTGACCGATCTTTTGCCAAAAGAAGTGTCATTCAAAGCCTACAGCGAATCACGCGCGCTGTTGACCAAGGATTGTCTTAAGATGTCTTAGGAGTAAACTTATTCCGCGGGGTACAAAGAGGATCTCAACTCGAAACTCGTGCAAAAAATGGTCGGGGCGAGTGGATTTGAACCACCGGCCTCCTGGTCCCAAACCAGAGTCAAGCCCCTATTAAACTTTGCGGAATTTTGTTGTTTTTAACTTATTCTGATTGAGCCGTTTGCGGCTGCGTGTTGAATCCTGTTGAAATTTATTGAAGCTGAGCGCATTGGCGTCTACAAAATCATCCACAGGCACCTGGTGTTTTGTCCACAGTCGAGAAGGAGCGCGCAATGCCACTGCGCCAGTGTGGATGAATCCGTGTTCGAGGTTCGGAAGAAACTGTCGGAAGCTTGTGATCGCGGAGATATTCTCGGGGGCGTGAAGAGTTTTCGGCATTCGGAACCTGGCGAGGCCTGCTGGTATCGCTACCGTCTAAAAGCTGCGGTGCGAGCCGCGTCTCGCCGACTCACTCACACCCAAAAAACATTGATCCTCGCCCCTTCTTCTCTTCTAACTCGTAAAACCGAATGTGCTACAGTCAAACTCTTCCTGGCATGTTTTCAGGCAGCGTTTCCGGATCAATACCCGAAGACTGGAGCAGTGCGTCAAAATTCTCATTCACTAACTGGTTGAGACTCTTTCTTTTCTTAAGCGCCAAATATCGCAATGCATAATCCTTCTTGTCCGTCGTATACACGGTGAGTCTAACCTTTTTGATGCTGTTGTCTTGGTCCGTTGGGGGTGGCTCTGACAATTCTCGACGCACACGTATTGCCTTCATTTTGACCTCCTTCATACTTGGAGAAAACCGTTGGGCGTTCGCAAGATTCAAACGTTCTCCAACTTGCGCTGGGGGGCTTTAGCTGCGGAGAACGATTTAGCATATGCAGCTTCCCTCATAGAGTCAAGAACTATCTGTGATATTGGCACGAAGGACCAAAGGGGGCATCATACGGATCGTGATATTGGGTTGACATCACGAGCTTTCTGAACAACAATCGGGCTGCAAATACGGCCTCGATTTCAGCTTAGATCATAGCGATCACGGGCAAGACCGGTCAGCCGGCCCCGACAAATAAGGGGAAACGAATGGACCTCGGTCTCGATGGAACGCGCGTTATTGTCACCGGTGGCACAAAAGGGCTCGGAGGAGGCATCGTCCGTGGCTTTCTTCGGGAAGGCGCTCGAGTAATCACAAATTATCACCGAGATGTTGCTGCGGCTCAAAAATTATTGGCGAGTATTCCCGCTGAACATTTCTCACGGTTAAGCGTATTCAATAAAGATATATCGTCTCCAGATGAAGCTGTGGACCTCGTTCAGTTGGCGCACGTTCATTTTCACGGTCTGGACATTATGGTAAACAACGCTGCAATAATCGATGATCCGAGAGAAGACCCATTTATCTTCACGGACCGAGAATTCGATCGCGTATTCCACACCAATGTGAAAGGCCTCCTGCACCTCTCGCGTGCTGCAATGGCGTTGATGATTCCAAACGGACAAGGGCGGATAATCAACCTTTCGAGTGCGGGCGTCCATACCGGGAGCCCCAAAGAGCTGCTGTACGCTTGCTCAAAGGGCAGCGTCGAGGCAGCCACGAGAGCGTTCGCGGCTCACGGCGCTAAACATAACATTACAGTTAATGCTATCGCACCTCATCTGATTCGCTCCGGAATGGCCCTTTCCAGAGCTAACGATCCTGCGTCTCTTTCTCGAACACCTCTCGGACGTCCGGGCGAAGAAGAAGAAGTTGTTGATTTGGTTTTGTTTCTTGCGTCGAGTCTATGCAGTTACATGACTGGAGCTATCGTTCCTCTGGATGGGGGGCGACTTCTGGCGCGGTAATAAAATCCCGTACGCAAATACGGGGATTATTGCTAGTCTATGTGGACCTCAACTCCAACTGCTGCGGCGGAGAATTCTTGAGTCTGCGTAAGGACTTTTCCCAAACATTTGCATATTCTTCGGCTTGCTCAGATGAGTATCCTTCTTCTTCGATTCGCGCTTTCACAAAAGCTTCTCGAGAACCCCACACGGTATCTTTCCACAGGTCGGCTTCGGTCACTTTTTCCATGGAAGACATCAAGTGCATTCTGGGCGTCGCCACTCTACGATTTCTCCTCTTCTTAAGATGCGGCATTATACCTCCTGGTTGTTGTCAAGCAATAACTTTCTACTTTTTATCCTAACAACTAACCTCTTCAGATTCAACTAGTTGCAGTCCTCCTTGTTGATAATCGCGCTTCGAGCCAATGGAGGCAACACTAATTCTTGGATGTGCGCAAAGTGACACCAACACGCCTCAATCGTCACGCGGGAAAAAACCGTCGTCCGATATCACTGGCTGGCTTTCGGAGATCGATCAGCCGAGCGCAGAGTCCAGTTGTGAATTGCCATTTGGGAGGATGCGACCAAAAACAACATTGGGAGCCGGTACGGCTCCCAATTAGCACTACTTTGGTTTGTGCTGTTTCACTCGAAACTTTCGAACGTAGCGAGTGCTCAATCCAGGTCGGGTGGCACACCCTGTATCAATTTGTCGTCTTGAGTCGACCCACGAGTTGACTGGATAGCTGAAGAAAAAAATGGTCGGGGCGAGTGGATTTGAACCACCGGCCTCCTGGTCCCGAACCAGGCGCGCTAGCCAGGCTGCGCTACGCCCCGACAACACGCACTCGGGCGCTAGGATGCGTCCCGAGTGGAAGACTCAGGATAGCATAGCTCGCCGCCCGAACCTAGACCAGTGGCGCATGCTTTAGCTTGCGGCGTTTCTTTTTCCTATCCTCTGAACAGAACGGCTCCATTAGTGCTTAGGCCAGCCTGCGTAGAAGGGACCAGTGTCCGCGTCCCTCCGCCGATACGGCCGTGGCGGAGTCCGGAACGAACCCGCTGTGCTATAGTAATTTCCGCGAACCAGAAGTTCACCGCACCAGCAGCGAATTCCGCAAATCGGGAGAGACACGAGCCCTCTTCGTGCAGACCACATGGCGTTGATCGAACAGATCCAGAAGGACTTGACCGCGGCGATGATGACCAAGGACGAGCTGCGCCTGAGCGTCTTGCGCATGGTCAAGTCCGCGCTGAAATACAAGGAAGTTGAGAAAGTCCGCCCGCTGGAAGATGCCGAGGCGCTGCAGGTGTTGCAGACGATGATGAAGCAGCGGCGCGAGTCGGTCGAGCAGTTTACCAAGGGCGGGCGCCAGGACCTGGCGGACAAGGAAACCAAGGAGATCGCCATCCTCGAGGCGTACATGCCCGCGGGCGCTTCCGAAGCGGACATGAGTGCGGCGATCGAGGCCGCCATCGTGGAAACGGGCGCCAATTCGCCGAAAGCCATGGGCGCGGTGATCAAGGGCGCGAAGGCCAAGCTGGAAGGCAAAACCGTCGACGGGAAAGTTTTGTCGGACCGAGTGAAGGAACGCCTGTCAAAGATGTAGCAGCCTGCATCTGCTCGCCGCGCTTCGCATATCGCTTTTTTGCCTCTCTCCGCGTATCCTCCCTGCGTGCCATTGCCTGACACCATCCCTGTGCGTTACACCGAGGAAGAGGCCGGCTACGTTACTGTCCGCCCGCTGGTGCGGCAAACCTTTCGCCTGAACGAACTGCTGGACATGATTCTCAGCGTGGCCGGAAAAGATTTGGCGCGCGTGCAGCAGCTCCTGCATTCGGGCACTGTGGTCTATCATTTTTATCGCTATTCATGGGCCGGGATTGACGCCAGCGACGCGGAACTGGCCGCGGCCCTGGCGCAGTTTCCGGATGCCGATCCCGCGCGCCCGTTTGACGCTGCGAAATGCACCAATGCTGTGTTTGACGCCGCCGGCGCGCAGGGCCGCCACCTGCTCGATCTGGAACGCGCTGCGGCTTCCAAACGGCGGCTGTTTCGCGGGCAGAGTTTCTGGCAGGGCCTGATGGGCATTGCCGCCGACGAGAAACCGGCCTATCAGAATTATTCGTACGGGCGCCGCGCGGACATGTATCGCATCGAACTCGACGGAGAGAGCCTTTCGCGGATCGAGGATGCGGCGGCACAACTGGCTACCGCGAAACTGCGGGCGGCGCTGCGCGTGGTGGACTCCGCGGCGAGCGTGCTGTTTGTTTGTCCAAGGTAGTCCGGCGAGGTCGTTCGCCGTGAATCTTCTGCAACCTTCCTTCAGAATTCTCTCGAACGTTTGATCTTTTGGGACATAATGCCGGGCGACTGGGGTCTTTGCGTTTTCGCGCCGGGTGGATTGTTGCCTGAGGTTTGACTGTTTCTTGCGAAGCGGAAAAGCGACCGGCTGAACAGTTTGAGGGAAAAATCAAAAAGTTGTCATTCTGAGCGAAGCGAAGAATCCCTCCGTGGCTTTGCTGATACTTGGATCGAAGAGAGATTCTTCGCTTCGCTCAGAATGACAATCCTGCGAGTTTTTCCGCAACCTGAGACGCCTGTCCTACCGGGCTCGGAGGTTTTGCTTGGCCACGAAACTCTGGAGTTCGACTTCGCCGCCCGGGGAATTTCGTCCGTATGTGGACGCGTCGAGCGCGATGACCGAGTTCAGCTGGCGCGCGGTGATACTGGGCGCGCTTTTCGGCATCTTGTTTGGCGCGGTGTCCGTGTATGTTGGGCTGCGCGCCGGGCTGACCGTATCTGCTTCCATCCCGATTTCCGTCCTGTCGATTTCCATCCTGCGCGCGTTCGGCAAGTCCACGATCCTGGAAAATAATATCGTGCAGACCACCGGCTCGGCGGGTGAGTCGGTGGCCGCGGGAGTCATCTTCACTCTGCCGGCGCTGATCTTCCTGGGGTTTTCGCTGAACACGGAGTACTGGCGCGTTTTTTTTCTGGCGTTGCTTGGCGGATGGCTGGGCGTGTTGCTGGGCGTGCCGCTGCGGCGGCAATTAATCGTGAAGGAGCATGGCAATCTGACGTTTCCGGAAGGCACGGCGTGCGCTGACGTGCTGGTCGCCGGCGAGCGCGGCGGCTCGTTCGCAGGGCGCGTGTTCTGGGGGCTCGGCTTGGGCGGCGTCTACACGTTCTGCATGAACACGCTGGGCATGTGGCCCGGCCAGCCCGAGTACCGGCCGAACTGGCTTCCCGGCGCGTCGTTTCGCACGGCGATCACTTCGGAATATCTCGGCGTCGGATACATCATCGGGCCGCGCGTCTCGGGAACGCTTTTTGCCGGCGGCGTGATTTCCTGGCTGGTGCTGATGCCGGCGATCAAGTTTTTCGGCTCACTCTCGCCCACCGTGCCTCTGTATCCGAGCACCGTGCCCATTCCGCAGATGACGCCCGACCAGCTGTGGGCCAGCTACATTCGCCCGATGGGCGCCGGCGCGGTGGCCGCTTCGGGGCTGATCACGCTGATCAAGACCATGCCCACGATCTTCTCCGCGCTGACGGCCGGCCTTGGCGATATGCGAAAGAGCCGGGACGACGCGGCGGAGGAGCGCACCGATCGCGATCTCTCGATGCGTTTCGTGCTGATCGGATCCGCCGTGCTGCTGGCGATGATGTGGGCGCTGCTGCGCTTCAAACCGATTCCGGGTGCGCAGACCGGCGCATTTGCCAACCTGATCGCGGCAATTTTTGTGATCGTCTTCGGATTTTTGTTTGTCACCGTGGCTTCGCGCATCAGCGGCCTGATCGGCAATTCGTCCAATCCCGTCAGCGGGATGACGATTGCCACGCTGATGGCTACGTGTGCCGTGTTTCTGGTCATTCACTGGACGGCGAACACGTACGCGGTGCTGGCGCTGACCATCGGCGGCGTGGTGTGCATTGCGGCGGCGATCGCCGGCGCGACGTCGCAGGATCTGAAGACCGGCTTTCTCGTCGGCGCCACTCCTTACCGGCAGCAGATTGCGCTGCTGATCGGAGTGCTGGTTTCCTCGTTTGCCGTGGGCGGGACGCTGATCCTGATGAACATCGGCCTCGCGCAGTACAAGGCCGTGCAGATTCCGCTGGACATCAACAGCCTGCCAACGGGCGTCGAGCGCCAGGACAATGCGTTTCTGCATGAGGGCAAAACGTATGTGCTGGTCAACGCCATCGGATCTCCGGCGGTTCCCGACGGAAAATATTTGTACGATCCGGCGAGCAATCAAATTGAGATTCAGTGGGTGCAGGGAATCGGCAGCGATCAGGCTGCCGCTCCGCAGGCGCGCCTGATGGCCACGGTGATCAGCGGCATTCTTAACCAGCGATTGCCCTGGCGGCTGGTGTTTCTCGGAGTGTTTCTGGTAATCGCCGTGGAGTTGCTGGGCATTCGCTCGCTTCCCTTTGCCGTGGGCTCGTACATTTCCATTGCCACCACGATGGCCATGTTCGCGGGCGGATTGCTGCGCTGGATCATCGAGCGCGGCACCGAACAGAAGGCCGGCGCCGATAGCGAAGTGAGTCCCGGTTCGCTCTATTCGAGCGGGCTAATTGCCGCGGGTGGAGTGTTTGGCCTGCTGGCAATCATTCTCAATCTGCTGCAGGACCCGGAGCTCAGCAAGCGCCTGCCGCACTGGCTGACCGGCGCGCTGTTTTTGCCGTGGCCCGCGAAGATTTTTGCCTTCGGCGAAAAATTCATGCCGCAGATGAGCCAGTCGCCGTGGCTGGGCGTGATCATGTTCCTGCTGCTGGCATCCTCGCTATTCATTTTCGCGCGCCGGAAGCTGGAATAGTCGTGGCTGACACCGCAGACTCCCCTGGAATCCCCGGCCTTCCAGAACAGGAACTACAAGCTACTACTATCGAATATGCCCTTACGCGAAGCGAGATTTTACGCTCCTATCTGCAAAGTCTGGCCAAGTCATCGAGGTTTCGATTCACAGTCATAATGTGCTCGGTCGGGGGCGGCCTTTTTAGCTTGCTGATCGATGCGTTTATCAACTGGCCGCTAAGTCGAAACGACGTGATCAGCGCCGCGGTTTTGGCTATGGGGATTTTCATTGGACTGCCGGTCTTGGTGTTCATTCGAGGAAAAAGCAGCAAACGCACGCTGACAATTTCGGCGTATGGCATTTCTACGGAGATCGGCAAACATAAAGGTCGCGTTCCTTGGAGCAAGATAAAGGTTGTCACAGAAACCCCAAGATTTATTCTCATTGCCAATGCAATCGGCAACTGCTTCTTCATACCTTGCCGAGCATTTTCAACAGCCGAGGACCGACTGGATTTCGTGGCTAAAATTAGAACGTGGATGAGCGCGGATACCTAACATGAATCAGGCGATTCGGTATTCGGGCAATTGAATTACTGGCGCGTGGTAGACTCCCGCCCATGAGTGACCATCGTCCGTCCCGCCGGGCGATTCTGCAGGGCGCGGCGGCTGCGCTGTTCCTGAAAGGGGCACTGGTGACCGACGCCGCTGAGCCGTCCAATGCAATTTGTTTTATGAGCGCCATCGAAATGGCTCGCCTGATCCGCGAAAAAAAATTGTCCGCGCGCGAAGCCCTGGCCGCGCACATGAAGCAGATCGAGCGCGCAAACCCGAAAGTGAACGCGATCGTGACGCTGGTGCCGGAACTGGCCTCCGCCGCAGCCGAAAAGGCCGATGAAATG